>Ga0081540_1000991_pt1 | contig 25575 bp, 20 predicted proteins | sample TabmetS2T1R1_FD_71024 | JGI IMG/M metagenome (GOLD analysis project Ga0081540, IMG submission 71024) | Tabebuia heterophylla rhizosphere microbial communities from the University of Puerto Rico - S2T1R1 | ecosystem: Host-associated > Plants > Roots > Rhizosphere ... | reverse complement strand
AGAGATAGCGGCGGAGGATGCGGTCGCGTCGTCCTTTCAAGATCCGCAGCAGCTCCGAGCGCACCAGCGGCGTGTCCGCCCGGGCCTCGCCGAGCAGCGCGTCGATGCGCTCGTCCGTGAAGCGCGCCAGGATCCGCGCCATCCATGCCGCGTCCCGCTCGGTCATCCGCGCGAACGCCGGGTTGGGGTAGCCGGACTTCCACTCCTCGGGAACGAAGTCCACATCGTCGAAGTATCCGAGCGTCTCTCCGGTGGGGCCGAAGTGAGCCCGGTCCCAGGGCTCCTGCTTGAGGCCGATGTTGATGAAGTCACGGCCGATGATGCCCACGTCGAAGTAGTAGGCGTACCCCAACCTGCGGCTGATCTGATCCAGCTCCGGGGGCCAGAGGAAGCCCAGCGAGTCGTTCCAGTCGATCATCTGGTGTCGCACCCAGCCACGGCCCTCGCCGGCGGAAATCCACATGGAGAGTGTCTGGTTGTCACCCGTGTCGTAGTGGTTGAGCCAGGCAGTCAGGAGCCGGGTGGCCCGGAGCTCGCGGCGGTCCTCGTGGGGAATGATGTCGTTGGAATCGTCGTCCTTCGTGCCCGCCCAGCTCCAGTTTCCCAGGGGCTCGCCCTCGGCCAGGAGGCTGGCCTTGACCCGGTACTTGCCATCCCGAGGCGGTGGGGCGTGGGTGAGGATCTCGTGCACCTGTTCCGGTGAGATCTTCTTCTTGACCGTCTGTTTCTCGAGGGGAGGCACGACCATGTCCTCCTCCCGGAAGAATGCCACACGGTCGCAGACGGCGTTGAATCCCGCGGCGAAGTACACCCGGCTCCCGAGCACTCCCGCGATGGAGGCGAGCTCGGGCTGGCGGGGGAAGTCGAACTCCAGGAAGTAGACGCGTCCCTTCGCGGTGCGAATCCGGAAGCCCGCCGTCTGCCCCTCGAGCTTGGCTCCGATCACCGTCCAGGGAAGCTCGGTCTCGGGAGCCGGCGCGTTGCAGGAGCCGCGGACCAGCTCCTCGGTGGAGAGCTGGCGGCGGGAGAGTCGGTTCTCGAACCAGCTCGAGTCCGGAACCTCGTCGATGGCGTTGGCGTTCGCCGCCTCACCGCCTTGCTTCAGGAGCAGCGCGTCGGTGAGCGGCCTGAAGAGGGTCTCCTCCGCGCCGGTCCAGGCGAGCGGAGAGCCGTAGTACTCGGGCTTCGGAGCGAACGGACGCCGGTCGTCGTCGGTCCACACCACCGGCTGACTGCGGAACGGCCGTGGCGCCGTTGCGCAGGAGGTGATGGCGAGCGCGAGGAGGAGATGGCTACGGGCCATAGCTGACTCCGAACGCGAGCCGGAACGAAGAGACGCTGAAGTTGCGGAAGGGCTCGGTCCCGATGCCGATCACGAACTCGAACCCCGTGGAGGTTCCGCGGCGGGTCCCGAATCCCAGCTCGGCCGAGAGCCTCATCAGATCGAGGCTGAAGTCCTGGAGGTGTGGCCCGAAGACGTTCCCGACGGACACCGCGAGCAGTCCGTCCAGATAGGAGAACACCGGCCAGTGCCAGCCGAGCTGGGCGACGATCGCGCTGCGGTCACGGAGCCGACCCTGGATGTACCCGGCGAATGGCTCGTTGCCGCCGAGCGTGACCAGCTCGGTGAACGGGACCGGGTCGCTGCCCAGAGGGTCGACGAAGGCCGTGACCACCCCGAGGCTGATCACCCGCGCATTGCCCGTGACGTCCCAGTTCCCCTCGATCCCCCCGGCGTAGCGGAGCCAGGAGAGCTGCCCACCGCGCTGGAGATCCACCGCGGGTGCGGCGCCGAGCGCGACCCGCCATCCGCTCTGGTTCGGGCTGTCCGGGCGGCGGGTGTCGAGCACGGCCGCGACTTCTCCGCCTGCGGCAGTGTACGGCTGCTGGTAGCCGGGCGGAGGCGGGACCGCCCCCTGCTCGACGCGCTGCCTCAGCGCCGGATCGCCGCAGCAGGTGAAGTCCTTGAAGTCCACCCGTCGGACCGAGCCACCTGCCCGGAGGGTGACAGGCCCCGCCACGCGTTTCCAGACAAGCGAGGCCTGGAGCACGTCGGTGCCGTACCGGGAGCGATCGTTCGGGGCCTCGGGCCCGATGCCGTAGAACGGGTTGTCCGGGCGCCGGTCCCACCGAAGCTCGGTGACGAGGCTCTCGTTCTTGCTGAACTCCTGGCGGTCGGCGATCGCCACGGTCCACCACTGCGCGCCGCCCCACGCGCTGTCGAGCGAGATCCGGTTGTGCACCGGCAGGAAGCCCCAGAAGAGGTGGAAGCCGATGCTCGGGCGGAGCCCGAAGTCGATCAGGAAGGTGGGGTAGATGCCTCCTTCCTGGTTGGGACCGAAGGTCAGGGCGTCGTGGATCGCCTTCGGCCACTGATTCTGCTCGGCGGTGGTCGCCAGGGCGCCGACGGGCACGGCCACGACGTACTCGGCGACCAGATAGATCGGGAGGAGGACCAGCCGCGGGACGAACAGGAGCGCGTCCTCGGTCGCGTGGGATTCCGGTTCCCGGCCCTCGTAGTCGGGGTGTGGCCGCTTCGGCGGCGGAGAGGTCGCTGCCTGGGCCGACGGTGTGCCGCCGTCCGGCGAGGCGAGGGCCGGCGTGCCGCCGTCGGCGGTCGCGGGCCCAGCGGCGGTGCCGGATGCCCCGGCGTCGGGCACCGGGGAGGTCGGCGCCTGTCCCTGGGCGCGTGCCGTCTCGATCAGGAGGCTGGACAGGAGGACCGTGGCGAGGACCGACAGGGACCGCGTTCGCGGCCGGAGTCTCATCCATCGTCGTTCGAGCGCGATGACCCTCACGGAGCCGCGCACACGTAACGTACCCGCTCACGGCTGTCACGCGTTCTGCCCATGCACGGCGTGACGCGGTGCAAGTGAAACAAGTGGCGGAGCCCGCGAATCTAATGCCGTTCCGGGGTGGCCGAAGTGCACGAGCTGCGGCGTGCGTTCTAGGCTGCGAGCGTGCGCCGGCGCGTCTTGCTCGTGGGGTACCGGGACGCCGACGGGCTCGATCTGTTCGGCCCCGCCGAGGTCTTCGCCGAGGCCGTTCGACAGCTGGGAGCTCCTGCATACGAGCCGGTGATGAGCACCGTGGGCGGTGGCGCGATGATGCTGACCTCGGGGATCTCCGTGGTCGCTGCGGATCTGGTCAACCTTCGGCCACAGGTGACGGACATCGTGATCGTCGCCGGAGGAGCGGACGAGGCGACCGAGGCAGCGTCGAGGGATCGCGCGCTGCTCGCCTGGCTGAGTCGGGCATCCCGGACGGTGAGCCGGATGAGCTCCGTGTGTGATGGAGCCTTCGTCCTGGCGAGCGCCGGAATCCTGGACGGCAAGAGGGCGGCGACCCACTGGTACTCGTGCGAGCGACTCGCGCGCCTGCATCCCAGGGTACACGTGGACCGCGAGGCGATCTTCGTTCGCGATGGGCGCGTGTGGACCGCGGCCGGCGTCAGCACCGGCATCGACATGGCGCTGGCCATGGTGGAGGAGGACCACGGCCGGAAGCTCGCCGACACGGTCGCTGCGCATCTCGTGCTCTTCGCCCGTCGCCCCGGGTTCCAGTCGCAGTTCAGCGAGGAGCTCGTGGCGCAGACCGCAGCCTCCGATCCACTGGGGCCGGTCATCGCCTGGATGCGAGCCAACCTCCGTTCCCCGCTCGACGTGGCGACGCTGGCGCACCGGGCAGGCATGTCGGTGCGCACCTTCCACCGGAGCTGCCTCGAGGCACTCGACCTGACCCCGGCCAAGCTCGTGGAGAAGCTCCGGGTCGAGCACGCGCGGTCGTTGCTGAGCACCACCCGCCTCGGGACGAAGGTGATCGCCGCGCGTTCAGGCTTCGGATCGACGCCGCGGATGAGCCGGGCCTTTCAGCGTGCGCTGGGAGTGACCCCGGGAGCGTACCGCCTCATGTTTTCCCGGGATTCCGGCGTGACGTCGAGCTGACGGCGGCCCTTCGGCTCAGTGAGGGTGCTCGGGAAGGACCTCGATCTCCGTGGTGGTCGGCCCGGTGACGACGCCCCGGGTCGTGACGACGCGACGGGTGATGGTGTGATGGCCCGGGCGGAGCGGCTTGAAGAGGATGAAGTACGCGTCGACGGCTGCCGGCTGGAATCCTCCGGTGATGCAGGCGTCCAGCGTGGGCTGCAGGCTGAGGTCCCCCTTGAAGAACATGAGGTCGTTCGACTGGAAGTGGAAGTCGAGGATGTCGTTCAGCGGCACGCCGTCGAGCGTGACGTCGATCTCCGCGATGTCCGCGTTCCCGGCCATGGCCCCGGTGAGGAGGAAGTCGAACAGGCTCTGTCCGGGCGCAGGGTGGAACGTCGGGTCGGGGCAGGGAAAGTCGTTCAGGACGGTCGACAGGCTGATGGCCAGCGCCTTTCCGTGCTCGACGGTGCAGGAGCGGACGAGGTTCTTGCTGCCCACGGCGACCGGCGGGACGAAGAACACCGGGCCGCGCTGATTGATGCTGCAGTCGAAGTCCGTGTTGAAGAGAGGGTTCTGGGCCGAGGGGATCGAGAGCTCCCAGCGCCACCAGTTCTCCGCCCAGGTGTCCATGCCGAACCCGAAGGGGTGGGAACGGGCCGGGAACAGCTCCGGATTCTGGTCGTGTCCCCGGATCTCCTCGGAGTCGAGGTCCAGGCGAGCCGCCTGGGCTGCCCTGACCCGGCCACCCGCGAGCAGCAGCAATGCAACGACTCCCAGGAGCAGGACCGTGGTGGGCGCCCTGCCAGACCGCAACGTCACGTCGAACTTCGCCATGTGCCACCTCCGGAGGCACGTCCTACGAGAGTTGGGCTTGGCAGGAGTGACAAAGAAGTTCTAGTTCCTGCCAGCCCGGAGGAGGTCTACCGAGCCCGCTTCGCCGCCTCCCGGATGAGCGCAGCCACTTCCTTGGGGTGAGAGACGTAGACGACGTGGCTGGCGCCCGGGACCTCCACCGTGACGCTCCCGGCGCGCTTCGCGTACCAGCGCTCGAGCTCGGGATGGATGGTCCGGTCTGCTCCGGCCACCAGCATCGAGCTCGGCCTGGTCCTCCAGGCAGCGCTGCTGATCACGGCCTTGAAGTTCTCAGCCTTGTTGAAGACCTGGGACCGCGCCATGAACGCCGCCTGCTCCTTGGGAAGGTCGGCAGCGAACAGCTCGTGGAACCTGGTCGCATCGAGGTAGGTGAACCCATCCTCGGTGCTCTTGATCGCGCCGGACTTGCTCAGATCGCTGGGGAAGCGCTTCCCGTCGTCGGCTTCGGTCTCCCCGGCGTCCGGCATGTGGGCGGCGATGTAGACCAGTCCAGCGACCGCTGGATGGTTTCCCGCCTCGGTGATGACCGCTCCACCGTAGCTGTGCGCGACGAGAATGCACTTGCCATCCTGGAGATCGAGGACCCGGCGGGTCGCCGCGACGTCCTCCTTGAACGAGGTCTCCGGGATCTGGACGATGCTGACCGCGTAGCCATCCCTGACGAGGATGTCGTGTACGCCTTTCCACCCTGAGCCATCCGCCCAGGCACCATGCACGAGAACCACGTTCTTCACCGGGGTGCCTTGCGCGCGCGCCGTGGGCACGAGCGTGCACACCGCCCCGAGCATCACCGCGTGGAACAACACCGTCTTGAAGGTGGCGACGGGCTTCTGGAGCATCTTCCGCCTCGCGAGCGTCTGGGGGTTGGCCTTCAGCGGTTTCCTAGGGCCCCCGGCCCAGCAAGGCGCGTGGTCGGCGACCGGCTGTCTGGAAACCGGCAGTGCACGCTCGCCACGTGCGCCCCGACTTGTTTCACCACCCCTGGCCGGCCGTGCTACTCCGAGTGGTCATGCCTCCCACGCCCGAACCCGTCCGGCCGATCAGCCTGAACGAAGTCAGGCAAGCCCGTGAGCGCATCGCCGGGACCATCGTGCGAACTCCACTGGTCCGTCTCGAGCTGGGGCCCGGCCAGCCGGACATCCGGCTCAAGCTGGAGAACCTGCAGCCGATCAACGCCTACAAGCTGCGCGGCGCCGCCAATGCCGTGGCGATGCTTTCGGAGACGGAGCGCAGTCGTGGCGTGTGGACGATCAGCGCCGGGAACGCCGGGCAGGGCGTCGCCTATGCCGCACGGAAAGCCGGCGTCCCGTGCACGGTGGTGTGCATCGAGACCGCCCCGGTCGCGAAGCTCGAGCGGATGAAGGCCCTGGGCGCGAAGCTCGTGCCGGTCCCCTACGAGGTCGCGTGGCGGACGCTCGAGGAGCGTGCCTACCCCGGGGTGGAGGGCACGTTCGTGCACCCGTTCGACGACAACAACTTCATCGCTGGCCACGCGACGATGGGCCTGGAGATCCTGGAGGACGCGCCGGACACCATCGCGGTCATCGCGGCCATCGGAGGAGGGGGCCTCATCACCGGGGTCGGCAGTGCGGTGAAGGCGCTCAAGCCGGAGATCCAGGTCTGGGGGGCAGAGCCGGAGACGGCAGCGCCGATGGCGCGCTCGCTCTCCATGGGAGCGCCTCAAGTCTTCGCGGAGTGGAAGGCCTCCTTCGTCGATGGGGCGGGCGGCCAGAGCGTCTTCCCCCGCATGTGGCAACGCATGCGGCCCCTGGTGGACGGCTCCATCGTGGTCAGCCTCGAGGAGACGAGGCGCGCCATGCGGATGATGGCGGAGAAGGCTCGGGTCATCGCGGAAGGCGCCGGGGCGCTCCCGCTCGCGGCCGCACTGACCGGGAAGGCAGGCCAGGGTCCGATCGTCGCGATCGTCTCCGGCGGGAACATCGATCTCGGGAAGTTTTCCGAGCTCGTCGCGACGACGGCGAGCTGACGGCTCGGCCTGGCCGCCCCCCGAACACCGTGCTCGTGCGAGAGCGTCGCGCATTCCTTTCTGTGAGGAGAACGGCACATGGCGGACAAGGAGACGACCAGCTTCATGCGCTCGCTGTGCATGGGCTTCATCGAGGAGGACGTGCTGCTGCCCTTCCCGGTGATGGCCCAGAAGGAAGGCGAGACGCTCCGGCAGATCTTCGACTCGCTGAAGCAGTTCCTCGGGAGCCGGGAGAAGGAGTTTCGCGCCTGGGACGTCGCCGGTGAGCTTCCCGGGACGGTGCTGGAAGAGATCCGGCAGTTCGGGCTGTTCGGCCTCGTTCTCCCCGAGGACGCCGGCGGGCTGGGCCTCGGCAACACCGCTTACTCGCGAACGCTTCAAGAACTATCGCGCTACGACGGTTCGGTGGCAGCCACGGTCGGAGCGCACAGCTCCATCGGTCTGAGGGGTCTGCTCCTGTTCGGGACGGAGGAGCAACGCGCGCGCTTCTATCCCAAGCTGGCCACCGGCGAGATGATCGCTGCCTTCTGCCTCACCGAGCCCGGTGCCGGCTCGGACGCGGCGGGCATCAAGACCACCGCAGCCCGCGATGGTGACGACTGGGTGCTCAACGGCAGCAAGCTGTGGATCACCAACGGTGGTCTGGCGAGCTTCTTCACCGTCTTCGCCCGGACCGGGAAGCCCGACGAGCACGGGAAGCTGACCGCCTTCATCGTCACGAGGGACATGGCAGGGGTGAGCGTGGGTCCGCACGAGGACAAGATGGGCCTGCGGGCCAGCTCGACCACCGCGGTGTTTCTCGATGGCGTGCGGGTGCCGGCAGCCAACGTCCTCGGTGAGGTGGGCAAGGGCTTCAAGGTGGCGGTCCGCATCCTCAACAGCGGGCGCAGTGGTCTGGGCGGCGGTTGCGTGGGCGGGATGAAGAGGATGATCGAGCTGGCGACACGGCAGGCCAAGGGGCGAGTGCAGTTCGGCAAGCCCATCGCCGAGTTCGGCCTGATCAAGCAGAAGGTCGGCCACATGGTGGTGGAGACCTACGCCACCGAGTCGGCGGTGGCGATGGTCGCCGGCCTCGTGGACCAGGGTTACCAGGACTACGCGGTGGAGGCCGCGATCAGCAAGGTCTTCGCCACCGAGGCGCTGTGGCGCACCACCGACGAGGCGCTGCAGATCGCCGGGGGCAACGGCTACATGCGCGAGTACCCCTACGAGCGGGCGCTCCGGGACTGCCGGATCTTCCGCATCTGGGAGGGCACGAACGACATCCTGCGGCTGTTCATCGCCCTGACCGCGATGAAGGACGTGGGGGAACGGCTGGCGGACCTGGCGGCGAGCCTGAAGGGCGTGCTCAACGACCCGATCAAGGGCTTCGGCGTCCTGAGGGAGTACGCGCTCCATCGGGCGTCGCTGGCCACCAATCTCGGCCGTGAGCGCGGCGCGTTCACCAGGCTCAGCCCGGTGCTGAAGAGGCAGGGAGACGAGTTCGAGCAGCACACGCGTGAGCTGGCCAGCGCGGCCGACCGCATCCTCCGCAAGCACGGCAAGCGCATCGTCGACATGCAGTTCGCGACCCGACGGCTGGCGGACATCATGATCGACCTCTTCATGATGGCCTGCGTGCTGTCACGGGTGGACGGCTCGGTGCGCCGCCTCGGCGAGGAAGGGGCCGCCAGGGAGCTGGAGATCCTTCGCGTCTTCGCCGGGCAGGTGGAGCGCCGGGTGAAGAGCAACTACGGCAAGATCGACGACAACGACGACGAGCTGATCAAGAGCATCGCCGACCACGCCTTCGCCGAGGAGCGGTTCAGCTGGGACAACCTGCCCGGCTGACCGGGCGGATCTCCAGAACTTCGTCGAGATCGCAGATGCTGGTCGCCCGCCCCGCCACCGGCAGGCTCGGAGTGGCGTGGCCGATCATCAGCCGGTGCGTGCCTGACACCTGGAACGAGGTGACTTCGTGAGACCCTCAGTCCCTACTCTCTGGAGCTTCAACGGCGGCTATGTCGACACGGCGGGCTTCCTCACGCTCCACGGCCTCTTCACCTCTCACGTCACCGGGAACTTCGTGACCCTCGGCGCGGCGATCGCGTACGGGACCTCGGGCGCGGTCGCGAAGCTTCTGGCCCTGCCGATGTTCTGTGCGGTCATCGTCCTCGCCCGGGCGCTCGGCAATCGGTTGCGCTCGCCGGGATGGCCGGCTCTCGAGTCGGCGGTCGTCCTGAAGACTCTTCTCTTCATGTCCGCCGCAGCAATTGCCCTCGCTCGAGGCCCGTTCGCGACGGGAGACGGGCCAGCCGCGCTGACCACCGGCATGATCCTCGTCGCTGCGATGGCGATCCAGAACGCCGTGAGCCGGGTGCATCTCCCCAAGGCCCCGCCGACGACGATCATGACCGGAACGTCCACCCAGCTCATGATCGACATCGCGGATCTCGCCACGGGCAAGCTCAGTTCCGATGCGCGCGCCGCCCTCATGCCCCGGGTCCGCGCGCTGGTCGTCGCCGTGGTCTCGTTCGCGCTCGGCTGCGCGACGGCAGCTCTGATGTTCACCAGGTTCGAGATGAAGGTGTTTCTCTTGCCGCCGCTGGTCGCGGCCGTCTCGCTTATCCCCATCGTCGAGGCACGAAGGAGACCGTCTCCGGTCGGGCCGTCGTGAAACCCGCCTCGAGGCGATCAGCCGGTGCCGAGCGGATCGGAAGCGGGCCGGGACGGCCTGGAGATGTGGACCGGATTCACGCTCGCAGCTCCTTGTGGGCGTCGGCGGGTCAGTCTGCGGCTCGCGTCCAGGGACAGGGGGAGAGCCGCGCGGCCACCGTCGATCAGGACGAGCCTGGTTCGCGCTCGCCGTACGCGGCGCACTCTGAACCAGCGCAGGACCGCTGCGACTGCGCGCTGAAAGGGGCTATCCTTCATCGAGCGTCAACCCTCCGCCCGGACGCCACCTCTCGGTGAGCTCCCGGATCATTCCCACGACGATGATCAGGAGGAGAGCCGCGCCAACCACAGCCAGGAGCCACTTCGACGAAGGGAGTTGTCTGCGCTTCGAAGCCACGATGAATGACGCTCGGAGAGTTCTGTAGGTGTGACTCCGCGTCGAGCCTTTTGTTTCCCCCCTCCCCTGCCTCTCCGTCAGGCTCCGAGGGCCAGCCCGCGCAGGCTCCGGAGCAGGTCGTCCACGAGCGGCGACTCGACGGCAGCGGGCGCGATCAGCGCGCGGACCACGAGCCGCGGCATCGGTGGACGAACCTCGACCTCCGCGAGAGTGCCGTCCTTCAGCTCCTGCTCCACGGCGTGCGCCGGGAGAAGTCCGAGCGCGGCGCCGCCGGCCAGGATCCCGCGCTTCACCCCCTCGACGTTTCCCAGCGTCTGGGTCCGGGGGAGCGGTACCTGAGCCGCCTCGAAGTACTGCCGCAGGAGACGATGGTACGGGCCGCTCGCATCGCTCATGAGGAGCTCGTGGCGGCGGAGCTGGTCGGGCGAGACGCGTTGCTGGGCGAGCCGGTGACCCGGTGCGGCGAGCACCACCAGGCGCGCCGTCGTCAGGACGGACGCGTCCGGCGCCGCGTCCCGACCGCCGGTCTCCTCCTCCAGGAGCAGGCCCACGTCGCTCTGGCCTGCCGCGATCCCCTCGCGAATGTCCGCGCAGGTCCCGGTCAGCACTTCCAGGTGGACCTTCGGCCACCGCTCCCGCAGGGCCGCCAGACGGGATGGCAACACGTACGCGTTGAGTGACTCGACCGCCGCGACGATCAGCGTGGCGTTCACGTCCGTGGACACCCGGGCGAGGTCGGCGAGCAGCTGGCTGGTGAGGGTCAGGATGTTCCGGGCGCGGGGAAGCAAGGCCTCGCCGGTCGGGGTCAGGCTCGAGCCCCGGGCCGCCTTGCGAAAGAGCGCCGTTCCCACGGCGCGCTCCAGCGAGCTCAGCGTCTCGGAGACGGTGGATTGCGAGACTCCCAGCGACCGGGCGGCGCGGGTGTGGCCACCGAGCTGGGCCACGGCCAGGAAGACGCGCAGGTGGCGAAGCTCGAGTTCGGGCTTCACGCCGACCTCTTACCATCGGCGCGGCCGATGTGCCCCATCGGCGCTTTGGACGCCGCAGCCCGGGCGTGGAGGCTCGGCGGCTCCATGAAGAGCTTGCCGAAACCGGAGGTCCTGCTGGTCCTCGACGTCCAGCAGGGCTTCGACGCCCCGACGTGGGGGCGGAGGAACAACCCGGAGATGGAGGAGCGGGTCGTCGAGCTCCTCGGTGCATGGCGCTGGAGCAACCGCCGGGTCATCCACCTGAAGCACATGTCGACCGACCCCAGCTCGCCCCTGAGGCCCGATCAGCCTGGCAACGAGTTCAAGGTCGAGGCGGCGCCGGAGCCCGGGGAGCGCATCATCGAGAAGCGCGTCCACAGTGGCTTCATCGGGACCACACTCGAAGCGGAGCTGCGATCCGCCGGACACACCATTCTGGTCATCGTCGGACTGACGACCAACCACTGCGTCTCGACGACCGCGCGCATGGCCGCGAACCTCGGATTCGACACCTGGGTCGTCTCGGATGCGACCGCCACCTTCGACCGGCTGGGAACGGACGGCTTGCGCTATCCGGCGGAGCTGGTGCACGCGATGGCACTGTCCGATCTCCATCGGGAGTTCGCCACGGTCGTCGACACCGACGCCGTGCTCTCGGTCGTCGAGCGGCCACCGCGACATTCGGGGACGCTGCGATGAAAGGACTCCCGTTCGTCCTGGCACTGCCGGTGGTCGCCCTGCTGGCGTGCAAGGCCCCCGCTGCCGCCCCCGCCGCGCCGGTCCCGGACGTCGATCGGAAGATCGACCCCTGCACCGACTTCGACGCCTACGCAAACGGCCCCTGGCGGGCTGCGAACCCCATTCCAGCCCAGCAGTCGCGCTGGGGCCGGCGGGCCGCAGCTCGCGAGACGAACCGGCGCCAGGTTCGAGACTTGCTGCAGGAGATCTCCGAGCGGGAGGACTGGCCCCGGGGAAGCATCGAGCGACTGCTCGGCGATCACTTTGCGTCCTGCCTGGATGAGTCCCGCATCGAGGGTCTGGGACTCACCCCCATCGCTCCGCTGCTCGACGACATCGATTCGATCCGGAGTCGGGCGGACCTCCAGAGAAGCATCCGGCGTCTCCACGCCCTGGCCGTTCCGGTCGGGTTCGGGCTCGTCGGTGCGATGGACAACCACGAGCCGGAGCGGTTCATCGGGAACGTCGTCCCCGGCAGCCTGGGACTGACCAGTCGAGAGGATTACCTCCAGGACGAGCCAGGCCACGTCCAGGCACGCGAGCAGTACCAGGCACGCGTCCAGCACATCCTCGCGCTCGCAGGGTCCCCGGATGCCTCGGCACGAGAGGCGGCGCTCGCCATTCTTGCGCTGGAGAAGCGCCTCGCCCAGGCTTCGCTCGACGCGAAGGCATCGGCCGACCCGGCCGCGACCGACCATCCAACGACCTTCGCGCAGCTCGAGCAGCTGGCCCCGGGCGTCGACTGGAAGGCCTACCTGGCCGAGGCCGGGGTGCCCCGGGGCGACCTCAACGTCGAGCAGCCGAACCTCCTCCGAAGGCTCGACGTGGAGCTGCGCGAGACCGATCTGCCGGTCTGGAAGGCGTACCTCCGGTGGCGGTTGCTCGATTCGGCGGCGCCCTTCCTCTCGAAGCCCTTTGCCGGCACGGACGAGACGGCGTCCCGCGCGCAGCGGTGCGTGGAGTCGGCGGAGGCTCTCTTCGGGGACGCGCTCGGAAGGAAGTACGTCGAGCGGCATTTCCCGCCCGCGGCCAAGACGAAGGTTCAGGAGATGATCCGGTCTCTGCTGATGGTCCTTCAGGAGGACGTCGCGAGCCTGGAGTGGATGCAGCCCGAGACCCGGAAGGCGGCGCTCGCGAAGCTCGCGGCATTCGACGCGCAGGTCGGCTACCCCGAGAAATGGACGGACTACGCGGGAGTGAGGGTTCACCGCGACACGTTCTGGGCGAACGTCGCAGCGGGCCGAAGATTCAACGTCGCCGCGAACCGCAGGCGGATCGGCAAGCCCACCGAGCGCGACGCGTGGCAGCTGCCGGCGTCCTCGCCCGGGGCGTACATCGATCTCCAGCTCAACCAGATGGTGCTGCCCGCGGGCTTCCTCCAGCCACCGGCGTTCGGACTTTCCCAGACCGATGCCGAGAACTACGGCGCGATCGGCACGAGCATCGCGCACGACCTGACCCACGGAATCGACGCCGGCGGATCCGAGCTCGACCTCCACGGTCGCCCGCGCTTGTGGTGGACCGAGTCGGATCGCCAGCAATTCCAGAAGCGTGGCCGCTGCGTCTCCGAGCAGTTCGAGGGCTACTCCATCGAGCCGGGCGTCCACCACCGCGGCGCGCTCGTGCTCGGCGAAGCGATCGGGGACCTGGCCGGCGTCCGTATCGCCTTCATGGCGCTCCACAGGTCGCTGGAGAAGCAAGCACTCCCTGCGCGGACGGGCCTGACGCCCGAGCAGCGGTTCTTCATCGCCTTCGGTCAGCTGCGCGGCGACGCCGTCCGGCTCGAGGCGCAGCGCCAGATGCTGGCGTCGGATCCACATCCGGTTCCCCGGTTCCGGGTCATCGGGACCGTCTCCAACCTTCCCGAGTTCCAGCAGGCGTTCTCCTGTCCCGCCGGAGCCGAGATGGTGCGGCCGCCCGAGAAGCGCTGCGCGGTCTGGTAGTTCGCGCTCCCGCCTATCGCGCCGCTGTCGGGGCGTTGTCCGCTGCCTTCGCCAGCGCATCGCCGATGGCCACGCCCGCCCGCTGCATGTCCTTCTCCGAGGGATTTTTCGCGAGGACGTACTTCGCAGCGGCGACGTAGGGGTTCAACGTGACCACGGCGCCAGGGGCCTTGCCAGTGCTGGAGTCGACGTCGAGCTCGGTGAAGGGGGGACTGTCGCTCCTGGTGAGGTCGCTGACCGCGACGTAGAGCTGCGCGTCCGAGGCGCCCTGGCCGAAGCCGATCACGGCCCGCCGGAGGCGATTACCTTCGTCCACCGTGAGCACCTTCCCGGACACCAGCCAGCCTTCATGGGGCAACGGGCTGCCTGGGGTGAAGCGACGGGCGGAGAGGCCGTCTCTGGTGAGCTGCTCGAGGACGGCTCGTGTGAGCAGGTCGCCCAGCTGCGCCGCATGAGATTCCGGGTCGGCGGAGGCCCTGTCGCCGAGCAGGACCGAATGGTGCGTGAGAAGGCCGTGGTTCGGCGTCACCACGGTCGCGCCGAGGTCGAACGGCTCCACGTACACGATCGTGGGTTTCGTCGGCCGGACGATCCCCTGCTGGACCGTCTCGATCTTGGCCTTGTCGAGGCTGGGGGCCTGACCGGCACAGGCGACAGCGATCAGGCAGATGGAGGAAAGGACGAGTGTTCGCATGGTCGTTCACGAGATCCGGTCCAAGAACCCCGTCGTCGTCGCAATCATCCCGAGCGGCTTGCCAACGACACCGAGTGGCACTTCGGCATCGCGCTGGAGGCTGTGGCAACGGCCGCTGCGTGGACAGAGACATGGCGTCGCCGAAGAAGTGCCGACTTCAGGCGTGGTCCGCGGCGAGCGCGGAGCCTTCATCGTGTGCCGGGTGACACTGCAGCGGGGCTACTGCGCGCAATGACCGAACGAGCCGGCACGCCATGAATCCTGCGGAGACCTCCGGTGTTGGTAAAGGCAAAGGAGAAACATTACACATGTCTTGCCATTCGTATGTCTTTGCATCATGGGTGCTCACGCTGGGCCTCGGCTCAACGGCACTCGCACAGTCGTCCGTCGTCACGACGAACGAGACGAAGTCCGCCGTCCTCACCGGAACGGTCAAGGCTGTTTCCGGAGACACGCTGACCGTCGTGGATGCCAGCGGCGGCGTTCACGCTTACGCGGTCCCGGACGGCTTCGAGTTCCGGAACGGCGCGAAGGAGGTCGGACTGCACCAGCTCGAGCCCGGGGAAGCCATCCGGGCGGAGATCACCGACGAGATCAGCACCCGAGATCTCACCGACATCAAGAAGGTCGAGGGCCGTGTGATGCAGGTGACTCCGAGCGGGTTCGTTCTGCTCGATCCCCGGAACGAGTACGTCAGCTACGACTTCCACGACGCCCGCGGGAACAGCTACCACTACCGAGCACCGGACGGACGTGAAGCCCCCCTCCAGGAGGTGAAGCTGGGTGAGCATCTGAGCGGCGTCCTGGTCACCCACTTTCCCGCGCAGGTCATCGACGAGCGCATCGTGCAGCTCGACGTGTCGACCGCTTCTGGTCTCGCCGCCGCTCCGAATACGCCCGCCACCGAGGGCGGCTCCGCCACCGGTGCATCACGCTGACGATCCGAGGGCTGCTCGCCGTCCGCGTGGACGGGCCACGGTCGACCGCCCTCTGGGCCCGGGTGACCGCGGCGGCCTACGCAGCGGTCGCGAATCCGGATACAGATCCGGAGCGCTCGTGGAGGAGCCATGCCCACCCTCGCCGACCTGCTCTACGTGGCGTGGTTTGCGGTCGCCGGACCCCTCATCGACTACCGCGTCCTCTGGCCGGCGTTTCAGCGCCGGTCACGGGCCGACCCGGCCCGGGCGCGGACGTGGCTCTGGGCGTGGAGCCTCGGTGGCGCGTGGCCTCTGGTCGCCGTCGGAGCGGTGCTGTGGATGGCGAGCGACCGTTCCTGGAAGTCGTTCGGCTTCTCGGTGCCCGACGGCTGGCGGGCATGGACGTCGATCGCCCTGGTCGTGCTGCTCGCGGCCTACCACGCCATGTCGATCGCGACCGTCGCCCGGAGCGCCGACGCCAGGACGAGCGTACGGAACCAGTTCTCCGGAGCGCTGGACATCGTCCTGCCACACACGCGGACGGAGCTGCGCTGGTTCGCCGGAGTGTCGTTGACCGCCGGCTTCTGCGAGGAGTTTCTGTATCGCGGCTACTTCATCCAGGTCCTGTCCCCGTGGCTCGGCTGGTGGGGCGCGGCGGCGCTGTCGCTCGTCTTCTTCGCGAGTGGACATGCCTACCAGGGCTGGAATGGTGTCCTGCGCACGGGCATCGTCGGCGCGCTCTACACCTTGGTCGTGGCGATCCTCGGCTCTCTCTGGCCGGCGATCGCGCTGCACGTCCTGCTCGATCTGGGCGGCGGCGTGCTGGCGTGGATGGCTCTGCGCGAGGGCGCCGAATTCGAGGCCGGACCAGCAGCGTCCGCCGATCCCGGTGTCACGCGAGCACCCTAGGCCCTCGGGCGGCGGACCGTCACGCCTCTCCCGGAGACGTCGCGAACACTCGTTGAACTGTCCAGAACCTCGGGCTGTAGCGGGAACCGTCGAGGATTCCCGGGGCGCCGCCTCCGCTGCGGGCCCGGCATGGAGCGTGCTCCCACCGCGCCCCGGTGAGGAGGACATCCAATGCTTGCTCTCGAGGGTGGTCGCTGGCGCTTCCTGTGTCTCGACGTCGTCTCGGTGCTCGCCGCCCTGGCGCTGCCCGGGTGTGAGCCCATCCAGGCCGTTCCGAGGCTGCGGGTGGTGAACGGCGCAACCTCGCAGCCGGTCCAGTTCTGTCTGAGGCCGTCCGACACCGTGACCTTCGCCAGGATTCCCTCATCCTCCCGCTCCGATTCCTCGTATTCGCGAGGAACGCTTTCCGCGCCCCTCCGGGTGGAAGCAGGGCCGAAGATCTTTCGCGTGGTCCGTGCCGGCGAGGACTGCACGACCGGTTCCCCGCTCGCACGGGACTTCGCGGTGGACCTTGTGCCCGGCACTGCGACCCGCGTCGTCCTCGTGCCGGATCCCCTGCAGTGGCGCGTGGACCGGATGAATACCTTCGCGGACGAGAGCACAGCCGCGCTCAGGGATCCCCGCCGCGAAGCCGCAGCTGGAGCGCTCGTTTCGACACCTTGAGGCGTTCCGCGGCCGCGTCGAGGTCCCCACCACACTCGGCGAGGCAGGCGCGGATCTCCTCGAGTGGGAGGTCCCGAGCCTTCCGGATCCGGGGCGAACGATCGATGAGCGCGTAGAGCGTCGTCCGGGAGATCCCCAGCGCCTCGGCGGCCGCTCCGGTCTTCCACTGCTGGGCCTGCAGGGTTTCCAAAAGGAGCTCGTCGGTGATCGGCCCCCGGGCGGCCGGAGCGGGACGGGGCGAAGCGCTCTCCGCGAGCATCCCCGCAACGGTGGAATCGACCCGGACCTGCTCCAGCCCCCGGCTGGAGATGACGATCTGCCGGACGACGTTCCGGAGCTGCCGGACGTTCCCCGGCCAGGAATGACGCGCCAGCCGTGAGACCAGCTCGGCGGGAAGCCAGAGTGGACGCCCCCGGGTGGAAGGCTCCAGCCGCCGGAGCTCGCCCGTGTTCTGCAGCTCCTCGCGGAGAAAGTGCTGGAGCAGACGGCCCAGATCGTCTCGCCGTTCCCGCAGTGGTGGAAGGAACAGCTGGTACCCCGCGAGACGGTGGAAGAGCTGTTCCCGGAACCCGCCGCTCGCCATGCGATCTTCCAGGTCGGCGTCCGTCGCGGCGATCAGCCGGACGTCCACCCGCCGCGGCCGGGACGCCCCGAGCTGCTGGATCTCCCCGGAGTCGAGCGCCCGAAGGAGCATCGACTGCACCTCTGAGGGAAGGTCGGCGATCTCGTCCAGGAAGAGGGTTCCCCCGCTCGCCTCGACGAAGTGACCGTCACGCGTCCGCGTTGCGCCGGTGAACGCCCCTGCCAGGTGACCGAAGAGCTCCGAGACCGCCGTCTCGGGAGGAACCGCTGCCATGTTCACCGAGACGAAGGGTCCGTTGCGGCGCTTTCCCCGGGCGTGGAGCGCGCGCGCCGCCAGCTCCTTGCCGGTGCCGGTCTCGCCACGCAGGAGCACCGGCACGTCCAGGTCCGCGACGCGGAGGATGTCCTCCCTGGTGCGTTCGAGCCCCTCGCTCGCTCCGACCAGTCCCAGCGCCTCTGTCGGCGGCGCCGGCGGTCCGAGGCCGTGGAGGAGAACGACCACCCTTCCCGCCAGCTCGAGGACGACCCCCGCCTCGACCTGCGCGTCCGAGAGCGTCCGCAGCTCGCGCACGGGGACCCCGTCGATCTGGAGCTCGACCTCACCCGGCTCGATCGAGATCCCGCCCCCGGCTACCGGGCGGACGACGACCGGCTTGCGGCTCACCCCCGGATCCGCGAGAGGCGCACCGCCGCCGACCATTCCCGGTGGAGCGAACAGAGGAGCCGAGCGCGAGAGCGAGGATTGTTTCCCGGAGAGGAGCTCCACCAGCCGGGCCACCTCGCCGACCCGCGCCGGATCCGGATGATGGAGCAGCGTGAGGCCGGCGACCCGGAAGGCCCGCACCGGGTGCCCCGCCGCGGGGCGGATGGTGCTCTCGTCGAGCGGGCCCTCGCTCATTGCCGCGCTCGCTTCTCCGAGGACGGCCCGCGATGCTCGGACACCCAGCGCTCCATGGCGCGCGCAGGTCGAACGTCTGCGCCGTCGGCGGTCCGGTAACGGACCAGCGCCGCGTCGGCGAGCTGCAACGAACCCGGGCGGTCTCCACGTTCCCAGCGGACCTGCGCCAGCACGAATCGCGTCTCGGCGTCCTCGGTCGGGTCGCCGGGATGACGCTCCTGGATTGCCACCGCGCGCTCCAGCAGCGGGCGCGCCTCGTCCCAGCGACGGCCGACCACAAGCGCCCGACCGAGATCGGTGAGGTGCAGCGCAAGCTCCCGCGGATCGTTGCCCGAGGCCCCCTCCGCGGCTGCGACCGCCCGCTTGTGGAAGTCGACCGCCCCGGCGAGGTTTCCCGAGGCGAGCGCGCAGCGCCCGAGCCCGGCGAGTGCGCTGGCCACCCGCGAGTGCGTCGGACCGAGCGCCTTCGCTCCGATGTCGAGCGAGCGCTGGAACTGGCTGCGCGCCTCCACGATCTCCCCCTGGGCCTCCAGCGCACTGCCCAGCTCGTTCAGGTAGACCAGGAGCGCCGGAGATCCCGGCCCGGCCCCCGCCTTGATCTCCGCCGCGGCGCGGGTCGAGGTCACCGCCTCGTCGACCTGGCCCTCGCGCCGAAGGATCGCACCGAGGTTGAGCAGGGCCGGCGCGGTCAGCGTGCTCCGGGCACCGTAGACCGCACGGTAGATCTCGAGCGCCCTGCGGGTCGCCTCCTCCGACTCGCGGAACCGCCCGAGGCGATAGAGGACGGTCCCTGCGTTGGTGAGGCTCCCGGCGACGTCGGGGTGCTGCGCTCCCATGGCCCGCTCGAGGATTCCCCGGGCCCGGGTGTGGGTGGTCAGCGCGTCCTGCAGGCGGCCCGCGTACTCGTAGGTGATGCCCACGTTGTTGAGCATCCGCGCGACCTTCGGATCATCGCCAGGGCTGGCGCGCTCGCGGACGGCCAGCGCGTGCTCGTGCTCCTTTACCGCGGCTTCTCCCTCACCCTTCTCGCGGAGGACCGCCGCCCGGTAGTTGAGGAGCTGCGCGCGCTGCTCGTCGTGCTGCGCTCCGAGGCGGTCGACCACCGCGCCAGCCTGGTCGGCGATCCGCAGGGCCTCCGGGAAGCGCCCTCCACGCAGGCCGACGTAGAAGATCAGCTCGGTCAGCACGCTGGCGCGCGCCTCGTCGTGGCGGCTTCGGTCCGCGACGAGCGCCGCCTCCCCGAGGGTCTGCTCGGCATGGGTGAGATCTCCCGTGCGACCCTCCAGGTCGCCCTGCCGGTAGAGGGCCTCGGCGAGAACTGGCTCGTGGTTGGCGGCGCGCGCTTCGCTCGCCGCGGCGCGGGCGATCTCCAGCGCCCGGGGAAACTTCGCCAGCGTGAGCAACGCCTCGGCCTGGGCGATCCGGGCGCGGACTCCCTCCACCGCCTTGCGCGAGCCGGGATCCACCGGATCGGCGATCGAGGCGAGCGCATCGAGGTCGTCGCACACCACCGGGCGACGGAGCGCGCTGGCCGCGCTGACCGACTTCTCGGCCGTCTGGAGGTCGGCGTGCGCCAGCGCGTCCACCAGGGAGGCCAGCTCGGTGCGCCGCCGCTCGAGGCAGCGCATCCGCAGGTCGAGCAGCTGCTCGGATTGCTCGCCGCGAAGATGGGTGGCCGCGCAGGCCTGCCGGTAGTCCGCGAGCCAGTCCCCGGCGTAGCCGTCGAGGATTCGCCGCACGCCGGAAACCGCGGCCTGTGCGAATGGCGCCGACGTGGCGAGGAGCGCGCGCTCGACCTCGGCCCGGCGGGGCTCGTCCCAGACGCCCGCGAGCCTGGAAGGCCCTCCGCTGCACAGCTGCGCCCGGTAGAGGGAGTATGCGACGACGAGGCCGACCGCGCCGGCCACGGCCGCGGACCCGATCCCCGCGACGATCCAGCGCCTGCGGCGATGGAAGACCGGGTCCCGCGCCAGAGCGTCGAGCAGGGCCTCCATGGACGGGAAACGCTGGTCGGGTTGAGGCGAGAGCCCCCGGAGCAGCGCCTGCCGCGTGGAAGCCGAGACACCGGAGCCACGCGGGACGGTCCGGATCTGTCCCATGGTGACTGCGAAGGCGAGCTGCTCCAGGGTCTGGCCCTCGAAGGGACGCTCGCCGTGGAGCGCCTCCCACAGCGCGACGCAGAAGCTGAACTGATCCGAGCGCGCGTCGGCGGGCCGTCCGAGGAACTGCTCGGGTGCCATGTAGGCCGGGGTTCCGATGAGTGCACCCTGCTCGGTGATCGGCGTCGCGGTGAGGATGGGCGCCGCTCCGTCCCGCCGCGCCGGAGGGGCCACGTGCTCGGCGCCATCCTCGACCGGGCGGGCCTGACCGAAGTCGGTGACCTCGACCTCTCCCTTGGCGCCGATCAGGACGTTCTCGGGCTTGAAGTCGCGGTGGACGACGCCGGCCGCATGCGCGGCGGCCAGTCCCCGGCCGGCGAGGATGAAGAGCTCGAGGATCCCCCGGGGGGACCGGGGACGCTCGGCGAGCCACGCCCGCAGGGTCCGACCCTCGATGAGGGCCATCGCCAGGAAGACCTCGTCCCCGAACGTTCCCGCGTCGTGGACCGGAACGACGTTGGGGTGCGAGACGCGGGCGAGGGCACGCGCCTCGCGCAGCAGTCTGGATCTGGCCTCGGGATCGGGAGCGTCTCCGGGGCGTACGAGCTTGAGCGCGACCCGCCGGTCCAGCTCCGGGTCGTAGGCGGCGTAGACGACACCCATGCCTCCTGCGCCCAGCCGTTCGAGCACGACGTAGCGCCCGAGCGTGGTCCCCCGGCGAAGGTCGTCCGTGTCGATCCGGTCCGCCACCCCGCCCCAAGCTTCGGCAGGGACGGGTCCTGCTGTCCAGTCAGGACCTGGGGGCCAGACCGGCGGAGTCAGAGCCCGGACGTCACCTCGACGGCGGCGGAATCCGTGCCGTCCTCGCTCCCACCGACCACGTACATGCGTCCGTCGAGCACCGCGGCCCCCGCGCCCGATCGCGCGACGTGGAGGAACGCGCCCTCTCGCCAGGTCCGGGTCGCGGGGTCGAAGACGGCAGTCCCATCCCAGGCGCCGTTGCCGAGCTCGCCGCCGGCCACGACGATGGAGCCGTCGAGCAGTGCCGCGGCGTTGCACGATCCAGCGTGCTCGGGAGCAGGACGGCCTCCGACGTCCGCGTTCCCGGTCGGAGCCTCCTGCGCCAGAGGCCCGCTGTCGCTGACCGAGTAGAGCGTGTCGCCGGCGGCGTCGTAAAGCGCCGTGCTGCAGGCGCGACGGCTGAACGGCGCCCAGCTCGACCCCTGGTACCACTGACCGTCGCGGACGTCGTAGGCGTAGGTCTCCTGGCTGGTGTACCCGCTCGGGTTGGTGGGGAGCACGAAGAGATAGGGCCCCACCGGTGTCGCCCGGAGATCCGCGCCGGTCACCCATGCCGGAACGCCGCCCGTGCCGACGGTGTCCTTCACCCACTTCCCCGACGTGGGCGCGTAGTAGAAGACCTCCCGGTCGATCACCACCCAGAGGGCGGTGGCCGGAATCAGCCCGCGAGCCGGACCGGTGCGCGTCACCACTCCGGCCGCGATGGAGTGACCCGCCGAGGGCAGCGCCGGTCCCACCGACCAGGTGCCGGTGGAAGGATCGAGGATCTGGACCGCGGTCGTTCGCTGCGAGTGGGACGTCCCGCCCAGCACCCAGATCCTTCCCGCGTAGCCCACCACCCGAGGCTGGACGACCGCCTGGGGCAGATCGGCGATCCGGCGCCAGGCGTCCGGCGTGCGGCGGAAGGAACCGTCCGGGTCGAGCGACGTCGCGGTGAGCTCGATGACCGTGTCCTCGGTCGCGACGCCGCTGCCGGTGTCGACGCGGTTCGACTCGAAGTAAGCCAGCGGGCCGACGCCGCGGAGGTAATGCTCGGACTTCCCGGCAGAGGATGAGGTGGAGCTGTCGCAGATCAGCTTGTCCCCGACGAGATGGCAGAAGTCCTGCTCGTTGCCCTGGAAGACCTGGACGTCGGCGACATGGACGACATCGCCGTCGGCCGTGCCGGGACGAGCCCCCACCAGCGCGCTCGCGCCGAAGGGCTCCCAGAATCCGGCCGGACCGGACCACACGCCGGCCACTCCGTCGAACAGAACCTGGAGCGTCGCTCCGTCCTCCGAGCCGAGGAGCTGGTGCTCGCTGGCTGCGAGGTACTTCCAGCGCGGGACGATCGCCGCGCCGGCGAGCGGATGATCCAGCGTTGCCTGGAGTGGAAATGCGTCGACCCCGGCGATCTGCCTGGGGACGCCGAGCTCCAGACGGAGGTGTGCGATCCGCTGGCTGACGGACGTCCCCGAAGGGCTGGCCGATGCCTCCTGATGACGGGCGCGAAACTCCCAGAACGTCCCCTGCGAGAGCACGAGCCCGGGGAGGTCGGGAAAGAGCGCGCCCGCGCCAGAGCCACCCCCGTCCGGAGTCTGCGAGCCACCGCCATCCGGAGTGTGCGAGCTTCCCCCGCCGTCGCTTCCGTCGCCTCCGGACGAGCCGCACGCAGCGATGAAGCTGACCGCGAGCAACAGGGCCGGGACTCGGATCGGGTGGCGCATGGGCGCCGAATGATCAAGGGCCGTGCCGCGCGACCGGTCTCCGAAGCTCGCGGAACCACGAGCCTCCCGGGGACCAGACGATGCCCGGACAGTTCAGCGGACAGTTCGGGATGGGGCAGAGACCGTCCACGGCCATGGGGTCCCCCCTTCACGAGCAGAGAGCGTCCTGGCGCTCAGCCGAGCGGCGCCGAGAGTCGAGACGCACGCCGAGGGCATGGCCGACATGCTCTGCGCCTACCTCGAAAGTCTCGAGGAAGGACCTCCGTGAGCCGTCGGCGTCAAGCTCCAGCCGAGCGTCTGACCGGGTTCCCATCCAGCCGTCGCTGCACAGCCGCGATCGCCGGCAGCGGGCGCCAGAGGACCTTCATCCGAGCGATCCTCCCTTCAGCGTCGAGCAGCCAGTAGTCCATTCCGTCCAGTCGCTCGGCGCCGATCCTCACGACGAAGAACGAGGCGACGTGCGACGGGCCCTGCATCAGCTCCTGGAAGTCGAAGCTATCCACGATGGCAAGCAGTGCGCCGACGACCGCGCGGAGCGCGGGCTTCCCTCGCACCGGCTCCGCGAGGAGGGGCGTCTCGAGGACGATGTCCTCCGTCATGTGGCTCAACATCACCTCGAGATCCTTGCGCTGCATTGCATCCGTGAACGCGCGAACGTGTGTGAGATCCATGTCCAGCTCCTCGTATGTCGGCCGCCGGAAGCGGCGCCGTTCGAGCCGGGGGTCCGGCTCCACGCACCTGACTGGCGATGGCACACCACGCGAGTGCGCCAAAGTGCCCACGGTTCCCGCCAGCCGCCCCGGACGATGCGCTGATCGCAACGCATTGGTCTCTGGACCCGCGGGGACGGTGGACTCTTCCGGTGCGCTCGGTTACCGGCTGGTATAGGTGCCAGTCGCGCAACGACATGTGCCAGACCTTCCGCGGCGGGTGGAGGTGCTGGTCTTCCCCGGGGTTCAGCTGCTCGACGTGGCGGGCCCGCTCCAGGTCTTCGCATCGGCGAACGACTTCGCCACGGACGCCGGCAGCGCTTGCCCGTACACGCTGGCGGTCGTGGGCGCGGGGGACTCCGCGGTCTCGACCTCGGCCGGACTGGGGCTCCGGACGAGCTCCCTCCCGCCCCCCGACGCAGAGCTGGATACGCTGCTCATCCCAGGCGGCCGGGGGATCCCGGAGGTCGAAGGCGAGCCGGCGCTGCTCGCCTGGGTCTCCGAGCGTGCGTCACACGCGCGGAGGACGGTGTCGGTCTGCACCGGCGCGTTCCTCCTCGCGGCCGCCGGCGTGCTCGACGGACGCCGGGCAGTGACGCACTGGGCATATTGCGCCGAGCTCGCGCGGCGCCGTCCATCTGTGAGGGTGGAGTCCGATCCGATCTTCCTCCGTGACGGGAACGTCTGGACGTCGGCAGGCGTGAGCGCGGGTGTGGATCTCGCGCTGGCGCTCGTCGAGGAGGATCTCGGGCGCGCGACCGCCCTCGCCATCGCCCGCTACCTCGTCGTCTTCCTGAAGCGCCCCGGCGGGCAGGCCCAGTTCAGCGCGGCGCTCTCGCTCCAGGCGCCAGAACGACCATTCGACCCGCTTCACGCGTGGATGGCCGAACACCTTTCCGAGGACCTCTCCCTCCCGGCCCTGGCGCGCAGGGCGGGCATGAGTGAGCGGAGCTTCAGCCGTCATTACGTCGCGACGGTCGGGGTCACGCCGGCGCGTTCCGTCGAGCGGCTTCGCGTGGAGTCGGCCCGTCAGTTCCTCTCCGAGGGGCGAAGCTCCGTCAAGCGGATCGCTGTCCGGTGTGGATTCGGTTCCGAGGAGACGATGCGACGGAGCTTCCTCCGCGTCGTGGGCGTGACCCCCACCGAGTACCGGGCGCGATTCGGAACCTGACAGCAGGCCGGAGAGTCCGTTGACAGACGGACCGTTCAAAGGAACGTGAGCGAGAGGAGGTCGACATGTCCCCAGCCGTTCAGAGTGATCCGCTCAGCTTCGTCGCGACGTACACGCTCATCGTCGGCGACGTTCCGCGCTCGGTGGCGTTCTACCGCGACGTCCTCGGCGCCACGGTCGTCCGCACGGGGGCGCCGCCTCTTCTCAAATTCGGCAACATCTGGATCATCATCAATGGCGGAGGTGGACCGACCGACGACAAGCCCGAGGTCGTCGCTGCACCACCGCGAGAGCCGAACGTGCTCAGCGGCTTTCTGAACCTTCGCGTCAACGACATCAGGCGTTATCACGACCTCTGGTCTTCGCGGGGTGCGAGGTTCATCACCGAGCCCAAGGTCCACGCGAACGAGATTCGCTGCTACATCCGCGATCCGGACGGGTACCTGATCGAGGTCGGACAGACGACCAGCACACCCGGGCCTCTCGATTCGTACGCCTAGGCGTGGTCGAGCTTCCGTCGTACCAGAGGTTGCCGGGCCGGGCGGCTGACCCGTGGTGGCGCACGCAGGCGAGTTTCATCGCGCGCCATTTGCCTCCATGTCGCGGGCGACCCGGAGCGCGATGGCCTTGACGCGTTCCTCCTCGGGGAGGTCGCCCTCGATGTGTCCTTCGCGAACGCGCTCCAGCTGGGAGAGGGCCGCGGTGACGTTGCCCTCGCGCCACAGTGTCTCGGCGAGCCAGGCCATGGCGCGGAGGTTTCGCGGGTCATCGGCGAGGACGTGCTGGTACCAGACGGCCGACTTCGCCAGGCTCCGCTTCGGCCAGGGCATCTCGAAGAAGTATCGGCCCCTGGCCAGTCGGGGCCCCTGGCGCTCGAACCGGGGGTCGAGCGCGAGCGCCCGCTCGAGGCGCTCGTTGAACTTGGAGTCGAGCCCCTC
>Ga0081540_1000990_pt1 | contig 25618 bp, 23 predicted proteins | sample TabmetS2T1R1_FD_71024 | JGI IMG/M metagenome (GOLD analysis project Ga0081540, IMG submission 71024) | Tabebuia heterophylla rhizosphere microbial communities from the University of Puerto Rico - S2T1R1 | ecosystem: Host-associated > Plants > Roots > Rhizosphere ... | reverse complement strand
CAAGGACGTCACCGCGAAATGCTACGGCGGCGACATCACGCGCAAACGAAAACTTCTGGAGAAGCAGAAGGAAGGCAAGAAGAAGATGCGGCAGTTCGGCAAGGTCGACATCCCGCAGGAAGCGTTCATTGCCGCGCTGAAGGTGGATAGCTGAGGCCGTGAGAAGTTGTAGGGTGGGCAAAGCGCAGCGTGCCCACCCTACGCTTCTCATCTCGCCTCACGAGACGCGCAAGACATAGAATTTCGAATCGACGGCCATGACCGGAAAAGTCTTGGGCAGACCGGCTTTTGGCAGCTCCTTGAAATTCCGCTTTTCGTAGAAGCGATGCGCAGCCAGGAATTTATCGGTGGTGCCGAGAAATATCTCGGCAACCCCTTTCGCGCGGGCATGCGCCAGCAACACGTCAAGCAGCTTTCCTGCCACGCCCAGCTCCCGGCCGCGAAACGGAGCGGCAACAAACATCTTGCGCAGTGCCGTCTGCCCTGAACCGATGTCCTTCAATCCGACCGTGCCGACGACCTCGCCATTGGATCGAGCCACCCAAAAGCCGCCAGTCCCCGACTGGTAGAACTCGGGAATATTCGTGAGGTCCGGCTGATCGGCTCCCGTGATGGGAATGCCGAATTCGCGTTGCTGGATTGGCAGGATGACATCCAGGACCCCCTGCTGATCAGCGTCGGAAAACGGGGCAATCAGAATTTTCTGCATTGGTTTCCTGTCATTCCATCCAGCTGCCGCATCAAGCGCAAACACATATCTGGGCCCCCCGAGTCCGATAGGCAATCCTCCTGCTTGCGCAACATCTTGCGTTAGCACGATGGCCGCCCCCGAAATGGACCAAGCCTCGTCGGATCTCGAACGCAACGCACAATCACATGATCTCCGAATGAGAGGGTTGCTTCCGCCGCATTGCGCGAGGGCGGCGGATAGGCCACCATCATCCCGCGCATACAAACAACACCACAAGCGCGGGGAAACGCATGAGCAAGCCATCTCGGTTCTCCTACGGCTGGGTCGTGGTCGCCGTCGGCGCGCTGATGACATGCGTCGCGTTCGGGTCGATGCTGTCGCTGGCGGTGTTCCTGCAGCCGATTTCGCAGGACATGGGCTGGTCGCGCAGCGGGGTCTCGGCGGCGGCGACGATCGACTTTCTCGCGATGGGGCTGGCGGCGTTCTTCTGGGGCGCGCTGTCCGACCGGTTCGGCACCCGCATCGTCGTATTGGCAGGCACGCTGCTGCTCGGCGCCGGGCTGATCGGGGCGAGCCAGGCCACCAGCCTGTGGCAATTCCAACTGGCGTTCGGCGTCCTGATTGGCATCGCGGCCGGCAGTTTTTATGCGCCGATGGTGGCCGCGGCGAGCGCCTGGATCGAACATCAGCGGAGCCTTGCGGTAGCGCTGGTGTCGGCCGGCATGGGCGTATCGCCGCTGACGGTTGCCCCGTTCGCGAGCTGGCTGATCACGACCTATGACTGGCGCACGGCGATGCTGGTGATCGGCATCGTCGCGCTGGCGCTTCTGATTCCGGCCTCTCTGCTGGTACGGCAGCCGCCGGAGCCCTCAACATCTGCTACCGCAAATGGCGTGGGCGCGCCTGACGGCCAATGGACCGTCGCGCAGGCGCTGCGAACGCCGCAATTCATCATCCTGGCCTGTGCGCATTTCGCCTGCTGCGCGGCGCATTCCGGGCCGATCTTCCACATGGTGAGCTATGCCATGGTCTGCGGCATCGCGCCCTTGACCGCCGTCACCGTCTACAGCCTCGCCGGGTTCTCCGGCCTCGGCGGCCGTCTCTTGCTCGGCGTATTGGCTGATCGCTTCGGCGCCAAGCACGTTCTGGTCGGCGGCCTGTTCGTGCAGGCCTTGTCGATCGCCACTTTCCTCGCAGTGGGCCAGCTCGGCGAGTTCTACGCGCTGTCGGTGATCTTCGGCCTCGCCTATGGCGGCGTGATGCCGCTCTACGCGGTGCTGGTGCGCGAATATTTCGGCGTGCGCATCATGGGCAGCATGTTCGGCGCCGTGTCCGCCTTTGCCAGCCTCGGCATGGCGCTGGGGCCGCTCGCCGGCGGATGGGTGTTCGACACCTTCCACGCCTATAGCTGGCTCTATGTCGGCTCCTTTGCCATCGGCATGGCAGCCGTCGCCGTGGCGTTGAGCTTCCCGTCGGCCAAGCGGCCGTCGCAACCGTCACTCGATCTGGGACGGGCGACGGCATGAGCCACGCGAGGCCAGCTACCGCTGCCTATGCCTTTGATGCGATCGCCGGATCAGCCGTCACTTCGCGCCTGTCTTGCGTCTGCTTAAGATTTTCCCTTGCCCAGGCATCCAGCTTTCCGACATAGACCGTCATGCTGTGGTCGGCGATGTTCTGGAATTTTCCGGTTCTGAGCAACGCAACCAGACCCCAGATCGTGCGCCAGATCTTCTGCAGCCAGTTCGGCGACCGGCGCACCGGGGCTACACCAACTTTTCCGAAATACCTGGTGTCGCCGACGTGACGATAGCCAAGGATGGCCGGAGGGATCGCCGGCACGAGGTCGACACCGTTCGTGATCCTGTAAAGCGGAGCCTTGACGTACATGTCGAAGGAGGCGTCGCCCGCGCGCGGACAGCCGAAAGTGTAGCAGGCCGCAACACAATCGCGCACCGTCGCATCGTCGTCGTTGGCCAGCTCTGCCGTAGCCATCAGCGCCAGCGCACCTCCGAGCGAATGGCCCGTGACATAGATCGGACGCGGTTTAGCTGCGATGGCCCGCTTGATGAACTCGAACATGGCGTCGCGAATGGGCCAATACGCCTGGAAAAAGCCGGTGTGAACACGCGTGCCGCCCTGCAAGGCAACGAGCCGCGCGTTCACATTTGTCTTCCAGTCCAGCTCGTCCTGGGTTCCGCGAAATACGACGACGATGATATCGTTGCCTTCGACGATATAGCCTGCCGTGCCGACATCGCTGTCGACCAGGCTGACGCACTCGATAAATCCGAGCGTGCACAAGTCCGTTCTGAACGACTTGAACGCCGCCTCGCTGCCGTCAAAATCGTTGTAAGCGCGAAAGGCGAGCTTGGCCATCAGCAACGCCGTGCGATCCGAATAGGCCGCCCGGAAGGTCGGGATGTTCTTGAGATCTTCAGGTTCAAAAAGGCTGATATCCATCGTTAGGAACTCCCGCTGCCGCCGCCGCGAGGATAACTCACCGCGCGGCCAGGCGCACCTGTGGTTGCAACAACTATTTCCTGCGCGACCCGTGGCGTTGCGCCTTGATCGGCGGCGGCGGATCGGCCACCATCGCGATTGCGCTACAGAAAATTCAAGAATGCGAGGACGCGCATGACCAGGCATCCCGGCCTCGACCTTGTCGAGCGTGCACGCGCGCTTGCTCCTCTGATCGCGCGCGAGGCCGACGAGATCGAGCGGACGCGGCGGCTGACGCCCGTGGTGACGCAGGCGCTGATCGAGAACGGGCTTTATCGCGCGCTGCTGCCGAAGAGCTTTGGCGGCATCGAGGCTTCACTGGAAGCGTTCATGCAGATGCAGGAGGAGGTGGCAAAAGCCGACGCCTCGACCGCATGGTGCCTCGGCCAGTGCAGCGTTTGCGCCATGACCGCGGCCTATCTCGATCCCGACGCCGCCAACGAGATCTTCAACGTCGCGCCCGGCATTCTGGCCTGGGGCGCGATCAACCATGAAGTGCAGGCCGTTCCCGGCGGCTACAAGGCCAGCGCCCGCTGGGATTTTGCCTCCGGCATGCGGCAGGCAAGCTGGCTCGGCGCCCATGTCCGCGTCGTCGAGGCCGATGGCACGGTGCGGCGCAAGCCGGATGGCTCGCCGGAGATCCGCACCATCCTGTTTCCGATGACCAGCGCCACGCTCTACGACGTCTGGGACGTGATCGGCCTCAGGGGCACCGGCACCGATTCCTATTCGGTCGACAACCTCTTCATTCCAGAAAAATTCGCAGCGTTGCGCGACGAACCCGCGGCCCGGCGCGAAGACGGGCCGCTGTACAAGCTCTCCACCAACATGGTGTTCGGCATGGGCTTTGCGGCAACCTCGCTCGGCGTCGCCCGCGCCACGCTGGATGCGGCGATCGACCTCGCCCGCGCCAAGACCCCGCAGGCGCTGAAGGCGATGCGCGACAACAACGCCGTGCAGGGCGTGATCGGCCGCACCGAGGCGCAATGGCGTGCCGCCCACGCCTATCTCTATTCCACCGCGGCCGAGGTCTGGCGCGATCTATCTGATGGTGCTGACATCACCGAAGCCCATCGCATCGCGCTGCGCCTGGCCGCGACCTGGATCATCCATCAATCGGCCGCCGTGGTCGACACCGCCTATCGCATGGCCGGCGCCACGGCCGTGTTCAACGCCAACAAGTTCGAGCGCCGCTTTCGCGACATGCACGCCATCGCGCAGCAGATCCAGGGCCGCGACGCCCATTATGAAGACGCCGGCAAGGTGATCCTGTCAGGCAATCTCGACGCGCCGCCGACGACGCGGTGATGAATTTAGGGCGTGTACTGATAAATTCGCGATGTCCGCTTATCCCCCGACAGCGGCGGAGAAGCGGACATTATACGAGATCCGAGAAGGGCCAATAAGCGACATTGCGCACCGTAACGGCAGCAGAGAGCGACAAACCTCATTCAAATCGATATGCTGAACGTGCCACAAGCGCACGCAGAGCGAGCCACTTTATCTTCGCGGAAGCACGCCATGACGCATATGCAACACTCACTGATAAAGGCCCTGGCATTCTTCAGTGCAATCGGATGTGTTCTTATGACTGTCGCGCTCTCGACAGCTATCTATCCTGCTATCAAGAACCCTTCGGTAGGGGGATTTTCGCAGATTACTTCTTGGTACAAGAAACGGATTGATGCGGTCGACCCTTCGGGCGAGGACCTGTCGGGTGCAGTCATCGCCATAGCTAAAGAGGGCAAGCTTGCCTATCTTCAACCCATTGGCTTCCAAGATCGCGCCAAGACCATTCCCATGACGACCGGCTCGATTTTCTGGATCGCGTCGATGACCAAGCCGATCACCAGTGTTGCAGCCATGATGCTGGTAGACGACGGCAAGCTCGATCTCGATGCTCCGGTCGCGAAATACCTGCCCGAGCTGAAGACCATGCAAGTCGCGACCGCGAAGCCTAACCCGGCGTCAGGGAAGAGCGACATTGCGCTAGAGCCGCCGAAGCGACCAATGACCGTGCGCGACCTGCTTCGTCATACTTCCGGCTTGGTCTATCCGCCGCCATTTGTAGATGAGCCGATCAACAGGCTCTACGCTAAGGCCGCTTTCAAGCCGGACAGTTCCCTCGCCGAGTTTGTGACAAGTCTTTCGAGCTTGCCGCTGGCACACCAACCGAGTGAGGTCTGGGAATACAGCTGGGGCGTAGATGTTCTGGCGAGGGTTGTCGAAGTTGCTTCCGGCCAGGAGTTTGATCAATTCCTGCAGAGCCGCATTTTCAAGCCCCTCGGGATGGTTGACACCGGCTTCTACGTACCGAGCGAAAACCTCGGCCGCGTGGTCGAGGCACCAACGACGCGTCCTCCTCAATTTGACATCACAAAGCCGCGCAAGCTCCTTTCAGGTGGCGGCGGACTTGCCTCGACGGCTCTCGACTACTTGCGCTTCTGCCAAATGTTGCTCAATGGCGGTGAGCTCGACGGAGTTAGGATACTCGCACCTGAGACAGTGAAGCTGATGACCGCCAACGCGCTACCATACGATGTTAGCTTTGTGGGCCGCAGTGTCGGCCCAGACCATGGGACAACGTTTGGCCTCGGCTTTGCCATTCGCACCAGCGGCGGGTCAGCCGGCAGTTTTGGCTGGAGTGGAGTTTGGGGGACGCAGTTCTGGGTTGATCCGGCGCAGAAGGTGATCGCTGTACAGATGATCCAGGTCGCACCAGAAAAGGTCAGCGATTATTTCACGGCGATGCGCAATCTGCCGTACGGAGCGCTGAATATCTCGCAACATTGAGTTCTCGCGACTTGCCGAATGCCGAAGGCGACCGCTGCCGCGCGGCGACGTGCAGAAGCGGATTGCCGAGGTCCGCGACGGGTCAAAACCGGCAATACTCCGATTGAGCAGAAAGCTTCTGCTTAGTCTCCCAAAGCCGACATATCTGCGTTTATGAGTACACGCCCGAGTCCGTATTTCTACGGACCGGCCGGCACCCCCTGTTGTTAAACAATTCATGAAATCCCTTGGGGAGCCTCGCTTTCCGGAGCTTCCGTATTTCTCATGTTCAAAATTCGTTCGATCGCTTTTCGGCTGATCCTCGCCATTTCTCTGACGGTGGCCGTCGCCTGCGCCATTCTCGGGACCTTCTCGATCGTCCAGCAACGCTCGCTGACGCAGCTCGCGCTCGATCAGCAGCTCAAGCTGCAATATGACAGCGTGATCGCCGCGATCGATTACGAGGGACGCGCCGCGCTGGCCGTCAGTTCGGTGGTTGCCGCGCTGCCGCCGGTTGCCGAAGCCATAGCCAAGGATGACCGGGACGGACTGGCAGCGCTGCTCGGCGATGCCATGAAGGCATTGACGGCCCAGGGCATCCCGCTGATCACCTTCGAGAAGCCGCCGGCCACGGTGGTCTACCGGCTCCACGCGCCGAAGGTCTTCGGTGAAGATATCTCGTCGCGCCGCAGCACCGTGGTTGAGGCGAACAAGACCGGCAGGCAGATCGTCGGCGTCGAACCCGGCCGGGAGGCGCTCAGCATTTTCGGCATAACGCCGATCATGCGTGACGGAAAGAGCATGGCGACCACCGACGTCGGCGCCGCCTTCGGCAAGGAATTCGTCGATCGCGCCAAGAAGCGCTTCGGCATCGACCTTGCGGTCTATTCGTACGACGGCAAGGACTTCAAGAAGCTGTCCGCTACCTTTGGCGATGAAATCGTCGCGACATCAGCCGAACTGAAAGGCGTGTTTGACGGCCAACCCTTGCGCCGCGACGCCATGATCAACGGCCGGCCCGCCGCGCTCTATCTCGGGCAGATCAAGAATTACGCCGGTCAGCCGGTCGGCATTCTCGAGGTCATCAAGGATACGACCGAATATGAAGCGGCGGCGGCGAATTCGCAGCGCAACCTGATCCTCGGCACGATCGCCATCCTGGCCGGCGCAATCGTGCTGGCGTTCCTGCTCGGTCGCGGCCTGTCGCGCCCGTTGGCCGCCATCACCGCGGTCATGAACCGGCTTTCCGGCGGCGAGATCGACGTCACGATCCCCGGCAGCGAGCGCCGCGACGAACTCGGCACCATGGCAAGCGCGGTCGACGTGTTCCGCCGCAGCATGATCGAGTCGCGCGGCATGCGCGAGGCGCAGGAGGCGACCAAGCAGCAGGCCGAACGCGAGAAAAAGGCCCTGCAGCGTCAGATGGCCGATCGTTTCGAGACCGACGTCAAGAGCGTCGTCGCCGCCGTCGCACGGGCAACAACCGACATGCAGCGCGTGGCCGGCGAGATCGCGACCAGCGTGAACGGCACCTCGCAGCGGGCCGCGGCTGCCGCGGCTGCATCCGACGAGGCGTCCGCCAGCGTCAACGCCGTTGCCGCCGCGACCGAGGAACTGGCATCCTCGGTGGCCGAGATCGGCCGGCAGGTCACCCATTCCAGCCAGGTCGCCGACAACGCCGTGGTCAAGGTCGGGCAGACCACCGAAATGGTGAGCAGCCTGGCTTCGGCGGCCGAAACGATCGGCGACGTGCTTCGCCTGATCGGGGCGATTGCCAGCCAGACCAACCTGCTGGCGCTGAACGCAACCATCGAGGCCGCGCGCGCCGGCGAGGCGGGCCGCGGGTTTGCCGTCGTCGCGTCCGAGGTCAAGAACCTCGCCAGTCAGACTGCAAAGGCCACGGAAGAAATCGCCGGGCAGGTCGCGGCGATTCAATCCGCCACTGGCGACTGCGTGACGGCAATCGGCGGCATCAGCGACACCATCCGCGAAATCAGCGGTATCGCCACCACCATCGCCGCCGCCGTCGAAGAGCAGGATTCGGCGACGCGGGAAATCGCCCGCAGCGTCCAGCAGGCGGCCACCGGCACCGGCGAAGTTTCCGTCAACGTGACCGGCGCCAGCCAGTCCGCCGACCAGTCGCGTGCGCTGGCCGACAACGTCGCGACTGCGACCGCGCAGCTCAGCCAGCAGGCCGATGCGCTGTACAAGAGCGTCGACACGTTCCTGGCTGGCCTGCGCGACGCCGCGTAGGCATCGGTAGCTCCCGTCCCCTTCGGAACCCCCTCGCCGAGCAGGCGTTGCGTTTGTAGCAACCGCAGCAACGAGGGAGATCGAGCATGCCCCGCGGTGACAAGTCCAGCTACACGAACAAGCAGAAACGCAAGGCCGAGCATATCGAGGAAGGTTACGAGAAGCGCGGCGTCGGCAGGAAGGAAGCCGAACGGCGGGCCTGGGCGACCGTCAACAAGGAAACCGGTGGCGGCAACAAGAGCGGTTCGGGGCGCGGCGTGAAAGACACCAACGTCTCCGCAAAACGGGGCGGCCGGATCGGCGGACCGCGCGGCGGCAAGGCCGCGGCCAGCCGTCCCGCCGCGGCGCGATCACGTTCCGCCAAGAAGGCTGCCGCGACGCGCAAGCGGAAGGCGGCGGCGAGGTCCAGCGCCCGCAAGACCACACGATCCACAGCGCGCAAGACGTCACGATCTGGCGCACGCAAGGCCGCGCGAAGGCGATAGGCGTTTCGTTTTTCGCTTCTGCCGGCTTGCATCCTGCTTTAGGTTGGCTCCAATAGACCCAGGGCAGGACGCGCTGACATCGCAATGAAGAGGGCGGCTCGGAAGCAAGCGGCAAAGCGCACCGGCAGGAAGCCGAGCGCGGCTACCGGGAATGCCGCGGTGGAAGCTGTCTTCGGTGCCTACCCCAATCCGATCAGGGGCCGGCTGGAGGCGCTGCGCCGGCTGATCTTCGATACCGCAAAGACCACCGAGGGCGTTGGTCCCCTGGAAGAGACGCTGAAATGGGGCCAGCCGAGCTATCTCACGACCGAGAGCAAGAGCGGCAGCACGGTCCGGATCGACCAGGTGAAGGCTGAAGCCGGCCGGTATGCGGTCTATTTCCACTGCCAGACCGATCTGGTCGAGACCTTTCGCCAGCTTTATCCCGAACTGCGCTACGGCGGCGACCGCAGCATCCTGCTCGACGCCGGCGAAAAGCTGCCCGATGCAGCGCTACGCCACTGCATCGCGCTGGCGCTGACATATCATGCGAGGAAGCGGAAGGTGGCGCGGGGCAAGTAGCCTCCGCCGTTATTGCGAGCGGAAGCGAAGCAATCCATCTCTCCAAGCAGGCGGAAGCATGGATGCTTCCGCCTTCGCTCTTCGAGCAACGGCGGACAGGACGTCGCTATCGCTCCTCGCAATGACGTTCTTGGGGTGACTATTGCAACCTCATGCCCATCAGTGCCGCACCATGGCCGTTCTGCGCGTTCAACAGGCTCATGATTTCCGCATTGGGCCGCGCGCGGCTGAACAGGAAACCCTGTCCTTCCTGGCAGCCCTCGTTGCGCAGGCAGTTTACTTCGGCCTCGGTCTCGACGCCCTCCGCCGTGATGGTGACGCCGAGGCCCTTGCCGAGGCTGATGATCGAACGCACGATCGCCTGCGCGTCGGGGTTGGCGGCGAGGTCGCGCACGAAGGACTGGTCGATCTTGATCTTGTCGAACGGAAAGCTGCGCAGGTAGCTCAGGCTGGAATAGCCGGTGCCGAAATCGTCCATCGAGATGCGGACGCCGAGCGCGCGCAGCGCATGCAGCGTTGCCAGCACCTCGCTGCTCTTTTCCAAAAGCAGCGTCTCCGTGATCTCGAGTTCAAGGCGCTTCGCCGACAGGCCGGACTGGTTCAGCGTATCCATGACCAGCGACAGCAAATTGCCGACCCGGAACTGCAGCGGCGACAGATTGACCGCGACGCGGATGTCGCCGGGCCATTTCACCGCATCCATGCAGGCGCGGCGCAGCATCAAGCCGCCGACGGCGTTGATCAGTCCGGTCTCCTCCGCAACGGGGATGAATTCGGCCGGCGAGATCATGCCGCGCTCGGGATGCGGCCAGCGCACCAGCGCCTCGAAGCCGGTGATGCGCCCGCTCGAAAGATCGACCAGCGGCTGGTAATAGGGCCGCAGCACATCGCTCTGGACGGCCTCGCGCAGCTCGGTTTCGATCTTGCGGCGGATCTGGGCGCGCGCATCCATCCCGGCCTCGAAGAACGAGAAGGTGCCGCGGGAATCGTTCTTGGCGCGCGACAATGCGAGGTCGGCGTTCTTCAGAAGCTTCTCGGAATCATCGCCGTCGCCGGGCGACATCGCAATGCCGATGCTGGCGCCGATCACGACGGAATGCTCATCCAGAAGGAAGGGATCGGCAATCGCGTCCAGGAGGCGCCTCGCCAGGAACACCGCGTCCTCAGGCCGCGTCACTCCGCTCTGGACGATCACGAATTCGTCCGAGTTGAGCCGGGCCAGCGCATCATCCTCGCGCAGCATCGACCGCAACCGCTTGGCGACGCCGCGCAGGAGCTTGTCGCCGACAGCATGGCCGAGCGTATCGTTGACCGCCTTGAAATGGTCGAGGCCGAGCATGAGCACCACGACCTTTTCGGCGCTGCGGCGTGTGCGCAGCAGGATGTCGTCCATCTGCTGACGCAGCAGATCGCGGTTCGGCAGCCCGGTCAGCGCGTCATGCTGGGCCATGAAGGTCATTTGCGCTTCGGCGCGCTTGCGTTCGGTGATGTCCATCAGCGCGAGCAGGACCGCAGGCTGGTCGCCATAAACGAGCTGACGCGAATAGATCGCCAGATCGATCAGGGCTCCGTCGGCTCTCACATGCTTCCAGGTGCGCGCTGCGCTCTGCGAGCGGTCGACGGTCCACGGCAGTTCGGGATCGAAGGCCTGCAGGCTGCGGATCGTCAGCTTCTCGAATTCGTCGCGGCCGTAACCGTAATGCTGGATGGCGGCGTCGTTGACCGCGAGAATGCGTTCGTCGCTCACTGCGCAGACGATCATCGGTATAGGGTTGCTGTCGAACAGCAGCCGGAACGACGCCTCGCGCTGCTTCAACTCGGTGATATCGACGCGCAGGCCGATGATGCCGCCATCCGCGGTGATGCGTTCATCGATCAGGATGACACGGCCGTCGGCCAGCGTCTGCTCATGCCGCTCACCCGGTTGATAGAGCTTCTTCAGCCGCTCGGCGATCCACTCTTCCTCGCGCCCGATCGCTTCCGGATAATCGCCGCGCGCCACGCCGACGCGGATGGTATCCACCAGCCGCACGCCCGGCCTGAACAGCTCGGAGCTGCGCCGGTACATCTCCGCGTATTTCTTGTTCCAGAGAATGTAGCGGCCCTCGGCATCGAGAAGCACCATGCCCTGCGGCAGGATATCGATCGCTTCGCGCAAGCGCTCGTGCGACTTGCGCGCTTCCGCAAGAGCGGCCTCGACCCCGCCGGTGGCGTGCCGACGGCTGGTTGGCAGCTTCGCGGCGGCCTTTGCTGGCCGGCCGAGCAAGCGGACAACCACGGCACGCTTCGGCTTTCTGGTCTTTGTTGGCTTCTTGGGCATTTGCTACGCTCTACTCGCACATTGCGTGCAAAGTTTTCGGATAACTTGTCTGAAAAAATAGTATCTCTTGTCGATGAAACTGTCCCTCGTGCGTGCTGACGCGCCGCCCGAGAAAAAAGGCGACTACACGCGTTGCGTGTACCAACAATCGAGACGGCCGGTGAGAGGCGCGAATTCGCGTGTCAAAACCGCAACACCCAGCAACGGCGCACGACCCGCGTCCTGGATGCACAAGGAATGCGCGAAACGCGGCGCGTGCACATGAGCATGCGCCAACGATCGAAAGGGTTATCGGACAGTTAAGAACGGTAGTGACATAACGCCAGTTCAACCCAAGGCAGCCGCCGCGGCCTGCGCTTCCGGCACCACGTCGTGATCGTAAAGCCGTCTTCGGAACGCCGCGTGCGCCGATATCTCGGCATCGCGAACGCCGAGATCGGCGTACGAAGAGTCGTAGCGCATGCCGTTCTCGCGCGCACCGCGCTGAACCGCCGCCACCCGCTCGCGCCGCAGCCGCTCATAGGCAAGCAGCGCCGCCGGCACGTTGTTGCGCCCGGTGCGCGCCAGAATGGTCGCCAGCGCCATGCCGTCTTCGATCGACTGGTTGGCGCCCTGCCCGAGATGCGGCAGCATCGGGTGCGCGGCATCGCCAAGCAGCGTCAGGCGGCCGCTGGTCCAGGCCGGCAGCGGCTCCCGGTCGTATAGCGCCCAGCGAAATGTCTTTTCGACCTGGCTGAGCAAGGTCCCGATGCGCGGATCCCATCCCTCGAATTCACGGCGCAGCACGTCAGGATCTCCCGGCGCCGACCAGGATTCCTTCATTTCCGCATCGGCCGGCACGAAGCCGACATAGTTGACGAGTTCGCCCGATCGCACCGGAAAGCTGAGGAAGTGTTTTCCCTTGCCGAGCCACATCTGCCAGCGATCGATCGGCCAGTGGGGAATGCGCCGATGCGGCAGCACGCCGCGATAGGCGACCGACCCGTGAAAGACCGGCCGCGACGGCGCCGCCGCATAGCGCCGCAGCTCCGAGTGGATGCCATCCGCCGCGATGACGATATCGCCTTTGGCAACGGCGCCGTTGGCGAATGACACTTGGGCGATGTCACCGGTCTGCTCGAAGCCTGTGGCGCGATGTCCCGTATGCACCGCGCCGGACGGCAACGCGCTCGCGAATATCTCGACCAGGTCGGCGCGGTGCATGCCGAAGGTGGCGTTCCAGCCCGCGGAGTCCGTTACCTGAACCGGTGCTATCGGCGCACCGTCATGGCGGAAATAGTGAGAGCCGGTGCCGACCCGGGCGCCCCATCGCTCGACCTGATGCCCAAGCCCTGCCCGCTGCAATTGCCGCACGCTGTTCGGCGTGAGAAACACGCCTGCCCCGACTTCGCCGAGCGCGGGCGCCTGCTCATAGACGGAGACGCGGAAGCCATGGGCGATCAGCGCGTTCGCGGCGAACAACCCACCAATTCCCCCGCCGACGATAACCACCTCAAGTCGTGATTGCTGCATCGCCTCATCCACCGCCTCATTCTTGGGCTCGGCAACACGCGAACACCGGCAAGCGCGGCGTCAAAAGCGCTTCGAGGGCTGCCTGTTTCACGTTATCCTTGCCGGCGAGAAACACCAAGCGTCGGCGCTCGCAATGCTGACCGGGAAAATTGCAGCGGAGGAGTTTCGATGCACGGCTCTGCGCGGATGCCAGCCACAGCCTTCCGCCGCATAGCGGCTTTCACGCTGCTGCTGGCCTTGGCAGCGCTGGGTCAGAGCCCCGCACACGCCGGCGACTATCCGGACCACGCCGTAAAGATCGTGGTTCCCTTTCCAGCCGGCGGCACGGCCGATGCCATTCCACGGATCGTCGCCGACTGGCTGTCGCGCAAATGGAGCCAGCCGGTGACCATCGAGAATCGCACGGGAGCGGCCGGAAACATCGGCGCCGAACAGGTCTATCATTCGGCGCCCGACGGCTACACCCTGCTCTCATCACCGCCGCCGCCGCTGGTAATCAATCACAATCTGTACCCCAGATTAGGCTTCGATCCGACGAAGTTCGAGCCGATCATCGTCATGGCCCAGGTGCCAAATGCACTGATCGTCAATCCGGACACCATCAAGGCATCGAGCGTGCCCGAATTGATCGAACACCTGAAAAGCAATTCCGACAAGACCATCGGCGCCACGCAGGGCAACGGCACGACCTCGCATCTGACCTCGGAGCTGTTTCAACTGATGGCAAAGGTAAAGCTGCGGCACATTCCCTATCGCGGCTCGGCGCCTGCGCTGCAGGGTCTCGTCGCCGGTGACGTCGACGTCATGTTCGACAATCTCGGCGTCTCGCTGGCGCTGGTTCAGGCCGGCAAGCTGAAGCTGCTCGCGGTCGCTTCGTCCGACCGGCTGCCGGCGCTGCCGAATGTACCGACGATAGCCGAAACGCTTCCGGGCTTTGAGGCGGTCGCCTGGTACGGCATCGTGGCGCCGCCCAAGACGCCGAAGAACATCGTCGACAAGATCAATGCCGACGTGAACGAGGCATTGCGTCAGCCCGAGGTGCGGGATCAGCTCAAGAAACTATCCGCCGGGATTTTCGGCGGCCCGGTCGACAGGGCATCCGCCTACATGCGCGAGGAAACCGACCGGTGGGCCGCGGTGATCAAGTCAGCCAATATAGAGCTGCAATAGCTGCCGCCCTGATTGATCTCGATGCCCGTGTTGCGCTGGACTAGCGCAAACAGCGCCGCCGATCGCCGAGTTGAACGCTGGTAGCTGGTTTGCTAGACTATGTTTGCCATGATGATCCGCACCTCCAATATCGCTTCGGTCTTCTTCCTCGCGCGCTGATCGCGACGCCCGCTCTCATGCGGGCGGAAGTTCCAACCGAAACAGCCCGGCCGATCCTGCTTCGCGCAGGCCATGGCCGGTTGCCCAGCGACAAGAGGATCATCATGCCTTCCAGCATACAGCCGCGCGCGCTCAGCGACGCGCAGATCGAGCAATTCATTCAAGACGGCTTCGTCCGGATCGATCACGCCTTTCCGCGCGAACTTGCCGAGCAAGGCCGCGCCATCCTTTGGCGCGACCTGCCCTGCGATCCCCAAAAGCCCGCAACCTGGACACAGCCGGTCATCCGCCTCGGCTATTACAACGACGAGCCCTTCAGGAAAGCCGTCAACAGTCCGCTGCTTCATGCCGCCTTCGACCAACTCGTCGGAAAGGGCCGCTGGTGGCCGCGAGCCGACCTCGGCACCTTCCCCGTACGATTTCCGAGCCCGCACGATCCCGGCGACGCCGGTTGGCATGTCGATCTCAGTTTCCCGAGCGAAGACGAACCTGTCGACAGCAACGACCACTCCGCTTGGCGGGTCAACGTGAGGTCGCGCGGACGCGCGCTGCTGATGCTGTTCCTGTTCTCCGATGTGGGGGAAGTCGACGCTCCCACCCGAATAAGGGCGGGCTCGCATCTGGACATGGCGCGCTTTCTCGAACCGGCCGGCGAGGCCGGCATGTCGCACTTGAAACTGGACGAGATGGGAAGCGACCGGGCCGAGGTGCAGGCAACCGGCGACGCCGGCACCGTCTATCTGTGCCACCCCTTCCTCGTTCACGCCGCGCAAATGCACCGGGGATCCACGCCACGTTTCATGGCGCAGCCTCCGCTGCACCCATCCGAGCCGTTCAGACTTGAGCGAGCCGACGGTGATTATTCGCCGGTTGAGCGATCTATCCGGCAGGCCTTGCAGGCGCGCGGATAACAAGAACCGGGAATGAAAGCTGGAGCGGGGTCACCAACGAGGGTGGTCGTCCCCGCTCTAGTTGATCTCGATTCGCGTGTTGCGCGGGCGCGCTACAATCGCAGGGACCAGACAATGGCGCTTGCCGGCTTTTCTCTTGTTGCCGATTTCATGCTACGTTTTGCGCGAACAGAGTGATCCGATGAACCCTCGCCTGATTCTGATCCCGCTCATAACCTTAATGGCCGCCGTCAATGCCGCGAGCGCATGGGCGCAGGACAAGGGCACGGTCCATCCAAAGCCGCTGCCGCCGCTCGCCAACCCCAACGATCCCAAGGTCGCCGCCAAGGAGCTGTTCGGCCGCAAGGTGCTGCCGGCGGCGATGCCGACGCGCGTGCACGGCTTCTACGCCCATGGCTGCATCTCGGGCGCGGAAGGACTGCCGATCAACGGCGACAATTGGCAGGTGATGCGGCTGTCGCGCAATCGCTACTGGGGGCATCCCGATTTGGTCGCGCTGGTCAAGCGGCTGGCCGCAAGAGCGCGCAAGGATGCCGGCTGGCCGGGGATTTTGGTCGGCGACATGTCGCAGCCGCGCGGCGGGCCAATGTTCACTGGACACGCCAGCCATCAGGTCGGGCTCGACGCCGACATCTGGCTGACGCCGATGCCGAACCGGCAACTGTCGCGCAACGAGCGCGAGGAAATGTCGGCCGTGATGATGGTGCGTGACGACCGGCTCGATATCGATCCACACAACTGGACGCCGACGCATCTTGCGGTGATCCGCGCCGCCGCGCTGGAGCCGAGCGTGCAGCGCATCTTCGTCAATGCCGCGATCAAGAAGGCGCTGTGCCGCGAAGCCAAAGGCGATCGATACTGGCTGCACAAGGTGCGGCCGATGTACGGCCACGACTATCACTTCCACATCCGCATCAAATGCCCGCCCGGCGCCGGCGAATGCGAAAGCCAGTCCGATCCGAACGAAGGGGAAGGCTGCAGCGCCGGCGATCTCGCCTACTGGTTCAGCGATGCGGTGCTGCATCCCAAGCCGCCGAAAGTGCCGCCGGTGCCGAAACCGCCGATGACGATGGCGTCGCTGCCGCCGGCCTGCAAGGCGGTATTGCATGCGCCGGATGCGAAGCCCTGACGCATCAGGTGCGGCCGCTTATTTGAGGGCCTCGCAGACCGTTTGGCGTTCAGAACCGGTCTCAAGCGAAGCTCGCAGCGAAACCTTGCGCCACCAGTGCTCTAACGCGCCCCGATCGCAGGCCAGCTTGACGCACATACCGCCTGCGAATTTGATCCAGTCGGCGAAATAGCCGCTGGGCACTGCGATCACTACGGGCGTATCTGCATCGAGCGACCGCTGAATCAGATACAACAGCCCCTTGCCGTCGCGCTCCCGCTTGCCGAAGCGGTTGACGATGAGAAGGTCGGCGCCAGCTTCGAGCGCGGCGGCGACACGGGCGCCCGCCTCCTGCAGCCTTGCGAGGTCGAGCCGGCAACCGCTCGCCGCGGGATCGAAATCCTGCGCCAACGATAGCTTTTCTCCGCTGTGGACCAGCACCGCCGACAGGCTGGAGTCGGCGCAGTGGCCCGCCTGCACCAGGCCGACGATGCGAAGGCTATGCATCTTCAATTCCGCCGCGAAGTCGCGCAGGACCGCGTCCGGGTCTTCATGGTCGCCATAGACCAGGGCGGCAAGATCGCATTGGGCGTCGAACATGATGCGCCTCTTGTTTGTTGGAAGTGGCGACCGCGGCGGCGTCCCGTCGCGGTCGCAGGTTTCGGATCAGGCGGCCGGCGGGCCGTTGATGATTTGGAGCTGGGTGAACTCGGCGAGCCCTTCCTCGGCGAATTCGGTGCCGATGCCCGACTGCTTGGCGCCGCCGAACGGGATATGGGGCGCCATGTCGAGGTGCTTGTTGATCCATACCGTGCCGGCCTCGATCTGGCTGGCGACGTCGTGGGCCCGCTTCGTATCTGACGACCAGACCGAGGCGCCGAGCCCGTAGGTCGTCGCATTCGCCCGGCGGATCACGTCATCCTTGTCGGAATATTTGATCACCGGCAGCACCGGACCGAACTGCTCCTCGTCAACCAGCTTCGAGCCTTCCTGGATGTCGCGCACGATGGTCGGCTCGATGAAATAGCCGGGGCGATCCATTGCCGAGCCGCCCGCGATGACGTTGCCGTTCTTGCGGGCGTCGTCGAGGAACGCCTTCACCTTCTCGTACTGCATCTTGTTCTGCAGTGGCCCGAGCTTGGTGCCCTGCTTGGAGCCGTCATCGACCACCGTGTTCTTGGCAATCGCAACCAGCTCGTTGCAGATCTCGTCATAGACGGATTCATGCACATAGAGCCGTTTGATGGCGAGGCAGACCTGGCCTGAATTCTGGAACGCGCCTTCGAAAATGCCGGGTGCCACCTTCTTCGGATCGACGTCATCAAGCACGATGCCGGCGTCGTTGCCGCCGAGCTCCAGCGTGATCCGCTTCAGCGTCTGCGCCGCGCTCGCCATCACCTTCTGCCCCGTGGCGGAGGAGCCGGTGAACGAGATCTTGCGGATGTCGGGGTGCCTGGTCATGTGATCGCCGAGGTCGTTGGCGTCGGTGATGACGTTGAGCACGCCCTTCGGCAGAATATCCTTGACGAGTTCGGCGAAGCGCAGCGTCGACAGCGGCGTGGTCGGCGCGGGCTTCACGACGAGCGTGTTACCGGCGAGCAGCGCCGAGGGCAGCTTGAAGCTGAGGATCAGAAGCGGATAGTTCCAGGGAATGATGGCGCCGACGACACCGAGCGGGCGGCGATGCGCCTCGACGCGGCGGTCGCCGGAATTCTCGATCACCCGCATCGGCAGTTCAAGCGAACCGAGATAGCGGAAGAAGCCGGCCATCCCCATGACCTCGCCGGTGGCATCCGCCAGCGGCTTGCCCTGTTCGCTGGTCAGGAGATGCGCGAGCTCATTCGCATTGGCCTCGATCGCATCCGCCATCTTGATCACGAGCTTGCGGCGCTCCTCGATCGGCGTGGCCGCCCAGGCCGGAAAGGCGGCCTTGGCCGCAGCGACGGCCTTGTCGAGCTGGTCCTTGGAGGCGCGCGGGCATTGCGCCAGAACCTCTTCGGTCGCGGGGTTGAGGACCGGCATGGTCAGGTCGCCGGGTATCATTTTGCCGTCGATGAGAAGATTGTAGTCGCTCATTGGCTTTCGCTCCCTGTCAACGGGCCGTTCGCGGCCTCGTTATATCTCACCGTATATCACGTATGCGGCGATCTAGCCACGGCCAACAGCGGCTGGACGGGGGCTCCGGCACCGGTATATTCTATTGGATATAACGCAGAAATGATCGGGAGTTGCCGATATGGAAATCGAGACCCAGGAGCTCACCAGTTGCGAGGTGGCGCCCGACGGCCGAGCCATTTCGCTGGGATTTGTCGATTCCAGGGGCGAGCCCGCGACGATCCGGCTGTCGGTCAACCAGGTCGGCGCGCTGGTCATGACCCTGCCCGGGCTGATCAGCAAGGCCTTGCAGACCCGTTTCGGCGACCAGAGCCTGCGCTATGCCTACCCGCTTGATTCCTGGGTGATCGAACAGTCCACCGACCCGAAACACGGCATGGTGACATTGCGGACGTCCGACGGCTTCAGCGTCTGCTTCTCGGTCGCGCGCCAGCAACTGAGCGAACTCGGCGAAGCGCTGACGGCGCCGGCTCCGAGAATGACGATACGGTCGAATTAGGATCGACGACGATGACGCATCGTGAAGCAGTGACAGGCACCGTCAACCAATTCCCGGCGCAGGAGCATCAGTACCGGTGCGCATGCTGTGAAGGGATCATCGAGATTTCTTCACGCGAGACGATACCGGATGGGCTCGACCTCAGATTCAACTTCATCTTCGACGAATGTGAGCTGGTTTGCAGTGCCTGCACATCGCGCCTCATAGAAGAAAACAGGGCGCGAACGGCGGCTCGGCGGAGGTAGACGACGCATAGAAAATTCGGCGAGAGGCGCTGGTGTTTTCAGCCGGAGCGCTCGAAGCCATGATATGTCGCCCGGTCCAGGCCGGCCGGCGACATGCCCGGGCGGCCCGATCGTCCTTACGGGACAACCGAGACGCCGGGCACGCACCGTCGATCAGACGTTCAAGTTCATCCAGACAGCCTTCGGCTCGGTGAAATTGTCGATCGCTGCCGTGCCGTGCTCGCGGCCAAGGCCGGAATCACGTTCGCCGCCCCACGGCAACCGCACATCGGTATAGCCATAGGTATTGATCCACACCGTGCCAGCCCGTGCTTTCTTGGCGAAGCGCTGCACGCGCCCGATATCGCCGCTCCAGACGCCTGCGGCAAGGCTGTAGGCCGTGCCGTTTGCGATGCGCAGCGCATCGGCTTCGTCCTTGAACCTGATCACGCTGACGACGGGACCGAAGATTTCCTCTTGCGAGATGCGCATCTCGTGCTCGACATTGGCGAACACGGTGGGGCGGATGAAATAGCCGCGGTCGCCGACGCGCTCGCCGCCGGTCGCAAGCTGTGCGCCCTCCTTGCTGCCGATCTCGACATAGTCGAGGATCGAGTGCATCTGCTTCTCGGAAATCACCGGACCGAGCGCGGTGGCGCGATCGGCGGGGTCGCCGATGCGAAGCGACTCTGCGCGGGCGACCAGCCGTTCGACCACCTCGTCATACACCTTCTCCTGCACCAGCACGCGCGAGCCGGCCGAGCACACCTGCCCGGCATTGAAGAAGATGCCGGCCGCCGCGGCCTTCGCTGCGGCTTCAAGGTTGGCATCGTCGAAGATGACATTGGCCGACTTGCCGCCGAGTTCCAGCGACACCCGCTTGAAGTTACCAGCGGCGCCGCGCATGATTCCGCGACCGACACCGGGCGAGCCCGTGAAGGTGACCTTGTCGACGTCTGGATGATTGACCAGCGCGTCGCCGACCACGCGGCCGGGACCGGTGACGACATTGAACACGCCGCGCGGCAGTCCGGCCTCAAGCGCGAGTTCGCCGATCCGCAGCGCCGACAACGACGTCAGCTCGGCCGGCTTCATCACGACCGTGCAGCCGCATGCCAGGGCAGGGGCGAGTTTCCACATGCCGATCATCAACGGAAAATTCCAGGGCACGATGGCTGCGACCACGCCGACCGGTTCGCGAACCGTGTAGGTCAGCGCATCGTCGCGCGTCGACACCACGTCACCACCGATCTTGTCGGCCCATCCCGCGTAGTAGATCAGCGTATCGATGGCAGCCGGAAAATCCTGGCGCGACACCGCCGCGATCGGCTTGCCGGCATCGAGGCTTTCCAAAGCGATGATCTCGTCGGCGTGCTGCTTCAGAAGCTCGGCCCATCGAAGCAGGATGTGGCCGCGCTCGGCGGCGCGCATGGTTCGCCAGGGCCCCTCAAAGGCACGGCGCGCAGCCGCGACCGCGCGATCGACGTCCGCCTCGTTGCCTTCGGCGATCGTGGCGATGACTTGCTCCGTCGCCGGATTAATTGAGTTGAAGCTCCGTCCGGAGGACGCGCGGACGCGAGCGCCATCGATCAAAAGCAGCTCTTCCTTGACGGTGGGCGCATGGGGCGCCTCTTGGGCATAATCATATGCAATTGACATCATATTTCCTCCAGGTGTTGTACTTCAACCTAGGGGCTATTTTCAGGCAGTAAATATGATATCTTGTGCCGATACCGTCTCCCCATATGAAGTCCATTTCATAACCGTGGGCGCACCATGCTGCAGATCGAGATCGAAACCGTCTGGCGATTTCGGAAAGAGAACAGCCCGCAAACCGCGGTCGTCATGCTCGGCATCCTCAACGAGATCAGGAAAACCGGAAAAATCACCAGCGCCGCCAACGACGCGCATCTCTCCTATCGCCATGTCTGGAATCTGATCGAGCAGTGGTCGGCGTTCTTCGGCGTGCCGCTGGTGGAGACGCAGCGCGGCAAGGGCTCCAAATTGACCCCGTTCGGCGAGAAGCTGGTGTGGGCCGGCGAGCGCATGCAGGCACGGCTCGGCCTGCAGCTCGAAAATCTCGCGCAGGAGCTGGCCACCGAGATCAAGCCGTTCCTGCACCAGCGGCCATCCGTGATCCGCGTCCATGCCAGCCACGGCTTTGCCGTCTCCAAGCTGCGCGAATTCCTCGATCGCGAGAGCGGCATGGGCGTCGACCTGCGCTATGTCAGCAACCAGAACTCCCTGGTCTCGCTGGCGCAGGGCGCCTGCGATCTTTCCGGCGTACACCTGCCGCGCGGCGAGCTGCGCGCACAGGGCATCAAGGCCTGCAAGGAATGGCTCGATCCCCGCGAGGACCGCGTGATCAATTTTGTCACGCGCGAGATGGGACTGATGGTCAAGCGCGGCAACCCGCTGAAAATTGCCTCGCTGAAGGACCTGGTCGAGCGAAGGGCGCGCTTCGTCAACCGCGACCACGATTCCGGCACGCGGCTGCTATTCGACCAATTGCTCGCGCAGCACCGGATTCCCCAGAGCAAAATCAACGGCGCGCAGCAGATGGAATTTACCCATGCCGCCGTGGCGGCCTATGTGGCGAGCGATATGGCCGATGCGAGCTTCGGCGTCGAAGCCGCGGCACGACAGTTCGGGCTGGACTTCATCCGCCTGCTCACAGAGGATTATTTCTTCGTCTGCAAACGCGCTTTTCTGGAGACCGAACCGATGCAGCGCCTGCTCGACATCATGAAGAGCGGTGAATTTCAAAGCGCCGTAGGCGCCCTTCCCGGCTATGTCGCGTCGAATAGTGGCGCAGTCACCGGCGTCAGAGACTTTCTCGAGAAAATGCACTCCGATGGCTGACGCGCCGCACCGGTGTTTTCATTTGGCCGCGGGACGGCTATAGTAGCGCACATTGCGCCGTAAGCGCGATCAAGCCACGGATCAGGGCCGCTGATCCCAACCATCCCCCGATTTTGTCGATGCGAGTGTCGCACAAGCGCGGGATTATTTTGAAGGATATGTCATGCGCATTAGTGCACGTAATCAGATCAAGGGCACCGTTGTCGAAGTGAAGAAGGGCGCGACCACCTCTCACGTGCGTGTCGACATCGGCAACGGCCAGATCATCACCTCTTCGATCACGAACGAAGCGGTCGATGACCTCGGCATCAAAGCCGGCGGCAAGGCCACCGTGGTGGTGAAGGCCTCCGACGTCATGATCGCGGTGGACTAACATGCGCACCCCATTGCTTGTCGCACTGATGTTATTTGGCACCGCTCCCGCCTGGGCGGCGGAAGAGCCGAGCGGCTGCGACAAGTTCAAATGGGGAATCGAACGCGAACGCGCGGCGCTGACGGCGCCGGATCGCCTCAAGCTGGCGTCGGGCGCGGAGCTCTCGGCCCTGCCCGCGCAGGCCGTGATCCTCGCCCTGCGCAGTCCAGCGGAGGCCAAGCTGCCGACGCCGCCCGAGCGCGCGCCCAAGGAAGGCACCTTTGCCGGCTTCACCAGCATCAAGACCGCATCCAAGGCTGGCCTCTACTCGATCAGCCTGTCCGGGGGCGGATGGGTCGATGTGGTGCAGAACGGGCATTTCCTCAAGCCAAAAGCCTTCAGCGGCGCCACCGACTGTGACGGCATCCGTAAGACCATGAAGTACGAGCTCTCGGCGAGTCCGTTCGTGCTGCAGGTTAGCGGAACGAAGGAGGACTCCGTCTCGATTGCAATCCTGCCGACGGAATAGCAAATCATCTGAGACGAAGGGTCACTTTACCCGGATCGCCAGCCTGCTAATGTCGGCCATTCGCGATATTCCAATCGGCCGTAAGCCATTGGAATTGCCGGAACAGCGCTTCCGCTTGTCGCTTCAATCGTCCAACACTCGCCTGATTGCGGCGCGCGAAACGGCGTGTCCTCGCGAGTACGCACGGAGCGCTATCATGTCTCGTCTGACCGGAATTTTTGCTGCCTTTGCCGTCCTGCTGGGGGTGGCGCATTCGCCTGCCGCCGCGCAGGACAAGACCATCACCGTCTTCGCCGCGGCCTCGATGAAGAATGCGCTCGACGACATCGACGCCGCCTATACCGCAAAGACCGGGGTCAAGGTCACCGTCAGCTACGGCCCGAGTTCGGGCCTCGCCAAGCAGATCGAGCAGGGCGCGCCGGCCGACGCATTCATCTCCGCCGATACCGACTGGATGGATTACGCGATCGGCAAGAAGAACATCAACGAGCCGACCCGGGTCAATCTGCTCGGCAACAGCATCGTGCTGATCGCGCCGAAGGATTCCAAGGTCGACAACGTGAGCATCGGCCAAGGCTTCGACCTCGCCAAGCTCGCCGGCGACGGCAAGATCGCGACCGGCGACGTGAAATCCGTGCCGGTCGGAAAATACGCCAAGGCCGCGCTGGAGAAGTTGGGTTCATGGCAGGCGGCCGAGCCGAAATTCGCGATGACGGATAACGTCCGCGCTGCGCTGACGCTGGTGGCACGCGGTGAAGCCGGACTAGGCATCGTCTATTCGACCGACGCGAAGGTCGAACCCGGCGTCAAGATCGTCGGCACCTTCCCGGCCGATTCCCATCCGGCGATCATCTATCCCGTCGCGGCGACAACGACCGCAAAGCCGGAAACGACGGACTATCTCGCTTTCCTGCGCTCGACCGCGGCGAAGACCATTCTTGAAAAATACGGCTTCAAGTTCCTTGTCAGCCCGTCGACCTGATGTTCGAGATCACGCCGGCCGAATGGACGGCCATTCTGCTGTCACTGCGCGTCGCCATCGTTGCGACGCTGGTGGCAACCCCGTTCGGTATCGCGCTGGCTTGGCTGCTGGCGCGATACGACTTTTGGGGCAAGTCGGTCCTTGATGCGGCCGTTCATCTGCCGCTGGTGCTGCCGCCGGTCGTCACCGGCTATCTCTTGCTGCTCACCCTCGGACGTCGCGGCCTGGTCGGCGCCTGGCTCGCCGACAACCTCGGCATTGTATTCGCGTTCCGCTGGACCGGAGCGGCGCTTGCCTGCGGGGTAATGTCGTTTCCGCTGCTGGTGCGGCCGATCCGCCTCTCGATCGAGGCGATCGACCGCCGGTTGGAGCAGGCGTCGAGCACACTCGGAGCCGCGCCGTGGCAGGTGTTTGCGACCGTGACCCTGCCGCTGGCGCTGCCGGGTGTGCTGGCCGGCATGGTGCTCGGTTTTGCCAAGGCGATCGGCGAATTCGGCGCCACCATCACCTTTGTCTCCAACATCCCCGGCGAAACCCAGACCATTTCGTCGGCGATTTATTCGCTGATCCAGACGCCGGACGGCGACGCCGCGGCGGCACGGCTGGTGCTGATCTCCGTTGTGATCGCGATGGGCGCCCTGGTCGCTTCCGAATGGTTCGCGCGGCGCGCCACCAAACGCCTGCACGGAAACTGACCATGCTGCGCGTCGACATCACCAAGCAGCTTGGCGAGTTCTCGCTGGAGGCCTCGTTCGAAAGCCAGGGCCGAGTCACCGGCCTGTTCGGCGCGTCCGGCGCCGGCAAGACCTCGCTGATCAACATGATCGCGGGCCTGCTGCGGCCCGACCGCGGCGTCATTGCGCTCGACGGCGAAATGCTGGATGACACTGCCGCGGGCGTCCACGTTCCGCCGCACCGGCGGCGGATCGGATATGTGTTTCAGGACGCGCGACTGTTTCCGCATCTCGACGTGCGGCAAAATCTCGATTACGGCCGGCGCATGAACAAGCTCGCCGAGGATTCTACGCAGCTCAAGCGTATCACCGACCTGCTCGATATCGGCCACCTGCTTGACCGCCGGCCCGGCCAGCTCTCCGGCGGCGAGCGCCAGCGCGTCGCGCTCGGCCGCGCGTTGTTGTCAAAACCGCGCCTGCTGCTGATGGACGAGCCGCTGGGTTCGCTCGACGAGGGCCGCAAGGAGGAAATCCTGCCCTATCTGGTGCGGCTCCGCGACGAAGGCATTCCCATGGTCTATGTCAGTCACGACGCGGCCGAGCTGCGCCAGCTCGCAACCCAGATCGTGATGCTCAAGCGCGGCCGGGTGACCGCACTCGGCGGCGTCAAGGTGCTGACGTAGCCTCTCTGTCTCCGCGGCGCACCATACAGCTTTTGGCAGCGGCATCGGGAACAGCCACCTGGGCTCTGCGTTTAGACAGGCTACAGTTGCGCTGTATACCCGTGCAAACTCTCCGAGAAATACCAACGGGAGGAGTGCGCCATGGAAGACGTCGAACGGCGTGCAATCGGCAAGGTGATGCGGCGGCTGATACCGTTTCTGATCTTGTGCTATTTCGTTGCGTATCTGGATCGCGTCAATGTCGGCTTCGCCAA
>Ga0081540_1000989_pt1 | contig 25631 bp, 25 predicted proteins | sample TabmetS2T1R1_FD_71024 | JGI IMG/M metagenome (GOLD analysis project Ga0081540, IMG submission 71024) | Tabebuia heterophylla rhizosphere microbial communities from the University of Puerto Rico - S2T1R1 | ecosystem: Host-associated > Plants > Roots > Rhizosphere ... | reverse complement strand
CGCTCGGCGTCATCGCCTACCGGCTGGCCACCGGCCGGCTGCCGTTCTCCGGCGGCGGGGGGACCGGCATCCTCCTCGCCCACCGCGACACCCCGCCGGTCCCGCCCCGCGAGGTGAACCCGCGGGTGAGCCAGGCGTGGTCCGACGCCATCCTCGGCGCGCTGGCCAAGCGCCGCGAGGACCGCTACCCCGACGCCGACGCCTTCCGGACGGTGCTCGAGCGCGCGCTCACCCGCACCGCGGCGAGCTCGGGCGCCTCCGTGCCCCAGATGGGCGGGGCCGCAGCGGAGCCTGCACCGCGGGTCCCGACGCCCCACGTGACGCACGCGCCCGCGGCGCCCTCCAGCGCAGCCGCGCCGACGCCGGTGACCTTCCGGGGGACGCTGATCATCGACGGCGCGCCCCGGGCGGTGGATCTCCGGGACCTCTCCCGGGCCGGCATCTACGCCTGCGTGCCCGAGCCGCTGCCGGCGCTCTTCACCCGGGTCCAGGTCTCGCTCGAGCATCCGGCGGGCGCGCTCACCCGCGCCGAGGTGGTGCGGCAGGTCCCCGAGCTCCAGGCCCGAGCCTGGGGCTTCTCCGCCGGCGTGGCGCTGCAGTTCCTCGAGCCCGCTCCGCCGTTCAAGGAGGCCGTCTCCCGGCGGCTCAAGGGGCTCGCGCCGCTCACTCCCAAGGGCGTGGGAGATCCGGAGATCGAGCGCGTCCTCAACCGCGCCCGCACCGCTCCCCCGGACCCGTATACCCGGCTGGGACTGTCCCAGGACGCCGAGTTCGACGACATCCGCGCCCGTTGGCGCGAGCTGCGCGGCGAGCTGGAGGGCGTCCAGGCCCGCGGAGCCAATCCGGGCCAGCAGGACGAGGCGCAGCGGCTGCTCGCCAAGCTGAACGAGGTGGTCGAGCGCATCGCCACGCCCGCGCGTCGGGCGGAGCTCGACGCGGATGCGGGGAACTTCCGCGGCGTGGCCCGCTGCATCTCGGCCGGGCTCACCGTCACCGCGCTGGAGAACCACCGGGCGCGCTTCCTGGTCACCCACCCCGGCGCCGAGGCCCGGGCGCAGGTCCAGGCCGCGGCTGCGCGGGGCTTCGAGACGCACGGGCAGCGCGCCCAGGCGCTCGAGGCCTACGAGCGGGCGCTGGAGCTGGACCCGTTGAACCTCGGGCTCCAGCAGCGATTCTGGGGGCTGCGCCAGCGGGGGAATGCATGAAGAGCTTTCTCCTCTCCACCCTTCTTCCGGAGCTCGACCTCCGCGACGAGGCGGCCTTCTCCCGCGCCCACCCGCATCCCTGGCTGCTGCGTGAGCCCACCGCCTGGCACCAGACCCATCCGGACGGCAACACGACCCTCCTCATGCCTCCCAGCGTCGCCGCGCCGCTCGAGGGGTCGGCGCAGGCCATCGCGCTCGAGCCGGTGGTGCGGGACGTGATGCAGATCACCCTCGGCCGGAGCCCGTCCTGCGATCTGCAGATCGAGGAGGGCACGGTGAGCCAGATCCACCTCGTGTTCCGGCAAGCCTCGGAGGGGTGGACGGTCGAGGATCCGGGCTCCACCAACGGCTCGTGGCTGGACGGGGTGCGCCTGGAGAAGGCGGTGGCCCAGAAGCTCGCGGAGGGCGCGCGGCTCCAGGCCGCCCAGGTGCTGTTCACCTTCGCCTCCTCGTCGGGCCTCTGGCGCCGGCTGGAAGCCGAGGCGCTCCGGCATTGAGCCCCGCGCTGGTCGCCGTGCTCTCGGCCCTCGTCCTCGGCGAGCCGGCCGCTCCGCCGCCACCGTCCTCCAGCGCGCTCCGCCGCGCCGCGGAGGCCGGGGGCCGGTCCTGGGTGCGCGTGCTGGGGACCGGCACCGGCTCGGGGGTCCTGGTGGGCGCCGAGGGCGAGGTCCTCACGCCCGAGGGGCTGGTGCGCGGCACCGCGGCGCTGGTCGAGCTCGGCCCGGCGCGGCGCACGGCGCGGGTCGTCGAACGGCTGACCTCGCTCGGGCTCGTGCTCCTGGCCATCGACGGAGACGGCCCCTTCCCCGCGCCCCCGGCCAGGCTCGAGCCGCTCGTCCCCGGAGAGTGGGTGGTGGGCATCGGCGCCGACGGGAAGTCGCCGCAGCTCGGGAAGGTCAGGCGGGTGGAGACCGGCCCGTGGTTCGAGGTGTCGCTCCGGCTCCCGCCGGGAAGCCCGGTGCTGGACCCTCAGGGGCGGCTCGTCGGGGTGGTGACCGCGCGGCGCGCCTCGTCCTCCCGGGTGGCCGCGCTCGACTCTGTCCGCGCCCAGCTGGGGAGGCACTCGCCGTGACCCGCGAGGCCGTCCTCCGCCAGGCGTTGCTCCTCTGGGCCGCGGCCTTCGCGGCCATCATCGTCGTCTCGCTGCTCGCCCCGCCCCCGTGGGCCAAGATCACGGCGGTGGTGGCCTTCCTCTACCTCCCGCTCGCGGCGATGCGCCGCACGGGCGAGGACGCGCGCGACTACGGGGCCACCCTGGCGCGCTGGCGCACCGACGTGGCGCTCGCGCTCGGGTTCCTCGCCGTCATCGCGCCGCTCTTCGTCGTCGGCTACCACGTGTGGCTCGGGCACGTCCTTCCGCGCCATCACGGCGCTCCGCCGGGGCTGACCTTCCATCTCCGCGTTCCGGCCGGGTATGGCTGGACCAACGTCGTCGACGAGCTCTTCGTCACCGCGCTCCCGGAGGAGTTCTTCTACCGGGGCTGGCTCCAGGTCCGGCTGAAGCAGGTCTGGCCGAACGGGGCACGGATCGCCGGCGTCGTCGTCGGGCCGGCCTTCCTCCTGACCGCGGCGCTGTTCGCGATCGGCCACCTGGCCATCTTCTCGGCCTCGCGGCTGCTGGTCTTCTTCCCCGCGCTGCTCTTCGGCTGGCTCCGCGAGCGGACGGGCACCGTCGTCGGGAGCACGATCTTCCACGCCGGGTGCAACATCCTGGCGAAGGTCGCCGCCGCGTCCGTCACCCCGCTCTGGGACGCGCGCAGCTAGGTCAGCAGCTCGGGCTCGAGGCTGGGGCCCACCCCGAGGGCGCCACCGTCGGGGAGGGGAAGCCAGTGCGCACCCGGGCCGAGGGGCACCGAGGTCACCGCGACCGAGCGCGACCGGAGGTGCGCCCGGACGAGCGCCCGCGACTTGGACTGCTCGTCGAGCCCGTGGAGGCGACACCTCGCCTCGCCTTCCAGGAGGCGGATCTGCGCCGGGAGGTCACCGGTCCGCGCCGCGAGCAGCACCCGTCCGTCGGTGGCCATGAGGAGCAGGCGCGCCGCCCGGGCCGCCCCCTCCGCCGCCGAGCGCTGGGACAGCACCCGGGCCACCTGCCCCAGCATCCGGGCGCCGTCCCGCGCCACGAGCGGTCGGTTCTGGTCCAGGGGCGGGAGCGCGCCGAGGAAGAGGGCGAAGCTGGCCGAGGCCACGGTCCGCGTCCCCACTGCCCGCACCAGGTGCGGTGGCAGCTCGGCGTCGAGCCAGGCCTGGACGCGGGGGAACTCCTCCAGCTCCCCCTCGCAGGTGAAGATCCAGGCGCCGTGCCTCAACGGCTGGACGTCCTCGTCGAGCGACGCGCCGGGGCCGAGCGCCTGCGCGGTGTAGAGCAGAGCCGAGGCCGGAGCCGCGAGCTCCTTGTCGGCGAGCGTGCGCGGGGCCACGCGGGCCGCCCAGCGGCGCAGCAGCGCCTCCCCTGCGGACACGGCTCCGAGCCCCACGAGGGTGGTCGAGTGTGTGCTGATGCCCAGCTGAACCTGCGCGTCGAGCCGCAGGAGCTGGCACGCGAGGAGGTCCGGGTGTGACGTGAGAATACCGAAGCTACCCATCTGGTTCCGTCGTGCCTCCGCCATAGAAGGTAACATCTGGGGCCGCCGCGAACCGGGGGGCCCACGGGCAGTCAGACCCCCCGTGTGCCCTGTCACCCGGCCCGCGTGGGCCAGGAACTGGAGGGTGCATGGCGGATGACATCGCGATCGGCATCGACCTCGGGACGTCGTACTCCTGCGTGTCGATCGTCGAGAACGGTGAGCCCGTGGTCCTCCCCAACGAGTGGGGTGAGGTGAACCACGCGTCCGTGGTCTCATTCCTCGAGGATGGGACGGTCCTGGTCGGCAACAGCGCCAAGCGGAACATCATCACCCGTGCCGAGAGCACCGTGTACTCGGCCAAGCGGTTGATCGGCCGGTACTTCTTCTCCGACGAGGTGAAGAAGGCGATGGCGGTGATGCCGTACCGCATCGTGGAGGGCGAGAACAACTCGGTGCGCATCCAGATGCGCGACCAGCTCTACTCGCTCCCCGAGATCTCCGCGCTCGTGCTCAAGGAGATGAAGGCCATCGCCGAGCAGTACCTCGGGCGGCCGGTCAGCAAGGCGGTCATCACCGTCCCCGCCTACTTCAACGACAACCAGCGCCAGGCCACCAAGGACGCCGGCCGTATCGCGGGGCTCAACGTGCTCCGCATCCTCAACGAGCCCACCGCGGCCGCGCTGGCCTACGGCTTCGGCCGCGACGTCAACCAGCGAGTGGTGATCTACGACCTCGGCGGCGGCACCTTCGACATCTCCATCCTCGAGATCGGCAAGGACGTGTTCGAGGTCCTCTCCACCGCCGGCGACACCTACCTGGGCGGCGACGACTTCGACGATCGGATCATGACCTGGCTGGCGGACGACTTCCTTGCCCGCACCCGGCTGGATCTTCGCCAGTCCAAGTACTGCCTGCAGATGCTCAAGGAGGCCGCGGAGCAGGCGAAGATCGACGTGGGCCAGAACGGGACCGCGGACATCGTCTGCCAGAACATCTGCCAGGATGCCTCGGGGCAGGTCATGGACCTCCGGGCCAACCTCTCCCAGGACCAGTTCAACCGGATGGTGATGGACCTCGTGCAGCGGACCTTCAAGGTCTGCGACGAGGCGCTGCAGAGCGCGCGCCTCACCGCGGCCGACGTGGACGCGGTCATCCTGGTGGGCGGGCCGACCCGGCTGCCGATCGTCCAGAACTCGGTGCGGCACTACTTCCAGAAGGAGCCGCTGGAGGGCATCAACCCGGACCAGGTGGTGGCAATGGGCGCGGCGCTCCAGGCGCATGCCCTGATGGACGCCCGGACCGAGACCTTCCTGGTGGACGTCACGCCGCTCACCCTGCGCATCGGGACGGTGGGCGGGTTCACCGAGCGGATCATCGAGAAGAACACGCCCGTCCCCATCGACCGCAGCAAGACCTTCACCACCAGCCGCGACGGGCAGGAGCGGGTGAAGATCCGGGTCTACCAGGGCGAATCCAACCGGGCAGACGAGTGCGAGATGCTGGGCGAGTTCGAGTTCGCCGGCTTCCGCGTGGGCTACCGCGGCGAGGTGAAGATCGAGGTGACGTTCGAGATCAACACCGACGGCATCGTGAACGTCTCCGCCGCCGACCTCGAGACGGGGCAGAAGACGTCCACGACCATCTCCCTGTCCTCCGGTCTGAGCGAGGCGGACATCCAACGGTCCATCCAGCAGAACCGCCAGACGCGCCTGGCTCGTGGCATGGTGCACGCCGTCCCACCCGGTACCTCGCGCGACGTGCTGCCAGAGCTGCCGACTGCCGTGGAGGGTTGAGCGAGGGCCCGTGACCGAGCCGCCTGACAAGCCGGGTTCGGATGCCCCGGTGGCCCCGGGCGAGCCGCCACGGCCGACGACCACCCAGCCGCTGGCGCCGGTGGATCCGTCGGAGGTCCCGGAGAGCGGGTTCGAGACCACGGGGACGTTCCGGGACACCCCCACCAGCGTGCCGGTCCTCGATGCGCCGTTTCCCGTGGCGCCGCCTCCGCCCGCGCCGATGCGGCCCCCCGCCGCTCCTTCCGGCGCCCGGCCTCCGCCCGCGCCTCCCCGGGCCGGCACCCCGTCCCCGGGCGTCCCTGCCGCGGGGCAGGCCGGACCACCGCGTCCCGCCACCTCGGGCACTCCCGTGCCGGGCCCGAGTCCAGCGGCGCGCGTCGCGACCCCCGTTCCCGGAGCTCCCGGGCGTCCCGGGCCCGGAGCCCCGGGAGCTCCCGGCAGGCCTGCACCGGCCGGCCCCGGCGGGGCGAGGGCCGTCCCGGCAGCTCCGGCCGCCCGCGCGACGCAACCGGGCCTCGGCCGGAGCCCCACGCGCGAGCAGCCCGCCTTCCCCGTGCCCCGCACCGCCGCCGGTGAGCAGCCGAAGGCCGCCCCTCCGCTCGGGACCCCCACCGGGGAGTTCCTCACCGAGCAGGCCCGGGCCGCCAGCCCACCGCCCCAGCCCGGCGTCGTCCCCGCGCGGGTGTTCCGCCAGGCCTCCACCCCGCCGCCGGCGAGCCCGCCTCTCCCGTCGCTGGGCGTGAACATCGCGCCGGCCATCCCTCCGCTCGCGCCGGTGAAGCAGGCCGCCCCGCGTCCGCCGGGCACCACGCAGCCGCGGGCCGCCCGGAAGCCGGCGCACGACCCCATGAGCGAGACCAGCCTCGGCATCCCGGTCATGGCCCCGCTGCAGCCCGGGGAGGCCCCGCCGCTGCCGCCGCTCGGTGTGCAGGTCGCCCCGCTGGCTCCGCCAGTGCCTCCGGCGGTTGCCCAGGCCCCGGCCGATCCGGAGGCGCAGCTGGCGTGGAAGGCCGAGCGGCTGGACACGCTCGACTACTTCGAGCTGCTCGGCGTGCCCACCACTGCCACCGCCGCCGAGGTCAAGCGCGCCTTCTACCGCGAGAGCCGCGCCTACCACCCCGACCGCTTCTTCCACCTCGAGGACGAGGCGTTCAAGACGCGCGTCCACGAGGTCTACAAGCGGGTCACCGAGGCCTACTACGTGCTCCGCGACGACGTGCGGCGCCCGAAGTACCTGGCCGACGTCAACGGTCCGGACCGGGCGCGCAAGCTCCGCTTCGACGAGGCGTCGGAGCAGGAGACCAAGGCCGCGGTGAAGCAGCAGGCGGTGGAGCAGATCGGCCTGAATCCGAAGGCGCGCCAGCTCTACCAGACCGCGCTGGGAGATCTGGAGAAGGGCAACCTCGCCGCCGCCGAGCGCGGACTGAAGATGGCCCTGACCTACGAGCCGCAGAATGCGCTGTACAAGGAGAAGCTGACCCTGGTGCAGGGCCGCCTGTACGAGGAGTCGCGCGGCAAGGCCTTCAAGATCACATGACCGTCGACGTGGTGGTGCTCGTGCTGGTGGCGGTGGGGGCCGCGTTCGGCGCGCGCTCCGGCGCGTCGCGGCAGGTCGCGAGCTGGGGGGCGCTCGTGGTGGCCGCCCTGGCCGCCCGGCCCGGAGGGAAGCTCCTCGGCCCGGCGTTCGCGAGGTTCTTCCACACCTCGGAGAGCCTCGGCGCCATCGCGGCGAGCTTCGCCACCTTCATCGTGGTGGCCGTGGTCGTGCGGATGCTCGGCACCCGGCTGATACAGGGCATGCTCGCGGGCAGGGAACCCGGCGAGCGGGGAGCGGATCGGGCGCTGGGGGCGCTCCTCGGGGCGGGCAAGGTGGCCGCGGTTGCCTGGGTGGCGCTGTCGGCGCTCGCCTTCGTGGAGGACAATGTCCAGTTCGAGGGCAAGGGCCTCGGCATCTCGCCGAAGGACTCCACCGCCTTCGCCATCGCCCGGAAGTGGAACCTGTTCGCCTCGCCGTACTTCTCCCGGGCGGCGGACCTCGCGGCGGCCCAGAAGGTCTTCCGCTCGCCGGAGCTCTTCCAGCAGTTCGCGGATCACCCGGCCGTCTCCGCGCTGGAGAAGAACCCCCGCTTCCGGGCGGTCGTCTCCGACCCCGAGGTCAAGGCGGCCCTGGAGCGCGGCGACACCGTGGCCGTGCTCCGGAGCAACTCCGTCCACCGGCTGCTCGAGGACCCCGAGGCCCTGGCGCAGCTGGCCAAGCTCCGGCAGGCCGTGGAGCAGGTCCGGCCGCAGGATGCTGCGAAACCCGTTGCTCCCAGGCCGGCACGGGTTAAGTGAGCGCCCATGGCGATGCCCGACGTCGGCGACAAGGCCCCCGCGTTCACCCTCGAGGACCAGTCCGGGAAGACGGTGAAGCTCTCCGACTTCAAGGGGAAGAAGGTGGTCCTCTACTTCTACCCGAAGGACGACACGCCGGGCTGCACGCGCGAGGCCTGCTCCTTTCGCGACGAGCACGGCGCGCTCCAGAAGGCTGGCGCGGTCGTGCTGGGCGTGAGCCCGGACTCGGAAGCGAGCCACGCGAAATTCGCCGGCAAGTACAAGCTGAACTTCCCGCTGCTGGCCGACCCGGACCACGCGGTCTCGGAGAAGTACGGGGCCTGGGGGGAGAAGTCGCTCTACGGGCGCAAGTTCATGGGCATCCAGCGGTCCACGTTCCTGATCGACGGGTCGGGCAAGGTGGCGCGGGTATGGCCGAAGGTGAAGGTCGACGGGCACGTGGACCAGGTGCTCGAGGCGATGAAGGAAGTCTGAGAAACGTGCCGCCCAGGGAATCCCGACCCCGGATCCGGCGTCACAGGGATGTCGTCGATGTGCCGCGGGCCTCTGTGTTGACGGGCCCTCGTGTTCCTCTATTGTGCGCGCCCACCTGCAAGACGGGGGCCGCCCCCCGGAGGTCTTGACCTCACGATGCCCACCCAACCCCCGCAACCCTGGTCCCTCGCGGACGCCTTCGAGACATACGGCGTCCGCAGCTGGGGCGCGGGGTACTTCGGCATCAACGACAAGGGCAACGTCACGGTCCACGCGGATGGCAACGGCCATTCGATGGATCTCAAGGAGCTGGTGGAAGAGGTCCGCCGGCGTGGCATTCCCCTCCCGCTCCTCATCCGCTTCACCGACGTTCTCCGGAGCCGGGTCCTTCACCTGAACGAGTCGTTCCGGCGGGCGATCACCGAGCACGGCTACCGGGGCGCTTACAAGGGCGTCTACCCGATCAAGGTGAACCAGCACCGGTACGTGGCGGAGACCGTCGTCGACGCGGGCAAGCCCTACGACTACGGACTGGAGGCCGGCAGCAAGCCCGAGCTGCTCGCGGTGATGGCGCTGCTCGACAGCCCCGAGGCCCTGATCATCTGCAACGGGTACAAGGACGAGGAGTACATCGAGACCGCGCTCTACGCCTCGCGCCTCGGCCGCAACGTGGTCCTGGTGGTGGAGAAGCCGAGCGAGATTGCCCTCATCGCCGAGGTGGCGCGGAAGGTGGGCATCCGCCCGCGCATCGGCATCCGGGTGAAGCTCAGCACGCGCGGCGCCGGCAAGTGGGAGGCCTCCGGCGGAGACCGGAGCAAGTTCGGGCTGTCCTCGAGCGAGCTGGTGGACTCGATGGATTTCATGAAGAGGGTGGGGCTCCTCGACTGCTTCGAGCTGCTGCACTTCCACCTCGGCAGCCAGGTCTCCAACATCCGCAACTTCAAGAACGCGCTGCGCGAGGCGAGCCGCTTCTACGTCGAGGTGGCGCAGGCGGGCGCGCCGCTGAAGTACCTCGACGTCGGCGGCGGGCTGGGCGTCGACTACGACGGCAGCCAGACCAACTTCACCTCGTCGATGAACTACACCACGCAGGAGTACGCGAACGACGTGGTGTTCAGCGTGCTCGAGGCCTGCAACGAGGCGAACGTCGAGCACCCCACCCTGGTCTCCGAGTCGGGCCGGGCGGTGGTCGCCCACCACGCGGTGCTGGTGACCGAGGTGCTGGGGGTCAGCGAGTTCGACGCCCAGGGCGTGCCCGAGTCGTTGCCCGAGGACGCCTCGCCGGTGGTACGGAAGCTCTGGGCCACCTACCGCGAGCTGACGCGGAAGAACGTGCTCGAGGCCTACCACGACGCCACCGAGTACAAGGAGGAGTGCCTCACCCTCTTCTCGCTCGGGCACCTGACCCTGGCGGACCGGGTGGCGGCGGAGAACCTCTTCTGGGCGGTGTGCCAGAAGGTCCTCCGCACGGCGCGCGAGCTGGACGAGATGCCGGAGGAGCTGGAGACGCTCGAGCGGCAGCTCGCGGACACCTACTTCTGCAACTTCAGCGTCTTCCAGTCGCTCCCCGACAGCTGGGCCATCGACCAGCTCTTCCCGATCATGCCCATCCACCGTCTCATCGAGCGCCCCAGCCGGCGGGCGGTGCTGGCGGACATCACCTGCGACTCGGACGGGAAGATCGAGCACTTCATCGACCGACGCGACGTGAAGGACGTGCTGGAGCTGCACCCGGTGAACCAGGACGACTACTTCATCGGCATCTTCCTGGTGGGGGCGTACCAGGAGATCCTCGGCGACCTGCACAACCTGTTCGGGGACACCAACGCCGTCCAGGTCTCGCTCGGTCCGAACGGCGGCTACCTCATCGACCACGTCGTGTCCGGCGACACGGTCACCGAGGTGCTGAACTACGTCAGCTACAGCAAGGACGACCTGGTGGCCCGGGTCCGGCGCTTTGCCGAGGAGGCGCTGCGCAAGGGGACCATGACCCTGGACCAGTCGCGGCAGCTGCTCCGCGCCTACGAGGACGGGCTCGCGGGCTACACCTACCTCGAGCGCGAGGTGGACGCTCCGGCCCTGGCGGCGACGGGCCAGCTCCGGCTGGTGGAGAAGGCCGAGCCCGGCCGGCCGTCGACCGGCACCGGGGGCTGAGATGCCGTCTTGCTCCGCAAGGGCCTCATGCGGGAGCTCCGGTCAGCCTGGGTGAAAACGGCTGACGATCGCGCGCCACGGCGTAGATGGCGTGCAGCAGCTTTCGCATCGCGGCGATGAGGGCGACCTTGGCTGGCTTCCCGTTGGCTCGGAGCCTGCGGTAGTGCTGTCGCAGCCAGGGGTTCCGGCGGACCGCCACCAGGACGGGCATCCAGAGCGCGTGGCGTAGTTCCGCGTGACCCATCGAGGTGATGCCCGCCCTCGTCCCGAGCGCCTTCCCCGACTGGCGCGTGGCAGGGACGACGCCGACGTAGGCCGCCAGGGCTGCTGGGCTGGTGAAATCCGCCGGGTTGCCGAGCTCGGCAATGAGCTTGGCGGCCGTCGTCGGTCCGATGCCGTCGATGGTCGTCAGCAGCGAGCCGATTTCGTGCTCGTCGAGCTTGGCCTCGATGTCGCGGTCGATATCGCGAAGCCTCTGGCGGAGAAGGTCGAGGTCCTGGCAAGCGTGCTTGACTTGAAGTCGGTAGGCGTACCCGTGGTGGGCACCGACGCTGTGCTTGGCGGCCTCGATGAGCGTCGTCGCCAGCTCGAGCCCCACGAGGTGGTGTCCGTCGTACTTGAGGTTCGCCAGGCCCCGTGGCCGGGCCTGCGAGAAAGCCTGCGCCGTCGGGTAGTCGGCGAGGATGGCCGTCGACAGCGCCGAGTCGAGGTGCCGGACGTAGCGCTTGAATTCGGGGAAGCCGAGGTCGACCAGCCGGTGGAGCTGTCGCGTCTTGTCGCCAAACTCCTGCACCAGCCGGTCTCGGTGGCGCACGAGCTCCCGGAGCTCCTCCGTGGCCGAGTCGGGCATCCGGCTCACCGGTGGACGCTTCTGGGCCGCGAAGCGGGCGATGCCGAGCGCGTCGATGGCATCCGTCTTCGTCCGCTGGAGGTCCTCCTCGGCGAAGCGCCGTGTCCGGACGGGGTTGAGCAGCGCCACCGCGAAGCCGCGAGCTGCCAGTGCAGCGTAGAGGTTCTTCCAGTAGTGCCCTGTCGCCTCCATCGCGACGAGCGTCTGAGAGGACTCTCCGAGCAGCTGAAACAGCTTCGAGTACCCGGCCTCGTCCTCTGCGACAGGCGTGCTTTTCAGCAGTACTTCCGACGCCTCGTCCACCACGGCGACGAAGTGCTTCTCCGACGCGATGTCGATGCCGACGTAACGCATGCCTCGACTCCTCCCGACGGAGGATGCCCGAGAGCCTCGGAGCCGGTGTCCTTGCCCACGCTTGTTCATGCGGGGACGCGACGCAACCGCCGGCCCCAAGATGCCGTCCGGGCTCAAGACACCGGTCGAGGGCGCCAATCTCAGCCCCGAGGACAATGCCTCGGCCCCACGCCGGCGACCCTCTCCCGGATTCCGTCCCCTGTGGCTTATCGCCTCCCGCGAGGTCGTGGGGGAGATACAAGCCCCATCGAGCGGCGCCCCCTCGCGCCGCCACATCAGCGTCCCCCTGGTTCGGGGGGCTGAGCCTCGGCGAGCGGCGTGCCCTCGCACCGCCACATCAGCGTCCCCCTGGTTCGGGGGGCTGAGCCTCATCGAGCGGCGCGCCCTCGCGCCGCCACATCGGCGTCCCCCTGGTTCGGCTGAGGCCTCCGGGGTCGCCCCGGGGAGGCGATCCCGGGTAGCCTCTCGCCCCGGGATGGACGACGAGCTCGATCTCACCGAGCTCCTGGGGCGAGCGCAGGCGGGGGACACGGGGGCCGCAGAGGCCGTGTTCCGCGCGACGTACGACGAGCTCCGCTACATCGCCCACGTCCGCCTCGGCTCCGGCCGGCGGAACACGCTCCTCGACACCACCGCCCTGGTCCACGAGTGGTTCGTCCGCTTCGCCCGGACGCACCGGCTCCGCATCGAGGACCGGCGCCACTTCATGCGCTACGCCGCACGCGCGATGCGGAGCATCATCGTCGACTTCGCCCGCGAGCGGACCGCGGAGCGGCGCGGCGGTGGGCAGCCCAGCCTTCCCCTGCTGGGGACCGAGGCGATGCCCGTGCAGGCGCCGGAGGAGATCCTCTCCGTGCACCGGGCGCTGGAGGGCCTGGCCTCCCACGATGCCCGGATGGCGGAGGTGGTGGAGCTCCGCTACTTCGGCGGCCTCTCCGAGCCAGAGACGGCCGAGGCGCTCGGTGTCACCGACCGGACCGTGCGTCGCGACTGGGAAAAGGCCCGCCTGTGGCTGGCCGCGGCGCTGAAGTCCTAGAGTCCGGCGCGAAGGCTCCTGTCCCCGGGGGGACGTGGTGGACCCGAAAGAAGTCAGCCAGGAGACGTGGGCGCGGGTGGACCGCCTGCTCGACCAGGTCCTGGACATCCCCGAGGCGGAGCGCGAGGCGTGGCTGGCGGGCCTCTCCCCGGAGCACGGGCGCGACGTCGCCCTGGTGCGGAAGCTTCTCTCCCCGCCGGCGAGCCCGTCGCTCCTCGAGGCGCTCCCGCGCTTCCCCACCCCGGTCGCGATCCGGGCGGCGTGGGCCGCTCCGCGCAAGGTGGGTCCCTACCGGCTGATTCGCCGGCTGGGCGAGGGCGGGATGGGAACGGTCTGGCTCGCCGAGCGCTCGGACGTGATGACCCGGCGGCCGGTGGCCCTCAAGCTGCCCCGCGTCTCATGGATGGCGGAGCCCCTCCGGCAGCGGCTGGAGCGCGAGCGGGAGATCCTCGCCACCCTCGCCCACCCCAACATCGCGCGCCTGCTCGACGCCGGCGTGACTCCGGGCGGAGAGCCGTACCTGGCGCTGGAGTACGTCGAGGGGCGGCCGATCGACGTGCACGCCCGCGAGGCCGGACTCTCCATCCGCGCACGCCTGGAGCTGATCCTCCAGGTGCTCTCGGCCGTGGCCCACGCGCATGGGCGGCTGGTGGTGCACCGGGACCTCAAGCCCTCCAACGTGCTGGTGACCGCGGAGGGGCAGGTCCGGCTCCTGGACTTCGGCATCGCCAAGCTGCTCGAGGAGAGCGACCGGAGCGAGCTCACCGACCTGTCGGGGCCGGCGTTCACCCCGGACCACGCCTCACCGGAGCAGCTCGCCGGAGAGCACATCGGCGTGGCCAGCGACATCTACTCGCTGGGTGTCCTGCTCTACGAGCTCCTCGCCGAGGTGCCCCCGTACCGTCTCAAGCGGAGCCCCGAGCGGCCCTACGTCGAGCAGCTCCGCGCCGTCACCGTCCTGCCGCCGAGCGAGGTGGCCCCGGCGGCCTCGAAGCGGCTCCTCGCCGGCGACCTCGACACGGTGGTGCTCAAGGCGCTCCGCCTCTCTCCCGAGGAGCGCTACCCGACCGCCGCCGCGTTCGCCGACGATCTCGCGCGGTACCTGACCGGTCACCCCGTCCAGGCGCGACCGGACAGCCTCGGGTACCGGGTCCGCAAGTTCGTCCTCCGACACCGGGCGGCCACCGGGGCGGCGATGGCCATCGTGGCGGCAGTGGCCGCCGGGACCTCGGCGGCGGTGTGGCAGGCCCGTCGTGCCGCCGCGGAGCAGCACCGGGCGGAGCAGGTGAAGGAATACCTGAGCGACATCTTCCGCCAGGCGAGCCCGTACGGAGCCGAGGGCCGCTCGCTCTCGGTGGTGCAGCTGCTCGAGAGGGCGCACACCGACCTCGACCGGATCGGCGGACGGCGACCCGAGCTCCGGGTGGAGCTGCTGAATCTGCTGGGGAGCACGCTGCTGGACCTCGGAGAGACGGAGCGGGGCGAGCGCGTGGGGGAGCAGGCCCTTCGAGAAGCCGCGGCCCTGCCCGACCGGCATCCACAGCGGCTCCGGGCGCGGCTCCTCGAGTCTGACGTGCTCCTGGCGCGCGGACGAGGCGCGGAGCTGCGCGTGCAGCTGGAGCGGCTGCTTCCGGAGCTGCGTGCGGAGGTGGCCGAGCAGCCCGGGGACCTCGTCCACGCTCTGCTGGATCGGGCCGAGCTGGGCATCAACCAGGTCCGGCGCGAGGAGGCCATCGCCGACGCAGAGGCGGCGCTCGAGCTCGCCCGGGCCCGGCTGGGGGACCGCGACCCGCGGACGGTCTCCGCGGCGGTCCTCCTCGCCGAGGCGCACCAGTACGGTGACCGCGATCCGCAGAGGTCGCTGCGGGAGGCCGAGCGGGGCCTGCGCTTCGCCCAGGACGCCTATCCGGGACAGCCCACGCATCCGCGCGTCATCTACGCGCGCGACGTCTACGGCCGAGCGCTGTGCCACGCCGGCTACGGGGACCGCAGCTACGAGGAGATGACCCGGGCGCTCCACGACGCCCGCGAGGCGATCGGGCCGAGGAGCCCGCTGGTCGGGCAGACCTCCATCAACCGCGTGACGTGCGGCCGGAGGCTCGGGTACCTGCGCGCGACCTTGGAGGACAACAACCGCGGCCTGGAGATTCGCGAGCCGACGAAGGACCGGGACTCGCGCGCCTGGGGGAACATGCACGCCTCGCGCGGAATCACGCTGCTCGCGCTGCGGCGGGGCGGCGAGGCGCTGGCAGATCTCTCGCCCGCCGTGGACACGCTGACCCGGGCGCTCGGGCCCACCCACCGGATGACGCTCTCGGCCCGCGTGCACCGGGCGCTGGCGCTCGCCGAGGTGGGGCGGAGCGAGGAGGCCGGTGAGGAGCTGCGTGCGCTCGACGCGATGCCCGAGAGCCACCACGAGACGCTCACCTTCGACTGGATCGCCGGGCGGATCGCCCGGCTCGGTGGCCGTCCGGACGAGGCGGTCGACTGGCAGCGCCGCGCGCTGGAGCACCTGCCGGCGGATCCGCCGCGACAGTATTTCCTGATGCGCATCCTCGTCGAGATGGGGCTCGCCGAGGTCGAGCTCGGGCTGACCGAGCGCGCCCAGAAGTCGCTCCTCGACGGGCTCGCCGTCGCCGGGACCGAGCTGCGCGAGGCGGTGCCGATGCAGGCCGAGGCCTGGGTCGGGCTCGGGAGGCTGGCGCTGGCGCAGAAGCGACGGCCCGAGGCGCTCGAGCAGTTCCGCCGCGCGGACGCGTTCTGGCGACGGACCGACCCGGACAATCCGTCGGGGGAAGAGCCCGCGCGGTGGCTCGCGGAGACGCTGCGCTCCTCCGGGGCCCGGAGCGAGGCGAACGACGCCCTCTCGCGCGCGTCCCGGCTCCACGCCCGAAGCGTGCCGGTGGTCCCCGCCCCGAAGTAGGCGCAGGCGGGCCGCCCGTCCGCGGTGGCTTCGCGGTCCCGGGCCGTCACCGAGACACGTCCGACCGCAGACCCGAGCGATTTCCGGACGATGGTCGGCGGGGTTGCCTGGAGGCTTCTCGACCAACCCGGACATGGCCATCGTGCGGTTCAACGAGGACGGCGGCGCGCCCGATTCGACCTTCGGCACCGATGGGAAGAAGACCGTCGATTTCTTCGGCGGCATCGAAGGCGCCGAGGTCGTCGTGGAGCAGCCGGACGACAAGCGGGTCGTGGGCGGGGTCGCCCGGAGCGGCAACGCGCTCGTCTTCGTGGCGGTGAGGCTGGTCCCGGAGCCCGGCGGGGCTCAGTAGTGGAAGCGGGTCTCCACCTTCACGTCGGGGTGGAGCGTCCGCATCACCGGGCAGGTGTGCGCGACCTCCTCCATCCGCGGGCGCTTCTCCGCGGGGAGCTCGGAGGGCATCCAGAGATCGACGACCAGCGTCCCGATCCGGCGCGGGGCGGGATGCATGTGCTTCTCCACCCGGCCGCGGGTCTTCCCCCAGGGAGTGCCCTCGCGCTTCGCGATGATGGCCATGGTGGTCAACATGCAGTCGAGGAGACCGGTCGCGACCAGGTCGGTCGGTGAGAACCCCGAGGCGTCGCCGCCGTTGTCCTTCGGCGCGTCGGTCACCGTCGTGGACCCGCTCGGACCGTGGGTCATGCGGAAATGCAGCCCGCCCACCGACTCGGCGGTGACCTCGACGAAGTGCGGCTGTTCGGCCATCTGGACCTCCGAAGCGCGACCAGAGTCAGGCTAATCCGGGACGGTGCGGCGTTCAGGCCGAACGTTTCAATCGAAACGCGACTGCTCGCGTCAGGACAGGAGCCGGCCGCGCGACGGGTGATGTCCGGGTTCGCCGGGAACTTCCGTCCTGCTCCTCGTGGAACGACGAGGGCTCCTGGATGTCTGCGCGGTTCTGCTCCTTCCGGCTGTATGGGCCTGTGCGCGCTCCGAGGCGGCCTCGGTCGATCGGCCTCGCGCCCCGCTGAAGGCGCAGGAGGCCGTCGAGGAGCGGTTCCTCGTTCGGCCGGACGGAACGGCGCTGGACCGGCGGACCGGACTGAGCTGGCAGCGATGCCCACTCGGGACGGTCCTCGACGACGGGGGAACTCCGCAGGCGCTCGAGGACGACCGATGCGTGGCGACCTCGGGGGCCACCCAGACCCTGTCGTGGAATCAGGCGCTGGCCGCGGCCCGATCGCTCGACGAAGGCGGCGGATTCGCCGGCCATCGCGACTGGCGAGTCCCCGCTCGGAACGAGCTTCTCTCCATCATCGAGGCTCGATGGAGGGAGCCGCGGATCGTCTTCCGGGTCTTCCCAGTCACCCTGCCCGACCCCTTTCTCGCCTCCACCGTCTATTCCGCGGTCGAAACGCTGTCCTGGGAGGCCCACTCCCGCCGCGGAGCAACCCCGACGATCCGCGTGAGGCTGGTGCGGTGAGCCCAGGGCTCCCCACCGGCGAGGACGGCTCCGGCAGCGCCGGTGCCCCGATGAGCGAAGTCTTACTTGTGAGGTGGCGTCATGGATGAACCGATGTGTCGTGGGTGGCTGGTCCCTGTCCTGGCGATGCTCGTCGTCTGCGGCTGCGGCGGCGGCAGTGACCCGGGCCCGCGGCAGGACGCAGGGACGGGGAGCGGCATCGGTCCGGCGGGAGGCCAGGCGAGCGAGGCATCGGGTGCGCAGGTGACGATCCCGGCCGGCGCGCTCTCGGCGGCCACGCCCATCGAGGTGACCCGCTCGAGCGCCGGGGCACCGGCGCTGCCGACGAATCTCGTGGCGTTCGGCCCGATCTTCGCCTTCACCCCTCACGGAACCAGCTTCGCCGTGCCGGTGACGATCACCGTTCCCTTCGATCCCGCCTCGGTCCCGGCGGGCAGGACGCCGAAGCTCTTCAAGACCAACGCGACGCAGAGCGGATGGCAGGAGGTCCCGGGCGCAACCGTCCAGGGCAGCACGATGACCGGACAGGTCTCCGGGTTCTCGTTCGCCGTCGCCGCCGGCGCGGGCGGCACCGATGACCCCGACCAGCCGGTCATCTCCTCCATCGACCCGGACCACGCCAGGGCTGGCGAGATCGTGAAGATCACCGGAAGCGGCTTCAGCCCGGATGGGGGTGTCATCGACGTCGAGCTGAACAACGTGCATTGCACGGTTCGCACGGCAACGGCCGCCGAGCTCACGGTCGAGGTCCCCGCGCGGGCCGGAAGCGGAAACTTCACGGCCATCGGGCCGAACCAGCAGAAAGCGCAGAGCGCGATGTTCACCTACGAGGTGACTGCGGTTCACGTCGGCACGATCGCCGGTGGAGGGGGCGGCTACGTGGACGACCCGGATGGCACGATCGCGCGGTTCATGTCCGTCAGCGGGGTCGCGGTCGACAGCGCGTCCGGCACGATCTTCGTCGCCGACACCGGGAATCACGTCATCCGGGTGGTGAGCCCCGCGGGCTCGGTGGGGACGCTGGCGGGGGGCATCGCCGGGCACAAGGATGGCGCCGGCAATGGCGCCGAGTTCATGAGCCCGACGGGGCTGTCACTGGACACCGACGGGAACCTCTACGTGGCCGATCCCGGAAGTCCAGCTGGCGGCGGCAGCTACATCCGGCAGATCGCACCGTCGGGACTGGTCACGACGATCGTGAGCTCGGACGATCAGTCGAGCATCTTCTTCGACGTGGCGGCGTTGCATGGTGGCCTGTTCGCCACCGACATCGCGCAGAGCGCGGTCTGGGAGATCGTCCCCTCGGCTGGATCATTGAACAGGATCGCGGGGAACGGGACCGCCGGCGATGCCGACGGAACGGGAACGGACGCTCGGTTCTTCTTCCCGGAAGGTGTCGCGATCTGCGGACCGCTGGGGGATCGCTTCTTCGACCAGGTGTTCGTCGCCGACTCGGACAACATGAAGATCAAGATGGTGACGTCCGACGGAGTGAACGGAACGACGACCACCTATACGGGCGGCGGCTCGGGAGTCACCTTCCAGGACGGCTCGCTCGCGGAGGCGCGCTTCCAGTTCCCCGACGCCGTGGCCTGCGACCAGTTCGGGAAGCTGTTCGTCGTCGACTTCGGCAACCGGCGGATCCGGATGATCACTCCCTCCGGGGTGGTGACGACGCTCGCCGGCAGCTTGCCGACCAGCGTCACCGACGGCGACCAGACGACCGCGAGGTTCGGGGCGCCCCTGAGCATCGCCGTGGACCGGGACGGCGTCCTCTACATCGGGGATGGCACCCGCCTGCGGTTCCTCAGCTGGTTCTGAGCGGTCCCGGAGCTCAGCGGACGACCATCTCGTGCTCGCCCTTTGTGGGCGAGTCGGTGTCCGGGTCCCAGTCGATCGTCGCCAGCAGCTTCTTCTTCCGCCGGGCCACGTCCGCATCGAGGAAAGCGAATGCCTCTTCCATGTGGTCCATCAGCCGCATCGGCGTCCGCCTGGCTCCGGTGGAGAACAGGGCGTAGGTCAGCCAGGGGAAGACGGCGGTCACGTCGGTATGCACGTAGACCGAGCCAGACTCCACGGCTTCCACCGAGACCTTGCCCCAGGTGTGCCCCTCCCCGGCCGGGCAGCTGGACAGCGCGCCGTTGTCCACCGGGTCGACGCAGAACTGGAGGTCGATGTCGAAGCCGGTGGTGGGCACCGAGAGGATCTGGTCGAGCAGCGGCTCGCCCTGCAGCGTGTAGTTCTTCGGCACGCCACCGCCGAGGATCCAGATCGCGAGCTTCTTGCTCCCGTGGTGGCGGCAGAAGTGCTGCATCGCCGCCATCGAGTAGACGTCGTCGTTGATGTCGAGCTCGAACTTGAACGCGTCCCCGAGGAGCCGCTTCAGCTTCACGACGTTCAGGAAGATGCTGCCGTCCTGCACCGCGCCCACCCAGATCGGCACGGCATGCTTGTAGGCGGTGGCGAGCAGCGAGGGCTTCTTCACCCCGAGCGACCGCTCGATCCCGTGCACCGCCTTCCCGAGCAGGTAGTGGAACTCGGGGGTGGTCATCTTCCGCTGGAACTCGGGGCGCCGGATGATCGCGCTGAAGAGGCGGTCGGTGTCGAGGAGCGCCTCCTCCCAGAAGCCCAGGTCGTAGATGCGGATGATGCGCGCCAGGCGCATCTGGAGGTCGCCGGCGTTGGGGTTCACCTCGCGGATCGCGTGGCCGATGATCCGGTGGGCGTCGTGGTACAGGTTGGCGCCGGTGGTGGTGAGCGCGCTGACGATGCCGCGCTCGATGAGTGGGATGAGGCAACTCTGGTGCAGTCCTGCGGGGGTCATCGCCCCGGAGAGCGTGAGGAAGATGCTGCAGTCCTCGGCCACGCTCCGCTGCATCAGCTCGAACGCCGTCCGTTCCTGCCGGCCGACGTAGGCGCCGAAGGCGTGGGCGAGGAGATCCGCCGGCTTCTCGCGGCCGGTGATGGGCCGGGGGTCGACGCTGCGGGACTTCGCGTAGGCGGCGCGCAGGCCGCGGCGCTGGGAGGACTTGGGCATGGCGGGGGCGAGTATCACGAATGCCTTTGCTCCGCCCCGACGGATGCGGAACCATGCGCGGCTTCTCCAGGGAGGCGGGGACATGACGAGCCGTCGCGGGTGGCTGCTGGCGCTGTCACTGGTCTGTCGCATCGCAGCGGCCGCCGATCCGCCGGCACCACCACCCGCGGTGGTCGTCATCCGCGCCGGGACGCTGATCGACGGCGTGTCCGGCCAGGCGAAGACCAACCAGACCATCGTCATCCGCGGCAATCGCATCGAGAGCGTCGGGACCGGCGCCGCGCCCGCCGGGGCGAAGGTGATCGACCTCTCCGGGGCGACGGTGCTGCCGGGGATGATCGACGCGCACACGCACGTCTTCCTCCAGGGTGAGGAGCCGTCCGAGGGCGGCTACGACGTGCAATTGCTCAAGCATCCCCTGGCCTACCGCGCGGCCCGGGCCACCGTCGCCGTGCGCCGGGCGCTGGAGCAGGGCTTCACGACCATCCGTGACGTGGAGACCGAGGGCGCCGGTTACGGAGACGTGGGCATCAAGCAGGCCATCGAGGAGGGACACATCCCCGGCCCGCGGATGTTCGTCTCCACGCGGGCGATCTCGACGACCGGCGGGTACAACCTCGAGGGCTATGCGCCGGAGATCACGGTCCCGAAGGGGGCGCAGCTCGTCGACGGGCCGGTCGAGGCGCGCAAGGCCACGCGGGAGCAGCTCGAGAACGGCGCCGACTGGATCAAGGTCTACATGACCCACCGCTCGTGGGTCGACGCGGCCGGGAATCTGCAGTCACAGCCAACGCTCACCGTCGAGGAGCTGAAGGCCATCGTCGACGAGGCGCACGGCTGGGGAAAGAAGGTGGCCTGCCACGCCTACTCGAATCCGGGAATGAAGCGGGCGCTCGACGGGGGGTGCGATTCCATCGAGCACGGCCTCGAGCTGGACGACGCCGCGGTGGCGCAGATGGTCAAGCAGGGCACGTGGCTCTGCGCGACGCTGTCCCCGTACTACAAGTACTGGAGGCAGGAGGGCACGCCCCTCGGGAAGCTGGATCGGAAGCGCGTCGAGGTGCATGGGCCGTCCTTCCGTCGCGCGCTGAAGGCCGGGGTGAAGATCGCCTTCGGCACGGACGTGGGCGGCTTCTCCTGGAACGAGCCGATTGCCCAGGAGTTCCCGTACATGGTGCAGTTCGGGATGACGCCGATGCAGGCCATCCAGTCGGCGACCTCGCGCGCGGCGGAGATGCTGGGGATGAAGGGGCAGCTCGGAGTGCTCGCTCCGGGCGCCTTGGCGGACGTCGTGGCGGTGAGCGGCGACCCGCTGAAGGACGTGAAGGTCCTCGAAAAGGTCACCTTCGTGATGAAGGACGGGAAGGTGTTCCGGGAGCCTGCCAGCCGCTGAGGGGCACTCTCAGCTCGCGTCCGGCGCCGCCGTCGTGACGGGCGGTTCCGGGTGAGTGCGAGGCGGGGCAGATGGCGGATCAGCCTCGACTCGCCCTCGAGCGCGCGCCGGACTCGAACCGGGGAAGCTCCTTCATCGCCATCGCGCCGCAGGCATCGAGGTCGACGCAGCGGCAGGCACGCGCGCTCTCCAGGGCGGTGCGCATCCGCTCCAGGAGCCGCTCGACCCGCTCGATCTCGGCCAGCTTGACCTCGGCCAGCATCTCCCAGCGGGCGGAGGGCGGTTTCCCGTCGAGCCCGGGAGCGAAGAGGCGCCGGACCTCGCCGAGGGTGAAGCCGCACTCCTGGGCGAGGAGGAGGAGCCCCACGCGACGAAGGGACTCCTCGCCGTACTCGCGGCGGCCCGAGACACGGGGAACCTTGGGGAAGAGCCCCACCTGCTCCCAGTAGCGCAGCGCGCTCGCCGGGACACCCGAGCGCCGGGACAGCTCACCGATCTTCATCGCCGCCTCGCTTGACTTCGAGTGCACTCGAAGTTGCACCTTCCGGGGCCTCAGTTCAAGCGAGGTGCTGCATGCGTCGAGTGATCGGTGTCGTGGTGTCGGCTGTCGTGCTCCTGGGGGTGGTGTCCCGGGCACGAAAGGAAGAGCGTCCGCAGGAAACGAAGGAAGGGTTCTCCTGCGCGCTCCATGCGCTGTCGGGCGAGGAGCGGCGGCACCACCTGGCCCTGTCAGCCCAGCTCCTCGTGGCGATCCGCGGCCGGACGGAGATCGCCGACGGGTACGTCTTCACCGTCGACGAGTCGTTGATGAGCTGGGCGTCACTGGCGGACTGGGCCCGGGGCGAGCGGCTCTGCTGCCCGTTCTTCCGGGTCGCGCTCCGGGCTCAGCCGCACGGCAAGGGGCTGGAGCTGGAGCTCGGCGGCGCACCGGGGGTGAAACGGTTCATCCAGGGAGAGCTGCCGGTCATCCTCGGCGGAGGCTGAGAGCAGCGGGGCGGGAGGTCGATCGAGTTCTCTGAGACATCGATCGCCGCTCCGCGGCGTGAGTCGAGCTCCCTCGGAGGGCCGTCCCTTGCGAAATCGTTAGTTAGCCTAACTAACGATCTCGACTGCGAGGGGGCTCGCCGTGGGGACGTGCAGACGAGTTCTCTGAGACATCGACGGTTCAGGGCTTCAGGCCAGCGTCTGCAGCGCGACGCCGCGGGCCGATGCGCTGCCGGATCTCCGGAGGGATGCGCTGGAGCAGCTCCCGGTGGTCTCGCAGGCCGACCGACTCGCGCTGGACCAGGAGCATCCACAGCCGCTCGGCGGCGAGGTCCCGCAGCTCGATGCGCCGCTCCAGCTCCGCAGCCCGCGTCTCGAGCGCCGGAAGCTCCCCGGCCTCGAGCGCCAGCCACGCGTCGAGCGCCTTCTGGAACAGGTCGTTGATCCGCGCCAGGGCAGAGGCGCGCTCGGCCTGGAGGTCACGCTCCAGCGCCTGCATCGGATCCCGGATCATCTGGGGTGTCTAGGCGCCGGCGACAGCGGCTGCAGCCCCGGCCGGATGCGGTTTGAGCTCGGCCATCGCCAGCTGATCGAGCGTTGCGGTGCGGTAGACGTCGAGCATCCGCTCCTGCCCGCGCTTCCAGACACTGGAGAGCGTGCAGCCAAGGGACAGCCGGCAGGTGTCGTGGCCGTCCTGACAGAGGTTGACCACCACGGGTCCCTCGACCGCCTCGATCACCTCGAGGAAGGAGATGTCCCGCGCCGGGCGAGCCAGCTGGTAGCCGCCGCGGGCGCCCCGGGTGCTCTTCGCCAGCTGGCGGGTGACCAGCTGCTTCAGGATCTTCGCCAGGAAGTCCTGGGGGACGTTCATCCGGCGAGCGATCTCCCGGAAGGGCATCACCCGGCCCTCCGGCTGGGCGGCCAGGCACACCATGGCCCGGAGCCCGTACTCGATGCGGCGGGAGATCTGTAGAGGGTGCTGCATGGCTGAATCCGCTTGAGAATTCGAGCGGTTGGGTAATTATAGGGTCCTGGGGTCCATATTTCAACGCGGACTGCCCGGGCGCCCATGATCGACCTTCACTCCCACACCACGGCCAGCGACGGCGAGCTCTCGCCGGAGGACCTCCTGGCGAAGGCCCGTGCCGCGGGGGTGACCGTCCTGGCGGTGACCGATCACGACACCGTGAAGGGGCTCGCCCGGGCGCGGGCCGCCGCCGAGGCCCAGGGGATCCGCCTGGTCCCCGGCATCGAGGTCTCGACCGAGTCGGAGGGCCGGGAGATCCACATCCTCGGCCACTTCGTGAACCCGACCGAGCCTGGCCTGTCCGGCTTCTCCGACCGCCTCCGCGACGAGCGGGCCGAGCGGATGGGCCGGATGGTGAAGCAGATGAACGGGCTCGGGTTCCCGGTGACGCTCGACGAGGTCGAGCGCATCGCCGCGGGCGCGCACCTCGGCCGCCCGCATCTCGCCCTCGCGCTCCTGGCACGGGGCTACGTCGGCTCGACCCGCGAGGCGTTCGATCGCTTCCTGGGCGACGGGAAACCCGGCTACGTGGACCGCTTCCGGGTCAGCGCCGAGGACGCGATCGCCATGCTCCACCGCGCCGGCGGCACGGCGACGCTCGCCCACCCCGGATCGAGCAAGGTCTCGCCCCACACGCTCCAGAAGCTGGCGAAGGCCGGCCTCGACGGCCTGGAGATCTTCCATCCCGACCACGTGCCCAGCCAGCGCGAGGCCTTCCTGCGCCAGGCGGACGCGCTCGGTCTCGTGCCCACCGCCGGCAGCGACTACCACGGGCCGCGGGTGACCCCCGACCGTTCGCTGGGGATGGTCTCGCTCGATCCCTCCCACCTGGCGCGTCTCGAAGCTCGCGCTGGAGGTCGTTGACACCCGTCGGTGCCCCGTCGTTGTATGCCCCCGCTCCGATGACCCACGCCGACGCCGCGCTCGCCCCGTACCTGCCCCTGCTGGTCGTGATCCTGGTCGCCGTCGGACTCGGCGGGCTGGTCAGCGTCATGTCGGCCATCCTCGGGCCCAAGCGCCCGTCGGCCATCAAGTCGACGATCTTCGAGGCGGGGAGCGAGCCGTCGCCCGGCAGCGCCCGCCAGCGCTTCGCGGTGAAGTTCTACGTCGTCGCCCTGCTCTTCATCGTCTTCGACGTGGAGACCGTGTTCCTCTACCCCTGGGCGGTCAACTTCAAGTCGCTGGGGTGGTTCGGCTACGCGGAGATGGCAGTGTTCGCCTTCACGCTGGTCATCGGCCTCGCTTACGTCTGGAAGAAGGGCGCGCTGGACTGGGAGAGTTAAGAGAGGACCATGGCTGACGCCGACATCGCTCCCGTCATCACCACCCGTCGCGACGACGCGATGGGCTTTCTCGAGCGGCTGGTGAGCAAGGGCCTGGGCTGGGCGCGCAAGTACTCGCTCTTCACCTATCCGTTCGCCACCGCCTGCTGCGGCATGGAGTACATGTCGGTGGCCGCGAGCCGCTACGACATCGCGCGGTTCGGCGCCGAGTTCCCGCGCTTCTCGCCGCGCCAGGCCGACATGCTGATGGTGGTCGGGACGATCAACCTCAAGCAGGCCCCCATTCTGAAGCGCGTCTACGAGCAGATGGCCGACCCGAAGTGGGTGGTGAGCTTCGGCGTCTGCGCCTCGTCGGGCGGCTTCTACGACAACTACGCGGTGCTGCAGGGCATCGACCGGATCCTCCCGGTGGACGTGTACATCCCGGGGTGCCCGCCGCGGCCGGAGCAGGTGCTCGACGGTCTGATGCTCCTCCAGGACAAGATCCAGCGGCAGGTGCACCGCATCGGTGGCACTGGCCCGAGCGAGCACGAGGTCGGCCTCGATCTCCTCAAGACGTATCCGCACGAGAAGGGCCTCTCGTCCGGGAAGCGCTGAGCCCGGGTCGCCGAGACCCTGAGTCGACGGCGCACGCGCGCGCTCATCTGGCGCCGCTGTCCGACAGCGTCGAGTGCCGGAGCGGCTTGGTAGGCTCGACGCTCTGACTCCCCTCGAGCGCCAGAGCGAGCGCCGTC
>Ga0081540_1000988_pt1 | contig 25634 bp, 24 predicted proteins | sample TabmetS2T1R1_FD_71024 | JGI IMG/M metagenome (GOLD analysis project Ga0081540, IMG submission 71024) | Tabebuia heterophylla rhizosphere microbial communities from the University of Puerto Rico - S2T1R1 | ecosystem: Host-associated > Plants > Roots > Rhizosphere ... | reverse complement strand
CCGCTTGTCCTTCAGTACTTGGACGGCATGAGAGCGCCAACCGTATATGCCGAGGAATGCGGCGGGCCGACGAATGTCAAGAACGCCTATTCTCTGAATCTCGACGGCGCGGGGAATCTGATCGGGGAACCGGGAGGAGCTGCGGGTCCGATGCGGCCGCCTTCAAGGTACAGGCCCTGAGGGGCAAATCTCGTATGGCCGCCTGGCCTTTACCTGTCCATGCTGGCGGCTCCGTCTCACCGCGGCGGTAATCTCCCGCTGGTACCTAACCGCCGAGAGAGAGAGAGAGAGAGAGAGAGAGAGTGCCTCACAAGCGCGTCAACCGGAATCCCTTCAACGAGAAGCTCATTCACCGTTATCTGCTGGAGGTGTTTACGGAATCCACGGTTCGGATCGGCCCGCTCTCAACCGCCTCCTTCCAACTTCCCTTCATCGCTCTAGGATCAACCTCGTAGTCCCCGAGGCTCATCTGCCCAAGAAGGGCTACCGACCCGACCTAACGCTCTACTTCGGAGGACAGAAGAGCCCGGTCCCTATTGAGGTCAAATGGGCCTCCGAGGGAGTGCCAGCACACCAGCGGAAGTATCTCCAGGAACACCGAGGCATCCTCATCGCTATGGATGGGCCGACCTCACAAGTTCCGCGTCTCCACTCCGCCCAGATCGACTGGCCGCACTTCCAAGAGTGCTTCGGAAGGAGCTCTTTGAGGCTCCTTCGTGACGCGTTCAACCCTCAGCGGCCGGACGGGTCGGAGTGGGTCGTAGTGCTTCGCGGTGACCCGCCCCGTATCAACTTCCAGAAGATGCTCTCGCCGGTCGGGAAACGCGGTAGACCGGCGGAATCGAACCACCCGAGCGGCGCTCGCGCACCGTCCCACTGGTTTTGAAGACAGTTGTGGGTGGGCTGCCTAGCCTAGCCGCTAGTCCGCCATCGGCGGCGGGACGAACCCTCGCCATCCCAAATAGCGGCGGAAATCCGTCCCGAACGACTCCACACTGATCCCGACGGCGTCCTTGAACGCCTCCGGGAAGCTGTCGCGCTCACGCATCAGATCCAGCACTTTCAACACCGTCTCGTCCCCGTACCGGGTCACCAGGAAATCGAACCCGTGGTACGCGGCGCCGTAGGCCATCGCCGGATCCGTCCTCGCCAGCGACTGCGCGTCCTTCAGTAGATCCACCTCGGGACGCTTCGCCAGCCACTGTGACAGCGACTCCGGCGGCGGCCACTGCGCGCCTTCCCCGGCGGTGAACGTCCCCATTCCCTCACGGAACCAGAACGGAATCCTGTCCTGCGGCTCCGCGGGTAGGCGTCCAACTCGCTGGAACATCAAGCTGTGCGTCAGCTCGTGCTTCAGGAGCGCCGTCACTTGCGTGCGCCGGAGCCGGGCTGCGAGCGCCGGATCCGCCTCAACGCTCGCCGGCAGTGGCCACCAGCGCGGGTCCCAGAGAATCACCTGGTTCCTCCGCGCCCAGGCCGAGATCCCCGGCAGCGGCCGGCCCACCATCTCCTCCAGCTCCCAGTGCGAATTCACCACGGTGATCCGCACCGGTTCCCGCAGCCCTCCCCAGCGGGTGAGCACCTTCGTCGCCTCGGGAACCGCCGCGTTCAGCAGCTCGGACGTCCCCTCGTTCCACTGAACGAATTCGAGACGGATGGTCCCTGCCTCCGTCTCCATCGCCCCGGGATCGCTGCCCCGAACCGTCACGCAACTCACGGTCCCGACGAGGAGCAGGCTCGCGAGGACCGCTCGGATCACTCACCGGCTCCGGCGATCAGCCCCGCCACGTCCGCCACCGTCTCCGGCCGGGCGACTCCATCCAGCGGCGGGAACGAGAGCAGCGCCACGGGCCCCAGCGTGTGATTCCGGGTCCGGAGGTCCTCCACGTTCCCGTGGTCGCTGCACACCAGCACCCGCGCATCCGCCGGCCGCCGGCGCAGGACCGCCCGGGCGAAGGCGTCGAACGTCTCCAGCGCCGACTCCGCCAGCGCCATGTCCTTCGCGTGCCCCGCCTCGTCGGCCAGGAAGTGCTCGAAGAGCGTGAAGTCCACTCCCTCCGCCGCCCGCCAGAAGATCTCCGCCGCCTCGTCCGGCGTCCTCTCCGGCAGATCGAATCCCCGCGCCCGCCCCCGCGCCCCCGTCACGTCGTGGGTGAGCGCCTCGCCGGCCCGGACCTGGTCCAGGGTCCGCAGCGGCACCTCGCCCGCGGCGAAGGCCAGCGTCGTCGAGGAAGGCTTGAGGCGCCGCCGGGCCGCCGCCGGGATCTCCACCTCCGGATTGCGTGCCGGCGCGTGCGGTAGCCCGAGCGCGGTCAGGTACGCCCCTGGATAGCCGTTGAGGAAGGTCGCCCGCCGCCCCGCAGCCACCAGCCGCTTCACGACCGAGGCCCGCAGGAGAATCTGCCGCAGCGCCGCATCCGGATACCCGAGCACGTGCTTGCCGATCAGCCGCGGCGCCGGCTCACCGGTGAGGATCGCCGTCTGGTTGGTTGCCGACTGGGGCCGCCCCGGGACCCCGAACGTCGTCTCCAGCAGCGTCAGCCCGCCGCCGGGCAGCGCAGTCCCGCTCCCGTCGTCGAACTGGGACAGCAGCCACTCACCCCGCGCGAGCGGATTGAAGCCCGGGTCCCGGACCCCGACCCCGACGCCATCGGTGAAGAGTAGGGCGACGCGCACGCCGGCGCGCCCGATCTACGCGGCCTTGGTGACCTTCCCCGCCTTGATGCAGCGGGTGCAGGCCAGGACGCGCTGGGTGCGTCCATCCACGGTCGCCCGGAGCTTCTGCAGATTGGGCAGGGACCGCGTCTTGGACTTGTTGTTGGCGTGGCTCACCTTGTTCCCGACCAGCGGGCGCTTGCCACAGATGTCGCACTTCCAGGCCATTGCCAGAGACTCCTCGAGACGAAGCGCGCCTCTCTAGCCGAAAGCCGGCCCGAGCGCCACCCCAAGTGCCGTAACCCCTTACCGTTTGAGCGGATCTCGCTTCCGGACGTTCTCGTGGACCACGGCCGCCGCCCGGGCGCCCGCCAGCAGCTCCCCCTCCAGCCCCACCCCCAGGACCGCCTCCCGACCCGCAAACAGCACGTGCCTGGCCGGCGTGCGGACGCCCAGGCCCTCGAGCCCCGTCGCTGCGCCCTCCGCCGGCTCGTAGACGATCTGCGGCCCCGCCCCGGCCAGCGCCCCCGGCCCGTCGACCAGCGGAACCGAGCGGGCCACCCGCTCCGCCAGCGAGAACGGCATCAGCGCTTCCAGCGCGCGCTCCATCCCGGCCGCCGGCAGGCGCAGCCCCGACTCGCCCGCGTCCTTCACGCTCGACCCGACCACCGTGGACGCCGTCACCGTCCGGAGCGACTCCTCCTCGCCGCGCGTCCCCGCCCGTCGGGTGGGCTGGACCTGGATCAGCACTGGCCCGGTCTGCCCGCCGTCCGTCAGCACGAGGTCGGTCATCCCCCGGGGCAGCACCTTCTCCGGCAACACCCAGTGAACCGGCAGCACCAGCCGTTTCGGCACCAGCTGGCCCAGGTGATGCGCCAGCTTCTTCCCCGGTCCTTCCTCGGGGAGGAGCCCCGCCAGCAGCGCCGGGTCCATCGCCGCCACCAGCCACTGCGCCCGGTACACCGCCTCGGCCCCGCGCACCCGCAGGGTCACCTGGGAACCCTCGAAGTCGACGCCGTCCACCGCCCGGCCGGGGAGCCCCTCCTGCGACAGCAACGTCCCTCCGAGCTCCGTGAAGCGCTTTCCCAGCACCTCCCGCATTCCCTCGCGCCCGCCCGGCAGCCGGAGCGGATTCTTCAACAGCTGCGCCAGCACCCGCGTCACCGCCAGCGGCCCGGCCGGCTCCTGCTGCACGAGGAACGGCACGGTCCCGGTGAGCAGCGCCTCCAGCGGCTCGTCCGCCGACAGCGGCGACGGCTGCGTCAGGCCCTCCACCCGGGCCGCCCGGCGGCGAAGCCGCATCCGCTCCAGCCAGCTCCCGGGAGAGAAATCGTCGAGGAACCGGAAGAACGGATCGGACGCCTCGGGCATCGCCGTGAGGGACCCGAGCGTCTCCGCCACCCGGCTCCCCCCGTTCCCGAACTCCCGTTGCAGCTCGGACAGACGGCGCTGCGCCTCGACCGGCAGGTCCAGACGGTGACGGGGAAGGACGATCTGCCAGGGCCCGGCGGGCTTGAGGCTCCGCTGGAACCCCGTGGTGAGCCCGAGCTCCGTGAAGCAGCTCTCCACCATCGGCCAGGTCCGGAACGGCGGGACGATGTACGGCGGCGAGGAGAACAGGAAGCCGTCGTGCTCGTACCCGGGCGCGAGATTGGCGTGCTCGGCCCACAGCACACGCAGCCCCCGCTTGGCGAGCAGCGCTGCGGCCAGGGCGCCCCCGAGCTCGGCTCCCAGCACGAGCACGTCGTAGACGTGGCGCGAAGGACCCGGAGCGATCCGCGGTCGTGGAGGAAGCGTCGGCACGTTCCTTAGAAATGTCCCGGATTCACGAGTGCCACGTTGACAGGATCGGGCTCGCTGCCCTCGACGCGCACGCGCCGGCCCTCGAGCCGCAGCCGTCCCGAGGCGAGCAGGCCGAGCGCCAGCGGGAAGAGCCGGTGCTCCTGCTCCTGGATGCGCCGCTGGAGCGACTCCTCGGTGTCCCCGTCGAGCACCGGCACGGCCGCCTGCGCCACGATGGGCCCGGTGTCGGTGCCCTCGTCGACCAGATGCACCGTGCAGCCGGTCACCTTCACCCCGTGCTCCAGCGCCTGCCGATGGCCATGCAGGCCGGGGAAGCTGGGGAGCAGGGCAGGGTGGACGTTCAGAACGCCCTCGGGAAATGCGCGGAGGAACGTCGGCCCGACCAGGCGCATGAAGCCGGCGAGGCAGGCGATGCGGCAGCCGAACGGAGCGATGGCCTCCACCAGCGCCCGGTCGTACGCCGCGCGATCCGGATAGCCCTGGTGGGGAACGACGCGGGTCGGCACACCGGCCAGCGTGGCCCGCTCCAGCGCCCGGACGCCCGGCAAGTTCGACACGACCACTGCGAGGCGCGCCGGGTAACCCGGGACCGCCGCGGCGTCGAGCAGCGACTGGAGGTTGGTGCCCGAGCCGGAGACGAGCACCGCGACGGGCGCGGCGCTCACCGGACCACGACCGCCGTGGGCTCGCCGGTGGATGCCTCGATCCGGCCGACTTCCCACGCCGGCATGCCGCGCCCGGCGAGGAAGGCGAGCGCCTGCTTCACCGCCGCGGGCGGAACGACCGCCACCATCCCCAGCCCCATGTTGAAGGTGGAATCCATCTCCGCATCCGAGACCCCGCCGAGCCGCTGCAGCCAGTCGAACACCGCCGGCCTGGGCCAGCGCCGCGCCTCCAGCACCGCACGTGTCCCCTCGGGGAGGCAGCGCGGCACGTTCCCGGGGATGCCGCTTCCGGTGATGTGGGCCAGACCTTTCACCTCGACCGACCCGAGCAGGGCGAGCACGTCCTTCACGTAGATCTGCGTCGGCTCGAGCAGCGCCTCGGACACCGTCTTCCCGCCCAGCTCCGGCGGCCGCGCGTCCAGCGGGACTCGCGCGTCGGCCAGGATGCGGCGCACCAGGCTGAACCCGTTGGAGTGAACGCCCGTGCTCGCGAGCCCGAGGAGCGCGTCCCCCGGCCGGATGCTCGCGCCCGTGAGGATGCGCGAGCGCTCCACGATGCCCACGCAGAAGCCGGCCAGGTCGTACTCGTTGCCGTGCGCCCCGGGATGCTCCGCAGTCTCGCCACCGAGCAGCGTGCAACCCGCGCGGACGCAGCCTTCGGCGATGCCCCGTACCACCTCTGCGGCCTGGTCCACGTCGAGCCTTCCGGTCGCCAGGTAGTCGAGGAAGAAGAGCGGCTCGGCGCCAGAGGTCAGCACGTCGTTGACGCTCATCGCGACCAGGTCGATGCCCACCGTGTCGTGCTTGCCGGCGGCGATGGCGATCTTCAGCTTGGTGCCCACCCCGTCGGTGCCCGAGACGAGCACCGGCTCGCGATACTTCCCGGGCGGGATGGCGAAGAGCCCGCCGAAGCCACCCACACCCGAGACCACCTCCGGACGGAGAGTGCGCGCGGCGAACGGCTTGATCCGCTCCACCAGCGCGTCGCCTGCCTCGATGTCGACGCCCGCGTCCTTGTAGGTGAGTCCCATGGGGCCGGCGGCCCTTCTACGCGATCTCACCCACCTCGGACGAGCGCCGTCCACTTGCCCCTCGCCCCCGGGGCGGTCGTAGGCTTGCCGGTGCTTGCTCCTCAAGCGCCTCCGGTGGGTGGGCCGTCGCCGCTACGAGCTGGCAGGCCTCGGCGTCGCAGTGACCCTGGCCCTGCTCCACTGGGCCACCGACGGCCGGCAAGCGGGCGCCCGTACCGGTCCGGTCGCAGCCGTGCTCCGCGTGGCCTCGGCGCTCGAGGGACGCGCCTCCGACCTCCAGATGTGGGCGCGGGGTGTCCGCGCGCCGCACCCCGACGTGGTCGTCGCCGCCATCGACGAACACTCGGTGCAGCGTTACGGCCGCTGGCCCTGGAGCCGCGAGGTGCTCGCCCGCGCCGTGACTCGGCTCCACGAGGCCGGCGCGCTGGCCATCGGGATGGACATCACCTTCACCGACGAGGACCGCGGTTCTGATTCGGCGGTGATGAACGAGGCGGCTGACGCCCTGGGTCGCGCCCTCGGCGGCCTCCCCGAGTCCTCGCGGTCGGCCTTCACCCCGGTCCTGGCCACCCTCAAGGACCGGGCCTCCGGCGCCGGGGACGCCGCGCTGGGGCGGGCGTTCGCCGAGGCACCGGAGGTGGTCCAGGGGGTCTCCGCCTACGGGAGCGGCGAGGCCCAGGACTACCTCGAGCAGCGGAAGGTGGCCGAGTCGCTGCTCCGTCCGCGGATGCTCACCCGGTTCCCGGCGCCCTCGGGCAGGTCCTTCTTCGAGATCCCGCTGGACCGGAGCATCGCCGAGCGCTTCGTCTCCGCCCAGGTGCCGCTCCCGAGCCTCCTCCCCGCGGGGCAGACGCTGGGCCACTTCAACGTCCTCCGCGACGACGACGGCGTGGTGCGCTTCACTCCGCCCTTCGTCCAGCTGGAGCAACCGCCGGGGCTCCTCCCCTCTCTCGAGCTGCAGACCGCGGCCACCGCCCTCCGCGCGACCATCGAGCCGGTCTGGGACCCGGAGCTCCAGCAGCTCGTGGGTGCACGCCTCCGGCGCGACGGCCAGGCGGTGCGCCTCGTACCGCTCACGCTCAAGCGGCCCCGGGCCCGCATCGACTATCCCGGTCCGGCGGAGGTCTTTCGCACCGTTTCTCTGGCGGACGTGATGGAGCGGAAGCTCCCCGACGGAGCGCTGCGAGGGAAGGTGCTCCTCGTCGGGGTCACGCTCGTCGGCCAGTACGACCAGGTCGTCACGCCCTTCCGAAATCTGGAAGCCGGCATCTACGCCCACGCCGCGATGCTCTCCAGCGTCCTCTCCGGTCGATTCCTCCTGCGGGGCACGGGCGCGGTGCTGGCCGAGCTCGTGTTCATCCTCGGCGCGGGGCTGCTGCTCGGCCTGGTGCTCCCCCGGGCATCGCCCTGGCTCAAGGCCGTCGTCCCGCTCGCCCTCGCCCTGGGGTGGGTCGCGGTGGTGCAGCTCGCGCTCCGCCGCGGGGTGGTGCTGGCCTCGGCGCTCCCGCTGGCCAACGTGTTCCTCTCCGCCTTCGCGGTGGTCTTCGTGGGCTACCTCTCGACCGACCGGGAGAAGATCAAGCTCCGGCGCACCTTCCGCTACTACGTTGCGGAGAGCGTGATGGACGAGATGCTCGAGCACCCCGAGCTGCTCCGCCTCGGTGGCGAGAAGCGCGACTGCACGGTGCTCTTCAGCGACATCCGCGGCTTCACCGCCCTCTCCGAGAGCATGGCCGCCGAGGCGCTGGTGAAGTTCATCAACGGCTACCTGTCGCCCATGACCCGCATCGTCCTCGAGGAGGGCGGCACGCTCGACAAGTACATCGGCGATGCGCTGATGGCCTTCTGGGGCGCGCCCGTTCCTCAGGAGGACCACGCCATCCGCGCCTGCCGGACCGCGCTGCGCTTCCTCGACGAGCTGGAGCAGCTGCGCCAGGGCTGGAAGGCCGAGGGTCTGCCGGAGATCGAGATCGGCGTGGGCATCAACTCGGGCCCGATGGTCGTGGGGAACATGGGCTCCGACCTGCGCTTCGACTACACGGTGATGGGCGATGCGGTGAACATGGCCTCGCGGCTCGAGGGGGCGAACAAGCTCTTCCAGACCAGCATCATGGTGTCCGAGGAGACCTGGAAGCGCATCGCCTCGCAGGCCACCGGGCGCCGGCTGGGCTCGCTGCGGCTGCGCGGGCGGTCCGAGCCGGTGCGGGTCTGGGAGCTGCTGGCGCTGCGGTTGCCCACTGCCGAGGAGCGGGCGACGATCGCCCGGTTCGAGGCCGCCGTGGACGCGCTCGCCGCACGGCGGGTGCAGGAAGCCGAGGCAGGGTTCCAGGCGGTGCTCGCCGCCCACCCGGACGACCGCGTCGCGCGCCGCTACCTGTCTGAGGCGCGCACCTCTGCGGTGTAGGGCGAACTCTTCCACGCCTGCGGATGCCCAGCAGGAAGTTGCGCCCTCCGGTTCCAGTTGATTGACTTCTCTCCTCGACACCCGCCCACATGCCCACTGCCGAGGACACGCTCTTCCAGCGGTTCGGGAAGGAGTTTCCCAAGGGAACCGTGCTCTTCCACGAGGGTGAGACCGGGAAGGTGATGTTCGTCCTTCAGGCCGGAAGGGTGGTCATCACCAAGACCGTCCGTGACACGGTGAAGACCCTCGCCACGCTGGGACCCGGCGAGTTCTTCGGCGAGATGGCGCTCATCTCCAACAAGCCTCGGAACGCGACCGCCACCGTCGAGGAGGCGGCGCGGCTCCTGGTCATCGACCCCAAGACCTTCGAGGGGATGATCCGCGGCAACACGGAGATCGCCGTCCGGATGATCAAGAAGCTCGCCGAGCGCCTGGACGAGGCCGACGCGCAGATCGAGAACCTCCTCCTCGCCGACCCGAGCAGCCGGGTGGTCCACCAGGTCCTTCACGCCTGCCAGACCCGCGGCCGGCCGATGGAGGAGGGCGTGGAGATCGACCTCAACGTCCGCGAGCTCCCCCGGCTGACCGGCGTGGGCGAGCCGGGGATCCGCGCCGAGCTCCAGCGGATGGAGCGGAGCGGCCTGGTGGAGCGTGCCGGTGACCGGCTGCTGGTGCGCGACCCGGCCCGGCTGAACGACTACCTCCAGTTCCTCGCGCTCCGCTGGAAGTTCGGGGAGCCATGAACCTCCGCGTGCTGGGCTGTCACGGCGGTGAGCTCCCCGGGTGCCGCAGCACCTGCTTCCTCGTGGACGGCACCCTGGCGCTCGATGCCGGCGCGCTGACCGCCTCGCTCGAGCTGCCGGCGCTGGCCAGCGTGGACCAGATCGTCCTCACCCACAGCCACTTCGACCACGTGAAGGACCTCCCGCTCCTCTCCGACCTCGTCTTCGGGTGGAGGGAGACGCCGGTCACCATCTGGGCCAGCCACGAATGCGTCCGGACGTTGCGGGAGAACATGTTCAACGGCTCGCTCTGGCCGGACTTCACCCGTATCCCCTCGGTGGACCGGCCGGTGTTCCAGCTGCGGAGCTTCACGCCCGGCGACACCTTCCACGCCGGGCCCTACACCGTGCGCTCGGTGCTGGTGAGCCACCCGGTCGAGTCCTGCGGGTTCGTCATCGAGCGGGGCGGCGCCGCGCTGGGGATCAGCGGGGACACCGGTCCCACCCACCAGCTCTGGGACCTGCTGAACCGGACGCCCAATCTCAAGGCGCTGCTCCTCGAGACCAGCTTCCCCGACGAGCTTCAGGACCTGGCCGACATCTCCGGCCACCTCACTCCCCGCACGCTCCGTGGCGAGCTGGGGAAGTTCCATCGGAATGGCGCCGACGTGCTGCTCTACCACCTCAAGCCCGCCTTCGTGGCCGAGCTGAAGCGTCAGGTGGCCGGGCTCCCGGTGAAGGTGCTCGAGCTCGGTCAGAGCTTCGACTTCTGAAGCGAAGTACGCGGTCCGACGAACGTTTCGGTGCCGAGGCAGTGGCGCGCGTCCCGCTGCGGTGACGGCTTGGTTGACGCTGGAAGCCGGCGTCCGTAAACCAACACTCCCTTTCGATGGCCACCTGGTTCCACAAGAAGCCGCGCATCGCTCCCGTCAAGCCCGAGGACGTGGACACTCTTCGCCAGCAGCCCTCCCGCATGCAGGGCCTGTGGGCCAAGTGCGAGGAGTGCGACGAGATCATCTACCGGGCGGAGATCGAGAAGAACCTCAACGTCTGCCCGCTCTGCGGCCACCACATGCCCTGGCCGGCGCGGGCGCGCCTCCAGACGGTGCTCGACGAGGGGACCTTCGAGGAGACCGACCGTGAGCTCGAGCCCACCGACCCGCTCGGGTTCGCCGACAGCAAGCGATATCGCGACCGGCTCCGGTCCACGCGCCGCTCGCTGAACGAGAACGACGCCTTCGTGGGCGGGATGGGCCGCATCGAGGGGCACCCGGTGTCGGTCGGAGCGTTCGTCTTCGAGTTCATGGGCGGCTCGATGGGCTCGGTGGTCGGCGAGAAGGTGACCCGGCTGTTCGAGCGCGCCACCGAGCGTCGCTCCGCGGCGGTGGTGTTCAGCGCCTCGGGGGGCGCCCGGATGCAGGAGGGCATCTTCTCCCTCATGCAGATGGCGAAGACCTCCGCGGCCATCGCCCGGTTCCGCGAGGTGAGGAAGCCCTACATCTCGGTGATGCTCCACCCGACGACCGGCGGCGTCGCCGCGAGCTTCGCCTGGCTGGGAGACGTCATCCTCGCCGAGCCCAAGGCGCTCATCGGATTCGCCGGACCGCGGGTCATCGAGCAGACCATCCGCCAGAAGCTGCCCGACGGCTTCCAGCGCTCGGAGTTCCTGCTCGAGCACGGGATGGTGGACGCCATCGTGCCCCGCAAGGACCTGCGGGCGAAGCTCGGCGCCCTGCTGGGCCTGATGGGCTGAATGGACGCCCCGCGGACGCCGGCCGAGGGGCTCGAGTTCCTCGCATCTCGGTCGCCGTCCACGGTGGTGCTGGGCCTGCAGCGGATGCAGGAGGCGCTCGAGGAGCTGGGCCACCCCGAGCTGCGACTTCGCGCCGTTCAGGTGGCCGGCACCAACGGCAAGGGCAGCACCTGCGCCTTCCTCGATGCCATCGTCCGCGCCGCCGGACACCGGGTCGGGCTCTACACGTCGCCGCATCTGGTCCGGGTGAACGAGCGCATCCAGGTGGGCGGCGTCCCCATCGACGACGAGACACTCGGGATGCGCGTCATCGAGGTGGTGGAGAAGGCGCCCGCGGCGCTGGAGGCCACCTACTTCGAGCTCGGGACCCTGGTGGCCATGGAGCACTTCGCTCGCGAGCACGTGGAGCTGGCGGTGCTGGAGGTGGGCCTCGGCGGACGCCTGGACGCCACCACCGCCGCACGGCCGCGGCTGACGGCCGTCACCCGCGTGGGGATGGATCACATGGAGTTCCTCGGCGAGTCGCTCGAGGAAATCGCCCGGGAGAAGGCGGCCATCTTCCGGAAGGGCGTTCCCGCGGTGGTGGCCCAGCAGCCTCCCGAGGCGCTCGCAGCCATCGAGAGCGTCGCCGGCTCGGTGGGCGCGCCGCTGCTCCTCGAGGGCCGCGACTTCTCATTGGACGGGCTCGGGCGTTACCGCGGTCCGGAGCTCTCCCTGGACGGTCTCGCCCTCTCGCTCCACGGCGACCACCAGCACCACAACGCCGCGGTCGCCATCGCCTGCGCGCACCAGCTCGACCGGCAGGGGCTCGCCGTGGGAGCGGAGGCGATCCGCACCGGGCTCCAGCGGACCCGATGGCCCGGCCGGCTGGAGCAGATCCCCGGGCATCCGCCGCTGCTGCTCGACGGGGCGCACAACGAGGACGGGGTGGAAGCCCTGCTGGCGGCGCTGAACGCTCCGCCGTACGCCGGAAGGGCGGTGCACCTGGTCTTCGGCGTCGTGTCCGACAAGCGGGTGGAGCCGATGCTCCGGATGCTTCTGCCGCGGTGCGCGTCCGCCACCTTCACTCCCGTTGCGACTCCGCGGAGCCTCGATCCAGCCGCGTACCTCGCGGTCGCGCGCTCCCTCTGCCCGGTGGTCGACGTGGCTCCCTCGGTGGAGGAGGCACTTGCCCGGGCGCGGAACCTGGCCGGGCCGGACGCCTGGGTGCTGGTTGCAGGGTCGCTGTATCTGGTGGGCGAGGTGAAGGCGCTGCTGGAGCACGCCCCTCCGCCCCGCTGACGCCGCCCCCCACGCATCGTGCTTGGCGCGGCGCAGCACCGACCTTAAAGTCAACTGCACCGATGCGTCTTCCTCGAACGCATGTCCCCGTCGTTCCGCCCACGGTCGACGAGGTGGCGTTCCGGGACCTGTACCGGAAATCCGAATACACGGTGGAAACCCCGGATGGGTGGACGCTGGTCATCACCCGGTACGAGCCCGCGCCCCAGCCGTTCCACCAGTCGCTGCTCGGGGAGCCGGTCCTGCTCGTGCATGGCTTCTCGCAGAACCGCCACACCTGGACCAGCGGCGAGTTCGTCAAGAACCTCCTCTACTTCGGGCTCGACATCCACATCGTGGAGCTGCGCGGGCACGGCAAGAGCAACCAGCAGCTCCAGCGTGAGCGATCCGAGCTGACGGGGCGCCCGCTCCCGAAGGACCTCGATTACGGCTGGGACCTGGACGACTACCTCCTGCACGACCTTCCGGCGACGGTCGCGGCGGTGAAGGCCAAGACCGGCCGGCGGCGGATCTTCTTCGTCGGACACTCCATGGGCGGGATGCTGGGGTACGGCTACGCCGGCCTGCACGACGACCTGGAAGGGCTGGTCACCATCGGGGCTCCGGCGGACCTCGGTCGGGGGTTCCTTCTGCTCCGCCTGCTGGCGCTCACCACGCCCCTCACCGGCGCCGTCGTCGATGCAGGGGTCGCGGCGATCAACGTCCAGCGGCGACTGCTCGCGCTGGCGCGGCTGCTACGGGCACGGGCGGCGACCTTCGCGCGGCTCCCCGCCGGCGACGAGCTCCAGCCGGTCGTCGACGCGCTGGTTCGCTTCAACTACGTCCCGGTCGACGAGTGGCTGAAGTGGCTGGAACGGCTCATCGCCCGGGCGGAGGTGCACCCCGTCTACGACGCGCTGGCCCGGCGGGTGAACTGGCTGTCCAACCCCAGCCGCGTGAGCGGAGCGGACATTCGCTGGCTGCTCCGTGAGGGCGGCGAGCGCGAGCCGCGCCGGGTGCTGGAACAGTTCGCTCGGTGGATCCGTCGCGGCGAGCTGACCTGCTACCGCACGGGCTACGACTACAAGCAGGGCTTCGCCAACATCTCCATCCCGATGGCCATCATCTTCGGGGACATGGACCCGCTGGCCTCGGTGGAGTCGACCCGGAGTGTGTACCGCGCGGCCCGGAGCGAGTACCTCCTCTGGAGGCCGGTGAAGGGGAACAGCCACATCGAGCTGACGATGGGGCACGACATCCGGCAGATCTGCTACGACGTGAAGAATCTCGTGGAGTACGCGCGCACGCACCGGACGCGCGGGCCGTCGCTGCCCCGGCTCCAGTCCTGAGGACCCCCTCGGGCGTCGGCGCTCCCCCCTTGTAGGTGTGCGTCGTCCCTGGGGTTCTTTGGACCGACCCGGGTGGGGCGGATAGCATCCACCCCGTGAGGAACGGCGCGCTCGGAGTGCTCGCCCTGGTCGTCCTTGCCGGCGCGGTCGCCCGCGCGGCGGAGCCCCAGGTCAACACCATCAAGAAGGTGTCGGTGAAGGGCGGAGCGGTGGAGATCATCGGCACGCAGAAGCCGAGCTTCACCACCTTCCCGATGAGCGACCCGCCGCGCTTCGTCATCGACATCAGCGAGGCGGTGTTCTCCGGCGTCCCCGAGGACGTGCCGGTGAGCGGCAGCGGGCGCATCACCGCGGTCAAGACCGCGAGCTACGGCAACGATGCGAGCGCCATCGCACGGGTGGTCATCGGCTTCGACCGGGACGTCGAGCCTGACGTGCAGGCCACCGGGAACACCCTGGTGGTGAAGGTGGGAACCGGCTCGGCACCGGCGGTCGCGTCGCGCAGCACGCCCGCGCCTGCCCCCGCCCCGACGCCGGCGGCCTCGGACAGCGCCGCGCTTGCACAGGGGAGGACGCTCGCGGCGGCAGCCACTGCGTCCCAGGCAAAGCCGGACGACCAGGCCGCGCGGGATGCGCTGGCCCGGGCCAACGCCAAGGCCGAGGCGGATCGCAAGGCCGCCGAGGCGGCGGCGCTCGCGGAGCAGCAACGCCAGGCGGAGCTGGCGCGCCAGCGTCAGGCGATCGCCGATGCGGAAGCGCAACGCAAGGCGAAGGAGCAGGCCGACCGCGAGGCCCGCGCCCGTGCCGAGCAGGAGCGAGCCTCCCAGCAGAAGGCGATGGCCGAGGCACAGGCGCGGGCCGACGCCGATCGCAAGGCTCAGGAAGAGGCCTCCCGGGCCGCCGCGGCCAGGGTCGAGGCCGACCGGAAGGCGCAGGCGGAGGCGGCTCGCGTCGCTGCGGCGAGCGCGGCGGCACAGCAGAAGGCGCAGGAGGATGCGGCGCGCGCGGAGGCCCAGCGGAAGGCGCAGCAGGAGGAGGCGGCCCGAGCGGAGGCCCAGCGGAAGTCGCAGCAGGAGGAGGCGGCACGAGCCGAAGCCCAGCGGAAGTCGCAGGAGGAGGCGGCTCGGGTCGCGGCGGCGAGCGCGGCAGCCCAGAAGAAGGCGCAGGAGGACGCGGCGCGCGCGGAGGCCCAGCGGAAGGCGCAGCAGGAAGAGGCGGCGCGAGCGGAGGCCCAGCGGAAGGCGCAGCAGGAGGAGGCGGCGCGAGCCGAAGCCCAGCGGAAGTCGCAGGAGGAGGGCGCTCGGGTCGCGGCGGCGAACGCGGCGGCCCAGAAGAAGGCGCAGGAGGACGCGGCCCGGGCCGAGGCGCAGCGCCGGGCCCAGGAGGAGGCGGCCGCGCGGGCCGAGGCCGAGCGGCAGGCACGGGTCGAGGCGAGCCGGACCGTGGTCGCCCAGGCGGATACCCCGACCTCCGCGGTTCGCGAGGTGAGCGACGCGCGGCCCGCGCCCAGCAGTGGCGGCGGGGCGGTGAGCGGCCGGCGCAAGACGGTGACCCTGGTCGGGTTCTCGCCCGACAAGTCCCGGGTCTTCGTCCGGACCAACGAGCCCGTCCACTACACCGTCTCGAAGGGCGACGACCGCACCGTGGTGCTGGAGCTCGAGAACACCATCTTCCAGCGCAGCAACGACCGCCGGGCGCTCGATACCCGGTACTTCGGTGGGCCGGTGGTGCAGATCGCCCCCCGTCCAGCGGGTGGCAAGACGGTGCGCGTCTCCGTCACCTTGCGGGACAAAGTGGAGTATCAAGCCCGGCAGGACGGCAACGAGGTCTCGTTGCAGTTCGCGCCCTGAGCCGGTCGGGGCGCCCACCGCCCCGCGATGACCCCGCTCGGCCTCGTTCTCGTCCTTCTGGCTCAGGCTCCGACCGTGCCGCCTCCGGCGGAGGGTGAGCCGGTGCGCTACCAGGCCGACCAGGGGACGTCCGACGGTCACGGGAACGTCCTGCACCTCCAGGGCAGGGCGGAGCTGCGCACCGACACCGCGCGCATCCTGGCGGACCGCATCGACTACGACCAGCGCACGCGCATCGTCACCGCCACCGGCCACTGTTACGCGGTGCAGGGGCTCTCCGGCGCGGTCGCGGACGGACTCACGCTGAACCTGGACGCAAACTGGGTGAAGCTGGAACACGGCCGCTTCTTCGTGAAGACGGACACCACGCCCGAGGCCCTGCTTCAGACGTCGACGCCCGAACAGCTCCTCGCCACCGGGCGCACCACTCTGGCCGGACGGGTGGAGCGGGTGGAGCGGGTAAGCCCGGGGCATCTCAAGATCAACGGGCTCGACTTCACCCCTTGCGACTGCAACCCGCTGGAAGCGCACTGGAGCATCAAGGCGACGGCGGCGGACGTGCGCCCCGGAAACGAGGCCTGGCTCTGGCTGCCCGTCATCTACGTGTACGGGGTTCCCATCCTGCCGCTGCCGGTGCTGGACGTGCCGCTGAAGCCGCAGAAGTCGGGGTTGCTGGTCACCACGCCGGCGCACAGCCAGCAGAACGGGTGGCAGGTGTCGCAGCCGGTGTACTTCGCCCTGGCGTCCAACTTCGACCTGACGTTGACGCCCGGGTACACCTGGGGGTCGTCGACGCCTCCGGCCGTGGACGCCCCGCGGGTCGGGGTCAAGGGCCCGAGCCTCGACACCGAGGTGCGCTGGGCCCATTCGCGCGACACCAAGGGAGACCTGGAGCTCTTCCTGCTGGACGACCGGCTACCCCTGCGCGACCCGCGCTTCCTGACCTACTACCCAGAAAGCGTCAGTTCGGAAGGCGTCCGCAGCTCCACCGTCACCAACGAGCGCCGCGACCTTCGTGGAAGCGTCAATGGATCGGTCCTGCAGAGCTTCGGCGGCGGCTGGGCCGCCCGCCTCGACCTGAACCTGGTCTCCGACGCCGCGCTGGTGAAGGACACCACGACCGACGTCACCCAGCAGGCCAACCAGTACCTGCGGTCCTCTGCGGTGCTGAGCCACCGTACCGCGGACAGCCTCCTCGCCCTTGAGGTGACGGCACGACAGGACATCGCCTGGGGAGGCTTCTCGGCATTCGACAACGACGTCTGGCCCAAGGCGCTCTACGACCCGGCGCACTTTGGCAAAGCGCTCGATCCCCACCAGGACAACTCGGGGGGACCGCTCCGAGGGGAATGGCTGAGAGGGCCGGCGACGCTCCAGAAGCTCCCCACCATCCACCTCGACCTGCCCTCGCGGCCCCTTGGCGAGCATCTCAGCTGGGGGCTCAGCGCAGACTTCACCCGGCTCGCGCCGTTCAATGGCCACACCGGGGACGAAGGGGTCGATGGGATCTACCAGCTCGGCTTTCTCACCATCCCTCATCCCACGCTGGTCGATCCCACCACCGGGCCGCCGAACTCCGTCTGTCCGCAGAACACCCGCTCGGATCTCCTCACCCAGGGCGACCGCGTCTGGCAGTGCGGTGAGCGCGAGGCGCGGCTCCGGCTGGACCTCGTCCCGAAACTTTCCGGGAGCTGGGGGATCGGCGACTGGCTGAGGATCCAGCCGTCGATCTGGATCCGGCAGGACCTGTATTTCGGCGAGGTCACCCGCACCACCGACCAGCGGGGATACGTGGTGGGAGACGTCCTCGTTTCCAGCGAGATCTCCCGGACGTTCTCCAACGGGCTTCGCCACGCCATCCAGCCAAGCCTCCAGTACCGGGAGATCCCGGGGCAGTGGGGAAGCGTCCCGGGCAACCGTCCCACCGGACCGAATCAGCCGGTGGAGAACCGGTTCTACGACGAGATCGACGGGGCCCTCTTCCAGGCCCCTCTCCGTCAGGGCGTCGCCAAGGTGAGCCAGACCTTGAGCCGCCGCACCGGAGCGGTGATGCAGGAGCTGCTCAAGGTGGATGTGGCGCAGGAGTTCGATTTCCGCTCGGAGAACCGGCTCGCCGACACCGTGGTGAGCGCGCGCGCCTTCTATGCGCCGTTCGGCGCCGGGGTGACCTTCCGCTACGACAGTCAGCGCAGCGCTCCGGCGCTCTGGGCTGCCTACGCCTCGTTCCAGATTCCGCGCTTCGGAACCACGCTTCGCTTCGATCAGCTGTTCATCCCGGTCGAGTTCTTCGATCGCGACGTGGGGAGCTCCCGGAACCTCCCGAACGCCGCCATCAGCGCATCAGACCTCGGGCGCTGGGGAGGCTCGGGCAACATGCGTCAGGGCATCGACGCGCTCGTGGGCTCGCCGGTGCCGGCGGGGTTCCGGGACGGCCAGCGGCAGAGCGCGATCACCCTCGAAGCGCATCTCAGCCTGGTGTTCGGGCTGGGCATCACCTACTCGGGCACTCTGTATCCGGGAGCCACCTGGACCCGGCGCGATGCGAACGGAAATCCAATCGGTCCCCCACCGGACAGCTTGCCGACCTCCACGCCCCCCACGGGCAAGTACAGCCTGCTCGGGCAGCAGAACTTCGGCATCTACTTCGCCCCGGCCTGCAACTGCTGGCGGCTGGACATCATCGGACGGCTTCCACCGCCCTTCGGCCAGTTCGTCCAGAACCCTCCGGGGACGGGCCCCTTTGTCCCCAGCACCTTCGACTGGCGATTTCCGGACCTCATCTTCCTCCTCACGATCCAGAACTTCGGGACGTTCGGAGCCAGCTAGTTCCCTGAGTGCGGCGCTGGACAACGGAGCGGCTTTGCAGGAGGTTCGCGCGGAGTCAAAAGGCCTGAGCTCGCGTGGGAGTCGTCAAGACGGGCTTTCCCATAGATTTCCAGACTTTCGAGGCCACGATGTCTGACATCGGCAAGCGTATTGGTCGAAGAATCCGGGACCTCCGCACCCAGCGCCAGGACCGCTGGACCCAGGAGGACCTCGCCGAGCGAGCGAAGATCAGCGTCTCGTTCCTCTCCATGATCGAGCGAGGGGAACGCGTGGCGCACGTCGAGACGCTGGCCTCCCTGGCGGAGGCACTGGGAGTGAGCCTCGCCGAGCTGTTCGTCGAGCCCACGCCGCAGGGGACGAACGGGGAGGAGCTCCTCCGCCCCATCTCCGAGTTCGTTCGCTCGCGTCATCTCGACAGCCGCGACGTCGAGAAGCTCCTGGGCGTCGCCCGGGCCATGTTCGCCACCCAGGCCACCACCGTCTGAGAGAGGCACCCCGTTCCTTTGCTTGACCGCCCGGATGATGCCCCCCTAGGGTCCGGCGCTGACTTTCGAGTCAACGAGGGGGCGTGACCCGTGCCGGGAACCAAGGCCAGCACCGCAGCGGAAACGCGAGACCAGGACCGGCGGAAGACGATCCTCCGCGCGGCGGTCGAGGTCTTCGCTCGAAAGGGCTACCACGGCTGCCGGATCGCCGACATCGCGAGAGAGGCCGGCGTCGCGTACGGCCTCGTCTACCACTACTTCAAGAACAAGGAGGAGCTGCTGCAGCTCGTCTTCGAGACCGGCTGGGGTGGCTTCATGTCGCGGATCCGCGACGCGGCGGAGGCCAACGCCCCGCTGGAGCAGAAGATCCGCCGCATCGCCCAGGTGGCCTTCGAGGCATACCGGATCGACCCCCGCGGCGTGCGGGTCCTCGTGCTGGAGTTCGCCCGGAGCCCGAGCACCGGCGAAGCCAACCGGCGCACCGCCTTCGCCGAGGTGCTGGGGGTCATCACCCGCATGTTCGAGCGTGCCCGGGCCCGGGGCGAGCTGCGGGCCGGGCTGGAGCCCGCGCTGTGCGCGGCGATGCTCTTCGGGTCGGTGGAGATGAGCCTCACCGGGTTCGTGATGGGTCTCCTCGACCCGCGCGAGGCAGGGCTCCTCGCCCACGCGCAGGAGCAGCTCACCTCGCTGTTCCTCGACGGCGCTCGCGCCACTCCGGAGGACGGACGATGGAAGAAGGACCGGTCCGGTCCCAGGTTGAAGACGGTCAGGCGCACCTGACCATCGACCGGCCCGCGGCGCGCAACGCGCTCTCGCCCGAGGTGGTGCAGGCGCTCCGGAGCGCCCTCGCCAGCGCCGAGGCGGATCCGGCGGTCCGGGTCGTGGTGCTCACCGGAGCGGGAGACCGGGTCTTCTCCGCCGGAGGTGACCTCGGCGCCATCCCCGAGGGCGGCCATCTCGCCGGGCATGCGCTCCGCCGCGAGTACGGCGCGCTCCTCGAGGCGCTCGCCGCCTCCCCGCTGCCCATCGTCGCGAGAGTCAACGGCCACGCGCTCGGCGGCGGTCTGGGCCTCGTCCTGGCCTGCGACCTGGCCGTGGCGGTCGACTCGGCGGAGCTCGGGACGCCCGAGATCGACGTTGGGCTCTTTCCGATGATGGTGCTGGCCTGGCTCCAGCGACACGTGGGGCGCAAGCGCGCCCTGGAGCTGCTCCTCACCGGCGACCGGCTGAAGGCCGAGGACGCGCTCCGCTGGGGTCTGGTGAACCGGGTGGTGCCGAGGGCCGAGCTCGACGCCGCCACCCGCGCCCTCGCCGCCCGGGTCGCCGGAAAGAGCCGCGCCGTCCTCGCCCTCGGCAAGTCGTCGTTCCGCGGCGCGGAGGACATGTCGCTGCCGCAGGCGATGGACTTCCTCGCCGGGCAGCTCTCGCTCAACCTCGGGACCGAGGACGCCGCGGAGGGCATCGCCGCCTTCCTCGAGCGCCGGCCTCCCCGCTGGAAGGACCGATAGTCATGGCACTCGTGCAGGACCGGGTCGTCGTCACCGCCGCCCTCACCGGCGTGCTCGCCACCCGCGAGCAGTGCCCCTACCTCCCGTACACCCCGGCGGAGATCGGCGAGGAGGCGCGGCGGGCCTACGAGGCGGGCGCGGCGGTGGTGCACATTCACGGCCGGGCACCGGACGGCGGGCCGACCTGGTCCGCAGAGACGTACGCGGAGATCAAGCGCGAGGTGCAGGCGCGCTCGCCGATCATCGTCAACTTCTCCACCGGTGGCTTCAACATGGGCGCCGATTCGGAGGCCGAGAAGAGCGAGCGGCTCTCCTACGTCTCGACGACCCGGCCGGAGATCGCGGCGCTCAACATGGGGTCGATGAACTACGCCAAGTACTCCGAGAAGCGGAAGGCGTTCGTCTTCGACATGGTCTTCCCCAACCCCTTCGGCGACATCCTCCTCGCGGTCCGCGCCATGCGGGAGGGCGGCGTGAAGCCCGAGCTGGAGTGCTTCGATCTCGGCCACGTGGCGAACGCCGAGCCGCTGCTTCAGATGGGCACCCTGAAGCGGCCGCTCCAGTACAGCTTCATCCTCGGCGTCCTCGGCGGCGCGCCGCCCTCGGCAGAGACGCTGGCGGCAATGGCGCGGTCCATCGGGCGCGAGGACACCTGGGAGATCATCGGCATCGGCCGGGGCCAATGGCGTTTGGTGGGCGCGGCCCTCGCCCTGGGCGGCAACGTCCGCGTGGGCCTCGAGGACAACTTCTATCTGGACGCCGCCGGAACCGAGATGGCGAAGGGCAACGGGCCGCTGGTGGAGAAGGCGGTGCGGATGGCTCGCGACGTGGGCCGCGAGCCGATGAGCCCGGACGAGGCCCGGAAGGCGCTGTCGCTGCCGCAGGCGTGGTGAGCGCTCATGGCGGAGACCGAGTGGGTTGAGCGGAAGATCGCGCCGGGATCGCGGCCGAGGCCAAGGAGCGAGGAGGGAGCGGGGCTCGGGTCCCGTGACCGACGAGCGACGCAGGGATCGGGCGCGAGGACCAGCGAGGGCCGCTCAACCCGCTCGGTTTCCGCCATCAGACCGTCACGCCGACGGTGAGCACTGCCTCGTATCCGGCGTTGACGCTGCCGCTCACCGTGGGCGTCTCCAGGGTCGCGCCGTCGGAGAACACGTTGTCGGTCGCCAGGCTCACCCGCGCCAGGTTCGCCGCGCTCCCGGTGTACGCGCTCGTGGCGTAGACCTCGGCGCAGCTGGCCTGTGGGAAGGCGAGCTGGGACGTCGCCCGCTTGTTCGCGCTGGAGGTCGCCGCGGCGAGCGAGGGGTAGATCTCGAAGTGCGCGTGCGGCCATCGCCCGCTGTAACACCCGGGGAAGATGGTGGTGAATCGCACCTGGCCGGAGGCGTCGGTGGCCTGCACGCCTCGGAGCCAGCTCTCGCCGGTGACGCCGGAGGAGTAGAGCGAATAGCGGCCGAGCGCGTCGCAGTGCCAGAGGTAGACCGCGGCACCGACCACCGGGGCGCACGAGGCGGCGGGGTCCACGAGCGTGAGGGTGATGGTGAGCGGGACCCCGGCCGCTGCCGCGCTCGAGCCGCCAAGACTCGCCCGGATGTCGCTCCGGACGATGCCGGAGAGCGAGAGCGCGTTCGGTCCGTTGGAGCCATCACCCGGATAGGGACCGGCGGTCTCCTCGGGAATGCTGGCGCAGCTTCCGCCGGCCGTCCCGCCGTCGGTGCTGGAGGACGAGGCGGACCCTCCGTCGGTGCCCGTCGATCCCAGCGCCTCGGCGCCGGCGCCGCACCCGAGAAGGGGGAAGAGGCTCGCCGCGCCGAGCAGGCGCAGGACATCGCGGCGCCGCACGTGGCGGAGGAGCATGTCGAGATCATGAGGAAGCGATGCGCCGTGGTCGTGCCCCCGGCTCATCCGCCGCTCCCCTCCGGCGCCAAGAGGTTGAAACGCGCGTCCTTCGGCATGCAAGCCGGCGGCTCACCGCGCGGGCCGCTGCGGCAGACGCCGGCGACCGTCTCTCCCCGGGGCGCGATGAACCGACAGCCGGCGCCGTCCTGTTGACCCTTGCACGCCTCGAGCGCCTCCGGCGGAGGGCCTCGCATGACGAACGGGGGCACGCACGCGACGAGCGTGCCACCGGGGATCGCCTGGCAGCTCCCGGCGAGGCTGTGCCCGTCGAGCTGGAAGGCGCAGGACGCCCCGGCTTCGCGTCCGGCGCAGGCAGCGACCGCCTCCTGCGGAGGCATCGGCGGCCCGTGTTCCTGAGCCGGCGCGAGCGGGGCGATGAGGAAGGAGAGAGCTGCTCCGAGCCAGCGGGTCGATGTGTTCATGGCGAGCGGTTCTCCCGTCGCCAGGCGAAGCGTCGATGGACGGCCCGTTGCGGAACGTGTGCGGGGAGCGGGCTCGCTCGGGGGCCTCGAGAGGTCGCTTCCGGCCCGCGGCGTGAAGGCTCAGCGCGCCACGGTGCCCGGCGCGGCGCTCACTCCGCCGTCACCGGGCCCCATCCCGTGGCGCGCGGGCATCGCCGCGGCCGCGTCGGGTGTTCCGCCATCCGGCACCTCCGGGGGCGGGAAGGTGGCTGGCGGCGAGGCGGCGCCGGGGAAGGGCAAGGCGAGCAGGGCCTGCGGATTCACCCACAGGGTCCCGATGTGCGCGCCGAAGTGGAGGTGCGGCCCCGTCACCCGGCCGGTCTTCCCCACCAGTCCCAGCAGGTCACCTCGCCGCACCTCCTGGCCCACCTTCACCAGGAACTTCGAGAGGTGGAAGTAGGAGGTGATGAGGCCGGCGCCATGCTCGAGCAGCACGGTGTTGCCCGAGGTGTAGCAGTCGCGGACCATCACCACCCGCCCGTCGTTGGCGGCGCGGATCTCGTCGCCCGTCGACCCGTCGAGGTCCAGCCCGAAGTGCTGGGTGGTCTTCTTCGCGTTCAGGATGCGCTTGTCGCCGAAGCGGGCGGTGATCTCCGCGTCGCGCGGCTTCTCGAAGTTGTCGGCAAATGCGCGTGGGCGGAATGGGGAGTCCCACGCCTTCTGGAAGGCCGCCTGGTCTGCCTTGATCCGCGCCCTCGCCGACGGCGGAATCTTCACGAACTTGCTCGCCACGGTGAGCTTTCGCTCTGGAAACTCCGGGGGGATGATCTCCAGCGGCGCTCCGAGCGACACCGAGCCCGCGGTGACCCGGACCTGTACGAGCCCGGGCTCCTCCTCGACTGGAATGCCTACCAGCGCCTCGGCGTGATCACCCCGGCGATAGAACTCCGCCGGCCTCGAGCCAGCCGTTCCCTCGGGGAGCGCCTCCGTCCCACGTACCACGAGAAGAACCGGATCGCCCGGTTTCACCCGGACGGGCACGAGTTCCAGTGAGGGGGCGGCAGCGGCCGCGACGGAGAAGAGGAGCGCGAGGAGCGCGGCGAGTCTGCGCATCGAGTGTTCAACACCTATCGCGATCCGCCACCGAATGGCAGTCCCTGTCCCTGGGTGCAGAACTCACCGAGGCGTCACTCCCCCTCCGCCGTAGCTGCCGCGAACCGTCCTCGGATCCGCCGCCTCACTCGGAAGGGGAGGTCACACGCGATGCGGATGCAAGTGAGGAGCTGGGCCTGGATGGGGGCAGTGGTGCTCGTCGCAGCGGGCCTGCCGGTGCGCGCAGGTGCCGGCGAGCGACGAGGCGATGACTGGTACGAGAACGAGAACGAGGAGCGCGAGCCGTACGCCATCGGTCTGTGGGGAGATCTTCCGTACTCCACGGAGCAAGCTGACATTGGTATCCCGAATCTCATCGCAGACATGAATGCGCAGGACCTGGCGTTCACCGCGCACGATGGGGATCTCAAGGCCGGGTCCGGAAGCGCGTGCGACGATGCGCTCTACGTCCGAGCGCAGGGCTGGTTCAACTCGCTCCGCGCCCCGGCCATCTTCACCCCCGGCGACAACGACTGGACCGACTGCGATCGGCCGGCCAACGGCGGCTTCAACTCGCTGGAGCGGCTGGATCACGAACGAAAGGTCTTCTTCTCCACCCCCTTCACGATGGGGAAGCACCGGCTCCGGCAGGAGGTGCAGAGCACCCCTCTGTGCCTCGGGGTCAACGGGCCGACTCCCTGCGTGGAGAACCGGCGCTGGACCCACGGGGGAGTGACCTACGCCACCCTGAACATCCAGGGCTCGTGCAACAACCTCTGTGACACCGCGCCCGACCCGGCCGAATACGCGGCCCGCAACGCGGCCAACATCGCCTGGGTGCAGCAGACGTTCCAGGACGCCAGGCGCCGCGGGTCCGCGGCCGTCATGCTCATCACCCAGGGCAATCCGGGCTGGGACATGAGCGATCCCACCCGCGCGCCTCTCCGGGACCCGAGGACTCTCGCCGAGACCGACGCCAACCCCGACGGGTTCAAGGACTTCCTCCTCGCGCTGCGGACGGAGGTGATCAACTTCCGCCGGCCAGTGGCCTACATCCACGGAGACTCCCACTACTTCCGCGTGGACAAGCCGTTCCAGGACGCGCAGGGGCGGCGCCTGGAGAACTTCACCCGCGTCGAGACCTTCGGCGACAACCAGGCCAACGGCCTCAACGACGTGCAGTGGCTCAGGGTGAGGGTGGATCCCGGCTCGCGCGAGGTCTTCAGCTACCAGCCGCAGATCGTCCCCGCCAACCGGGTGGCGGTCCCCGCACCGTAGCCTCACTCGTGACTAGCGGGGGTCCTTCCCCCGCTTGAGATAGGGGGCGTGGCACCGCACGCACGTCTCCATCGTGCGGCCGAAGGCCGAGGCCAGCGCCGCGTCGTCGCTGCCACGCGCGGCGGTGGCCAGCTCGGTGACCCGCTCTCGTAGCTGCTGGTCCAGCTGCGAGAAGCGGGCGTCGTGCACCACGCCCCCGTCGACGTTCAGGGTCAGCGCGGTGTCCGTCTGGATGCGATCCGCCGTCTGGGCGATGGCCTTCCGGTCGAGCACCGTCACCGCGTGGGTGAGCCCGATCAGGTCCGCTCCGTGCCGCTTCATGCGGTCGGTCAGCTTCGCCTCGCTCTCGGAGGGAACGCGTTCCGCGGGCATCACCATCGGGTCGGGGGGAGCACTCCTCTGCGGTTGTGCGTTCGCGGCGAGCATCCCGCCCAGCACACAGAGACCTGCGAGCACCCACCGCATCATGCGCGCATCCTCCTCGCCGGGCACGCTACCCGGCGTGGCCACGCCGCGCGAGCGCACGGCCGGGAGATCCACGGAGGGCCCCCCTGCGTTCCAGGGCGCAACACCCCCTCCCGGAGTTCCTTCCCATGTCGAACGTCCCCGCGCTCCTCCTCTCCGCGCTCACCGTCCTCTCCTCATCCGGCGTC
>Ga0081540_1000987_pt1 | contig 25640 bp, 22 predicted proteins | sample TabmetS2T1R1_FD_71024 | JGI IMG/M metagenome (GOLD analysis project Ga0081540, IMG submission 71024) | Tabebuia heterophylla rhizosphere microbial communities from the University of Puerto Rico - S2T1R1 | ecosystem: Host-associated > Plants > Roots > Rhizosphere ... | reverse complement strand
TCGCGGTCTCGCTGCGTCGCTCGGCGATGCCGGCATCCACAGTCCGACGGACGTGACGGCCGAGCGGTTGGCTCAGCTCCCGAAGGTGGGGGCGACGCGAGCCGGTCGGCTGCTGTCATCGTTCCTTGCGGCCGGACCCGCATACGAGCTCGTGGAGCTGTTCGTTCCGGCCGGCATGGACGCTCGGGTGGCCAGCCGGGTGGTCGACACGCTCGGCCCACCGGCACCGCGCCTGGTGCGCGACGACCCGTGGCTGTTGCTAGGTATCCCGGGCCTGCATCCGGCCGACGTCGATCGCGTGGCTCGCGCCGCCCTGCCGGGGGTACAACGCGACGATCCGCGCCGGGCGCGCGCTCTGGTCGCGTACGTGTTGGCCCGCGACTCGCGCGACGGCCACACCGTCACTCCGGCCGACGCCGTGATGGACGCGCTGGCCGAGTTCGGCGCCGGTGACCCGCACGCCGCCGTCGAGGCGGCCATCGAGGCGGCCTCCGTGATCCGCTTCGACGGCGATCTCGGGTTGGCTCGCTACGCCGAGGCCGAGGATGCGATTGCCCAGTCGGTCGCCCGGCTGGTGGCCACGTCCGAACCCATCAAGGCCGACCTCCGTCGTGCACCCGCCGAGTTGGACGCGGTCCAGCGCTCGGCCGTGGAGCACGCGATGAAGGCCGGCGTAAGCGTACTGACCGGTGGCCCCGGGACGGGAAAGAGCCGCACCGTCGCAGCGATCGTGACGCTAGCCGAGCACGCCGGCCGATCCGTCGCGCTGGCTGCCCCGACCGGCCGGGCGGCCAAGCGGCTCGAGGAGCTCGGCTGCTCTATTCCCACTCCCGCAAACCGCACACCCGAGGCCCTGCAGGAGCGCGTGGAACGCGAAGTTGCCCGTTGGTCCTTGGTCTTAAAGCGCGATTGAGGGGCTCTTCTGCCCGCTATTGTGCCAAGGCAATGACGCGGCGTTCGACGGGTGCCGGCGGCCGATCCTCCGGCACCGCGAGGGACGAGGTCGGCAGCCCCGGCGCGCCCAAGCTCGTGCGATTGCGCGGCAAGACTTCGCCCCCCAGAGCCACGATTGCGGTCTCAACGCGTCGCACCAGCGTGTTCAAGCCGGTGATGAACACCTCGTGGGGCTGATTGATCTTGCTGGTATCGTAGGCGTCCTGGAGCTGCTCCATCCACTTCCAATTCGAATACATGCCCTCCTGGGTGGCATAGGCCCACACGACCGCGAGCAGCTGGTCCTTTGGCAGCAGCCCGACCCGGGAAATTTGGCCGCGGTAGCCCTGATACATTTCCGACCCGCCCATGAATTTGGGCACCGTGAAATTGCTTCGTTTGCGACCCTCCATGCAGACTTGATGCATGGTGGAAAGGCTGTCGTGCATGACCATCAGTTCGGCCAGGATCATCGCCCGCGCGCCGACGCGCTCGTGCTCGATCTCGCGCTCCCGCTGGACCAGCGCGCTCTCCGCGTTGGCTTTCAGCGTGGCTGTCACACTCCAAAATCCCAAGCCGCCCGCGGCGGCGAAGCCGATCAGCAGCTGATAGTCCTTGATGACTTGGGCGACGTCGACGAGGCCGGTCAATTGCAGGGCGAACAGGACGACCAAAATTCCTAAGGCTACCTCCGCGATCCACCATCGCCAGTCCGAAAGGAGTGCCTCGCGCGCTCTCGGGAGCATCACAGTCCTCACCAATCGATGAAATCAATGACCCATTCCGCACCCTCCCGCGACCAACGGATGCGCTCCATGGTCACAGCCTTCAGTCCCATTGCGGCAGCCCGGTGGCCGAGCCCGACCGCAGACACAATTTGCCGGACGCGCTGCGGCGCCGGGGCCACGGGCGCAAGTCAGGGAGGTCGGCGTCAGCCCCCTGCCGCGCGGTGCCCAGGTTGCGCCTCGCGCCTCGAAAAAGTGAGGCGCGCGCGCCTCTCGGCCTGTGGTCAGTTTGCCACGAAGGCCGATAAACACCGGGCTGCCTTCAGTCGTCCGCATTTGATGCTTTTCTATCGCCTGCGCGCCGATGGTCGCCCGCGAGGTCTTGGGTTAGGGGTTTGCTGCATGCCGGGTTCTGGGCTCACACCCCGCACCACCAAGCCGGGGCGGGGGCGGACGGCCTTCGCACTGTCCAGGCTGTGGGGCAGACAAAGGCGGCGCCACCCACGGTTGGAGCCGTCGCTCGCGGACCTACCCCCGGACGATGCCCTACCCGCCATCGTCGTCAGGGCGCGCGAGGACGCCCAGTGCCGGCGGGCGCTGGCCCGCCTGGGCTACGTCCAGGTGCGCGCGCAGTATCAGCGCCACAAGCGGGAGGGGGACCACATTTTCGCGGCCCTCGAGCACGAGCGCCTCGCCCCAAGCATGGACTTTGTGCGCGATTGGCTGGCCGAGGAGCGAAAGCGCATCGTTGCCCGGGCGCGCTGGCCTTTCCTGATGACCATGCTGGTCACGATCGTCGCGGGCATCGTGTTTGCCGCGGTCGCCCGTGTCCTCGACTAGGACTTTTTGAGGCCCGCCCCGCCGCCCATGCCCCGGGTCCCGCCCTTTGCGGCTATCCGTGTGCCCCCGCGGTCCTGCCCCACGCGCTTGCGCGCAAATGCGCGCTGGGGCAGCCTGCACAGAGTGAATGGCCCCGTGGTTGGTGGGCCCAATCGATCGGCTCGACCGCGTGCGTTTTGCCGGAAAAATCGCCTGCTTTCACTCTGCACGGGCGCAGGGCGCCCCGCCGCGGGGCGGCAATGCGGGCATGGCCGCAGCCCTCCTCCTTGCGGGCTTGCTTGCCGCCCCCGCGCCCGCATTGAGCCAGGAGCTGCGGGCCGCGCCGCAGCCGGCGCTCAGCTTCACCGATGCCGATGGCCGCGTCGTCTTGAGCAGCGATTTTCCGGGCAAGTGGCTCATCATCTATTTCGGTTACATGCACTGTTCGGACCTGTGTCCGACGGGGTTGAGCGTGCTCGCCAATGCACTCGAGCAGATCGGCCCGGCCGCCCAACAGATCCAGCCCTTGTTTGTGACGGTGGATCCCGAGCGCGACCGCGGCAGCGCGCTTCGCCGCTTTGCAGAGGCCTTCGATCGGCGCCTGATCGGCCTCGGCGGCTCCGTCGATGAGATCAAACGGGCCGCGGCCGCGCTCGGTGTGTCCTTCGCGAAGGTCAGCCAGCCCGGCGCCGGCTACGTCGTCGACCACAGCTCGGGTTACGTGCTGATCGACCCCGAGCGCAAGACCCAACACGCCCTGCGGTTTGCCGAGCCGCACCTCCTCGCCGCCAAGTTGATCGCGCTGCTGACGGCGGCCGGCACACCGCTCGGCGCCGTCAACAACATCGGCGCCTATCGCTGAACGGCGGCGCGGAAATTGCCGAGACGCCGGGCCTGGCCGGTCAGCTTCAGAATATGCATGCCGGTATTGGCGCGGTCCACGGCATAAATTAAGCCGCGCTCGTCGACCTCCACATTGTTGGTCTGGATCGCCACCTTGCAGCGCTCGGCCCCGTTCTCCAGCGTGACGCAGCGCTTGTCGGTGTTGCGCGCGACCGCGGGGATGTAGTGCGCCACTTCCTTGAGGTGGTAGGGGTCGGAAATGTCGACGGCGCGCACGCCGGCATTAAAGTGCGAAAAGAACATCAACCGCTTGTAATAGACCGCCGCCTGGCTCTCGTTGGAGGCATGGGTGCCGAAGCGCCCGCCGCGGCTGCAGAAGCCGCCGCTCGCTTCGGGCACGCCCCAAGTTGCCACCGAGGCGGGATAGCGCTCCACCGTCACGTCGACCATCCATACGAACTGGCGCGCCTCCTCACACTCGTTCTTGATCTGCTCGTTGGTGACAACCACAAAGTTGCGGACCTTGCCCACCTTGTCCTTGGCAAATTCGGCTACCGGCATCTCCAGCAGAGGAAAGGTGGTGTGCGCGCCCGTAAGCGGCGACATGTCGAGCCGGCCGACCTGCGGATAGATGAGGTTGGCATCGGTCGGCTCCTTGGGACCGTTGAGGAGCTTTTCGCGGTCGACGATCTGCAGTACGCCGCCCTCGTTGGTGCCGTAGCCGAAATAGATGCGGTTGCCCTTGGGACCCGTGGACATGGCGCCGTGCAGGCGGGTGGGAACGGGACCGTCGGCTCCGGGCTGCTGGCCCGGCAGGCCGAAGTCGCGAATTTTGACGGGTTTGGCCGGGTCGGAGAGGTCATAAACCTCCGTCATGCGCGGCACCCGCCAGCCGGCCACGCCCGAGACGAGGTAGGCAATGCCGGTGTCGCACTCCCACCAATTCTTGTGCGTGCCCTTGAGCCCCTCGAGGCGCGTGATCAGCTTGGGGCTGCTGGGATCGGCCGTGTTCCAGATCTCGTGCGCCTGATTGCCGAATGTGCGCAACATATAGACGGCGTTGGGATCGCCCTTGGGCAGGCTCTTGCCGTCGCACACCCGCACCATCTGCGCCCCGCCATCCTCGGCGAGCCCCGCGTCACCCGGAAGGTGAAAAAGATACTTGGGGTGGCGCGGGTCGGTCACATCGACGATCGACGTGCCGTTGAATTCGTCGGCGCCCGTCAACGGATTGCGCGGCTTTGGCACCTCCTTGGTGCCGCCGTGATGGCCAATGTAGGCGATCCAACGCTCACCCTGCTTGTGGATGCTGGGCTGGTAGGCGCTGCGCGCCTGCAGGTCGCTGGAGCCGACGAGCGCCATGTCCCGCGCCTCGGCGCGCGATTGGGCGAGCAGCGGTTGCGGCACCGCAATCGCGCCGAGAGCCGCCAACAGGCCGGCAACGCCAAGCCTCATCGCCTGCACCATGGCCGTCCCCTTTTGCTTTTGTCGGCGGCGGTCTTTTTGAGTTACGGGTCGGCGACCCAAGCAAATGCCGAACCCCGTCGTTCCACGCGGCCGAAGCCCGGAAACGGCATATGGTAGCAAAGGACGTTGAGCTTGTCGGTCGCGGCCATGTCGAGCAGCCGGCGCCGACTGGAGGCGGCCTTGGCCCCATCCATGTCGGCGGCCGGCCACCAGTCGGGATGGGCGAGGGCAACGTGATTGTTTTGCACGGCATCGGCCGTGACCAGAAGCGTCGTGCTCCCCGAGCGCAACAGCAGCGAAATGTGGCCGGGCGTATGTCCCGCCGTGTCGAGGGCGAGGACCCCCGGCGCAATCTCGGTGCCCGGTTTGATGCGCTGCGTGCGCTCTTCGATGGCCTTGAAGACACGTTTTGCCCCCGCCGCGATGCCCTCGACAGGCCCCCGGATGAGGCCGGCCTCGCCGCCGGTCCAGAACTCGAACTCTCGCGCCGACACCAAGTACTGCGCCCGCGGAAAGCGCAGGCTGTCGTCCAATTCGTCGATCAGCCCCCAGAGGTGGTCGGGGTGCGCATGCGTCAGCACCACCTTGCCGATCGTCTCGGGCGCGATCCCGGCGGCATCCAAGCTCTCGGCGAGGCGGCCGGCGGTGGCCACCCAGGTGCCGCCACAACCCGCATCGATCAGAATGTGCTCATCGCCCGCCTGCAAGAGGGCGACGTTGATGCTGAAATTGACGCGATCGGAAGCGAGGCCGCGGTCTCCCAGGAAGCCTTTGACCTCGCTCGCCAGCACGTTGCTCGCCAGCATTGGCAAGGGCACGACCAGGTGCCCGTCGCTCAGCACGATCAGCTCGTGCGCCCCGAACCTCAGGCGATGGTGGGCCGGTGCCAAGGGTTGGGCCTCTTGGGCGCCGACCTCGCCGGCAACCGCCCCGGCGGCCAGCGCCCCGCAGGTCTTCAGAAACGCACGGCGGCTCGGCTGCGAAACGGCCATAAGCGCTTTTCCCAAATGGCGAAGGGCCTGCGGGTCAAGCCGGCGGGCCAAGCGCGGCGAAGGGCGGCCAAGGCGGACGGGTCAGCCCAAGCCGGGGGCCGTTGTAAGCCCTGTTCGGCCTGCTCGGCAAATTGCCCCCACTTTTGGGGGGCCAGGCCCCCCGTACCATTTGCCGGCCGCCGTCGTTTGTGTGCGGCGCCAAAAGGTTTGCAAACCTTGCAAGGGGTGGCCCATCATGGCGCCCCACGAGGTCCGATCTAGCAGAGCCGGAGGCGACCGTGACGGCGGCGACCAATCGACAGATCCTGCTCCTGCAAGTCCCCACGGGCAAACTGGCCCCGGAGCATTTTGCGCTGCGGGAGGCGGCAATCCCAGCGGCCAATGCCGGCGACGTGGTCCTCAAGGTGCGCTACCTCTCGCTCGACGCCGCCAACCGCGCCTGGATGCAAGGCGCAACCTATCGCGATGCGGTCGTGGCGGGGTCGGTAATGGCGGGCGCCGCCGTCGCCGAGGTGGTGGAAAGCAAAGCGCCGGCCTTCTCCCCCGGTGACCTGGTCTTTGCCGATACCGGCTGGCAGGCCTACGCGGTCTTGCCCGCCAAGCGCCTGCTGCCGTTGCCCAAGATCGAACCGATCACGCATCTGCTCAGCGTCTACGGCATTGCCGGCCTCACCGCCTACTTCGGTCTCCTCAGGGTGGCGGTGCCGAAGGCGGGCGAGACGGTGGTCGTCTCGGCGGCGGCGGGCTCGGTTGGATCCCTTGCCGGCCAGATCGCCAAAATCAAGGGCTGCCGCGCCGTCGGCATCGCCGGCGGCCCCGACAAATGCCAGTGGCTCTTGCAGGAGCTGGGCTTCGATGCGGCCGTCGACTACAAGGCCGGCGCGACCTTCAAGGCGCTGAAAGCCGCAGCGCCGGGCGGCATTGACGTCTACTTCGACAATGTCGGCGGTGACATCCTCGAGGCCTGCCTGGCCCAGATGAACCTCGGCGGCCGGATTTCCTGCTGTGGCGCCATTTCCGGCTATGACGGGCCGGCACCGGCGGCCGGCCCGCGCGGCGTCCCGGGCCTGATTGTGTTCAAACGCCTGACGCTCAAGGGCTTCATCGTCACCGACTATTTCGCGGAGCGCGACCAGGCGATTGCCGACTTGCGCGCCTGGGTCGCGGCCAAAAAGCTCAAAGTGCACGAAGACGTCATCGATGGGCTGGAAAACACCCCAAGCGCTTTGATCGGCCTGCTCGCCGGACAAAATCGTGGCAAGCGGCTGGTTAAGGTCGCCTGAGACCGGCGGTCGATCCACGGACAGATCAGCGCAGGCCAGGGCCGCGCAGGCCGGAACAGGCCAACAAGCAAAGGCCGCGCTCCGCTGAGAGAGCGCGGCCAACCTAACAGGTCTCGTCCTGACTAAAAGCCGGGCGGCCTGCCCGAGCATATGCATGCCAAGAAAATGCGCCAGCGCCGGCATAAGTTCCCCGCACGTAAGACTTTTTTGATCTGGCGCGGCGCCCGACAACGGCCCGCGCGCCGGTCTCACGCTATTGCGCTGCGATGGGGGCCCTGCAAAAAAAACCGTGGAGGCTCAGAGGCAATTTTGCCTTGCGCGCTTTCCTGCGGGCGACCGCGCCGCCGCGCCTGTCGCCGAGGTCTGTGTTGAAATTTTTTTTCGCTGCGGCGGACGCGCAATTCTTGCCCGCCGCTCTCTGGCGGGGCCTTGCGGTGACGCCTATCGTGCTCGGGTCAGACGCAAGCGCTGCCATACGAGGGAGCTGGTGAGGGACGCCCATGGATGAGAAACTGCTCCGCGAGGCTGCCCTCGACTACCATCGCGCTCCCGTTGCCGGAAAGATTTCCGTCGCCCCGACCAAAGGGCTGACCAACCAGCACGATCTGTCGCTCGCCTACTCGCCGGGCGTGGCTTATGCCTGCCTCGCCATCAAAGACGACCCGCAGCAGGCGGCGCGGTTGACGTCGCGCGCCAACCTGGTGGCGGTGGTGAGCAACGGCACGGCGGTGCTGGGCCTTGGCAACATCGGTCCCCTGGCGGGCAAACCGGTGATGGAAGGCAAGGCCTGTCTGTTCAAGAAGTTCGCCGGCATCGACGTGTTCGACATCGAAATCGATGCCACCGACCCCGATCGGCTGGTCGACATCGTCGCCGCGCTCGAGCCCACTTTCGGCGGCGTCAATCTCGAAGACATCAAGGCCCCCGAGTGCTTCATCGTCGAGCGCAAGCTGCGCGAGCGCATGCAAATACCCGTCTTTCACGACGACCAGCACGGCACGGCCATCATCGTTTCCGCCGCCGTTCTCAACGGCCTGAAGCTCGTCGGCAAGCAGATCGGCGAGATCAAGGTTGCCGTTTCCGGCGCCGGCGCCGCCGCCCTTGCCTGTCTCGATCTGCTGGTCGCCTTGGGCCTCAAGCGCGAGCGCGTGTTTGTCGCCGACATCCACGGCGTCGTCTACAAGGGTCGCGCGGCGGAGATGGACGCCGAGAAGATCCGCTACGCGCAGGATACCAAGGCGCGCACGCTCGCCGACATCGTGCCCGGTGCCGACCTGTTTCTCGGCCTGTCGGCCGGCGGGGTTTTGCGCTCCGAGATGATCACGGACATGGCGGACAATCCGCTGATTTTCGCGCTCGCCAATCCGGAGCCCGAAATCAGGCCCGAGGTTGCGCTCGTGGCCCGCCCGGATGCCATCCTGTGCACGGGACGTTCCGACTATCCCAACCAGGTCAACAACGTGCTGTGCTTTCCCTTTATTTTCCGGGGCGCGCTCGATGTCGGTGCGACCCGCATCAACGAGGCCATGAAAATTGCCGCCGTGCACGCCATCGCCGACCTGGCCCAGGCCGAGGCCTCCGATATCGTGGCCAGCGCCTATGGCGGCCAATCCCTGAGCTTTGGTCGTCACTATCTGATCCCGCGCCCCTTCGATCCCCGGCTGATCGAACGGATTGCACCGGCGGTAGCCCAGGCCGCCATGGACAGCGGGGTGGCGACGCGCCCGCTTTCCGACCTCGAGGCGTACCGTCAGCAGCTCGCCCGCTTCGTCTATCATTCCGGCAACAGCATGAAGCCGGTGTTCGAGGTGGCAAAGCTGGCGCCCAAGCGCGTGATCTATGCCGAGGGCGAAGAGGAGTGTGTGCTGCGCGCCGTGCAGGTCGCCGTCGACGAGGGCCTGGCCCACCCCGTGCTGGTTGGCCGCGCCGACGTGATCGCCAAGCGCATCGACAGCCTCGGCCTTCGCCTCAAAATCGGCAACGGCTGCGAGGTCGTCAACATCCTGAGCGATCCGCGCTACCCGCAGGTGGTCGCCGAGTACTATCAGCTGGGGCGACGCAAGGGCATCACCGAAGCCATCGCCAAGGAGGCGATGCGCAGCAGGGCCTCCCTGATCGCCGCCATGCTGCTGCGGCGCGGCGATGTCGACGCCATGCTGTGCGGTACGGTCGGCACCTTCGATGAGCACCTCGGCTACATTGACGACGTGATCGGCCGTCGGCCCGGCGTGCGCAGGCTCGCCGCCATGAACATGCTGATGCTGCCCAATCGGCAGATTTTCATCTGTGACACCTACGTCAATCACAATCCCCGCCCCGAAGACATCGCCGAAATGACCCTGCTTGCCGCCGAAGAGGTCCGCCGCTTCAATCTGACGCCGATCGTGGCCTTGCTATCGCACTCGAGCTTCGGCAGCTCGGCGGCCCCCGAGGCACGGCTGATGCGCGAGGCCCGCGCGCTTCTGATCGAGCGGGATCCGAACCTGATCGTGGAAGGCGAAATGCGCGGTGATGCCGCCTTGTCGAAGGTGGTCCTGGACAACGTGTTCCCGAAGTCGCGGCTGGCGAGCGATGCCAACCTGCTGATCATGCCCAGCGTCGATGCCGCCAATATTTCCTATAATCTTTTGAAAATTGCCGCCGGCAGCGGCATTACGGTCGGCCCGATTTTGCTCGGCACCGCCAAGCCCGCCCACATTCTCGAACCGGCCGTCAGCGTGCGGCGCATCGTCAACATGACGGCGCTCGCCGTGGTCGACGCCAACACCCAACGCTAAACCCGACAGGAGAGGCCAGCATGCAGGCCCAGGCCACGGCCGCCCCGCCCAAGCACCAGCCGTTCTTCAAAAGCCTCTACTTCCAGGTCTTGCTCGCCATCTTCTTCGGCGTGCTGCTCGGCCACTTTCAGCCGCAGCTGGCCGAGCAAATGAAGCCGCTCGGCGATGCCTTCATCAAAATGATCAAAATGATCATCGCGCCGATCATCTTCTGCACGGTCGTGCACGGCATCGCCAGCATGCAGGACATGCGCAAGGTCGGCCGCGTCGGCCTCAAGGCGCTCATCTATTTCGAACTGGTGACGACGCTGGCGCTGATCATCGGCCTGATCGTGGCCAATACGCTGCAGCCCGGTGCCGGCATGAACGTCGACCCCACCACCATCGATACCAGGTCCATCCAGGGCTACGTCGCCAAATCCAAGGAACAGAGCACGCTGCAGTTCCTGATGGACATCATTGCCAACACCGTGGTCGGCGCCTTCGCCCAGGGCGAGATCCTGCAGGTGCTGTTTTTCGCCATCCTGTTTGCCTTCGGCCTGCAGGCACTCGGGCAACGCGGCCAGGCGCTGCTCGGCGTCATCGACCAGGCCTCGCATGCACTGTTCGGCGTGGTCGGCATCATCATGAAGGTTGCACCGCTGGGCGCCTTTGGTGCCATGGCCTTCACCATCGGCAAGTACGGCCTGGTGACCTTGGTTTCGCTCGCGCATCTCATGCTTGCCTTCTACCTCACCTGCGTGATCTTCATCCTTGGCGTGCTTGGCTTCTTCGCCATGCTGGCGGGCGCCCACATCTTCAAATTCATTCGCTACATCAAAGAGGAGCTGCTGATCGTGCTCGGCACCTCGTCCTCCGAATCGGTGCTGCCGCGCATGATCGCCAAGCTGGAAAACCTCGGCTGCGAGAAATCCGTGGTCGGCCTGGTTATTCCAACGGGTTACTCCTTCAACCTCGACGGCACCTGCATCTACCTGACCATGGCGGCGCTGTTTTTGGCCCAGGCGACCAACACCGACCTGAGCCTGGCCCAGCAGCTGGGCATCATCGGCATCCTGCTGTTGACGTCGAAGGGTGCGGCGGCGTCACCGGCTCCGGCTTCATCGTGCTGGCCGCCACCCTGTCATCGGTGGGCACCATCCCGGTGGCCGGCATCGCCCTGATCCTGGGCGTCGATCGCTTCATGTCGGAGGCACGCGCGCTCACCAATTTGATCGGCAACGGCGTGGCCACGTTGGTTGTTTCGCGCTGGGAAGGCGCGCTCGACAGTGGCCGCATGCGCCGGCTGCTCGACAGCGAGACGGATGCCGATGCCGAGGAGCCGGAACGCGTGCTCGACGTGCTGAGCCCGCCGGCCGCGGTGCGTTGAGTTTGAGGCACAAGGAGAGCAGCAGATGTCCAAGCGCGTTGCCGTAATAACCGGTGGCATGGGCGGTCTCGGCGAGACCATCAGCACCAAGATGGCGGATGCGGGCTATCGGGTGGTCGTCACCTATTCGCCGTCGAACAAGACCTCCGAGCACTGGCTCGCCGCCATGCAGGAGAAAGGTTACCGCTTCAATGCCTACGCCTGCGATGTCACCGACTTCGGCTCGAGCAAAACCTGCATCGAGCGGGTGGTCGCCGAGGTCGGCGCGGTCGACATCCTGGTCAACAACGCCGGCATCACCAAGGACATGACCTTCCGCAAAATGGGCAAGGCCGATTGGGACGCGGTCATCAAGACCAATCTCGACTCGGTCTTCAACATGACCAAGCAGGTCTACGACGGCATGATGGATCGCGGCTGGGGTCGGATCATCAACGTCTCCTCGGTCAACGGCTCCAAGGGCGCCTTCGGACAGACCAACTATGCCGCCGCCAAAGCCGGTATGCACGGCTTCACCAAGTCGCTGGCCTTGGAGTCGGCGCGCAAGGGCGTAACCGTCAATACCATTTCGCCGGGCTACATCGGCACCAAGATGGTCACCGCCATCCCCAAGGAGGTGCTCGACGGCAAGATCCTGCCGCAGATCCCGATCTCGCGGCTCGGCAAACCCGAAGAGGTCGCGGGCTTGATCATCTATTTGTGCTCGCAAGAGGCAGCCTTCGTCACCGGCGCCAACATCGCCATCAATGGCGGCCAGCACATGCAATAGGGACGGCGGCCGACAACGGCGGCGCCCGGTTAAAAAAAAGCCCGTGGAGAAACCCATGCCTTGCCTCGGCGTTCGCTTGGTCGCCCTCATCGGCGCCGTGCTGCTCGCCGCCGCGGGCGCCGAGGCCCGGGAGCCCCATTGGCCCGCAACGCTCAGCCTCGGCACCGCCTCGGCGGGAGGCACCTACTTCGTTTACGGCGAAGGGCTCGCCCGCATCCTCACGCGCGAGCTCAAAACCCACGGTTTGGGCCAGACCGACCGAGGGCCCCGGCGAAAACATCAAACTCATCGAAAGCGGCGAGATCGATCTCGCCTTTGTGACGCTGGGCCTCGCGCAACAAGCCTGGAACGGCGCCGGCGATTGGACCGAGGGCAAACGCTGGCGGCAAATGCGGGCGCTCTTTCCCATGTACGACACGCCGTTCCTCCAATTCCTGGCCCCGCGCGAGCTGGGCGCCGTCTCGCCCTCCGACCTGGCGGGAAAGCGGGTCGGCATCGGTCCGGCCGGCGGCACGACCGGCATCTACATGCCCGCGTTCTTCAAGGCCTTGGCGATCGATGCCCGCTTGCAGGTGGGGAGCTGGGCCGAGCTTGCCTCGCAGGTTGCGGACGGCTCGCTCGATGCCCTTGCCGTGGCCGCGGGCGTGCCCTTTCCCGCCTTTGCCAATCTCGAGAGGAAACGCAAGGTTCGCTACCTACCGCTGACGTCCTCGCAAATCGTCACCCTGCGCTTGGCTATGCCTGAGCTTTCCCCTCGCTCGTCGCGGCGGGAACCTACCCCTCCCTGCTGCGGCACTACCCGACGGTCGGCCTTTTCAACTTCGCCGTCGCCCATTGGGCGCTGCCCAATGACCTCGTCTATGCCATCGTCGACGCCGTCTTTAGCCATCACGAGGACATGCTGGCTGTGCACGGCGCCGCCGCCGAAACGGTGCCCGCCAACTTCACGCGCAACACCTTTCTGCCGTTCCACGCCGGGGCCGCCGAGTGGTATCACCGCAAGGCCAAAACCGGCGTCGTGCGTGGCGACTGACCCCGATGGCCTCAATCTTGATGCCAGGCCAAGGCTTGCCACGTCGTATCATTGCGGGGGAGAGAGGGGTGCCGCCGCGCCACCACAATGACCGCAATGGGGCCCGATCCCCCGCCGTTAAGTTGCGCGCCCGCCAGACCCATGCCTTGAAAGCCCCGGTGCCATGATCCAACCCCTCAGCGGCATTCGCGTCATCGATCTCACGCGCGTGCTGTCCGGTCCTTTCGCGACCATGCTGCTCGCCGACATGGGCGCCGATGTCGTCAAGATCGAGACGCCGCAAGGGGACACCGTGCGCGACCAGGGGACGGTGGTCAACGGGCTCTCTTGCTACTTCGCGAGCTTCAATCGAAATAAGCGTTCCGTGGTACTCGATTTGCGACAGGACGAAGGCAAGGCCGTCCTGGCAAAGCTGCTCAAGCACGCCGACGTGCTGGTTGAGAACTTTCGACCGGGCGTGCTCGCCGAAATGGGGTTCGACGAGGCGCGGCTCAACGATATTAACCGCAGGCTCATCGTCGCCTCGATCAACGGCTACGGCTCAACCGGCCCCTACGTCGAGCGACCATCGTTCGACTTCATCGCCCAGGCAATGTCCGGATTTATGGCGACCACGGGCGCCAAGGACGGCCCACCCATGCGGGCCGGTGCGCCGATCACCGATCTCGTCGCGGGCCTTTACTGCGCCTTTGGCGTCGTCAATGCCATTCGCGCTCGGGAACTGACAGGGCGCGGGCAGCGCGTCGAGGCCGCGATGGTCAACGGCATGGTGTCCATGCTCGCCTACCTTGCGTCCGAATACTTGTCGACAGGCCGGTCGCCGGAGCGCAACGGCAACGATCATCCGATCGCCTCGCCCTATGGCCTGTTCCGGGCCAACGACGGCGACATTGCCATTGCGCCGGCCACGCCCGAGATTTTGCAGCGCTTCATGCGCGAGCTCAATCTCGCCGACGTGCTCGATAGGCCCGACATGAAAACGGCCGAGCAGCGGCGCGCGGCCCGGCCCGAGCTCAATGCACGCATCAACGAGAAACTATCCAGCAATAGCCAAGCGCACTGGATCGAACGCCTCAACGCGGTGGGGGTACCCTGCGGCAAGGTACTTTCCGTTGCCGAGGTGCTTCAAGACCCGCAAGTGCTAACGCAGGACATGGTCATCGAGGTCGATCACGGGCCGCGAGGCGTGGTGCGCATGGTGGGATTTCCGGTGAAGCTCTCCGACACGCCGGCGCGGGTGCGCCATCCCGCGCCGGAGCTCGGCGCCCATACCGACGAGGTGCTGGCGCAAGCCGGATACTCCGAACTGGAAATCTCGGGGCTACGCCTGCGGCAAGTGGTCGGCTGAGCAAGCCCCAAGCCCGACGCGGTTCCCAGCAACCGGCAGCGCTTGCCCACCATCGGCCGCCGGAAATTGCGGTTGGACCGAGCGCGCCCTCTTTGTCCGGGCCGCAGCCACTGGACCTGGCGATGCCGCAAACATTTGAGAAGTGCAACGCTGGACTGCCTGCGATCGCCGCAATCGGCGCGCCTTTGCCGAACGGACGGAGAAGGGCTGCCAGTTGGTCCGGCAGCCCTTCATCAACGCTTCCCTCAGGCATCTCGCGGGGCGCGCCTTTCTCACCCTGGGTTCGGAGAAAGGCGTATCGCCGTCAATGCCCGAGATATCGTGCCCGGCGCCGCTGCTTCCATCACCAATCCGGGGGAGATCTTGCCCCAGTCTTGCCTGAACCAGTCTTGCCTGAACCAGTCTTGCCTGAACCAGTATTGACCTGAGCCAGTCTTGCCTGAGCCAGTCTTGGCGTCGCTGCCGCCTGTCCCGGAAGCCAAACCAACGCCTGGCCGTCAGGAGGCCTTGAGCACGCCGCGGCGGATCTGATCCTCTTCGATCGACTCAAACAGGGCCTTGAAGTTGCCCTCGCCAAAGCCCTCATCGCCCTTGCGCTGGATGAACTCGAAAAAGATCGGGCCGATCACGGTCTTGGAAAAGATTTGCAGCAGCACCCGCGTCTGGCCGCCGTCGACCACGCCTTCGCCGTCGATCAAAATGCCGTGCTTTTCCAGACGTGCGATCGGCTCGCTGTGGCCGTTGACGCGCGTGCGCGAGCGCTCATAGTAGACGGCGGGCGGCCCCGGCATGAATTTTAAGCCCCGCGCCGCAAGCGCATCGGTGGCGGCGTAGATGTCGTTGCAGCCGACGGCGATGTGCTGGATGCCCTCGCCCTTGTATTGGCGCAGATACTCTTCGATCTGGCTCTTGTCGTCGGCGCTCTCGTTGATCGGGATGCGGATCTTGCCGCAGGGCGAGGTCAGCGCCCGGCTGGTGAGACCCGTCAGCTTGCCCTCGATGTTGAAAAAGCGGATCTCGCGGAACTTGAAGGTTTCGGCATAGAAGCGGTACCAGGTGTTCATGTTGCCGCGCCGGACATTGTGCGTCAGGTGATCGAGATAGTGAAATCCGACCCCCTGCGGCTTGGGATCGCGCGCCCCGAGCCAGTGAAACTCCCGATCATAGGGCGAAGCCGGCGCGGCAGGGCGCTCAACCAGATAGAGCAGGGAGCCGCCGATACCGATCACCGCGGGCACGTCGAGGGATGTGTCGGAGCCCCGGTACTCGGTGCCGCCGCAGGCGAGCACGCGCTCGAGCGCCTGTTTGGCATTGACCACCCGCCAGGCCATGGCCGGCGCCGAGGGTCCGTGCTCGGCCACAAACCGTGCCGCGTGCGCCCCGGGCTCCCGGTTGAGGAGGTAGTTGATGCCGCCCTGGCGATAGAGCGAAATGTTCTTGCGCTTGTGCCGGGCAACCTCGACGTAGCCCATCTGCTGGAACAGGCGCTCGAGTTCCAGCGGTCGGGGATGGGCAAACTCCACGAATTCAAAGCCGTCCGTGCCGGCGGGATTGGCCGGGCTGATCGTCGCCGGCGCTGCATCGTGCGGGTAGGGACCCATGGGGGCTCTCCCTGAGTGATTGGCGATGCACAATCCTACCCGTAATATCGCGCATGGTGCTTGCGTAAAGCCGGCACTCCCGGTCGCCATTGCAGATATCTTGCAATCTGAGCGATAAGCGTGCAAAGATCTTGCATGGATACCTTTGACCGAAAGCTGCTGGCGGCCCTGCAGGAGGATGGCCGGCTGACCAATCAGGAGCTCGCCGATCGGGTCGGGCTTTCCTCATCGCAATGCTCGCGTCGCCGCGCCGCGCTCGAGGCCAGCGGCATTATCGAGAGCTACCATGCGCACCTCTCGGCCGAGGCGCTGGGGCTGGGCGTCGTCGTGTTCGTGGCGGTCACGCTCGCCACGCATTCGCCCGACACCTCCAAACTTTTCCGGCGGCTGATCGACGGCCTCGAGGAGGTGCAGGAGGCCTATGCCTTGACGGGTACGGCGGACTATCTCGTCAAACTGGTGGTCCCGGACCTCAAGGCGCTCGCCAATATTCTCAACGACGTGTTCTTGCCGCACGCCTCTATCCAACATCTGCACTCATCCATCGTTCTCGATCGCCTGAAGCAAACCTCGCGCCTGCCGCTCGGCCACAGTCCCCGCCTCTGAAAGGCAAGCGCGGCGCTAGGCGAGCTTGCCGCCCTCAGTCGCAGCCTCGGCAGCCCCCAATGTCCGCAACGCGTTCAAGTCCGCGCTGGGATCGACCAAACGCACAACCTCACTTTCGAGCGTGAACTCAATGATGCAGGCCACGCCGCTCGGGTTGAAGTTGAGCTCCACCGAGCCGCCCAGCTCGTAGGGGATGAGATCGCGGATCACGCTGGTGCCGTAGCCGGCTTCCGCCGGGCGCACCACTTTTGGCCCGCCACGTTCGAGCCATTCGAGCCTCAGCTGGGTCGGCGCGCCCGCAGGCGAGCGCCGCCGCCAACGCACGCACACCTGGCCCCGCGGCGTCGACAGCGCCCCGTATTTGGCGGCGTTGGTGGCGAGCTCGTGCAGCACCATCGCCGCGGCCTGGGTCGCTGCTGCCGCGAGCACGATGTCAGGGCCTTCCACCAGCCAATTGCCGTCGCCGGCATAGGGCGCCAGCTCGCGCCTGACCAGTTCGGCCAGGCTGACACCCTGCCAGCGGTTGCGGCTGAGCAGGTCGTGCGCATCCGCCATCGATTGGATGCGACGGTCCAGCGTCGCGACAAAATCTTCCATTGAACCTTTGCGCTCACCCGTGCGCCTGGCGATCGCGGCGACGCTGGCAAGCACGTTCTTGACCCGATGGTCGAGCTCGGCGATCAGCAGGCTTTGCTGTTCCTCCGCCCGTTTGCGCTCGGTGATCTCCTCGCACACGATCAGCAGGCCGGAGTCGCGCACGGCGCGTGCGACTTCCCTGACCCACATGATGCTGCCGTCGCGATGAATCTTGCGCAACTCGGAGGTGAAGACCGTTTCGGGAGCTGCCGCGCAGCGCGCAAGATGCCGCAACGCGCTCTGCCGATCCTCTGGGTGGATCACCTGCAGCACCGAGCGTCCCACCAGTTCGGCGGGCGCATAGCCCAGTTGTCGTGCCCCGAATTCGTTGACCGACAGCACGGTGCCGCCGGCGTCCACGGTGAAATACATCGACGGATTGTCATCGTAGAGTGCGCGGTAACGCGCCTCGCTTTCCTCCAGCGCGGCCGCCGCGTACTTGCGCTCGGTGACATCGATGTTGACGCCGATAATGCGGCTCGGGCGGCCGTCGTCGGCGTAAGAAAGAAGGCCTCGCGATTCGATCCACCGCGTCTTGCCACCCGGCAAAGCGATGCGATACTCCGTGTTATGCTCGCTGCGCCGCTCGGCGAAGGCCTGACTGCGCAGAGCATCGAGGCGGGCAAGATCATCAGCTTGCACACGCGTGCGCCAGTCGTCTCGCAAGAACTCGGCGGTACTTTCGGCCAAGCCGTGGATGGTGGCGTACCCGGGTGTTATCTGCACCTTGCCGCTCGCAATGTCGATGGCAAAGCTGCCGACGCGCGCCGCCTTCTCGGCGAGCTGCAGCTGTGCGTCGCTTTCGGCCAGCGCCAGTTCTGCGTTCTTGCGCTCGGTTATGTCGTGCGTGATGCCGCGCACGCGTGTGGGGCGGCCATCCTCATCGCGCTCGATTGAGCCCTCGGCCGTCACCCAGCGCACCGCCGGCGCGACATTCAGGCGAAATTCCAAGCGGTAGGTGGCAGCCGTGCCAACGGCCTGCCAGAATTGCGCCATGACGCGGTCGCGGTCGAGCGGATGAATGGTCTCAATCATGGCCGCAAAGTCCTGCGGCAAGGGCCGCTCCCGCAGATCGAGAAGGCGTCGGACGGGACCTGCCGAGTGCACTTCATTGCGCGGCAGATCCACATCCCAGGCGATGACGTTGGCCGCCTCCAGGCTCGATCGCAGCCGGCTATCGCTTTCGGCAAGGGCGGCTTGATGCCGGCGCCGCTCGGCAAAGATCGCGGCCAGCGCCAGCGCCGCCAGCGTGGTGCCGAGCATTGCAACCTGGGCGGCGAAGACACGGTCGGCGAGCGCAATGCTCGGGTCGCCATAGCGGCCGAATTCATGAATGGTGGTAAAGACAATGCCGGCAGCAATGGTAAACACCGCCGCGGCCGCAAACACCGGACGGCAGCGCGCGCCGAGCCAGAGCAACAGCGGAAACAAGAAACTGGCGGGCTCGATCAATGAGGACGATCCCGCCAGCAGCGCCAAGGCAAATGCGTTCGTCACCGCCGTGACCAGGACCGCGAGGCTGCCTTCGACGAACTCGGGCCAGGCTGGTAGATCACGCGCGGCCGCCACCGCTCCAATCAAGAGCGGCGCAACCGTGACGGCACCGAGCATATCGGCCGCGAACCAAACCTTCCAAACCTCGAAAAAATTGGCGCCCGGCGGGCCAAACAGCAGCATCGCGGCCGAGGCGACGGTGGCGGCCGCCGCCGTTGCCACGGTGACGGCTGCGAAAAACCCAAGTACGCCGCGCAGGCTGTCGAGACTGAAACCGGGACCGGGCCAGCGGGCAATCAACCACATCACCAAAAGCGCTTCGCCGGCGTTGCACAAACCGAACGCGAGCGCGCTGTAAAGGCTCCTGTCCACGGTGAGGCTGGCGGCAAAGGTTGCAGCGATCACCCCGGCTGCCACCGGTGCCCGCGCCCAGGGCCCGAAGGCGACCAGCATGCCGATGGCAATCCCCGAGGCGGGCCAGAACACGGCCACCGGTTCCGCCGTGGTGAGGAGGACCAGGCCCCCTCGCGCCGCCAAAAAGTAGGCAACGCCAACGCTGAGGGCGAGACCGATCCAGGAGGGCCACTTGGATGCGCCAACGCCCGCGGAGCGGTGCTTGGCGATCGTGGCCAGCATGGGCGCCAGCAGGCGCAATGCGTGCCTGTCAAACCAACCCCGGGCGCTGCGCGCGAGGGGGCGGGAGGGAGATGGACCAGAACGAGAAGAGTGGGGGATCATCGCACCTTCGTTTGTCCGGCGGACCGCCCACTGCGGGGTCGTTCGCCACCATCACGCTTCAGGGGCAACGGCGCCTGGTCGCTGCAAAAGCCCGTTGGCAGAGGCAACCGTGCGCCTCGGGCCCGTAAGCCTCGAACCTGAGGGCAGCTCCTGTAGCCGCCTTTGGTGTTGGTGCCTAGCGAGCCTCGGCGATGGAGCGGCCACCTCCGCTTGGAACGAAGACCGCAGATAGTCATTGAACGAAATTAATCAAAGCTAAATCCTGGCATACCAAGGGCGCGTTGGCCGCGGAAAAATCGCAGGCGCTGGCTTGCCGCCGCGGTCGGCTGGCCAGGCACCGGGAAATTATCGCGTGCCAACAAGCCTCTGCGAGTTGTTGTCGCAGCCGGCACTGCCCTCACTTTGGGCAGCGGCCGCGCCAACGCGGCCAGCATCGCGCCCGCAATCGCCCGCGGGCTCGGGGCGCGCGCCCCGGCGAGGCGCGGCCACGGCCGCCGGCCAAGCTCAGCGCAGCAAGCAGGGCTTCTTGTTGTCGAAGGTCCAGCCCGGGATCAGGAATTGCATCGCCACGGCATCGTTCCGCGCCCCGAGCCCGTGCGCTTGATAGAGGCGATGGGCCTCCTCGACGCGCGCCATATCGATCGCAACGCCGAGACCGGGGCGCTCCGGCACGCTGATGCGACCCGCCTTGATGTCCAAGGGCTCGCGGCACAGCCCCTGGCCGTCCTGCCAGATCCAATGCGTGTCGATGGCCGTAATCTGACCGGGCGCGGCGGCCGCCACGTGCGTGAACATCGCCAAGGAAACGTCGAAATGGTTGTTGGAATGCGATCCCCAGGTCAGGCCCCAGGCCTCGCACATCTGTGCCACCCGCACCGAGCCTTGCAGGCCCCAGAAATGCGGATCGGCGAGGGGAATATCGACGGCTTGCAACTGGATGGCGTGGCCCAGTTCGCGCCAATCGGTGGCGATCATATTGGTGGCGGTCTTCAAGCCGGTGGCGCGGCGAAATTCTGCCATCGTCTCACGGCCGGAAAAGCCAGGCTCGGCACCGCAGGGATCCTCCGCGTAGGCGAGCACGCGCTCCATGCCCCGGCACAGACGGATGGCATCTTTGAGCAGCCAGCCGCCATTCGGGTCGAGCGTGATCCGCGCGCCTGGAAAACGCTCGGCCAAGGCGGCGACCGCCTCGATTTCCTGTTCGCCGGCGAGCACACCGCCTTTGAGCTTGAAATCGTTGAAGCCGTAGTGGGCTTGCGCCGCCTCCGCCAGCCGCACGATCGCCGCCGTGCTCAAGGCTTCCTCGTGACGAAGCCGGAACCAGTCATTGGCCGCGGCAGGCTCCTGTCGGTAAGGCAGGTTGGTTTTGTTGCGGTCACCGACATAAAACAAGTAGCCGAGCGCGCCAACCTGCCGCCGCTGCTGGCCCTCGCCCAACAGCGCCGCGACCGGCACGCCGAGGAACTGGCCGAGCAAGTCCAGCAGCGCCGCCTCCAAGGCCGTCACCGCGTGAATGGTCGTGCGCAAGTCGAAGGTCTGCTCGCCACGACCGCTTCGATCGCGTGCCGCAAAGGCCGTGCGCACGGCGTTGAGAATACCGTTCAAGGCGCCGAGCGAGCGCCCCAGCACCAGCGGTCTGGCATCCTCGATGGTTCGGCGGATGGCCTCACCACCCGGCACCTCGCCGATCCCGGTGCGGCCGGCGTTGTCCTTCAGGATCACGAGATTGCGCGTGAAGAAGGGCGCGTGCGCGCCGCTCAAATTGAGGAGCATGCTGTCGTGGCCGGCCACGGCAATAACTTGGAGCTCCGTCACGATCGGCGTGGCATTGGCTGGCATGGGCGATGGCCTCTTCAGGACAGCTGCTGCTTCTCACGTCCGCCGCCCGCCTCGGCGTTGGGCGGTGCAGGGCGACCGTTGGCTGGCCCCCGCCGCGGCGCGGCGCGGCGATCCCAGCCGCAGCGCCAGGGCCCGGCGCTACCCGGCCCTGGCACCCAAGGCGCGGTCGATGATGGCTTTGAGCTCACCCATTTCCGCCTCCGTCAGGTCCGTCAGCGGCGGGCGCACCCGCCCGGCGGACCGCCCCATGATGCGCATGCCCGCTTTGACGATGCTGACGGCATAGCCACGCCGGCGATTGCGCAAGGCGATATAGGGCATAAAGAACGAACTGAGGAGTTCGTCGGTGGCGCGCCGGTCGCCGGCTTTGACGGCCGCATAGAAGCGTTGCGCGGCAGCGGGAATGAAATTGTAGACCGCCGACGAATAGGTGGTGAAGCCGGCGGCAAAATAAGGCACGGCGAAGACCTCGGCCGTCGGCATACCGCCAATATAGAGCAGGCGCTCGCCAAGCAGCCGGCGCACGCGGGTCAGCTGTTCGACGTCGCCGTGTCCGTCCTTGAAGCCGAGCAAGTTGGCGTGGCGTTCGGCGAGCCGCGCCACGGTTTCGGCGGCGTAGATGCTGTTGTCGCGGTTATAGAGAATGACGCCAATGCCGACGGCCCGGCAGATGGCATCGATGTGCGCCTCGAGCCCGCCCTGCTCGACGTTGAGAAGATAGGGTGGCAGCACCAGCACGGCGTCGGCACCCGCGGCTTCGGCGCCCCGGGCAATCTCCACCGCCAGTTGCGTGCCGTAGCCCGTACCGGCGACAATCGGCACCCGCCCATTGGCCGCCACGACCGCGGCGCGGGTCACGCGCCGCGCCTCCTCAGGCGTCAGCGAAAAGAACTCACCCGTTCCGCCCGGGGCGAACAGGCCAACGGCGCCGTGCCCGATGTTGATAGCAATGCTTTCCCGGTAATTGTCCTCGTCAAAGGCAAGATTGCCGTCAAAGGCAGTGGCCGGAAAGGCAAGCAGACCCGACCCCAGCGTCGTCTGCAACTTTGCAAGCTCTGCCGTCATGATCCAAATGCACCCCGGGCGTGACATGGATGTCAGGTTATCGTACAACATCTAACAGCGAACGCGTCCGCGTTCAACCCGATGCGCGCGCCGCGGCCAGGAGTGCCGGGGCATATCAAAGATCAGATACGGCGCAGCTGGCAATTGCTGCTATAGTCGCGCGCGCGGGAAGAAAAGAAACTTCGATGCAGGGGACCTCAATGCCTCAGCGTCTCGGTCGCAAGTGCCCGCGCAGCGTCCGCCGCGCCAACCTTTGTCCCGGCCTTCGCACCAACCTCATTGCAACCGCCATGGCGGTTTGCGCTTGCCTTTTTGGGCAGCCACGCGTCGGCATGGCCGCCGATGCTGATGCGAGCTATCCCAGCCAAAACGTCAAGTTCGTGGTGGCCTTTCCCGCCGGCGGACCAACCGATGCAATGGCACGCATCCTTGGCCAACGCTTAAGCGAAAAATGGGGGCAAGGCGTCGTCATTGAAAATCGCGGCGGGGCCGGCGGCAATATCGCGGCGCGCCAGATCGCCAAAGCCGAGCCCAACGGCTACGCCATCCTGGTCACCACCAGCGCTTTTGCCGTCAACCCTAGCCTCACGGCCAACGCCGGCTATACGCCCGAGAGCGAGTTTAAAACCGCCATCATCGCCGCCACCACCCCCAACATCATCGTCGCCAGCAAGACCTTGCCGGCGCGTTCGCTGCAGGAGCTTATCGACGCGGCCAAGACTGAGAAGTTCAGCTACGGCATGCCGGGACCGGGGACCACACCACATTTATCCGCCGAAAGAATTTTTAAATCGCTGGCCAAGGTCGACATTCCACCCGTGCCGTTCACGGGCGCCGCTCCCCTCCTCAACGCGCTGCTGGGTGGCCACATCCCCGTGGCCTCGCTCGCCATGCCGCCGGCCATCGCTCTCATCAAAAGCGGTGAGATCAAGGCGCTCGCCGTGCTCAGCGACAAACGCGTGCCAAGCCTGCCGCAGGTGCCCACCGCCATCGAGCAAGGCTACGGTGACGGCGAGGAATCGACCTGGATCGCACTATTTGTGCCGGCGGCGACGCCGGTTGCCGTTATCAACAAGCTCAACGGCGATGCCAATGCCGTTCTTAGCGAGCCCGCCATCGCCGAACGGCTCGAGCAGCTGGGCATGGTGCCGGTCGGCGGTGCGCCCGACAGCGCGGAGAGCTACGTGCGCTCGGAAATCAAAAAGTGGGGCGAGGTCGTGCGCAGCCTCGGCGTGAAAGTGGAATGAGTGTTTGAGCCATGGCGGAAGAGGGCCAAGTCCGCGGCGAAGCCAATGGGCCAACCGGCCGCGCTGGGAAGCAATCCATGACCGCACAAGAGCTGCTGTCTGAGACCTGGCGGCAACTGGCCGCGCGCCACGGCGTCAGCGCGGGGCCGGTGCAGGCGGTGCTCGAGGAGCTGATCGGCGCCTACGTTGAGCCGGCACGCCAGTATCACACGCTCGAGCATATCGCGGCGCTCTTGCGCCAACTCGACGAGCATGGGGACGGCGTTATCGATCACGACGCCGTGGCGTTGGCCATCCTCTTTCACGACGTCGTCTACGACGCGCGGCGCCAGGACAACGAGCAGGCCAGCGCCGCCGTGGCGCGACAGCGCTTGACGGCGCTCGGCTTTGCCACGGACGTCATTGACAAGGTTGCCGCCTACATCGAGGCCACCCAACACGGTCGCAAGCTTGATGCGGTCGCCGATCCCGATCTGGCGCTGCTGCTCGACCTCGACCTGTCGACGCTGGCGGCGCCGCCCGATGTCTACCGGCGCTATGCCAGCGCCATTCGCGGCGAATACGCTCACGTGCCCGACGCGCTCTATCGCAGCGGGCGCCGGCAAATCCTTGACGGCTTCTTGGCGCGGGAGCGGATTTACCGCACCGAGCGGTTGCATGCCCTTTGGGAAGCACGCGCGCGTGCCAATCTGAGCGAGGAGATTGCGGGCTTGCGTTAAAATATTGGGCACCGTTCAAGAGGACGCCCGAAAAATGCGCAATTTGAATACCGGCTCATATTTGGTGCAAATTTCGGGCAAATTACCCGTGCGCGACACCTGAGGAATGGCTCTGTTGACCCACTTCCGCGTCCTCGGCTGACAAAAAATGGACCGGCATGCGCAGACGGACCTTAAGGTCGAACATCGGTTGGCCACGATGGCCGATGCGGGTCGCCTCTTTGACATCCGTCGCCAAGCCATCACCGAACTTGCCACGCCGAAGATGTCGACGTCAGAGGCGCAAGCCTGGGCAGCAGCGCTCACAATGGCCGGAATGGAGCAAAAGCTTCGCGAGCTTGAAGTGTGGGTGGCTGAAGTAAATCGTTCGGTGCTGGGCTGGGGTGCGATCGGTGGCGACAGGCTAGAGGGCCTCTATACCGACCCAAAATTTGCCGGCCGCGGCATCGGCACAGGCTTGCTTGGCGTGCTCGAAACAGTGATGAAGCGGCGCGGGATCACGTTGCTGCGCGCGGAAGCAAGCCGCAATGCTGAGACGTTCTACCTTCGTCGCGGTTATGAGCTAACCGCAGTTCATACAGCCAAAGCTGCCCACCCCATCCAGAAACGATTATGAAGGGCGTTGGCGCCGGCGCTGCCACCGCCTGGCGGTTTAGTGCAATACATATTTCACGCAATACAGATTCGTCCGAGCACGCAGTACATATCAACTATGCTATGCAAATAAATTGCATCGACATGGCAATACCGATAAGACACGCGGATCGACAGTTTTCACGAGTAGGAACGATGGCACGGTCCAATGGTAAGCTTTCCGAAAAGCAAGTATCTGCTTGGTTTTCGGAGCTGGACTTCGATAAGCAGCACGCATTTCTTGGCACCCTCAATCAAACGCACGATAGCGCAAAGCAGGTGAAGATCGACGCGCTGCGTCGCCAGCTCTCGGACCTGGAAAGTGGCCGGGGCCGGGCCGGCGGCAAGCGCGCGCGCAAAGGCGTGCGCCGGAAACGCGTCGCGGCGGTGAAATATCGTGACCCCAAGACGGGCGACACCTGGTCGGGCCGCGGCCGCATGGCGCGCTGGCTGGCCGATAAGGTCTCGGCGGGCGAAAAAGCCGATAAATATCTGGCCTGAAACGCCGGTCTTAAAGTTACGCACAGCCCCGGGGTGACAACGGCAACCGCCTGGGCTAGGATGCCGGTCGTGTGTTCTCCCACACGTTGCGGTGCAGGACGGAAAGGGGCCGCTGCCTCCGAGGCGGCCTTTTTCTTTTGCGCCCCATTTGCCGCCCGTTAGACCGCGCGCCCCCTCACGCCGACAAGCCCCGCAGGCCTCAC
>Ga0081540_1000986_pt1 | contig 25652 bp, 31 predicted proteins | sample TabmetS2T1R1_FD_71024 | JGI IMG/M metagenome (GOLD analysis project Ga0081540, IMG submission 71024) | Tabebuia heterophylla rhizosphere microbial communities from the University of Puerto Rico - S2T1R1 | ecosystem: Host-associated > Plants > Roots > Rhizosphere ... | reverse complement strand
CGCCGCGAGATCCTCGTCGTGGACAACGGCTCGACGGACGGCACCGCGGCCCGGATCACCGCACGGCCCGTCAGCTATCTGCACGAGGGAAGGAGAGGCGTCTCGAACGCGCGCAACCGCGGCATCGCCGAGAGCAAGGGCGAGATCTGCGCGTTCGTCGACGCCGACTGCGCGGTCGAGCCGCAGTGGCTCGGCGAGCTGGTTCGCCCCTTCCAGGATCCCGGGGTCGGGGCGGTCGGCGGCGACCTGCGGCACGCGCCGCCGAGGACGCCGGCCGAGCGGCAGGCGATCCGCCTGCTCGGCAACTGGCAGCAGTTCGCCTTCGCCTCGAACCCGGCGTACCCGATCACCGCCAACGCCGCCTACCGCCGCGACGTCCTCGCCCGGATCGGGCCCTTCGACCCGCACATGGTCCGGGCCCAGGACGTCGAGCTCGGTCTCCGCTTCCAGGAGCGCAGCGGCCTCCGCCTGGCCTACGCGGAGCACGCCACCGCCCACCACCGGGGCCGTCCGACCCAGCTCGGCTTCTTCCGCCAGCAGCTCGGCTGGGCCTACGGAGCCGGACTGGTGGGAACGAAGTACGAAGCGATGGGAGGAGATCCCGTGGTGTGGCCGGGCGCGCGCGAGATCACCCGCACGGCGCGTGGATTGGCGGCCGTCCTCTGGGCGGGCATCCGCCGGCGCGGCCGGCGGCGCTGGATCGAGGACGCCTGGTTCGACCTCCTCCGCCAGATCGCCTGGTGGATCGGCGTCCGCGCCGGTCTCCGGCGCGGCCGCAGGATCTGGAACCGTCGAGCGCGGGCCGGCTAGCCCAGCTCGGGGGTGTCCATCGTGTCCCCGGGGCGCAGGAAGATGATCTCCGGGACCAGGCAGTTCGGCGAGGTCCGGAGCAGGAAGCGCACGCTCTCGGCGATGTCCTCCGGGCGGATCATCGCCTCGGCCGAGACCTGCCCCTTGACGAACTCGGTCATCGGCGTATCGACGAATGCGGGGGCGAGCGCGGTCACCTGAATCCCCTGACCCGCGTTCTCCTTCTGCGTCGCCTGGGAGAAGCCGATCACCGCCGCCTTGGTCGCGGAGTAGACCGAGAGCCAGGGCTGCCCGGCCTTGCCCGAGATCGACGCCGTGTTGACGAGCAGCGCCTTCCCGTGCTCCGCGCCGGCCTGGCGCAGAAGGGGCAGGCATTCCCGGGTCATCAGGATCAGGGCGCGCAGGTTGACCCCCAGCTGCATGTCGACGAACTTCGTGGTCAGCTCGTGCATCGCCTCGCCGATCCCCACGCCGGCGTTGTTGATGAGGACGTCGAGCCTCCCGTACCGCTCCGTGTGCGCCTCCACCAGTCGCTTCAGGTCCTCCTCGTCGGCCATGTTCGCCGGCACGCTCTCGACGTCGAGTCCCTCCGAGCGCAGGTCCTCGACCGCCGCCTCCAGCTTCTCGGGCCGCCGAGCGGACACCGTCAGGCCGTACCCGTCCTCGCCCAGCGCTCGGGCGATCGCGAGACCGATCCCGCTCGAACCCCCAGTCACCAACGCCGCCTTCTCCGCCAAGTTCCCTCCTTAAGGAGTCGCTAACTCGCGGGCGCCACCCTATCGGGGCCACCTCTACGATGCCCCCAGTGATCAGGAAGACCACCGCCGCAACGGCGACCCTTCTCGCCGTTGCGCTCGTGGCAGGGTGCGGAGGGTCGGACAACGGGACGGGCAGCCGCAGCAAGCCCGCGCCCGTCGCCGCCGAGTTCCCCGCCCCCCACGGGCGCAGCCTCGAGCAGGTTCTGCTGACCGCGTCCAACGCCCAGCAGGGGCCCGTCGTCGCGCCCGCGGCGGCGATGTTCTACGTCGGTGTCAACCGCTTCCCCTTCGGCGTCTTCACCGCCGGCCGCGACCAGATCACCGACGCGCAGGTCGCGATCTACGCCACACCGGGCCCGAGCCCGAAGGGCCAGGCGATCGGCCCCTTCCCGGCGCGGATCGAGGACCTCACGACCAAGCCCGCGTTCCGAGCGAAGACCACCGCCGACGATCCAAGCGCGGCTCAGGTCGCCTACGTCTCCGATGTCCTCCTCAACAAGCGCGGCCCCTGGACCTTCGGCGCTCTGATCAAGACGGGCGGCTCCTACCAGTACAGCCTGCTCCCCACACCGCATCCCGTGGGCGACTATCCGCCGCCGCGCGCCGGCCAGAAGGCCCCGGCGGTCAACACCCTCACGGTGGGCCAGGTCTCGAACATCTCCCAGATCGACACCCGTGTGCCGCCCGACGACATGCACGACGACGACCTCGCGAACGTGCTCGGCAAGAAGCCGGTGGTCCTGCTCTTCGCGACCCCGGCCCTCTGTCAGAGCCGCGTCTGCGGACCGGTGACCGACGAGGCCGAGCAGGTGAAGCAGGAGTACGGCGACCGCGTCGCCTTCATCCATCAGGAGGTCTACAACAACAACCGCATCCAGGACGGCCCTCGCCCGCAGATGACGGCCTACGGTCTCCAGACCGAGCCGTGGTGCTTCATCATCGATCGCGACGGCAACGTCAGCACGGTTCTTCAGGGTCCCTTCAGCGTCCAGGAGCTCGAAGCGGCCGTTCAGAAGGTCGCCTGAGCACCTCTTCCCGCGAGCCGCCCGACAGAGTAGGTTCAGCGGGATGTCCGATCCCGAGCTCCTCTCCATGCTCGCCGCCGAGGCCGAGCGCCGCGGCCCGACCATCATCACCGGGATCGAGGGCCTGGCCGGCTCGGGCGAGAGCGATCCCGACCGAATCGAGGCACTCCGCGTCGAGGCCCACGGCCTCAAGGGCGCGGCGCTGGTGGTCGGCCAGGACCGCCTGGCCGACCTCGCGAAGGGGATCGAGGACTTCCTCAGAGGGTGCCTCCAGTCCGGCCAGATCAACACAGCCGCCGCAGCGGCCGTGATCACGGCGACCAGCGCCTTCACCGAGGGCGCCCAGGCCGCCGCCGAGGGGGTCCGCGAGCCCTCGTCGGTGGGCGACTCCCTCGAGGCGCTCAGCCGCTGACGTCACTCGGCGTGGTGAAGAGCGAACGCCACCGCTCCGATCCCCATCGCGCACATCACCAGCCAGGCCGGGATCAGCCAGGCGGCGATCTCCGCCACGCGCATGGAGGCGCGACGGGCTCCGGGCGCGATCAGCGATACCACGCTCGCGACGAAGAGGACTCCCGCGAACAGCACCACGGGTGCGGCGACCAGCGTCCTCGCGGGAGCATCGACCTCGTCCTCGAACCCGCGGCCGGCTCCCGAGGACAACAGGCCGACCACGGCGACGATCACGATCGACCCGTAGAGCGCCCCCAGCAGCGGCCAGGTGAACGTCTGCGCCACGGCCTCCTCGCCCTCCGCGAGCTGCTCTCGCTCCGCCATGTCCCGAATCTATCCCGGCGGATGGCGCCCATACACTGGCCGCCGGGGCCGGTAGCTCAGGTGGTCAGAGCAGCGGACTCATAATCCGTAGGTCGGAGGTTCGAGTCCTCCCCGGCCCACTGCGAAGCGACGCTCATCGCCGGGATCGCATCGGTAGGCAGCGAAATGCTGGGTCAAACGCCTACTCCAACAGCCCGGCGGCTTCGAGGGCATCAGCGCGGGTCGAGAAGGCTTTTCGCTCAGCGAGTTGGCCATCACGGATCTTCCAAACGTCCACGACCCGTTGCACCACCTCCGCCTCGCTCTCGCGCGGAACGGTGTGCTGGCGAGTGACGATCACAACACGATCGCCCGCCGGCAGCAGCTCCTCGAGTTCGATCTGAACCCTTTCAAACTGCCCGAAGACCCGCTCGTGGTACTCGATCACCGCGTCGCGACCGCGGTAGACACCCGCCTCCGGTGCATCCGGGGAAGTATGGAACTCAACCTCTGGATGGATGAATGGGGGAATTTCAGGACTGCGCGGTCCCCGAGGGTGGATCCCCCATCGGTTGAAAGCCTCGTAGGCCCGCCTCACGAGCTGCACGTTCTCCTCCGACATCGCCTAGTCCGACAGCCCGGCGGCTTCGAGGGCTTCGGCTTGGTGGGTGAAGCCTTCAAGCCGCGTTGCCTTGCGATCACGAAACGTCCACAGCTGCGCCCAGTGAGCCTCGACCTCGAGGCTGCTGCCTTTGCCGCGACCACGTGCGGTGAGGAGGACCAAGACCCGGTCGTCTTGAAGGGCAATGAGCCTGTCGGCCTCCCATCGGTACTCGTCCCAGGCGGCCAGGAAGGTTCGCATGCTCGCCTCGACTGCAGACAAGCCTCGACCGCGCCCCTTTGGGATATCGGGCATGTCTCCTGCCCACACGACCTCGACGTCTGGATCGAAGATGTCCGGAGTCCAGAAGTCGCCGGCTCCCCACCTCTCGTAAACCGCTTTCAGCGCGTCCAAGTTCTCCTCCGACATCGCCTACTCCGACAGCCCGGCGGCTTCGAGGGCCACGTGGTAATCCGCGAACCACTCGCCACGGAGAAGCTTTCCCTGACGGACCGTGGTCACGAGCCAGTAGTCGAACTCCACCCCTGCACCGCTCCCCTTTCCGCTCAGGTCAAGTCGGTAGTGCAAGAGGACTTTGTCGGCCACGGCGCCGACGATCTCAACGTTGTCCACGGGGAACTGATCGAAGGCATCGAAGATCTTGAGGTAGAAGTCCCAGGCAGCCTTAGCCCCACGAACTCCAGGTTCCGGCCACTCACGGATCGGTACGACTTCGAGATCTTCATCGCAAACTGCGAGCCAGGCTGTTCGGTCGCGCCGCACCAGCGCATCCGCAGACTGACGAACAAGCTCGACGTTCTCCTCCGACATCGCCCACCCAGTATCTCCGGGGGAAGGGGACCGTGCCAACCGTCGCGCGCACGTTCAAGGACCGTCCGGGTAGCGACACGCGCACAGTCGTCCGGGCCAGCCAGGGCGGCCACCTTCGACGGCGCGGGGGGCTGCAGAGACTTCTATAACGGTAGGCCGAGCAGCGCTACTTCCGCTTCTTTTTCTTGCACTTCTTCTTGGCCGTCTCCGCGGAGTGCCTCTTCTTTTTCTTCTTGCACTTCTTCTCGTTGGTGTCGGACGCGATGGGAGAGACCGGGCATGCACCCTGGGTGCCGGCGTTGGTTGGGCACTGGTCCTGGGTCTCATCGCCGAAGCCGTCGTGGTCGGCATCGGGTTCGACCGTCGCGGCGAGGTTCAACAAGTACGCGCCAACCTCACCGAACGCGACGGGACTGCCGATCGGAGGATCGGGCTGCAGCGCGCCGCTGGCCACCGCCTTATCGCCGGTACTCCCACTCCTGCGGCAGGAGACGGGATCAGTAGTGATTCGGAAGCCGAGAATGTCGCCGCCTTCGACCGGGACCCGGGTCGCGAAGGTATTTACCCCCATGGCGGCCAGCGTCTCGAAATCGCTCTCTCCAACGGTCAGGTAGTTGTTCGGGGCGCCCGTCTTTCGGAAGACCTTCAGGCGCAGCCGGGCAGTCGCGAGCGCCGGACCGCGGTCGTGACTCCAAGACGTGATCACCCCACCGCCGGCCGGGACGGCATAGGTCGGGCTGCCGACCGCGGTCGAGTCCTGCGCCCAGGTGTAGTCCGGAGGGCACTCTGCGGAACCGTTCCCGCCCGTGGCGCCGATCGTCACAGCGGCAGAGGGCGAAGTCGTGAACGCCAGTGCGCCGCACCCAATAGCGGTCGTAATGGCGATTGCGGCGCCCCTAGCCCGATGATCGCGGCAGCGCCAACACAGGGCCTTACGTCGCCTCATTGGTGCCCACCGAGGTAGAACCCAACCACGAGCAGGATCGCACTCGAGGCCACGGTCCAGACGGCGATCTCGACCCACTTCAACTGTCGGTCACTCAATTTGATGCGCTGCCCTTCCCGGTCGGACCTACGCCGAGATGTTGTTCTGCGCCACGTAGACGAGCAGCATGAACAGGAGGAACGCCGCGATCAGCACGGCTAGCACGGTCCAGGCGACGCGGCGGCTGATCCACCATGCCTTCTTCCGTTCCATGGCCGGCAGTCTATGTCCGCCGTTCCCATCGGCTGTAGAGCGTTCCTACTCAGGCAGCCCGGCTGCCTCGAGGGCCTCCGCTTTCGATTGAAAGAGCTTGACGCTCTGCAGCTGCCCGTCCCTGACGGTCCAGAGCTGGGCGCCCGAGGCATCTACCTCGACGCCACTACCACGACCCCGCGCCCGGAGGTGGGTCGCAACCAGCACCCGGGACGGGTCCAGCTCAATTACTTCTTCCGGCTCCCAGTGCATCGATTCGAAGGCATCGAGAAAGGACATCCAGAACTTCCTGACCTCTTCCCTGCCTCTGTGAACTCCCTTTGCGGGTCCGATCGAGTTCGACCAGTCCATGGCGATGTCATCAGCCGCGATCTCGAGCGCACCGTCTACATCCCGGCGGTTCCACAACTCGAAGGCTCGCCGCACGATCTCGACGTTCTCTTGCGACATCGCCCCAAGTATTCCGCGCGCTCAGAGCGGCGGCTGCTCGCAAGCTTTGCTTTCCAGAGTTAGGCTCCGCCGGTGGCGGCGGCGACATTGGTCATGTGGTTTCAGCTGCGCTCGCCGGAGCTGGCCGAGGAGTTCGAGCGTCTGATGGCGGGCGATCGGGACGTCGTCCAAAGCTCGCTGGACACGATGCCGGGTTGGCGATTGACGCGGCCGACGGATACACCGGGGCAGGCCATTGACGCCGCCGACTACGTGCTGATCGCGGACATCGTCAACATCGAGCAGTGGCAGGAACAAGCGGAGCTGCGGGTTCAGGCCCTGGCGGATCAGCTGGAGCACCTGGTGTCCAGCCGCAGGATGCTGGTCCTCGAACAGATCCTCTGAATCAGCGGCCCCTACAGCGGTAGCGCGTGCGAGGGCAGGGAGGCCGCAGGTTTCCGCAATTTGCGAGCAGGGAAAGCCGACCTATTGGAGGGATAACCCAGCGGGAAAGGATGCCCATGGGACTGGTAGGCGCGTTCCACGCCTTTCTGGTCGAACCTGAACGCAGGACGTACCGATGCACCGAATGCGACAATGAGGTCACGGTCGATCGCGACCAACGGCCGCCACGGTGCCTCATCTGCAAGGGCGATAAGTGGGAGCCGCTCGAAGCGTCCCACAACCCGTCGGTCGCGCGCCGGCCGTGAACCCGGCCGGCAGGTGAGATCTGACGAGATACTTCGCGGGCGATGTGGACCCAAGGAGGAGACGATCAGGTGAGCGCTGAACCGGGTTCCCCGATAAGCACCTACTTCCGAGTCTGCGACGGCGTGCGGGTCAGGTTCGCCGATACGAGGGCGGACTCGGAGGTCACGCTGCTGCTCCTGGCGCCGTGGCCCGAGAGTCTTTGGGCCTACCGCCGCATCTGGCAGCAGGTCGGGGCGGTCGGGCGGGTGGTGGCCATCGACCTCCCCGGGTTCGGCCACTCCGACGGTCGCCCGGAACTGATCGCCCCCGACGCCTCGGGAGCGTTCCTCAGCCGTCTGATCGACGAGTGGGGGCTGGGGGCTCCGCACGTAGTGGGCCCGGACGTCGGCACGGCGGCGGCGCTGTTCCTTGCCGCGAACGCTCCGGAGCGCGTCACCAGTCTGACCGTCGGCGGCGGCGCGGTCCGGATTCCGATCGACGCCGGGGGAGCGCTCAAGGACATCATCGAGGCAGCGAGTCTCGACGTCGTGCGCGGCCTCGATGCCAGAGCCAACATCGGCGCGGCGGTCGAGGCCGGTGCCCCAAGCGAGAGCGAGCCCGACGTGCATGAGGACTACGTCAGCGCCTACGACCTCGGTCGCTTCGCCGAGTCCGCGCGATTCGTCCGGCATTACCCGGAGCAGAATCAGGTGTTGGCCGATCTGCTGCCGACGATCGTCACGCCCACCCAGATCGTGGCCGGTCGCGACGATGAGATCGTGCCGTGGTCGAACAACCAGTACCTCGACGACCTCCTCCCGAACAGTGAGATCCATGCGCTCGACGCCGGTCACTACGCCTGGGAGCAGGCGCCGGAGGAATACGGCCGCCTGGTCGCCGACTGGGTCGCCCGCGGCCATCGGCGCGTTGCGGCAGGCTCATAATCCCCGGGTCGCGGGCCGAGCTCGCGTCCACGCACCGCACCCGGCTACGGAGGATCCCATGAAGGTCTCGCTCGACATCTCCTACGAGGTCACCAAGAGCAGTGAGGAGGAGAGCGATGAGGCTCTGGCGGCAGTCGAGCAGGACGTCTCCAGCCTCGTCGATACGTTCACTCGCATGGTCCAGGACAACGCGGGACGAGAGGGCGGCATCAGGTCGATCAGGATCGAGCGCGAGTAACCCTCACGTCATCCGGGCTCATCGGTATCAACCGGGGCGTGAGCGCTTCGGACTCCACGCCGGCCGGGGATCTCGGCCGGCGCGAGCTCGCCGTCTTCATCTCCATCCGGTCGATCCTGCTGGTGGGCGTCGCGGTCGCGATCGCCTGGGCGCTCGCGTCGATCGGCGACGTCCTTCTCCTGATCTTCGTCTCGATCTTCAGCGTCGCCGTGCTGTCGCCGGTCGTCGAGTTCATGCAGAGCCGCCTGCCGTGGAGCCGCTCGCTCTGCTCGACCGTGCTGGTGCTCGGCATCGTCGCCGTCGTCGGCTTCGCCCTCCTGATCCTGCTGCAGCCGATCGTCGACGGGGTGCGCGACTTCAACGACAACCTGCCGCGACTGGTGGAAGAGGCGAGGCAGAGCGATCTCGGCAGCTTCATCAACGGCGGCAGCGACTCGCTGGAGACGCTCAAGTCTCACGCCAGCGACATCACCAGTGGGGTCGCGAAGGTCTCCGGTGGACTCGCCCATGTCGGGGCGTCGGCGTTCGGCGCAGTGACGATCGTCTTCTCGGTCACGTTCCTGACGCTGTTCGGGCTGATCGACGAGCCGCGCGTGCGGAGCTCGATCGGTGCGCTCCTCTATCGGGAGAAGCGAGAGCGCTTCCAGCACGTCTCCGACCGAATCATCAACACGACCTCCCGCTACATGCTCGGCAACCTGGCGATCTCGGTCATCTGCGCGACCGTTTACGGGGTCACCGCGGTGATCCTGGGGCTGCCCTACGCGCTGGCGCTCGCGCTGATCGCGGGGATCCTCGACATCATCCCCAACATCGGCTCGCTCCTCGCCGGGATCATCATCGGGATCGTCGCGCTCTCGGTCAGCCTCTTCGCCCTGATCGTCTTCGTTGTCGTGATCCTCGCCTACCAGCAGGTCGAGAACTACATCCTGCAGCCGACGATCATCGGCCGGGTCACACACGTCTCCGGCTTCACGGTGATCGTCAGCGTCCTCGTCTTCGGAGCCCTGTTCGGGATCGTCGGGGCGATCATCGGCGTTCCCGTTGCGGCGGCGATCGAGATCGTCGTCGACGAGGCCACCGCAGGGCGACGGGCTCGGATCGCCGCGGCGGACACCGCCGGCTGATCCGAGGCTCCGCCCCGGATTCGCCCGGCCTTCGCCGGTAAGACCCGTAACGGAAGCGGCACTGATCGGACAGACCATCTCGGCGGCCGCGTCACGACTGCAGCCGGCCGGCCTCCGATCTGGTCCATCCCACTGAACGCACACAGGAGGTACGCAATGAGCAGGTTTCGCTTCGTGCTCTCGGCCGTCCTCGCATCGGCATGCGCACTGCTTGCCGTCGGGGCCGCATCGGCCGCGGCGAGCGCTTCGTCGAGCGCCGCAGGGCACCTATACGTGAACGACAACACCGGCGGGGTGAACACCATCGCCGCCTTCGACCGCCACGCGGATGGCACGCTGACGCCGACGCCCGGCTCCCCCTTCAAGGCGGGTGGAGTGGGGACCGGCAAGGGACTCGCTTCACAGGGGTCGTTGCAGCAGAGCAGCGACGGCCGCTATCTCCTGGCCGTCGATGCCGGCAGCAACCAGATCTCGGTGCTACGGCTGAAGTCGGACGGCTCCCTGAAGCGGGTCGACAAGCCCGTGTCCTCGAATGGTGTGAACCCGGTCAGCATCGCCGTCAACGGTGACCTGGTCTACGTCGCCAATGCGGGCACCGCCACCAGCACGGGCGGGACCAACTACACGGGCTTCACGCTCAGCCGAGGAGGTCATCTGCGAGCCCTGGCTCATTCGACCGTCACGCTCCCCGACGCATCGCAGCCGGGCGACGTGCTCTTCAGTCCGGATGGGCGCAAGCTCGTCGGGACGCGCGTGGAGACCTCGCTGATCGACGGTTTCAAGGTCCACGGCGATGGACGGCTCACCGCCGCTCCCGGCTCGCCGTTCACGGCACAGGGGCTCGGTCCGTTCGGCAGCGAGTTCCGTCCCACCAACTCGGGGCAGCTCTTCGTCTCGAACGCGCACGACGGAGCGAACGCGGGGTCTGTTTCCGCCTTCGCGGTCGGGGGCAACGGTGCCCTGACCTCGATCGGCACCTCGCCGTTCCCGAACAACCAGACGGCACCCTGCTGGGTCGAGATCAGCCATGACGGCCGGTACCTGTTCGCCGTCAACACGGCGTCCAAGTCGGTCTCGAGCTACTCGATCGCAAGCGACGGCTCGCTGACGCTGCTGCAGAGCACGCCGGTGAACACAACCGGCACTCCCGAGGACGCCCGGCTGGCGTCCAATGGACGGTTCCTGTACGTGGTCGACCCGACGGCCGATCAGGTGAATGGTTTCGCCGTCAGCGGTGGCACCCTCACCGAGCTGCCGTCCTCTCCCGCGGCCGCTCCGGTCGAGGCCGCCCCGGCCGGCATCGTCACCACCAGCGCCTCGGGCCAGGGGCCGCATCACCATCACCACCATCACCACTAAGCGGTTGCGCTGATCGCTGAGCGGATGCCCCGCAATCCTCGGGTTGCGGGGCATTTCGCCTTCCCTACGTGCGGAGCCCCGCTGCTTCGAGCGCCTGCTCCCGCTCCCGGATGTTCTCTATCCGGATCACCTTCGGACCCCGGAACGACCAGAGGGTGTAGTAGCGGAGTTCCGTCGGAACGCCGGTGGTCCGGGCAGTGCCGCGCTGAATCACGCTGACGAGCACCGCGTCCCCGGCATCGATCACCTCCTCGGCCTCCATTCGAAGCTCCGTCCAGGTCTCGAGCAGGCGCCGCATCCCCGTCGCCACTCCTTCGACCCCCATGTAGAGGTTGGATGCGCGACCCCTCCGCTCCTCCGCCTGGGGAGCCTCCGGCAGCATCAGGAAGCTGACATTCCCGTCGAGCAGGTCGACGCTCGAGCTGAAGTCGCCCTCGCCGAATCGCTCGTAGATCGCGCGGACGGCCTCGACATTCTCATGCGGCATCCCGCCGCAGTATCTCGGCTCGCCGTCGACGGCGGCCAGCGAGCGGTGCGCCGCTGGTCTCGGCTGACCGCCGCCGAGCGCGAGCCCAGGCCGGGAAGAAACCCGTCAGACCATCGTCAGGACGATCTTGCCGGGCCCGTGCTCGCCGGACTCGGCGGCGCCACCGTCCTCGAGGGGGAAGAGCCCGTCGCCGGAGGCCAGATCAGCCGTGCCCGAGGCGGCGGCCGCTTCCTTCAGGGGGAAGGTGGCCGCTATGGTCGGGACGAGACTGCCGGCGGCGGCCAGGTCGGCCAGGGCCGCCATGCCGGTCTCGTCGGCTTCGACGATGACACCGGCGACCCGGATGCCTCGCTCGCCCGCGGTCTTCGTCACCTCCTCGTCGATGCTGGACGGCTGCGTCGAGACCAGGATCCCACCCGGCTTGAGCACATCGAGCGCCCTCCGTGGGTAGTCGCCCCCAACGACGTCCAGGACGACGTCCAGCTCGCTGACCGCTTCGGTGAAATCGGTGGCCTTGTAGTCGATCACCTCGTCGGCGCCCAGCGAGCGCACGAAGTCGGCGTTCTCCGCCGAGGCCAGCGCGGTCACGTGGGCGCCTCGGGCCTTCGCGATCTGCACCGCGAGATGTCCGATGCCGCCCGACGCGGCGTCGATCAGAACCCGAGTGCCCTCGCTGACGCCGGCGGTGTCCACCAGCGCCTGCCAGGCCGTCAGGCCGACCATGGGGATCGCTGCGGCGTGAATGTGGTCCAGCTGATCCGGCTTGCGCACGAAGACTCTGGTCGGCCCGACGACGTAGTCCGCGTAGGCACCGTGGCCCTGCGGGAACGGCAGCAGTCCGAACACGTCATCACCGGGCGCGTACAACGTCACACCGGGGCCCACTGCCTCGACGGTGCCCGAGACATCCCAGCCGAGAACGAACGGGGGCTCGCCGACGAACGCGCCGGTCTGGCGCTGCGCGCCGTCGATCGGGTTAACCCCGGCCGCGTGCACGCGGATGAGGACCTCGCTGAGGCCCGGCTCCGGGATGGGCAGGTCGACCAGCTTGAGAACGTCCGGGCCGCCGAGCTCGTCCTGGCTGACGGCCTTCATCGTGCCGTTCGAGCCGCTCATCGCGTCGGGCTCGGTCTCCGGGGCCTCCATGGTCTGGGGCTCCATCGCTTCGGTCTTCATTTGCTCGCTCATATGGGTCCCTCCGGTGGGGTGGATTGCTTCGGCGGAGGGTTAGGGGCGGCCGGCGCGGCGTTCTTACCGATCGGCGCAGCGGTAAGAAACGCCACCCGAGCGACCACTGTCGGTCCAGATGGCCAAGCGACCTATGCCCGTTCGACCCGGAGGCAACGAGATGAATCAGCGACCGATCCTCGTGTTCGACGTCAACGAGACCCTGCTCGACCTGGAGGCGCTGCGTCCCACCTTCGACCGGATCTTCGGTGACCCCGCCGCGATGCGGCTCTGGTTCGCGGACCTGATCACCTATTCCGAGGCCCTCACCCTCGCCGGCGTGTACGTCCCGTTCACCGACATCGGCGGCGCCGTGCTCCGCATGCTCGCCGCCACCCGCGACATCGCGATCACCGACGCGGACAGCACCGAGCTGACCGAGCGCTTCGCCTCGATGCCGCCTCACCCCGAGGTGCCGGCCGCCCTGCGGCGGCTGAGGGACAACGGCTTCCGGCTGTTCACGCTCACCGACAACACCCTCGAGATCTCCGGCCGGCAGCTGGAGAGGGCGGGCATCCTCGACCTCTTCGAGCGCCGCTTCAGCGTGGACGAGACGGTGCGCCGTCACAAGCCGGCCCCCGAGGCCTACCGCTCGGTGGCCAGCGAGCTCGACCTCGAGCCGGGCGACATCTGCCTGATCGCCTCGCACGTGTGGGACACGATCGGGGCGGCCGGGGCCGGCTGGCAGACGGCGCTGATCCTCCGCGAGGGCAACGCGCCGCTCGGCGTCGGCCCGCAACCGAACCACATCGGTCCCGACCTCGAGGCAATCGCCGACCAATTGATCGTCCGCTGTCCCGCCGGAGCGGCCGCCTCTGTGGCGTGAGCGGGCTCGCTGCTGGTTAGAAGACTTCTTCGCCTAGCCGCAGCCGTTGGAGCTGGGCTCGACCCCGCCGAAGCGGCGGGCGGCCTCGAGCAGCCCCGCGTGATCGGCCTGGCAACCGGGGCAGCTCTGGAGATGGATGGCCGTCCCGGGATAGACCTGGGCCGGGTCTTCGCCGGCGAGCTCCAGCTCGACATAGGCGTCGAGGATGTCCTCGCCCGCTGTGCAACCCGAGTCTCCCTCGCTGGCCCTCAGCATCTCGTCGAGGCTCCGGCGTTCCATCAGCTCACCTTCGCCTTCAGGCACACGGGTGTCCGGCGGCGACCATCCTGGCGCGAAGGTTACGCCTGGCATCGAACAGGTTCTTGTAGATGGCATTGCGGTTGCTGCCGAGCCGAATCGCAAGCACGTCCATCGGGACGTCGTTGAGCACGATCGCCACGAACACCTCCCGCTGGCGAACCGTGAGATCGCCGATCGCGGCGCACAGGACCTCGATCTGCTCTCGCTGCTCGACCCGGTCTCCGGGGCGGGACGCCACCGGGCCGGGCACCCGGTCCAGGCGGGGCTCGTGGCGGCTGGGGGGCTGGCGGCGCCAAGCGTGGCGGGCCACCTTGGCCGAGACCTCGAACATCACGAACTTGTAGGCCCAGGTGGTGAACCGGCTCCGTCCCTCGAAGTCGTCGAGCCTCCTGAGGACGTTCATCAGCGCGTCGTTGGCGGCCTGCTGGGCGAGATCATCGAACTCCGGTCCGTTCACCGAGCCGAGCTGACGTCGTCTCCGCGACAACTCGTGGAAGGCGACGCGGAGCAGCACCTCGTGCAGCTCCGCCACCGTCTGTTCCCGCCGCGGATGCCTCGGCTGCAGTCGCACGACCCACTGCTCGGGCCCCTGTCGCGGCCGATCGCCTCGACGCGCACGCCGCCGAGGAAGCCCCGCCCTCATCTCGGCGTGGTCATCCGGGACGCTTCCCCAGCGCCATCCTCGCCGCCCGCAGTCGCGCGGTCCAGATGGAGTGGACACGCGCCGCCTGGTCCTCCCGGTCCAGGGCAGCGCGATAGCCGGCGAAGGCAAGGTCACGTTGCCCCTGCTCACTCTGGGCCCAGCGGGCATACGCGGTCCGAACGTCGCCGCACGCTTCCCGCCAGCAGATCCACGTCTCCAGGTACTCGTCCACCAGGAGATCGATGGGCCGCCGCGCTGACTCCGTCGCGACCGTCACCGGCCTAGCCCGCGAGGTCCGTCAGCGACAACTCGGCAGCACCCATGGCGGGGACTATCCGCCCCGCTCGGGCCGCCCGCCATACCCACATTCCCGAGACGATGCTCGGGTTCTCCCTACCGTTGCGGCCTCAAACGCTTGCGATCATCGACGCGTGGGACTTTCGATTCTCGTAGTGGACGATGACGCCGACTTCCTGGCTCTGGCGACCCGCGTCCTGGAGACGATGGACGTCGAGGTGGTCGCGACGGCCGAGGACGCGGCGTCGGCCCTCGCGGCGGCGAGCGCGGTCGAGCCACAGGCGGCGCTCGTGGACGTCGGGCTCCCGGATCGGGACGGAATCGAGCTCGGCAAGCAGCTCGCGGCCCTTCCGTGGCACCCGCGGGTGATCCTCACTTCAACCGACAATGACGTTGAAATCCAGTCCAGCGCCGTGCCGTTGCCGTTCCTTCCCAAGGAGGATCTGGCCACCGGGCCGCTGAGGAAGCTCCTGGGGGTGGGCTAGGTCGCCTCCCGTCTCCCGCCGCCTGGGAGTAACGTGAATCCGTGTCGTCCGTCCAGGTAGTCATAGGCGAGGACGACGTTCTCATGCGCGAGGGGATCGCTCGGCTGCTGGTGGACGCGGGCTTCGAGGTCGTCGGCCAGGCCGGGGACGCCGAGGACTTTCTCCGCAAGGCCATGGCGCACAAGCCCGACGTGGCCGTCGTGGACATCCAGATGCCCCCCGGGCGGGGGGATGACGGGCTGCGGGCCGCGCTCGAGCTCCGGGATCGCCGCCCCGAGACGGGCGTCCTGGTCCTCTCCCAGTACTACGAGGAGCAATATGCCCTCGACCTGATCGGCGAGAGCGCGGCCGGAGTCGGCTACCTGCTCAAGGAGCGCGTCGGAGACGTCGAGGCGTTCACGGACGCCGTGAGTCGCGTTGCGAGCGGCGGCAGTGCCCTCGACCCCGAGGTGGTCGGCCGGATGGTCGGCCGGCGGCGGCGGGATGGGCCTCTCGACGAGCTGACCCCGCGTGAGCGCGAGGTCCTCGTCCAGCTGGCCGAGGGCAAGTCGAACAAGGGCATCGCGGAGACCCTGGTGGTCACCACCGCCGCGGTGGAGAAGCACGTCACCAGCATCTTCCAGAAGCTCGACCTGGAACACGACCCGAGCGAGCACCGGCGGGTCCTCGCCGCATTGACTTACCTTCGCGACGAGTCCGGCTGATCGGGAGCGGCATCCTGCTTTAGCCTTGCCGTGTGGCGTCGATCAGGAGTGCTCGGCTCTCCCTTGGCGCCGAGGTGGCGCTCGCGTTCGTCGCTGGAATCGCCGCCTTCGCGATCGTCTCCGTCGCCGTCATCGCCGGCGACGCCGACGGTCTCGTGCTCCTCACCCTTGCCCTCTCGATCGCGGGCCTGACCGCGATGTTCCGGTTCTTGGGGGCCGAGTACGCCGTGCCGAGCGCGCTCGGGGCGGTTCTGGCCTTCGACTGGTTCTACATCCCGCCGACCCATCCCGAGGAATTCCCGGACGCCGAGAACCTCGCGAACCTCCTGGCACTGATCGCGGTCGGGGTTCTGGTCGGCGAGCTCGCCGCGCTCGCCACGAGGCGCGCTGAGATCTCCGAGTTGGCGCGAAGCGAGCTGGCCGACGACCAGGCGGCGCTGCGCCGGGTCGCCACGCTGGTGGCCGAGGGCACTGACCCACGGGAGCTGCTGGCGGCGGTGGCCAAGGAGGCCGCGACCCTGCTCGACGTCGATGGCGCCTGGATCGAGCACTACGACGACGAGGAGGTCGTCACCGCCGCCGAGTGGAGCAGGCCGGGCAAGAGTCCGCCGACGTTCGAGCGGGCGAGGGTCGACGAAGCACCGGTGGCGGCCGCGGTCCGGCGCGGGGGCACGGTCGTTCGGGTGGACGACTTCGAGGAGATCCAGCCCGGGAGGCCCGCTGCTCGCGAGTCGAGGGCGATGTCCCTCGTGGGCGCACCGATCATCGTCGAGGGCCGCCAGTGGGGGCTGCTGCTGGCCTGGTCGCGGGACGCTCCGCTACCGGATGAGGCGGAGGCGCACCTGACTGATTTCACCGAGCTGGTGGCGACGGCGATCGCGAACCTCTCGGCTCGGGCGGCCCTGCAGAGACTCGCGGACGAACAGGCGTCGCTGCGCCGAGTGGCGACGCTCGTCGCCGAGGGCGTGCAGCCGGACGATCTCTTCGGGGCCGTCGTCGACGAGGTGGGAACCCTGTTCGGCACGGATCTGGCCACGCTGCTTCGCTACGACGACGAGGAGACGGCGACCCTGGTGGCGACCTGGACCGCGGACGGCGTCCCCCTGGAGGGACCGCGAACCTGGTCGATGGTCGAGATGGGGCTGTCCCGGACGGTCGCCCAGGGCCAGTGGCCGAGCCGGGTGGATGACTGGACCGAGTTCTCGGGCCCGCTCGCCCAGTACGTACGGGACGTGGCCCGGGTGAGGTCCTCGGTCGGCTCTCCGATCATGCTGGAGGGGCAGCTCTGGGGGGCACTCGGGCTCCACTCGACCCGGGATCCCGTCCCGGCGGGCGCGGAGCTGCGCCTGGGCGAGTTCACCGAGCTGCTCGGGACAGCGATCTCCAACGCCCAGGCCCGAGAGGATCTCGCCGCCTCCCGTAAACGGATCGTGGCCGCCGCGGACGACGAGCGGCGGCGCGTGGTCCGCGACCTCCACGACGGGGCCCAGCAGCGCCTGGTCCACACGGTCGTCACCCTGAAGATGGCGAGAAGCGCCCTCGAGGGGGAGGATCGCCAGGACGCCGCCGGCCTCGTGACGGAGGCCCTTCAGCACTCCGAGGAGGCCACGGGCGAGCTGCGCGAGCTGGCCCACGGAATCATGCCCTCGGTGCTGGCCAGGGGGGGACTGCAGGCTGGGGTCGGGGCGCTCGCCTCGCGCATGTCGCTGCCGGTCGAGACCGACGTGTCGGTAGGCCGTCTGCCTCCCGAAGTCGAGGCGACGGCGTACTTCATCGTCGCCGAGGCCCTGACCAACGTCGCGAAGCACGCGCGCGCCCATCGGGCCGACGTCCTCGCCCAGCTGGAGGACGGCGAGCTGCGGCTGCGGGTGAGCGATGACGGCGTGGGGGGCGCCGACGAGCAGGGGAGCGGCCTGCTTGGCCTCGTCGATCGCCTTGCGGTCCTCGGGGGGACCCTGAGAGTCGAGAGTCCCGCCGACGGCGGCACGCGCGTCGTCGCCGCGATTCCAGCTCGCCAGACCCGGGACTAAGCTGGATTACATGGGCAAGAAGCGGACCGCATGGGTCCTGGACACCGAGACGAAGGGAACCGGCGCCGAGATGGTGCCGCTCGAGCGACTCGAGGAGCGAAAGCGCCTCGCCGGATCGCGCGAGCGGATTCACGTCGTCGGTCCCAAGGCCGATCCACGCGAGATGAAGCACGCCGAACCGGAGGCACCACGTGCTCCCCGTCGCTTCAGGGTCGTCGACGTTCGCAGCCGGGAAGCCCTCGCGGAGGACGCGGGCATCTCCGGCGCGCTGGAGGCCCTGCGCCGAGTCGGGAGCATCGTCGACGTGAACGTCTTCGTCTGGGAGCCGGAGGAGCAGGATTGGCGTCCGCTGGCGATGTCCGAGCGGCGGCGTCTCTGGAACCTCAGGTACGCGCCGGGCTCGGCGGAGCCGGCAGTCCCAGCACCCCGCTGACGGCGCGGGCCGCGAGCTCCTCGTCGTACGGTGCCTGGCCCGCCATGGCGATCACGGCGCCCTCGAGGGCTCCCAGGAAGGCGAGAGCGACGGTTGGCGCGGGCGGCCCCGGCGGGATCGAGCCGTTCCTCCTGCCCGCGCGGACCAGCCGAGAGATGCGCTCGACCCCGGTTTCGTAGATTCGCTCCACCTTCCGTCCGACCGGATGGTCGTGCCCGCTGAACTCGACGCGGAGAGCCATCACCACTCGGGCGATGTCGCGCCGGCAGAAGACGGCGTGGCCGCGGGCGAGGGCCAGCAGCTCCGAGACCGGATCGCCCTCCTGCGATGCGGGCTCGCCGACCTCTCGCATCCAGTTCTCGTTCACCCAGTCGATCACCGCCAGCGCCAGGTCCGCCTTGTCCTTGAACTGGTGGTAGAGGGCCCCGCGCGTGTAGCCCGCGTCGCGCGCCACCTCCTCGAGGCGCAGGTGCCCGTAGCCGTAGCGGGACAGACCTCTCGCCGCTGCCTCGAGCAGGGCGGCTCGTGACGCGGCACGCCGCTCAGCCTGCGTGCGCCGGTCACCGCCGGCCGCGGGAGCGGGGGAGGGGCTGGTGGTCGTACTTACGTGCATGCATGTATGTTAACGTGGAAACGATGGCGATGCGGTTGCCGGAATCGGCGCACACGGAACGGCCCTGGCGGATCCACGAGCTGGCCGGCGACTTCGAGATCGAGGATGTCTGGGCGCTTCCCACACCCGGGGCCCGCGAAGAGTTCCCACTTCTGGTCGAGGGGTTCACCGCGGGCAATGCGTCGCACAGCCCGTCGCGGGCGGCCCGGGCGCTCTGGGCGATCCGCTGGAAGCTGGGTGAGCTCTTCGGCTGGGATCGCGACGACGCCGGTGTGGGCTCTCGTGTCCCTTCGTTGCGGCACCGCCTGCCCGAGGATCTGCGCGATTCGCCCGGGCCGAGGTTCGAGTCGCTCCCCTTCGAGCCGCTCTATCTGCTCGATGACGAATTCGCCGCGGAGGTCGCGAACCGGACCGTTCACGGCGTAATGCATCTCGGCTGGGTGCCCGAGGGCGACGGCACCTATCGCGGACAGATGGCCGTCCTGGTCAAGCCGAACGGCCCGCTCGGGCGCGCCTACATGGCCGGCATCAAGCCCTTCCGGCACCTGGTCGTCTATCCCGCGCTGATTCGCCAGATATCGAGCGACTGGCGGGCCCGCCCCCGTGGGTCGGCTGCGGCGCAATAGGGTGGGCTGCGGTTGGAGCAGAGGTGGGACGGATACGGACAGAGCGGACCCGGCTGTTTGCGTCAGGCCTGTGTGTGGGCGCGGTGTTCCTCCTCGCCGGCCCGGCTGCGAACTCGGCCCTCGCACGGCCGAAGGGCGGGCGCATCGTCGTCGACGCGCCCGGGGCCCGCGCGGTGGTCAAGCGTCATCCGTTCAGCCTCCGGATCGAGGACGGACGCGGCAATCGGGTCCTGAGCGAGGTCCGTGGAGGCTCGCCGCTCAACACGCCGCCGACGCTCGATCCGGTCGCCCCCGGCGCGGACAGCCGCGACGCCCCGACCCTCTACGCGCCCCTTTCCTTTCTCGTCGGCGAGGAGTCGCTCACCCAGTACGACGGCAGTCTCTTCGGCGGCAACCTGCTCTCCGGGCGTCGATCCGGGGTCCAGTACTCCCCCACGGCGGTCCGGAGGGTGAAGCGCGAGGGCCACGGTGCGAGGCTCGTGCTCTCGACCAACGACCCGAGCGGACGCGTCCTGGTCCTCCGCCTCAAACCCTTGGGGTGCTGCTCGATCGCCGTCTATGCGGATGCCCACCCGGCCGCCGGCGTGGCGACGATCGGTGACTCCTTCTCCTCAGGCGCCGGCGAGGGATTCTTCGGATTCGGCGGCCGCCACAATGCCCTCGACCAGCACGGCAACACCTTCTCGAGCTTCGTCGACGAGGAGAACCTCGACGGGCTGACCGGCATCGGGGTCGGGGGGGACGGCAGGTCGCTCTACCCCAACGGGCCACCTGCCGCCTATTACCCGCAACCGGAGTTCGTCTCCTCGCGGCACTACGGGTTCCTCGTGGACCAGCCGCAGCTGGTCCGCTTCCAGCTGGACGACCAGCGACCGAACGCCTGGAACGTCACCGCCTCGGCCTCCGGCCTGCGTTACCTGGTCGCTCCCGGCAGCGCTCCCAGGGCGATCCGGTCGCTCACCGGAATCACGGGCCGCCAGCCCGTGCCGCCACGCTGGGGTCTCGGGCCGATGCTCGACAGGCTCGTCAAGAACTTCGGGGAGACGGAGGCGGACTACCAGGGCAACGTCGCGGCGGATCTCGAGAACATCGGCCGCTATCGCCTGCCCCTCAAGGCCTACCGCATCGAGGGCTGGGGGTTCCCGGCCGGCAACGATGGCTTCTTCCTGCACTCGTACACGAGCCCGGCCGAGCAGGCGCAGGTGATCAGGACGCTCCGGTCTCGCGGCATTCACCCGCTCGTCTACCTGCGTCCCTGGATGGAGACGGACTCGGCGGCGGTCGCCAACGGCTGGGTCGCCACCCGTCCGGACGGCAGTCCCTACTTCACGACCGGTACCAGCGGCCAGCCGATCGCGCTGCTCGACTTCACGAATCCCGCCGCGGTCCGCTTCTGGCAGAGGGAGGTGGCCAAGGCCTTCGACCTCGGAGCCGACGGATTCATGCAGGACTTCGGCGAGGAGGTCCTCTTCGGAATGCGCTTCCACAACGGTCAGACCGGTCTCAAGATGCACAACCGCTACCTCGTCCTCTACGCCAAGGCGACGCGCCAGGAGATCCGGCGCTATGAGCGCAAGCACCCGAAGCGCCACCTCTGGTTCTTCACCCGCGCCGGCTACACGGGCAGGCCCGGGTCGGCCGGTTTCGAGAGTGCGAACTTCCCGGGGGACGAGACCACCGACTGGACCCATTCGTCGGGGCTCGCGTCCTCGACTGCCGACATGCTGAATCGCGCGACCGGCGGAGCGTTCGGATTCGGCACCGACATCGGGGGCTACTTCGACCTGACGACACCTCCGACGACGAAGGAGCTCTTCATCCGCTGGGCGGAGTGGGCCGCGCTGAGCCCCGTCTTCCGCCTGCACGGGGCGGGTCCGACGGGGACCCACACGCCGTGGAGCTTCGACGACGAGACGGTCCGGATCTACAACCGGCTCTCGAAGCTCCACCTCAAGGCCGTTCCGCTGATCCTCAGGCTGTGGAAGAAGGGTGTGCGCAACGGCATGCCGCCGACGAGGCCGCTGTGGCTCGCCTATCCACGCGACCGAAACGCTCGTACCCAGGACCAGGAGTGGCTGCTCGGCGCCGATCTCCTGGTGGCGCCCGTCGTCGATCAGGGAGCGGCGTCGCGTGCCGTCTATTTCCCAGCCGGCTGCTGGCGGGATCCCGGGTCGGGACGCCGCTTCAGGGGCCCGAGGTCGAGCGTGGTGCAGGCGCCCCTCGCCGTGCTGCCCTACTTCTTCCGCTGCGGAACCCACCCCTTCAAGCACCGCCGGGGGTGAACCGCCGCGCGGCAGCCACCTCGGGCCCAGACCCCGCCATGAGACAGTTGTCATATGAGCGCGGCGGACGAGTCGCAACGCAGCACGCCTGATCGCCGGCGGGCGGCGCGCGACGCTTTCACGGGGACGACCGCCTGGGCCCGCAACCTCGCCACCCCGGTTCGTGACTTCCTCAGCCAGGAGACCGGCGGCGCGGTCGTTCTCCTCGCTGCGGTGGCCGCGGCACTGCTCTGGGCCAACTCGCCGTGGTCCGACTCCTACGAGTCGGTGTGGACGACCAAGCTCTCGCTGACCCTCGGCAACGACGGGATCTCGCTCGACCTGAGGCATTGGGTCAACGAGGGCCTCATGACCTTCTTCTTCCTGGTGGTGGGGCTGGAGGCCAAGCGAGAGCTCGACACCGGCGAGCTCCGCGAGCGCCAGCGACTCGCCATCCCGGTGGCCGCGGCGATCGGCGGGATGCTGGTGCCGATCGCCATCTTCCTGGCCTTCAACGCGGGAGGTTCCGGAGCACACGGCTGGGGAGCGTCGATGTCGACCGACACCGCCCTTGCGCTCGGGGTCCTCGGACTGGTCGCGCCGGGCGGTACCCGCCTTCGGCTTCGGCTGCTGACCCTTGCGGTCGTGGACGACCTCGTGGCGCTGGTGGTGATCGCCGCCGTCTACTCGAATTCGCTCTCCGTGCTGCCGCTGGCTCTCGCGCTCGTGTTCTTCCTGCTGCTCGCCGGGCTCCGCTACGTGCACGGCACCTGGCGCCGGCAGGCGACGGTCCTCCTTGGGATCGCGCTCTGGGTCGCCCTGTATGAGTCCGGCATCGAGCCGGTCGTCGCCGGCCTGGCGATCGGGCTCGTCACCAGCGCCTACCGGCCGCCGCGGGAGGAGCTCGAGCGCGTCACCACCCTGGCGCGGTCATTCCGCGAGCAGCCCACGCCCGAGCTCGCCCGCAGCGCGCAGCGAAGCGTGGCATCGGCGATCTCGGCGAATGAGAGGCTCCAGTACGCGCTCCACCCCTGGACGAGCTACGTGATCGTGCCGGTGTTCGCCCTGGCGAACGCCGGGGTCCACATCGATTCCGCCCTGCTCAGCGATGCCGTCAGCTCGCCCGTGACGCTCGGGATCTTCTTCGGCTACGTCCTCGGCAAGCCGACTGGGATCCTGCTCGCGTCGTGGCTGGCGTCGCGGCCTTGGCTCACCGGGTTGCAGCGGTCGCTCAGCTGGCCGGTGATCGCGGGCGGCGGGACCGTCGCCGGCATCGGCTTCACGGTCTCGGTCCTGATCTCGAGCCTCGCCTTCGAGGACAGCCCGCAGCTGCTGGAAGAGGCCAAGATCGGCGTGCTCGCTGCCGGGATCACCTCCGCACTGCTCGCGTGGGCGGTGTTCCGCGCCGTGCGCAGGCTCCCCACAGAGGTCAGGGCGCGGCAGGTCTCCGAGACCCTCGAGGACCTGCTCGACCTCTCCGAGGACGTCGACCCGGCTCGCGATCACATCCGCGGTCCGGACGCAGCGCCGGTGACGCTAGTCGAGTACGGCGACTACGAGTGTCCCTACTGCGGGCGGGCGGAGCCGGTCGTGCGTGAGCTGCTCGACTCATTCGGTGACGACGTGCGCTACGTCTGGCGCCACCTCCCCCTCAACGACGTCCATCCGAACGCCCAGACGGCGGCCGAGGCGGCGGAGGCGGCCGCGGCGCAGGGCGCCTTCTGGCCGATGAACGATCTCCTCCTCCGGCACCAGGACGCCCTCACCCCCGAGGACCTGGCCGACTACGCGAGGCAGCTGGACCTCGACGTCGAGCGCTTCTGGGATGGGCTCAGCCGCAGGGAGTACGCCGACCGGGTCGCGGAAGACGTCGCGAGCGCGGACTCGAGTGGAGTTGCCGGCACGCCGACCTTCTTCATCAACGGCAAGAGGCACCAGGGCGCCTACGACATCGACACCCTCACGAACGCCGTGCGCAGGGCGCGAACGGCGGCGCTGTTGCGGAGCAGGCCCTCGGCACCCGAGCTCCAGTCCGTGCGCTGAGCCTCGGGCCGCATAGGCTCGGCCTTCACGGCGAACCCAGGAGGGCACCATGGAACTCGAAGGAAAGGTCGCGCTCATCACCGGTGCCAGTGGCGGCATCGGGGCAGCGGTGGCTCGCAAGCTGCACGACGCCGGGGCATCGGTCGGCCTGCTCTCGCGGCACGGCGACGACCTCGGCCTGGAGCGCGGTCTCGGGCTTGAATGCGATGTGAGGGACCGCGACGCGGTTGCGGACGCCACCAACGCGGTGGTCGAGCGCTTCGGCCGACTCGACATCGTCGTCGCGAACGCCGGCGTCGGTGCCTACGGCCCGTTCCTCGAGCTCGATCCCGATCAGGTCGAGGCGATGATCGACGTCAACCTGAAGGGCACGCTCTACACCGCTGCGGCGACCCTGCCCCACCTGCTCGACTCCGGCGAAGGCGACTTCGTCTCGATGGCGAGCGTGGCGGGCCTGCGGGCCTTTCCCGGCGAGTCCGTCTACAACGCCTCCAAGTTCGGGCAGCTCGGCTTCACCCGTTCGCTCGACCACGAGCTGCGCGAGCACGGGGTCCGCGCGACCTGCATCTGCCCCGGCGGCGTCAACACGAACTTCGCCATCGGGACCGGCAGGACCGCGGGCGATCCCGAGCTCGAACGGATGCTGAGCGCGGACGAGGTCGCCGATGTCGTCCTCTTCACCGTCACCCGCCCGCGGCAGATGCGGATCCTGACCACCAGCTTCCGCCCGATGATCGAGGACTCGTGGGGCTAGAGGGCGGCATACGCCCGCGGGCTGACCGCGGAAATACGACCCTGGGGCGACGACGCGCCACGCCGGCCATGGGAGCTTTGACAACGGGCTGATGCCCGCGTAAGTTCATCGATCAGGTGGGAGTGGGGCAGTACAAGAGGAAGGTGGCGTTATGGGATTCATCACGGTAGGCAAGGAGAACTCGACCAACATCGACCTGTACTACGAGGACCTCGGCTCGGGTCAGCCCGTCGTCCTGGTCCATGGCTACCCCTTGACCGGACACTCCTGGGAGCGGCAGACGACCGCGCTGCTGGACGCCGGCTACCGGGTGATCGCGTATGACCGTCGCGGCTGGGGTCAGTCCAGCCAGCCGAGCACCGGGCTCGACTACGACACCTACACGGCCGACCTCAAGGAGCTGCTGGAGCAGCTCGAGGTGGAGAACATCGTCCTGGCCGGTTTCTCGATGGGAACGGGCGAGGTGGCCCGCTACCTCGGCAGCTACGGCTCGGAGCGGGTGGAGAAGGCGGCGATGTTCGGCGCCATCCCGCCATTCCTGCTGAAGACCGATGACAACCCCGAGGGGGTCGATGGCTCGGTCTTCGAGGGGATCAAGGAGCAGGTCGTCAAGGACCGCTACGTCTGGTTCAAGCAGTTCTTCGACAACTTCTACAACGTCGACAAGCTGGCGCCGGATCGGATCTCCGATCAGGCCTGGCAGGCGAGCTTCAACGTCGCCTGCACGGGGTCGGCGGTCTCGACCTACGTGTGCGTCGACAACTGGCTCACCGATTTCCGCGACGACGTGGCCAAGATCGACGTCCCGACGTTGGTCGTGCACGGGACCGAGGACCGGATCCTGCCGTTCGAGTCGACGGCGGGGCGGCTGTCCGACCTGATCGACGACGTCATGGTGGTCCCCGTCGAGGGCGGCCCCCACAACATCGGCTGGACCCATCCCGAGGTGCTGAACCCGCTCTTCCTGGCCTTCCTGGAGGGCGGCCTCGAGGCGGTCGACGCAGCAAAGGCGAAGGTCGCCGCCGCCTGAGGGCGGATCAACCTTCCGGGCTCGAGCCGCGTCTCACCGGCTCGCCCCGCGCGGGTGAGGAGGCCGCAGCGCGGCCGCGCCCCCCCCCCCCCCCGCGCGCCCCGTGGGGGGGGACGAGGGCGGCGGG
>Ga0081540_1000985_pt1 | contig 25652 bp, 23 predicted proteins | sample TabmetS2T1R1_FD_71024 | JGI IMG/M metagenome (GOLD analysis project Ga0081540, IMG submission 71024) | Tabebuia heterophylla rhizosphere microbial communities from the University of Puerto Rico - S2T1R1 | ecosystem: Host-associated > Plants > Roots > Rhizosphere ... | reverse complement strand
CGCCCACAACCCGAACCACCTCGAGCCCGGGGAGGTGCGATCGACCCCACTCGCCCAGCTGCTCAGTGATCATCCGGTGGAACCGCTCGTCCCGTGCTGCTCCAGGCTTGACGAAGTAAGTATCGAGGTCACCAAGCACAGTCGCCTGCACGACCGCCTGCGTATACGCCGGACCCCAGGTGATCAGCAGCCCCCTCCTGGCGGCGGGATGGAGCTGCCGGACCCGGGCGAGCAGCTCCGTCCCGGTAGCTCCCGCCAGCCCCTGGTCTGCCAGCACGAGACAGACCTGATTGCCGCCGTCGCGGAGCTGACCCAGGACCTCCAGCGCCTCCCCCGCCGACCTGGTAGTGATGACCCGGTAATCGGGCTCGTAGCGCTTACGCAACTCCATCTCAACCCGGCCGCGCGTCCGTGAGCCGTCGGCGAGCAGTATCACCGGTTCCAGCATCAGGCCCTCGATTTCGAAAGTTCCAGCAAGACTAGGGCGTGGGGCCCGCTCGCACCGATCCACCAAGGAGTAGCCATGTCGGTTCAGCTGAATCACCACATCGTCCGCGTCCGCGACAAGGAGGAAGCAGCGCGGTTCTTCGCGGAGATCCTCGGTCTGCCACCGGCGACCCGTTACGGACCGTTCTTAGAGCTGAAGACCGCTAACGGCGTAAGCCTGGACTTCGCCGACGACCATGGCGAGCCGGTTCCTGCGCACTACGCCTTTCTGGTCAGCGAAGCGGAGTTCGACGAGATCTTCGCCCGCATCAAGGAGCGCCGCTTGGGCTACTGGGCTGACCCGTTCCATCGTCGGCCGAACGCGATCAACACCAACGACGGCGGCCGCGGCGTTTATTGGGATGACCCGAACGGGAACAATCTGGAGATCATCACGCGGCCCTACGGCAGCGGCGGCTAACCGCACTGCTAAAACACTTCGTCACTTAGGAGAGGAGTCTTGATGCCGGCCTGGATATGCGTTACCTGCGGCGTGCAGTACCCAAATACCGACCGACATCCGACCGCCTGCCCCATCTGTGAGGACGAACGCCAATACGTCGGCTGGAACGGCCAACAGTGGGCAACCATGGCCGAGATCGCCCGGGACTACACGGTAGTCATGCGGAACGAGGAAGCCGACCTGGTCGGCATCGGCGTCGAGCCATCCTTCGCAATCGGTCAGCGGGCGCTTCTGGTGCGCACTCCACATGGCAACGTGCTGTGGGACTGCATCTCGCTGCTCGACGAGCCGACCCGTCAGCGCATCGCCGGCCTGGGCGGGATCGCCGCAATCTGCCTATCTCACCCGCATTTTTACGCCGCCAACGTCGAGTTCGCCGACGCCTTTGACGCGCGCATCTTGATCCCGCGGGCCGACCAGCACTGGATCCAGCGACCCTCTCCGCGGATCGAGCTCTTCGACGATGACATCGAACCGGTGCCAGGGCTCCACCTCGCCCGAATCGGCGGTCACTTCGATGGCGCGGCCGTGCTCCACTGGCCGGCTGGCAACGGGCAGCGGGGCGCGCTGCTCACCGGAGACACCATCACCGTCGTGCAAGACCGCGAATGGGTGAGTTTCATGTGGAGCTACCCGAACCTCATTCCTCTCGATCAAGCCACCGTCCTCGATATCGCCCGCCGCGTCGAACGATTCACTTTCGACCGCGTCTACGGGGGCTGGTGGGGACGGATCGTCGTCGAGGACGGACCCGGGGCCATCCGCCGCTCCGCCGACCGCTATGTCGCGCGGCTCAACGGCCAACGACCACCGCGGCAAGGCGGGCGATCCCGGTAGTCAGGGCCGCCTCAAGTCCAGTTCGACGATAACTGCTTCATTCGGTGCGAGCACCAATTCATGCGGGTCGAGGCCCGACCCCAGTTCCCGGCGATGGGTACTCAGGATCAGCCTGGCGTCCGTCCGATCGCGGGCGACGGCCACCGGCCGATGCGCGTCCGCGAAGTTGAGCAGCACCATCAGCTTGCTATTTCTGCACGAGCGCCGGTACGCGTAGACATCCGGACCGGCCTCGACATCCTCATAACTATCCGAGCGGAGACACGCGTGCGCGTGCCGCAACTGGAGCAGCCATCGGTAGAGATTGAGCAGGGAGTCGGGATCGGCCCGCTGGCTGGCAACGTCGACACCGTGGGCAGGGGTCGGGAGCCATGGACGGTCGTTGGAGAATCCGGCCGACACAAGGTTCATGTCCCACTGCATTGGTGTCCGTACCGGGTCTCGGCCATTGGGGTCGGTTGCCAACACTGCTGGCACGGCGACGTCGGTCATCCCGATCTCCTCGCCGTAATAAAGGAACGTGGTGCCCGGCAGGGTCGTGAGTAGCACGGCGGCCACGCGCGCTCGAGCCATGGTGTCGATACCGACTCGCGTGTGGAGTGCATACCGGCTGGCGTGACGGGAGATGTCGTGATTCGACAGTGCATGCGTCGGCCATCCCGGGGTGCTGGTGGCCTGCTCGAGCCCGCTCGCACGGAACGCCATCGCATCCCACGGATTCGCCCAGAAGCCGAAGTCGAAGGCCAGCTGCAATTCGTCTCCGGATCCGTAATAACGCAGCCGCCGCGCCCGGTGATGGATCCCGACTTCGCCGACCAGCACCGTATCGGGGTAACTATCGGTCACGGATCGCAGTTCGCGAAGGACGTGATGAACGAATGGATCGTCCAGGTTGCGGTGCCTGCGGTCATCGACTTGCGTCGCAACGCGTAGATCGACGACGTCGGGCGGGTTGTCTCGTAGCAAGGCATCCTTACCGAGACGGTGCGGGGCATCCACCCGAAAGCCGTCAACGCCCCGATCCAACCAGAACCGAAGAACGTCATGCATGGCATGGCGAACATCGGGGTTGCGCCAGTTCAGATCCGGTTGCTGCGCGGTGTAGGAGTGCAGATAGTACTGACCCGTCGCCGAGTCGAACGTCCACGCACCGCCGACCCGTTCGAACGCAGACAGCCAGTTGTTGGGCGGCCCGCCATCTGGTGCCGGATCCGCCCACACGTACCAGTCGCGCAACGGGTCGGCACGCGACCGGCGTGAGCGTTGGAACCACTCATGCTTATCGGAGGTGTGGTTGGGCACATAGTCGAGGAGGACGCGCAGACCAAGTCCATGCGCCGTGCGGATCAGCGCCTCTGCGTCGTCGAGCGAGCCGAACCGGGGGTCTACCGCGCAATGATCGACGACGTCGTAACCGAAGTCGACCATCGGAGAGCGGTAGATCGGGGACAGCCAGATAGCGTCGACGCCAAGGGATTCCGACTCACCGGCCAAATGACCGAGACGGTTGATAATGCCGGGCAAGTCTCCGTAGCCGTCATCGTTCCCGTCGGCAAAGCTCAACGGATAGATCTGATAGATCGTGGCGTGTCGCCACCACTCCACGCCGACCATGCACAGATCGAATCAGGCGGACCAGCACCGTAACTCAGCGGCGCGCTGGCGTGCGGATTCCGTCCAGCACGAGACTCAGCAGTCGTTCATTTCGTTCCAGGCTGGCATCGCGCGACATACACATCCCTGCTATCAGCTGCATCAGGTCAGCTGCGTCGATATCGCCTCGGGCAGCGCCTGCCTGTTGGGCGCGTTCTAGGACCTGGGCCGCCGCGTTCCGAATCCTCTCCCGTGACTGCAGCGCGAGATCGGGGTTCTTCTCGAACGCCTCGTGCAGCTCGGTGAGGAAGACTCGCTTGGCCTGGGCGTAGCGGACGAAGCCGTCCAGCCATTCGACGAGCGCATCCCACGGTCCCGCATCGACCACGACCGAGTCGGCCAGCGTGACCAATGACTCAACATCCTCGCGATATACGGCTTCAACGAGATCTATCCGGCGCGGGAAATGCCGGTAGAGCGTGCCAACGCCGACGTCGGCCCGCTTGGCGATCTCTTCCATCGATGCTTCGCTACCCCGCTCAGCCAGCACGCTGCGCGCCGCGCCGATCAGGCGTTCGTAGTTGCGCTGGGCGTCGGCGCGCAGCGGTCGCCGTGTGGACGGGGCGGGACCGGCTGGCGGTGCGCTTAGTGCGGCGCTGCGGCGCATCACCCGATTATTCCCTTCACGAGTGTGGTCTCCGAGACGAAGATTGGACTTGCAAAACCGGAGGGTGCCTCCGTATTGTAAACGGAGGTTACTTCCGTTTAGTCATCGTAATCCCTGAGAGGCAGCGCGCTGTATGTCCTCCGACACACTCGCCACTAGCACACCGGCAGCGTCCGAGCGATCTGGACCGCTTGGTCCGTTCCGTCGCCGGCGCAGCAATCCGGCGAGCGTCGTACTGGCGGTGATCCTGACCAGTCAGCTGATGGTCGTGCTGGACGCGACCATCGTCAATGTCGCCCTGCCGGACATCAAGACCGCACTGAAGTTCTCCGATGCGGAACTGTCCTGGGTGCTCAACGCCTACACGCTAACCTTCGGCGGCCTGCTGCTCCTGGGTGCGCGGGCCGGCGACCTGCTCGGCCGGCGCCGTACCTTCCTCGCCGGCATCACCGTCTTCACCTTCGCCTCCCTGATCGGCGGTTTCGCCACTGCTGGCTGGTTCCTGCTCGCCGCGCGGGCGCTGCAGGGCGTCGGTGGTGCTCTCGCCGCACCGTCGTCGCTTGCTCTGCTCGCCACGATGTTCCCCGAGGGCCGCGAGCGGCTACGGGCGATCGCGCTCTACACGGCGGTCTCGATCGGCGGCGGCGCCATCGGGTTGATTTCCGGCGGCATGCTCACCCAGTGGGCATCGTGGCGGTGGGTCCTGTTCGTCAACGTCCCTATCGGGCTGGCGGTTCTCGCCGTCGGCGCCTCGGTGCTGCCCGAGACGGCCCGTCGACAGGGCCGGTTCGACCTCGCCGGTGCACTCACCTCAACGATAGGTGTGGGCGCACTCGTCTACGGATTCGTCCGGGCCGCCAGTAGCGGCTGGAGCGACACCCTCACCATCGGTGCGTTCGTTCTCGGAGTGTTACTGCTGGTGGCCTTCGTGCACACCGAGCTGCGCGCTGAACAACCGATCACACCTTTGCGCCTGCTTACCAACGCCAGCCGAAGCGGGGCCAATGTCGCCCGCGGGCTGCTCTTCGCGGGCATGTTCGGAATGTTCTTCTTCCTCACCCAGTTCCTGCAGGACGTCCTTGGTTACAGTCCCCTTCAGGCCGGCTTCGCTTTCCTGCCCGTCCCGCTGACGGTGTTCGCCTCGTCCCAGCTCGCCAGCCGGGTATTGGTCACCCGCTTCAGCAGCAAGGCCCTGACGCTTATCGGCATCAGCCTGTCGGCGATCGGTCTGCTGTTGGCGACTCAGCTCAGTGGGGGCTCGAGCTACCCGCAGATCCTCGCCAGCCTGGTGCTCTTCGGTGCCGGTAACGGGCTGTCCTTCGTGACGCTGACCACGGCCGCGCTCGCCGGTGTTGCCCCGCAGGATGCCGGAGCCGCCTCTGGTCTGGTGAATGTCACTCAGCAACTCGGCGGCACGCTCGGCGTTGCGGTGCTGGTGACGGTGTTCGGCTCGGCCAGCAAGTACGCCGCCAGCCACCCGGTTCCTGGTGCGAACCCGTTGGCGCAGCTGAACCATGTGTTCGTCTACGGCGCTGATCATGCCTTCGTCGCGGCCACCCTGTTCCTGGTCGCCGCACTTGTCCTGGTTGTCGCCGTGGTCAGGGGACCTAAGCCGACTAGCCTCTCCGAATAAAGACGGGCACGTGAACAGAACAGCGTTGGTGAACTAGGGTCTGGTTCATGGCGCACGACACCGCAACAGTGACCGTCGATCGGCCTATCAGCGAGGTTTTTGCGTTCTTAGCCGATGGCATGAATGAACCGGCCTGGCGCCCTGGGGTGACCAACGTCAGTCACGTCGCTGAGACCGGCGCCGAAGTGGGCGCGACGTTCACGCAGACCATGAAAGGGCCCGGCGGCCGGTCGATACCCGGTGACTACCGGATCACGCACTACGAGCAGCCGACCCGGCTCGACTTCGAAGTCATCGCCGGCCCGGCCCGTCCAACCGGCCGATTCGATCTGCGCGAGACCGCAGGCGGCACGGAGGTGACCTTCACCCTCGATGTCAAGCCACGCGGGCTGATGGTTCTTATGACGCCGATGATCAACAAGCAGGTGCACACCGAGGTCGGCAACATCGCCAACCTGCCGAAAGCAATGAGCTCCTAGCCGCGGCTCCTCCATTACGACCGGCCGGCGTTCTCAATCGTGACCGGCGCGCAGGTCATCCGTAACTGGCGGCGTATGCGTACTCGGGCTCGATCAGGTATATGACCCGATCGGTGCGCAGCGGGTACGGCTGTCCGATGTACTTCTGCGAGAGACGATCGATGATCGCCCACCCACGGTCGCCGTCGACCCGTTCGGTAACCCGGCCCCGCACCGTCGCCATCACGAAGGGCCGGTCATGATCGGTAATCGAGAGTGCGACCCGTGGATCACGTTCGAGGTTCCGGGCCTTGCGGGAGTCCGGCGAGGTCATTACCGCGATACGGCCATCCTCCAGACCCACCCACATCGGCACGCTGTGCGGCGCGCCGTTCGGCAACAGGGTGGCCAGATGGGCGTAGTTAGCGTCCTCGAGCAAGCGGCGGACGGGTTCTGCGATGGTCGCGGTCCGGCTCGTGTCGTCGTTCGTCATCAGCTATCTCCTGCGTCGGAGTAGACTTTGGTACCTAAATATTTCGTGTGCCCTAGAGTTTGATTCTCAAAGACTATGATTGTCAAGACCCCACGAAGAGGAAGGTGCGGAAATCCATGATCGATTCCGTCGAGGTGAACCTCGAGCGCGGCTTGGTTGGTCATCCCACTGCCGACCCAGTCCTCGAAGCGGTGACCAAACGGATCGTCCAGATCACGCGGCAATACGAGCGAGCGATGCGGGAGGTAACCGCGCGCTACGGCATTTCGCTCGGCGACGCGGAGGTCCTCTTCTCTCTCGCGCACAGCGAGAGCCCGAGACAGACTCCGGGAGAGCTCGCCAACAGATTCCAGATCACCCCGGGCAGCATGACGACCCGGCTCACCCGGCTCGAGCGTGCCGGCTATATCGAACGACACATCGACCCCAACAACCGGGCAAGCATCAACGTTGTGCTGACTCCCGCGGGACACGAACTGCACCGGATGGCCGTTGCAGAGCTCATCGACCTGCGCCGCGACCTGATCGCTGACGCGCTTCCGGCCCGTGATCTATCCAGGCTCAACACCCTGCTCAGCCGAGTTCTCACCCACATCGAACGCGGGCGGACACCGGACCTGCCGATACCCCTGCAGGCAGACGTAGGCTGAATCAAAAGGTGATCACGGTTTTGATGCCTGTCGGCCTGCCCAGGATCAGCTCGCTGGCCCGCTCAGCAGGGTAGCGTCCGGCGATGAGGGTTTGCACCACGTCGGGCCAGCGATGACGGAACAGATCCAGCTTCCGCAGGGAGGATGCGAAGGCCTCGGGCCCAGCGTTCACCGTGCCCAGCAGCACCTGATTCTTCAACACCATGTCCCGCATGAGCCGAGCCGAGTCCGTTTCAACGAAGGCTTGCATGCCCGGGACTCCCGTGAGGACGAAGATTCCATTGGTGCCCAGCACACCTAATGCCTCGAGCGCGAAGTGTGAATGCCCGACAGCTTCGTAGACCAAGTCGATGTTGCCCATCTGTTCGCGCAGATCGGCGAACGTGAGCGCCTGGGTGGAGACGTAGGTCGCACCGACGGCCGTCACCAGGTCTGTCCGGGGACTGGGGGGTAGTTCGCGCGAGTAGACGTAGGTTGCGAAACCGGCCGAGACCAGTGCCATCGCACCGAGCAAGCCGACTGGCCCGATGCCGAGCACCAGCGCCGTAAGCCCTTCGCCACGCTCTTCGGCCGGCGTGCGCGGGTCCAGCCACGGTGGGCGCTGCTGCATCATCCAGAAGATCTGGCCAAAGGCCTTCTCCGCGATGGTCAGCGGTTCGGTCAGTACGGCGATGTCCCGCAGATCCGGCGGGACGAGATTCATGTGCTGCTCTTGATCTACGACAAATTCGGTCAGGAATCCGTGTGCCTCTTTGATGCCGCGTTCTCGGAAGTCGCCGGTGTAGCAGTAGTCCTGATGCCCGGATCGGCACGCCCGGCAGCCGGGATGGGGACATGGACGGCGCACGGACGGTACGACCAGATCCCCGGGCTGGAAGCGCTCGACCGCCGTTCCGACCTCGACGACCTCGGCCAGCGCCTCGTGGCCGATCACTAGGTGGTCATCACCTGGTGGCGGGGTCCCGTACTCGAAATTGCAGATTTCCTTGTCGGTGCCGCAGATGCCAACGTCGAGAATCCGTAACTTGAGCTGATCAGGCTGGGAGATCCAAGGATCTTCATGGTCAATGACTTTGACCCCCCGAGAGGCCGGGAATACTGCAACTGCCCTCATGGCACCTCCGGCGATGATGGGGACGAAAGCTCCATCAGCTCGCAGTCGATGGTTCGCCCGACTCCAATCCGGAGGGTGCGACCATAGCGGCGCTGCGTCGTTCGTCCTCGCGGATCAGGTGGATGACAGCGTTGATCAAAGCGAGGTGGGAGAAGGCTTGGGGAAAGTTCCCCAGATGACGCCCAGAATGCGGGTCGATCTCCTCGGCGTACAGGAGCAAGGGGCTAGCGTAGGAGAGCAGCTTCTCGCAAAGGGCGCGGGCGCGGCCGACCTCTCCGATCTCGGTTAGCGCGGAGACCAGCCAGAACGAGCAGATGGTGAATGTCCCCTCCTCGCCGCTGAAACCGTCGTCCGTTTCCTCGACCCGGTACCGAAGGACCAGCTCGTCCTCGGTGAGGTCGTCGGCAATCGCCCGCACCGTCGCAAGCACACGTTCGTCGTCCGGCGGCAGGAACCCAACCAGCGGAATCAGCAACGCCGAGGCGTCCAGCGCAGTGGTGTCATAGTGCTGGCAGAACACTCCGCGGCCGTCGGTGCCGTTGGCGCAAACGTCAGCGTGAATCTCATCGGCGGCCTTGCGCCACGCCGATGCGTGGTCGTCGTCGCCACGCAGTTGAGCCAGTTTCGCACCGCGGTCAGCTGCCACCCAGCAAAGCACCTTAGAGGCGGTGAAATGTTGCGCGTGCCCGCGAACCTCCCAGAGTCCCTGATCGGGCTCGCGCCAGTGCGCCAACGCGGCCTCGACCTGGCGCACCAGCATCGGCCAGCGTCGCTCATCCAGACGGTCGCGGGATCGGGTGTGCAGGTAGACCGAGTCGAGCAAGACCCCCCACGCATCGTGCTGGCGCTGGTCCCACGCGCCGTTGCCGATTCGGACCGGACGAGCCCCGTCGTAACCGGAAAGGTGGTCGAGCGTGTACTCAGTCAGTTCACGCTCGCCGCCGATCCCGTACATGATCTGCAGATTCGCGTCCTGTTCGGCGAGATCGGTGAGGAAGTAGAAGAAGTCGTCCGCTTCCCGATCCAGCCCTAACGTGTATAGGCCCCACAGCATGTACGTCGAATCACGCAGCCAGGTGTACCGGTAGTCGTAGTTGCGTTCGCCGCCCGGCGTCTCCGGCAGCGAGGACGTCGCCGCAGCCAGCAGGGCACCTGTAGGCGCGTAGATCAGCCCCTTGAGCGTCAGCGCCGAACGCTGCAGGTACTCGCGCCACGGGTGATCGGGAAACTTGCCTCGGCTGATCCACTCGTGCCAGAAATCGGCCGTGCGGGCCAGGCGCTGATGAGCCTCGTCAAAGCTTTCAGGCGGAGTGCCGTCGCCCCACGACAGCGCGCAGAAAACTCGCTCACCGGCACGCAAGCGGCGCCGTGCGACGGCTCGCGGACCCTCGAACCCGACGTTCAGGTCAGTGGTCAGCCGGAGCAGCGATCCGTCTTCGCCCCCAGTGACCTCGGCCTGCCCATAGCCGCTTCCGACGTGCCGCCACGTGCCGCGAGCGCGGCCGTAATCAAACGCAGGCTCGCATTCCAACACAACGTCAATCGCCCCTTGTAGACACCGGACGGTTCGAAGTAGCACGCGCTCGGCACTCTGGTCCGCCGGCACCCGGCGATGAGTCTCAGATCTGGACGAGCCATGACGCCACGGGCCGACTAACAGAACATCCCGGGCCACCGCCCAACCGGTCGGCGTACTCCACGTCGTCTCTAGCACCATCGTCCCGGGCAAATAACGCCGTCCCGACGGAACCATCACATCGGCGGCCCCGAGTCGAAACGAGCCAGCTCCCCGGTCGAGCATCGCGGCGAACACGCTCGGCCCATCCATTCGGGGGAGGCACATCCATTCCACATTTCCGCTCGGCGCGACGAGCGCCGACACCTCGCAATCGGACAAGAATCCGTAGTCGGCAATCGGCGGAAACGCGCTACCGCCTAGCGTCGATCGAGTCGCCTGCGGGCCATCGATGAAGTGATCAGTCAACGTCCGTCACCTGCCTCGTGCCCAGGTGCGCGGATCGGCCTTTCCGGCACCGGCCCATTTTCGCCGTAGCGTATCGCCCGGCAGCAAGATCGACCTGTTTGCTATAGGGCCGCGACACGCGCAAAACTGGGAGTTTCGCCCGTGATCGCGGTCGGCAAGCTCTGTATCACGGGTTCACCTGCACTACGTCCGATATGGATAAGGTCCGGTTTACCTCGCGCTCACAATGAATATCACTTCAATTCACCTGGATGATGTTCATGCGATTGAGGCCAGCCTCGGGCAGCGGCTGGTGAACAGGAGAATCATGACCAAGGAACATCACGCACTATGAGTCATGTGGCCATCCAGGCACCTGGCGCCTGCGGCGGCGTACGAGCAGTTGCCCAGGCACATCGGCGAGATACATCAGAAGGAATAGCAGCTCGGCGGTGCTTGGGGGGATGACCCATGTGAGGCCTCCGATAGCCACGAAGAGCGTCGCCGTGGTGATGCGGCGGGCTCGATTCAGCAGCCGGCGCTCCTCAGACACCGGTTCGGCCAGGCCGGCTTGCTCGGCCGTCCATATCAGCCACGCCAGAGTCAAACTGATCAACAGCAGGTTGCCCGAAAACATGGTGACCGCCAGCGGATTGTCCGTGGTCCGGCCCAGCAAAGCGGTGGTGAACGGCAGCAGACTAATGCCGAACAGGAACCAGAAGTTCCGCAAGGCGAGGGTGTCCTCGTGCCGGCTGATGCGCCGGAACACCCGGTGGTGCAGAAGCCAGAACTGCGCGATCACCCAGAAGGCGATGAAGAACGCTACGAATCGGCCTGACTCATTGCTCAGCACATCCCATAGCTCACGGGCCGAGCTGCCGCGTGCCTCAATGGTGGTCAGGTCGAGCACCAACAACGTCAGTGCAATCGCGACGACACCGTCGGTGAGCGCGATCAGGCGATCGGGTGCCTGGACCGGCGCGGCTGCGGAGTCCATGTCGGCGGTATCGACCCCGTCCGCGGCCGCAGCATCGCTGCGGCGCGCACTAACCTTGACCGGCCGATTCCATCGCACCCCGCCAGTATTTCAGGACGTCGACGCACGGACGGTGCCGCGCACCATTGGTCACGTCCCAAAGTGAATTCCGCATGCGACGATTGCTCCCATGCCGGAAGTCAGGCCGACGGGGGTACTCGGGCTCGTCCTGCATCCGCATAGCGACCCGACGGTCGTCGTGGAGACGCTCACTGCCTGGGCGCGATCACACCGCAAGCGGGTTATTGTCGACGCCCGGGACGCGGCGCGGTTGGCCGCCGACGCAGCCGTAGAGCCAGTGAGCGCAGCTGAGCTAGCCGATCAGGCCGACGCCCTGATCAGTCTCGGCGGTGACGGAACCATGCTCGGCGCGCTGCGACTGGTAGCGCAGCGGCCCGTCCCCGTCCTCGGCGTGAACCTCGGAAACCTCGGCTTCTTGGTCGAGGTCGAACCGAACGAGCTTGACGCCGCGCTCGATCGGCTCGACCGAGGGGACTACAGCATCGAGGAACACAGCGGGGCGGTGCTGATAGACGGACGCGACGAATCGGTCGCCTTCAACGACATCGCGCTCGCCAGCGTGCCCGGCGAGGGATCCGTACAGGCGTTGTTAAGCGTAAACGGGCGCCCAAGCGGACGATACCGTTGCGACGCGCTCGTCATCGCTACGCCGATCGGTTCTACCGCCTATTCGTACGCGGCGGGCGGACCGCTCGTGTCCCCGATGCTCGACGCCATGATCATCTGCCCCGTGGCGCCGATATCGGGCATATCCCGACCAGCAGTGATCTCCGCGGCCGAGCCGATCGGGTTGGCCCTGATGGAAAGCAGCGGCCAACCGGCGCTACAAGTGGACGGCACGATCACGCGACGGATGCAGCCCGGCGAGGCGCTCGAGGTACGCCTCAGACCCCAGGCGGGCCTCCTGGTGCGGCTGGACCCCACGCGCTATCAGCGCCGCAGCGGGGTCAAGCTCAGCCTGCTCGATTTGCCCTTCCTACCCGAGGAGATGCGCGACCTGCTCCCGGGCCGCCGTCGTCCTTGACCGCTTTGGCATCTGACAACCGACGCTGGTTCCCGCGCGGGGCCGGGCACTGCTCGGCTGTCAACGCGTACCAAACACTTCCGCTCATATGAGCGCGAAGGCGCACGATTTCACAGCAAACCCTTGACAAGATCGTCACTCGGCGGGATGTTGATCTGGGTCACATCTGAGGGTGAATCCGCTCAATTGAGCGGTCGCTGCCAAGGAGATCTGATGATTCGTGGCGCGCCTAAGCGGATCCTGGCAATGCTGGCGGCGCTGACCGCGGCGTCAAGCCTGGCGGCCTGTGGTGGACTTGGTTGGGCTGGCGGCAGCGGCAATTCGGTGCGGGTGTTGATGGTCAACAACCCGCAGATGGTGGATCTGCAGAAACTCGCTGGCACGTTCACGCAGCAAACCGGCATCCATGTCGACTTCACGGTGCTTCCAGAGAATGACCTGCGGAACAAGGCCAGCTTGGAGTTCGCCAGTCAGGCTGGACAGTACGACGTCGCGACGTTGTCGAATTTCGAGATTCCGTTCTATTCGCAGAACAACTGGCTCACCCCGATGGATGATTACATCGCCAAGGATCCCGGCTTTGACCAGGCCGACGTGCTCAAGGCGATCAGCCTGAGCCTGACCGGCAAGGATGGGAAGATTTTCGGCCAGCCGTTTTATGGCGAGTCGTCGTTCCTGATGTACCGCAAGGATGTGTTCGCGGCGAAGGGCTTGACCATGCCGGATCGTCCAACGTGGGATCAGGTGGCCGATCTGGCGGCCAAGGTCGACAACGCGCAGCCGGGGATGCGGGGCATCTGCTTGCGCGGCGAGCCCGGTTGGGGGCAGGTGCTAGCCCCCCTGACGACAGTAGTGAATACCTTCGGTGGTACCTGGTTCGACAAGGACTGGAACGCGCAGGTGACTGGGCCAGGCTTCACCGACGGGACAAACTTCTACGTCAATCTGGTGCGCTCACACGGCGAGATCGGGGCCGCGCAAGCCGGCTTCACCGAGTGCCTCACCGACCTGGAGACGGGCAAGGTCGCCATGTGGTACGACGCGACGTCTGCGGCCGGGTCGCTGGACGGACAGGGCTCGCCGGTCGCCGGCAAGATCGGCTATGTCCAGGCACCGGTCAAGCTGACCAAGAGCTCGGGCTGGCTGTACGCGTGGTCGTGGGCGATCGAGAAGGCGAGCAAGAAGAAGGACGAGGCGTGGAAGTTCATCTCTTGGGCGTCTAGCAAGGGCTATGAGGAGCTGGTTGGCAGTAAGCTCGGGTGGGCTCGGGTGCCGGCTGGTAAGCGGGCGTCCACCTATACCAATCCGGATTACCTTAAGGTGGCAAGCTCATTCGCCGGGCCGACGCTCACCGCGATTAAATCGGCCGACCCGGTATCACCCGGTGTTCAGCCGCGCCCCACGATCGGCATCCAGTTCGTCGACATCCCGGAGTTCACCGACTTCGGCACCGCCTCCTCCTTGGCGATCGGTTCGGCGATAGCAGGCAAGGAGTCGGTCCACAGCGCCCTGCAAACCAGCCAGCGTTTGGCCGCGGCTGCCGGCAAGCTCTACCAGAAGTAGCGGAGGACAAGCGATGGCAACCCAGGTGACCGAGGCCGAGGTACGGCCGTCGCGTGTCCGCCGCCACCGGGCCGCCGCGCCCGGCGAGCCGCCGATCACCCCGCGCGAGCGGTGGGGGCGCCGCGCTCCGCTGCTGCCCGCGCTCGTCTTCCTGATCATCGTCACGCAGCTACCGTTCGTGGCGACCCTGGTCATTTCCTTCCTACGATGGAACGCGCTGTCCCCTCAGACCCGGGGCTGGGCGGGGTTCTCCAACTACAAGAAGGTCTTCACCGATCCGGCGTTGCGCTCGTCGGTGATTTTCACCATCGTGCTCACGGCGACCGTGGTGATCGTCAGTTTGCTGCTCGGCCTGGCCATCGCGCTGCTGCTCGACCGGGCATTCTTCGGGCGAGGCGTCGTCCGCACCATGATGATCACGCCGTTCCTGATCGTTCCCGTCGCGGCAGCACTGCTGTTCAAGCACGGCATCTACAACGCCAGCTACGGTCTGATCAACGGCACATTGACCTGGATCTGGGATATATTCGGCGGCACCGCGCCCCAGCCGGACTGGCTCACGGATTATCCCAAGATCATGATCGAGATCCAGCTGATCTGGCAATGGACGCCGTTCATGATGTTGATCCTGCTCGCCGGCCTGCAGTCACGCGACCCTGAGGTGATGGAGGCGGCTCGCGTCGACGGTGCTTCAGCCTGGCAGATGTTCACCTACATCACACTGCCGCATATGCGCCAGTACCTGGAACTCGCCGCCCTGCTCGCCACGATTTTCGTCCTCCAGACCTTCGACTCGGTGTTTGTCATCACCTCCGGCGGCCTAGGGACGGCGAACCTGCCGTACACGATCTACCAGACATTCTTCAGCGCGCACGACTATGGCTTGGCCTCGGCGCAAGGCGTGGTGGTGGTGGTCGGCTCGTTGATCGTCGCCACCCTGGCGCTGCGCACGGTGTCGGGCCTGCTACGCGAGGAGAAAAGATGACCGCCGCAGTAGCGCAGCGACCCGTCGCAGTCACCGACACGCGGACACGCCGCAAACGGCGAGTCGGCAACGCGCTGCTCGGTTTGCTCGCGTGGCTGATCGGCATTTTCTTCATCATCCCGGTGCTCTACATGGTTCTCACCTCGTTCCACAGCGAGGCCGACGCCAGCACCAATCCACCCAGCATCACCGCGCCGCTCACCCTCCAGGGCTACCGACAGTTCTTCGGGCAGGGCACCAACACCAGCCCGTGGCCCTACCTGGCGAACTCGGTTACCGCGAGCGTCACCTCCACGATCCTCGTGCTTCTTCTGGCGTTTCCGGCCGCGTATGCGCTCTCCATCCGGCCGGTGCGCAAGTGGTCGGATGTGCTGTTCTTCTTCCTATCGACGAAGATGCTGCCGCTGGTCGCTGGACTTCTGCCGATCTACCTGTTCGCCCAGAAGGCCCACCTGCTCGACAACATTTTCTTGCTGATCATCGTCTACACGACGATGAACCTGCCGATCGCGGTCTGGATGATGCGGTCGTTCCTGGCGGAGGTACCGATCGCAATCATCGAGGCGGCCGCCATCGACGGCGCTGGCATCCTCTACACCATGCGGAAGATCGTCGCACCGATCGCGGTACCGGGCATTGCGGCCACCGCACTGATCTGTTTCATCTTCAGCTGGAACGAGTTGCTGTTCGCGTTGGTGCTAACCGGCGTTCAGGCCCAAACCGCACCGGTGTTCTTGACCAGCTTCGTCACCAGCCAGGGCCTGTTCCTGGCCAAGGTCTGCGCGGCCGCCGTCGTCGTGTCCATACCTGTGGTTGTGGCAGGCTTCGCTGCACAAGACAAGCTGGTGCAGGGTCTGTCTCTAGGGGCCGTCAAGTGAGAGCCGCGATCATCAAGTCCGCCGGCAACGTCTCAGTCGAGACGGTCGACGATCCGACGCCCGGGTCGGGCGAGGTGATCGTCGAGGTCGCTGCCTGCGGGCTCTGCGGCACCGACCTACACATTCTCGAGGGCGAGTTCGCGCCGTCCCTGCCGGTGATCCCTGGGCATGAGTTCGCCGGTCGGGTCGTCGCGTTAGGCCCGGACGCACTAGATGTGCGTGAAGGTGACCGCGTGGCCGTAGATCCGTCCCTCTACTGCTACCAGTGCCATTACTGCCGCATCGGCCACAACAACCTCTGCCTGCGCTGGGGGGCGATTGGAGTGACCGAACCCGGCGGGGCGGCACAGTATGTGGCCGTGCCCGCCGCCAACTGTGCTCGGCTGCCCGATCACATCGAAACGGCCGATGCGACTTTGATCGAGCCGCTGTCCTGCGCGGTACGCGGCTACGACGTGCTGCGCAGCCAACTCGGGTCACATGTGCTGATTTATGGGGCCGGCACTATGGGCCTGATGATGCTCGAGCTGGCCAAACGCGTCGGCGCGGTGAGCGTCGACATGGTGGACGTCAACCCGGACCGGCTCACGGTCGCCAGGCAACTGGGCTGCTCGAACGCGGTGACCTCAGCCGACGTCTTGGAGCAACCGTACGGATGGGAGCTGGTCGTCGACGCCACCGGCAACGACAAGGCCATCCAAGACGGCCTCGGCCGCGTCGCCCCGGCGGGAACGTTCCTGCAGTTCGGGGTGGCCGCTTACGCGGCGCGGGCCACCATCGAGCCGTACAAGATCTACAACCAAGAGATCACCATCACCGGCGCGATGGCGGTGCTGCACAGTTACGAGCGGGCCGCCGAACTGTTTGCCGCAGGAGTGCTCGACCCTCGGGTATTCATCACCGACCGGCTGCCCCTGGAGCAATACGCCGAGGCGCTGGACACGTTCCAGGCCGGAAAAGGCCTCAAGACGCAAGTGATCCCCTAACTTGTGTCCACTAGCGGGACACTGGCGGCGGCCGGGGTGAGCCGTGTGCCCCTGACCAGGGCTTGGCGCACGCCGCAGAACTGGAGGCTGTGTGCCAAACTGGCAGTTGAGCTGCTCAGGTGAGCGGTCGGTGGCATGAGGGGATGGATCGACGTGCGGACCGGGCCAGCGCAGCTGATGTTGATGTCCCGTGTGGCTCGCAGCTACTACCTCGACGGCCGGTCGAAGAGCGATATCGCGGCCGAGCTGAATATCAGCCGCTTCCGGGTTGCGCGCCTTCTCGAAGCGAGCCGCAAAACCGGGCTTGTCCGCATTGTGATCGAACACGAGGGATCGATCGACACCGATCTTTCGATGCTTCTTCAGTCCACCTTCGACTTGGCGCACGCCGTCGTGATCGATACTCCGGACGACGATGACGTTGCTCTGCGCGGCCATCTGGGCGAAGCAGCCGCCGACCTTCTTCAAGAACTGGTCACCGCCGACGACGTCTTGGGCCTCGCCTGGGGGCGGTCGCTGAGTGCGATCGGGACGGCACTGACCGACTTCGTCCCGTGCCCTGTGGTTCAGCTCACCGGTGCCCTGTCACGTCCGGACGCGACTGACGTACTCGAACTGGTCCGAAGGGTGGCCCGAGTGGGTGGCGGCCCGGCCTACGTTTACTACGCCCCCCTTGTCGTCGCCGATGCCACGACCGCGCGGGCCTTGCGCCGCCAGCCGGACGTGATGCACGCGGCCACTTTGTTGCCGGCTGTTACGTGTGCGGTGGTTGGTATCGGCGCTTGGGCCAAGGGGCTGTCAACCGTCTTCGATGCCGTTGAGCCCGAGACTCAGGAGCGCGTTAGGCGAGCCGGGGTCATTGGCGAGATATCTGGAGTACTCATCGATAACAACGGCAGGGAAGTGATCACTCCATTAGGCAAGCGCATCATAGGCGTCACGGGGCAGCAGCTGGCAGCGATCAAGGTCGTCCTTGGCATCGCCTACGGCGAAGGCAAGGTCGACGCCGTTCGATCCGCGCTCACCGGAGGACTGGTGACTAGCCTGGTGACCCACTCCGCACTCGCCCGACTCCTCGTCGAGCCCGCGCCCGGAAGCCACCCAGCCGATCCGGCCGCAGCCGATACAGCTCGTGTGTCGCGCTGAGATTCTGCCGGGAGGCACGGCCAACCGCGGCCTCGTTCGTCGGATCGGCGATACCGTGCATCGGCCACTCGGCCCATACAGCGATGCCGTTCACCAACTGCTGCGGCATTTGGAGAGGTCGGGATTCACGGGCTCGCCCCGGGTACTCGGAACATGTGGTCAATCCGAGATCCTGAGCTATATCGACGGCAGAGCCGCGCGCCTTCCGCCACCCGAGTGGGCGCTCACCGACGATGCCCTGGTCACGGTCGCGGAGCTGCTGCACAACTATCATCAGCACGCGGACTCGTACGAGGCAGGTAGCGATGGCTGGCAGCGCGCCGTGCCGGCCCGGTGGCGCGGATCGCTTATCACGCACAACGACACCAACCCAGCGAACATCATCTTCCGCAACGGCGCCGCGGTCGCATTGATCGACTTCGACCTTGCGGCGCCAGGTTCCGTCGCGTGGGAGCTGGCTGTCGCCGGCTGCTTCTGGGCGCCGCTGCTAGACCCCCGCGACGTAGCCGACTCGCGCCACGGTCATGGCATCCGGCGATTCCAGCTATTGCTGGACAGCTACGGAGTCTCGTCCGAAATCCGATGGAACGCTGCCCAGGCCGGCACCGCGGCAAACGACTGGATCGCCGAAATCATCGAGGACGGCAGTAAGCAGGGTCATCCCTGGTTTACCCAGACGTGGACACGCACCGCGGCCGTGTACCGACGGGCGCACCGGTGGATCGAGGCACACGCGCACGAGCTGGCTGGGTATTCGTAGCCGGATGCTCAGTGATCTACCCACCCCGCACGCATTGAGCAAGCTGGAGGCCGTATGACCCTTGTGGCAGGTATCGACTCGTCTACCCAGACCTGCAAGGTCGTCATCCGCGATGCGGAGACGGGAACACTGATCCGGGAAGGTCGGTCGTCGCATCCGCCTGGCACCGAGGTCGATCCGCAGGTCTGGTGGACCGCACTACAAGAGGCGGCGCGCGCAGCCGGCGGCCTCGGCGACGTGGCCGCCATCGCAGTGGGTGGGCAGCAGCACGGGATGATCTGCCTCGATGCGGACGGGAAGGTGATCCGACCTGCCCTGCTGTGGAACGACACTCGATCCGCTCGCGCCGCGGAGGATCTCGTCGCCGAGCTGGGTGGTCCGCAGGCTTGGGCCGACGCCGTGGGGTCGGTACCCGTGGCCTCGTTCACGGTCACCAAACTGCGGTGGCTGGCTGAAAACGAACCCGCGAGTGCGGCCCGCACGGCCGCCGTTTGCCTCCCGCATGACTGGCTCACCTGGAAGTTGGCCGGAGCGAGAGATGGCGAGTCGTTGACCACCGATCGCAGCGACGCAAGCGGCACCGGCTATTGGTCTCCCACGACCGGGACGTACCGTCCCGACTTGCTGAGGCTGGCGCTGGGCCAGGAGCCGCGCGTACCCGTTGTGCTGGGCGCCAATCGACCGGCCGGTCAGACCGCGAGCGGGGCGGTGCTAGGCGCCGGAGCCGGCGACAACGCCGCAGCCGCACTCGGGGTGGGCGCCGCGGTCGGCGATGTCGTCGTCTCTATCGGCACATCCGGCGTGGTGTGTGCAGTCAGCCCGTCGCCGACCGCCGACCCATCCGGAACCGTGGCCGGTTTCGCCTCCGCCACAGGAGAATTCCTCCCCCTTGTCTGCACGCTCAACGCGGCGCGAGTATTGGACGCTGCCGCGGCGATGCTCCGGGTCGACCACTCCGAGCTCTCCCAACTAGCGCTCAATGCTCCGCCCGGAGCCGAGGGTCTGGTCCTCGTGCCATATCTGGAAGGCGAACGCACGCCCAACCGGCCCGACGCCACTGGTGCGTTGCACGGACTGACCCTGCGTACGAGCACACCCGCACATATCGCGCGGGCAGCGATCGAGGGCTTGTTGTGCGGGCTAGCCGACGGTCTCGACGCTTTGGAACGCAACGGCGCCCGCATCAATCGGATCATCCTGGTGGGTGGCGGTGCCCGATCCGAAGCGCTCCGGCTCATCGCCCCGTCGATACTCGGCCACCCGGTAGCCGTGCCCTCCCCCGGTGAATATGTGGCGAACGGAGCCGCCATCCAGGCGGCGTGGGTCATCAGCGACGCACCGCACCCCCCGTCGTGGGCTTCTGCCGACGAGCAGCTCCACGAAGGAGATGCCATTCCCGCCATCCGGGAGCGGTACGCCGCGGCCCGAGACCTCACCGTCCCCCAGTAACGCGCCGGGCGGGTCCCGTCACAAGAGGGAGCATTGAACGGCATTGGGTTACCGCGGCGCTGCGCGCTTGAGCTGCGCATCGGTCGGCGGTTGGTAGAAGTTCAGCACTGCGTGTTGGCAGCCGAAGGCTTCGTAGGCGGGCAGCAGGTCCAGCGTCTCCGTCATCGCGCGCTCTTGAGCCGGGTGGAGAAAGACCTGGACGCCGCGCCTGATCGCCCCTGGATCTCGGCGGATGGCCTCGCAATGGCTGGTGAGGACTTGATTGATCCGGCCCCATTCGGCCGGCTCGACGCCGGTGGCGTTCCATTCGTCGGCGTGGGTGGCCACAACTCGTAGTGACTTCTTCGCCCCTTGCCCGGCGACGACGATGGGTGGGTGTGGTTTCTGGATCGGCTTGGGGTTGCAGATGGCGTCCTCGAGGCGGAAATGCTGTCCGTCGAAGTTTGCCGTGTCCTCTGTCCAGAGCGCCTTGATCACCCGCAAGGCCTCGTCGAGCATTGCGATCCGCTCGCCGGCGCTCGGGAACGGGATGCCGTAGCCGCGGTGCTCGGCCTCGTGCCATGCGGCCCCGAGTCCGAATTCGAGTCGGCCCCCGGAGATGTGATCGACGGTGACTGCCATCTTGGCCAACACGGCCGGATTCCGGTACGTGACGCCGGTGACCAGGCACCCGATGCGCGCGCGCTTCACCACCGTGGCCATCGCGGCGAGCGTGGTCCAGCCCTCCAGCGTGTCTTTGCGGTAGTCGCGGGCGACCGCATCGCCTATCGCGTCCGGCCCGTAGAAGTGGTCGTAATCCCACACCCCGTAGAACCCGAATTCGTCGGCCAGCCGCCAGAACCGTTCCAGCTCGGCGTAGGAGCACGTCGGGGCGAGCTTGGCGGAAATCAGCATGCGCCGATCGTGCTCGGGCGGACGCCGTGCACGCAATGCGGACTGCGCCTCGGCCGCAGCCGTCCCTTATGGCTCGCCGGGCTAGGCTCGGAAGTAGGTCGCGACCGCCTTCCCGTGTCGCACTGGTTTGTAGTCCGCGGGGCCTTCGGCTTCGATCAGCGGCTGAACGCGGTCGACGAAGAAGTCGGCAACGGCTGACGGGTTGTCCCAGACGTGGACACTGGTGACCATGCCGTCACCAGCGTCCCAGGCAACGGCAGCGACGAGCGCGGCGGGCGGCTCAGACAACAGGCGTAGGCGGGTGCTCCACTGCTCCCAAACTTCGCGCGGAGCGGTCACGGTCTCGATAAACATGTTGACTCCGTCTCAGGTGATCGCGCTGTCAAGCTGTTTCTTGGACTTCCTGCGGCGGCGCCGCACCACGCCTCGGTGAGACACCTGACATCCCCCGGATATCGACTCCAGGCTGGTTATGATCTTGGACTTATCGTTGCCATTTGGCATTAAGTCCAAGACCATGACTGACGATCTCATCCGACATAGTCCCAAACGCATACCGCCGCGCCTAATCACCGCAGAGCGACTACGACCGCTAATCCGACGACGTCGTCCGGCCGCCGTTGCATGATTACAAGTTCCGCATGGGAGCGATCCACCGCGTCAGGGAGCGCGGGAGCGGCGGACGTTATCGATTCGTTGCGGTCCGGCGATCGCGTTCCCGGCCCGATCGTCGTCCACTGGTCTTGGTGGATATTCACCCGGCAGGGGGAGACGATGGGTGCCCGCTGGGCCGGACGCGCGTCGCGGCGTGCTGGAGCGCCGCAGTGGCTGCTCGGCGCTGCTCTAGTCGTGGTCGTTGCTTCGTGCAGCAGCGGCGGCCCACTGCGCGATTCGCCGAGCAGCCCGACTCGGCCGTCAACGGTGTCGCCGTCGACAAGCGCGCCTGTGGTTACCTCGGTGCCCGCGCCGGCAAGCTGTCAGCGCTGGTCCTGCCGGCTGCGGCAGACGGTGGCCTTGCCTGATCAGCACGCCGCGCGGTTATGGCTCGGACCGGATCAGCAGAACTATGAGAGCCGGCCCGTGGTCGAGCTCCTCGATCACGGAATCACCGCGCAGTGGTGGATCTCGCCGCGCGGGGACGGGTGGAACGGGTCGTTGACTTGCGTTGCCGGCCGGTCTGAGCCGAACTGCGTCATGGTCGACAGCCTCGGGATGCATGCGGGCGTCGCAGAGATTCTCCTGCTGCAAGCCGGCCGGCTTGTCCACCCGGCCGGGGCCGAAGCCGTCACCGTTGCCGGTGAACCGCGCGCAGCCGACCTCGATGGCGACGGCTACCTCGACGTGATCGGCACCACCAACGACTATCACCCCAACTTCGCACAGGGGCACAACTACTGGCAGACGTTCGAGTATCGCGCCGGCCGGCTCGTCCTGACCGGCTGCACCGCCGAGACCCGCGGGAGTGGACCGCCGGTACAGCTGCTGCATGGGGCCTGCCCCGCGTAACAAGCCGCCACGCGGTGGCGCAAGGAGGCCCGGCCGGCCCACTTTGATACAGCCGTGGACCGAATCCACGAAAAGTTCCGCAGTTCTACGGATTCCAGCCGCCGGGCAGCGCTGTACAACGGGAGGAATCTCCGTAGCCGGAGCGGATTTATGCGCACGGCGGCGCTTCTAGCTTCGAAGCCGTGAGCAAACCTGTGCACCCTTTCCGGCAAACCCGCCCAGCCGCACCGCCCACCTATCTCCAGCACAAGCGCGGCATCCCGGCCCGCTGGGCGGGGGGCGATTCGTAATGTCCCAGTTGTTCCCGCCGCCGGTGTCATCGCCCGCGGCATACCGAACCGCGGATGCGGCCGACAAGATGACGCCGGCACCGGCGCGGCCCGATAGTCAGGGCCCACCCCCGGCAGCTGGAAGTACCGGCCGGCACGACGGTGGAGGTAGGTCTCGGCTCACCCTGATGGTTGCGAGGACGATCGCGCTAATCCTGCCGTTGGTGGGATTCGTCTCGCTTCTGCTGCGGGCCGAACTCGACCTGCACTGGGAGAGTCCTCGTCTGCACTTCGTACTCTTCCTTGCCCTCGGAAGCGGCGCAGCTCTTCTCGCCTCGTTTGCCGCGCAGGCGGCAGATCGGCGCGGCGATGCCCGGGTGATGCTTCTGTCCCTGGCCTTTCTTGTCACCGGCGTGTTTCTTGCCGTTCACGCGATCGGTACGCCCGGCGTGTTGCTGAACAACGACTTACCTGGGTTTCGGGTGGCCATTCCGAGCGGCTTGCTGTTGGCCTCACTATTCGCCTGCGCATCTGCGTTCGTTGATCTGAATCCGGCCTTCGCACCAGCCGTCGTGCGGCATCGCAAGGCCCTACGTCGCTCGGTGTTCGTGGCCATGGCGGTCTGGATGGGCTGGTCACTGCTCCAACTCCCGCCGCTTGCCGGAAAGAGTGCCGAGGGCGCTGGCACCTTCGTTCAAGTCCTCGCCGGGCTGGGTGCAGCGATTTATTCCATCTCCGCACTGCGCTACGCGGTCATCTACCGACGCAGGATCACCCTGCTGCCGTTCAGCGTCGTCGCCTGCTTCGCTCTGCTCGCGGAATCGATGTTTGGGTCCGCACTCGTCGGCGAGCGGACCTGGCACGCCAGTTGGTGGGAATGGCATCTGCTCATCGTGACCGCCTACGGGGTTGTGCTGTATGCGGCCCATCACCAATGGCGCGAGGAACGGTTTCGCCAGCTGTACCTCTCGACAACCCGCGAGCGGACCGAGACCGTGAGCGTGCTCTTCGCCGACCTCGCCGGCTTCACCACGTTCGCCGAGCAGTCCCCACAGGCGGACGTCGCCACGATGCTCAGCGCGTACTACGGGCTGGCGACTCCACTCATCTCCCAACGCTTCGGCGGCGAAGTGGAGAAGTTCATCGGGGATGCGATCATGGCGACGTTCAATACCCGAGGTGATCAGCCTGATCACGCGGTCCGCGCCGCCACCGCCGCCGTCGAACTCCAACACCAAATGCGTTCAATGGCCGCCGACCATCCCGACTGGCCCAGATTGCGTGTCGGCGTCAATACCGGCCCGGCGACAGTGCGAGAGATGGGCGGCCCAGGATATGTCGCCTATGCCGTCGTCGGCGACACGGTCAATACCGCATCGCGGCTCCAGACGCTCGCCCCGCTCGGCGAGGTGCTCATCGGCCATGAGACCTACCGGCGCCTGCCCCCCAACGCCACTGCGGAGGCCCACCGCGCACTGCGCCTGAAGGGCAAGTCGAATCCCGTGGACGCCTACGTGCTGCGCTCGCTGTCCGGCACCCCTCGACCGAACTGACCGAGCCAATCATCTAGACGCCGCTCGTACGACCAGTTACCCGAATTCGAAGGATTTAGCATGACGCTGCTCACTTTTGCGCCCGCGGCCGCCGCTTCCCAAACCGCCAGCCGATACCTGCTTCAGGCAACAGTCAGTTCCGCCTGGCATGCGGCGAGCGGAACAGACATAGCTGACGAGATGCTGCGGTGGCCGGCCGACGTCTTTGCCTTCACGCACGTGGCCCTTGATCGCACCGAGGCATATCGCTTCGTGGTGTCACCACCCAGCGGCCGGCAATGGCCGCCAGCCCAGAACCCGGACTGGGCGGATGCGATCACGCGGGCAGCACGAGAGTGGGCGGACTGGGCCCAGGCACCGCAAGGACCGCCGCCAGAGCTCGTCTGGCAGGAATGGCAGATCGTCCGCGACGCAGCGGACATCTCTATTGACGAGGTCACATCAGGCCGGGCCTGGCGCCTGTGCCAGGCCCTGTTGACGCTGCACGCCATCTCGGATCAGGCCTGCGCCGGAATAGGGGCTGATATCGCCCCGGGCAGCGCCGCAGGAATCTCATACCGGGCCCGGACGCGTGAACTGCTTGCCCGAACCGGATCGATGGCGCGAATACACCCCGGATTCCTGCGCGTGCTCCCCAAATACCGAACCCCGACCGGGGGCATCACTTCCCGGTCAGTGTCGCGCTACGCCTCCGTCATCGGCCCAGCCGTCGAGGTGAACATCCACCAGACGTCCCGACGCAGCACCACCGGGGAGCGCAAGCAGCTTAACGTGCTGCTCCTTCCTTGGCCGCTCCAAGTCGCAGACAAAGACTTCCGGCCCGTGTCCGGGTCGGTCCATGAACGCAGCATCGAACCCTACGGGTACTTCGAATTCAGCCCGTCCGAGCCCTTCGACGTATCACTCGCCGACCGGGTCCTCGCTGCGGCGATTGAACAAGCCGACCACGTCGACATCGTGGTGCTGCCGGAAAGCTCGGTCCCGGAAGATCAGCTGGCGAGTCTTGAGATGGTGCTCGCTCGTCACGGGGTCTCCCTGCTCATCGCCGGCCTGAGAGGGTCTGGAGACGCAGACATGCCTCACTCTTCGAATTGGGTGCACTTCGGCGCATGGCTCGACGGGCGGTGGTGGCACTACCCGCAGGACAAGCATCACCGGTGGGCGCTCGATCCGAGCCAAATCGACCAGTATCGCCTCGGGGGGGTGCTCGACCCCCGGGGGCGGG
>Ga0081540_1000984_pt1 | contig 25680 bp, 21 predicted proteins | sample TabmetS2T1R1_FD_71024 | JGI IMG/M metagenome (GOLD analysis project Ga0081540, IMG submission 71024) | Tabebuia heterophylla rhizosphere microbial communities from the University of Puerto Rico - S2T1R1 | ecosystem: Host-associated > Plants > Roots > Rhizosphere ... | reverse complement strand
GTAGTCGGCGCCGAGATTGGCCAGCGGCACCAGCCAGCCTTTCTTGGCCCAGATCGGCACCTCATAGGTGCCGATGGTCAGCACATCGAACTGTCCGCCCTTGGTTGCGATATCGGTCGTGACACGTTGGCGGAGCACATTCTCCTCGAGCGTCACCCATTTGACGGTGATGCCTGGGTTCTTCGCGGTGAATTCGTTGGTGAGCCCTTGCATGCGGATCATGTCGCCGTTGTTGACGGTGGCGATGGTCAACGCGGTCTGGGCAATTGAGGGAGCGGAGACGAAAAGGGCAGCCGCGCCCGCAGCGGCGCAAAGGACGTTTTTCAAGGTGGACCTCCCATAGCCACGTTGAGCATATGCCCACGTGTTGAGCTTATGTTCAATCCGTTGCCGATTTTTGTCAAGCGCGGACACGAGGCGGCACGCGCGATCGACGCGCCATCACCTGCGGGATTTTGCAGTCGCGAAGGGAGTATCGATAACGCCTTCGAGCCGAGTGCTTTTTGGCTCGCGCAAGGACAACGCGTCGAAACAAGCCGGCTCGGAACCGCGCCTCTAGCGCTGCAGGACCGCCCGCGCCGTCGCTTCGTCGGTGATCAGGCCGTTGATCACACGACCTGCGAGTGCAGCCTTGATCGCCGGAACCTTGCCTGCGCCGACCGCTGCCGCGATCGTGGTGGATTGCGCGGGGATCCGCGGTGGAATGCTGGTCAGCCGCTTGTTGGTGCCGCCCTTGATCAGCCGCCCGTTGGCGTCATAGGCCCAGCCGGTCACCTCGCCGACCGCCCCCAGGCGCATCATTTCAAGCAGTTCCTCGCGCGTCACAAAGCCGTCGACATGGACCTGGGCCTTCTGGTCCATCTGCCCGATGCCGATCAGCCTCAAATCGGCTTGGGCTGCGACCGCCCTCACCCGCGCGATCGGCTCGATGCGGACCATGCGGTTTCGCTCGTCCTCGCTCGACATCAGGAACGGCAACGGCATCGGATAGTGACGCGCTCCGGTGCGATCCGCCAGCCGCCCCACCGTGTCGTAGAAGCTCGCGGAGCCGTCGGCGGAGATGTTGCCGACCAGCGAGACGATCTGATGATCGGGCCGCTCGATTGGCGAAACCCGCTCGACGGCCGCGCGCACTGCGCGTCCGGTGCCAAGCGCCACGATGACAGGCTTCTCCGAGCGCAGCGTCGTCTCAAGAAGGTTGGCGCAACGTTCAGCGATGCCGGCAGTCGACAGAGGCGCCGAGGGATCGGTGGGAACGACTTCGCAATGTGCCAAATTGAAGCGATTTTTGAGCCTGGAAGCCAGTTCCATGCAGGCGGCGATGGGGTGTTCGAGACGAAAGGTGATCAGCCGCTCGGCGAGGCACAACGAAACCAGGCGCTGGGCCGATGCCCGCGAGACCTGCAGCATTTTTGCGATTTCATCCTGGGTGTGTCCGGCAATGAAGTAGAGCCAACCGGCGCGCGCCGCATCGTCGAGGCGAGACTTTTCGTTCTCTGGCGTCGCCATGACCCTACATCAACCTTCCGTCCAGAAGTCCGCAATCCGGTCGAAGATCCGATCGGCTCCGGCGTCCTGGAGCAGACCGTTGCTCTGGTAGCGGTAGTGCGCACCGCCGACAAACCCCCACACCCTCATGCCGGCGGCCTTGGCCGCCATGACCCCACTCACGCTGTCCTCGATCACCAGCGTACGATCCGGCTTGGATCCCATCGCCGCGGCTGCGTACAGGAAAAGATCGGGTGCGGGCTTGCCGCACCTGACCATCTGCGATGTGTACACGCGGTCGCCGAAGTGGTCGCCGAGACCGGTCAGTCGCAACGAAAAGGATACGCGATCAAGATCGCTGGAGGAAGCAACGCAGAACGGTATCCTCAACTCCGACAATAGCGTCCCTACCCCCGCGATCGGTTCGAGCTGACACCTGAAGGTCTCGCGAATCCGCAGCGCCAGGTCGGTCAGGAAGTCCTTGGGAAGCGCCTTGCCTGCGGTCCGGCAATACGCGATCACGTCCGCCGTGCTCCGGCCGAGGAAAAGCCGAAGCACCTGCTCGATGCTCAGCTCGACGCCGCACTCACGCAGAATTTCGGACAGACAGCCGCAGCTCAAGACCTCGCTGTCGACAAGCACGCCGTCGCAGTCGAAGATGATCAGGTCGATATTTGGAAGCTGGGATTCCATCCCAGCATAAGATCATATGCTCACGATGTGAGCAATAGATCAGGAAGTAGGCACACGTGCGCCCATCGGCTGGCTCAGGCGCCAAGCTTCACGCGCAATTTCCGTTCTTGACGTCGACAATGAGGGCGACGCCGAGTCGGAAACAACGTAAGGTCGAAGCGCTCAGAGACGTGTCCCCACACGCCTTTCGGCGCGAACAACATGACGAGAATTCCGAGCGCGCACAGCAGAATGAGATACCAGGCGCCGAATGGCGAAATAGCATTTCCATCAGATAGAAGATGATGGCGCCGATCACCGCCCCCCCATGGTGCCGATACCGCCGATGAAGATAACATAGGCGGTCCAGTCCAGCACCGCCAGTCGTCCGGCCGGACCGGAAGGCGGAATCAACTGATCGTTGAGGAATGCAGAGTCAACATCGAGCTCGCCAAGCTGGCGTACGGGTCTCGGACATGAACACGTTGGCGCTGCTTGCGACAATGCCTTTCAGCTGTAGTTGTGATTTGAAATCAACGGCGCCGTGTTGCTCTTGCCGACATTCGGACGGGCAAGTCCATCAACCGCGAGCTTGCGCCCAGACCGTTGGTCATCGTTATGAGGTAACGACCGACTAGATATTTGCATGATCATGTCCTCTGAGGTTCCATACCAATGAATGCAGAACGCGGAATTCGAGTTTTGCTTGAAAGAGCTGAGGTCGAAGTAAACGGACCAAATCCATGGGATCCGCAGATTCATAACCGGAATTTTTTTTCCCGAGTGCGGGCTCAAGGCTCAGTTGGCCTTGGGGAGGCCTATATGGACCACTGGTGGGACTGTGAAAGGCTCGATGAGTTTTTCAACAGGGTAGTCAGGGCCCGCCTGTCGGAACAAATCCCAATCGCGCCGAGTCTCCTATGGCTGTTGTTGAAATCCCGCATCCAGAATCGACAACGAAAGGGTCTGGCCAGGACTGCAGCCGAGGCGCACTACAACATTGATGTAGAAATTTTCGAAGCGACCTTTGATCGGCGCCTTAACGGCAGCTGCGGACATTGGAAAGATGCACAGACGCTCGACAGCGCTCAGGAGGCCAAGCTGGACCTTATTTGCCACAAGGCTCAACTGCAAAGGGGACAGCGCGTGCTGGATATTGGAAGCGGTTGGGGTGCTTTCACAGGCTTCGCTGCAGAGAGATTTGGCGTCGAGTGCGTCGGGGTGTCGGTGTCGAGCGGCCAAATCGAATATTGCCGCAAACGTTATGCCCACTTACCCGTGGAATTTCATCTCAATGACTATCGTGATATCAGTATCAATGTGGACCATATTGTTTCGATCGAAATGTTCGAGCACGTAGGCCCCAAGAATTATAGAACCTATTTCCAACGCGCGCGCCACTGCATAAGCAAGGACGGGGTGTTTTTACTACAAACAATCGTGGCGAATGAACCTTCTCCTGTGCTGGACCCTTGGTTAGACAGGTACATATTTCCTAACGCGGTCTTGCCTACTATTGGTGAGATAGCCACAGCGGCGCAGGGTTTGTTTGTCATTCAAGACTTCCGCACCTTCGGCGCCGACTACGACAAGACCCTCATGGCTTGGCACCAGAATTTCCAATCGAGACGACCGATGATTGCCCAGAAATATGGCGATAGATTCTGCAGAATGTGGGATTATTACCTATGCTGTTGCGCCGGCGGTTTCCGCGCTCGCATCATCAATGTAGGACAGCTGGTTCTTTTGCCAGATCGGTCTCATTAGGGTCAGAACTCACTATAGCCAAGTTCGTTTCACATTCATAATGCCCGCACGACCTCGTAAATCGACACATTCAAGGCGCCCGTCTCGAAGCCTGCCTGACAATAAGCAAGATTGTCCTCGCACAATCTCTTGAAGCGGTCATCAAACTCGAGAGTGTGAGTTGCAGGTCACTTCTTCCGGAATCTTCGTTGTCATTCATCAAGCGCGCGTAACTTTCGCCAAAGCATTCGGAAGCGACCAATTGTAGTCCCACTCGCGCGTCTCGCTCGCGATGATTCGGGTCGTGGGTAACATGCCGGGAGGGACGCCCCTAGACACGCTGTTCCGCTTGGACGATCATGTCTGCCGGCTTGAGGCACCATCATGGATCTCGGAGTTTGGCTGCGGACCCTTGGCCTCGAGCAGTATGAGGCGTCGTTCCGCGAAAACGCAATCGACGACACGGTCCTGCCGAGCTTGACGGCGGAGGACTTGAAAGATCTTGGCGTCTGCATTGTCGGGCACCGCCGTAAGCTGCTGAATGCGATTGCCGCCCTGCGTGCTGAAGCGAATGCGAAGGACGCTCTTTTCAGGAACACGGTCGAGCGCCGCCAGCTCACGGTCATGTTCTGTGATCTTGTCGGCTCGACGGCGCTCTCGACCCGAATCGACCCCGAGGACATGCGGGACATCATCGGCGCCTACCACCGCTGTTGCGCCCAGGTCATAGCCAAAGCCGAGGGTTTTGTCGCCAGATACATGGGCGACGGGGTGCTCGCCTATTTCGGCTATCCGCAGGCCCATGAGGACGACGCCGAGCGCGCGGTGCGCGCCGGTTTGGGATTGATCGCGGCGGTGACGAAGCTCGATGTCGGCGCCGAGACGGCGTTGCGCGTGCGGGTTGGCATTGCCACTGGCCTGGTGGTGGTCGGCGATCTCATCGGCGAGGGCGCATCGCGGGAACACGAGGTGGTCGGCGAGACCCCCAACCTGGCGGCGCGGCTTCAGGCGCTGGCCGAGCCGGACACCGTCGTCATCGCAGGCAATACGCGCTCGTTGCTCGGCGAACTCTTCGAGTATCGCACTCTCGGCAGCCTGACGATCAAGGGTTTCGGTGACCCGGTGCCGGTCTGGCAGGTCACCGGCGCGAGCGCCACCGCGAGCCGGTTCGAGGCGTTACGAGCGACCAGAACGCCGTTGGTCGGCCGGGATGAGGAGATCGAGCTCTTGATGCGCCGCTGGCAGCAGGTTAGGAGTGGCGACGGCTGCGTCGTGCTGATCTCCGGCGAAGCGGGCATCGGCAAGTCCCGTATGGCCGAGACTATCCTCCAACGATTGAGCGGCGAACGACATATCCGACTGCGCTACTACTGCTCGCCCCACCATGAGGACAGCGCTTTTTATCCGGCGATCAGCCAGTTCGAGCGAGCTGCCGCCTTTCGCCGCGAGGACACAGCAGAGCAACGTCTGGACAAAGTCGAAGCCGTCCTGGGGCTCGCGACCGGCAACCCGCGTGAGGCCGCGCCACTACTTGCGTCTCTGCTATCAATCCCGACTGGCGACCGCTACCCGCCACTGGACCTCAGTCCGCAGGAGCAAAAGGAGAAGACGCTGCATGCCTTTGTTGCCCAGGTGGTAGGCTTGGCAGCGCGGCAGCCGGTCCTCATCGTGGTGGAGGATTTGCATTGGAGCGATCCGAGTTCACGCGATCTGTTTGACTTGATCGTCGACCGGGTATTGACGCTCCCCGTCCTGGTGATCGTCACGTTTCGCCCGGAGTTCGCGCCGCGGTGGGTCGGCCGCGCGCACGTAACGTTGCTCAGCCTCAACCGGCTGCGGCCACGAGAGCGCGCCGCGATGATTTCCTGCGTGAACGGCGGCAAAGCTCTACCCGGGGAGGTCACTGAACAGATCATCGACCGAACCGACGGCGTACCATTGTTCATTGAGGAATTGACCAAGGCGGTGGTGGAAAGCGGCGTGCTGGTGGATGCTGGCGACCGCTGGACGATGGCCGGGCCATTGCCGCCGTTCGCCATCCCCACGTCGTTGCACGCCTCGCTGCTGGCGCGGCTCGATCGCCTGGCGCCGGCACGCGAGGTGGCGCAGATCGCAGCGGCGCTGGGTCGTCAATTCTCGCATGAGCTGATCCGAGCAGTCGTGCCGATGCCGCAGCGACAGCTCGATGACAGCTTGGCGCAGCTGGTTGCTGCCGAGTTAATGTTCCGCCGGGGCACACCGCCAAACGCGGAATACACCTTCAAGCATGCGCTGGTGCAGGATGCCGCCTACAGCACGGTGCTGCGCAGCCGGCGCCAGCAGCTCCACGCCCACATCGCCACAATCCTGGAGAGCCAATTTCCGGAGATCGTGGCCGCTCAGCCACAAGTGGTTGCGCGGCATTGCGCCGAGGCCGGCCTCGACGAGAAGGCGGTTGGGTACTGGCTCAAGGCGGGTCGGCAAGCCGTCGCGCGTTCGGCCATGACGGAAGCGGTTGTGCCGTTGCAGAAAGGATTGGGCTTGCTGGCCGCCCTGCCCGACGGTCCGTGGCGCCAGCAGCAAGAGCTGGACCTGAGGTTTGCGCTCGGGCAAGCACAGACGGCCACGAGGGGGTACGCGGCGCCGGAGGTGATGCAGAGCTTGGCGCGGGCGCGCGTGCTCGCCGAGCAGCTGGATCGACCCGACTATCTCATGGCCTTGCTCCATGGCCAGTGGCTCTTCCATTTGGTTCGAGCCGAGTACAAGCTGGCGCTGTCGCATGCCGAACAGATGGAGAAGACGGGCGAAGTGCGTAGCGATGTCGCCATGCAGGTGTCGGGCCGCCATAAGCAGGGTGTGACCCGCTTCTTTCTCGGCGAATTTGCTGGGGCCCGTACCCTGCTCGAGCAGTTTCAGCACCTGAACGATGTGGCGCATCGTGGGTATTATATTGACACGCTTTGCTTTCTTGCGGTGACACTGCTGTGCCTGGGCTACGTCGAACAAGGAAGGGCGCTGACGAACCAGGCATTATCAGAGGCTCGCCGGCTAAAACGTGCCCACACATTGGCCACCGCGCTGCTCTTCATGTGCAGGGCGGGGTGGCTTGCCGACTCGCCTTATGACATGCAGCGGCACGCCAATGAATTGGTAGCTCTGGCGAACGAGCATGGTTTTTCACTCTGGTTGAGTGGTGGAATGATTTACCACGGATGGTCATTGACTGCGCTCGGCCAACCAGAGGAAGGCGTCGCCTCGCTAACGCAGGGGCTCGCGGCGACCCGTGCTACTGGAGCTGTCCAGGGTACCCCGGTGATACTCACGTCCCTCGCCCAGGCCTACGCCAAGCTCGGGCGGCTGCTTGAAAGCCAGACTTGCCTTGCCGAGGCAGGCCAGATCATCGAGGCGACTGACGAGCGGTGGAGCGAGGCCGAGCTTCATCGTGTGCGAGGCGACGTGCTGAACATCGCCGGGGACCGAGCCGCGGCCGAGCAGAGCTATCATCTTGCATTCGCCGTCGCACAGCGACAGAGCGCGAAGATATTTGAGCTGCGCGCCGCAACCAGCCTCGCCCGCGTCTGGCACGACCAGGGCAACCGCGCGGCCGCGCGCGAGTTGCTGGCCCCGGTCTATCGTTGGTTCAGGGAGGGGTTTGATTCGCCGGTCCTGAAAGAGGCCAAGGCGCTGCTCGACCAGCTGGCGTGACGCTTGGCGTTTGGGTGGACGATGTGCGGTACCTTCCGCAGGGCGGCTCACGCCGACCAGGCGCGTTGAAGGGCGGAACGTTCGTTCAACCGCTTGATATAGGCAGCCACGTTGGGCTTGTCGGAGATGTCAACATAGGTGGTCGGCTGCCCGCGAGAGCCTGGAAGACATGGTGTGGCGCGTCGCGTCCCGACTTGCCTCACTCGGCGGCCGACAGCCGGCTATCTCTCGGGGGCGCGCTCTACGCCTTGTTTGATGGACTTTTCCAGTGGTGCTTGCTGCGACATCTCTCGGGCGATCGCAACGCGATTGCGGACCTGCAGGAAGAAGTGGAGCGTCTCCTCCCGACCGTCGCGTAAGGTCGAGGGCGCTGCCGTCGCGGATCTGACGTTCGCAGTTTTATTTTCAATGGCGGCATTTGGCGCTCGCTAGCGAACAGTGAAAACTCTCCGATTTCGATGGGTTTGCCGGTTTTTGCGACCCCAATCCCGCCATTGAAGCACTCGTTCGATCACCTCGTCGGTTCGAGCGAGCGCAGCGCCCGCTGGGGTTTGCCATAATATTCGCGTGGCATTACTCGCAAACCTGCCGATCAAGGTCGTGCAGCACCTGATAACACGGCAGCACCTGGGCAACGCCGCCCACTCTGCGGACGACCATCTTGATAAGAAGAGGAACACGCCAATGACGATCAGCGGACGCACGAAGCTCATTGCCCATCTCGGCTATCCGACCGAGAGTTTCAAGGCACCGATGATCTACAACCCCTATTTCGAGAGATACGACATTGACGCCGTCGTCGTTCCGATGGGGTGCAAGGCCGAGGAATACTCCGCGTTTCTCAAGCTCGTGTTCAAGCTTTCCAATATTCACGGCGCGCTTGTTACGATGCCGCACAAGGTGACCACGATCCCGCTGCTGGATGAGGTCTTGACCACAGCGAAGGTTGCGGGCGCGTGCAACGCAATCCGTCTCGGCCCCGGCGGCACGCTTGTCGGCGACATGTTCGACGGTGAAGGTTTCGTACGCGGCATTCTGCGCAAGGGCCGGGCGTTGGCCGGTGCGCGCGTGCTGGTGGTGGGGAGCGGCGGCGTAGGCTCTGCGATTGTGGCATCGTTGGCGAAGGCTGGCGTGGCCGAGCTTGCGCTGTTCGACGCCCATGTTCCGACCATGACCGGTTTGGCGGATCGTTTGCGTGCCTATTATCCGGCGTTGAAGATCGAGGTTGGCTCCCGTGATCCTGCCGGGTTTGATATCGTCGTCAACGCGACTCCTCTCGGCATGAAGGAAGGTGACCCCCTGCCGATGGACGTCGATCGAATTGCGCCCTCGACATTCGTGGGTGAGGTCGTGATGAAGCAGGAAATCACGCCATTCCTGGCGGCGGCAAGATCGCGTGGCTGCCAAATTCAGATCGGCACCGACATGCTGTTCGAACAGATTCCGGCCTATCTCGAGTTCTTCGGCTTTCGAACGACCACGCCGGAAGAACTTCGGACCGTCGCTCAGATCAGCTACTGAGCAGAAGGGTTTATTAACCTATGAGTCATTTCCCGCGCGTCACCGCAATGATGGACTGTCAATGTCCGCGGTGGGTTGCCCTCCCCAGTTAAATCGGCCATTCGCGTAACCCTGTCAGGTCGCTCGTTGGCTGACGTTGGCAGTAGAAACGTCGTTTCGCGTTCGCTTTTCGACAGCTCCGTCCGGCCAATCGGAAGTTTCCTGCGCGCATAATCAATGAGTTCAAAGATGTCGCTTGGAGGAAGAGTCACGAGTCGAACAGTCTTGTCGTGCGAGGCGGTCGCGAGCGTGCGCCCGTCCGGCGAGAAGGCAATGAAGGGGCCGAATCCGGAACGTAGAGCGTTCCACCGGAAACGAGAGTGGGACAAAAAACAGAAATTTCGCTGCAACCACAACAGCATTTTTTGCTGATGGCGCTCCCTAGGGAAGAGCGACAAATTGCTGCGCCGCACCCTCGCGGGCCAGGCACCGGCGCTATTTTCGGAGAACGCTGAAGCATTTTGGATCCCGGCGATTTTCGGGCGCCTTCGGGAAGCTGGAACTCCGGGGGAGCGCGGGCGTGCCCGATGGCCCCATTCCCGTGGCACTCGATCCGCAGACTCATGCTTTGCCTAATCTGGCAACAAGTATAAGCTCTATTGATCAGCGGTCTTACAGAACACGCTGGAACGTCTGGGAAGTGACGCTTGAGGGGTTGTTGGCCGGGATGACGTGACTCGTCGTCGAAACGAGAGCGCCTGCCAGTTTCCGACCTTATCGAGGACTCATGCTCGAAGGGCCCGGGAAAATCAAATTATCAAAGTGGCGCGCTTTGCACGATCACGGTGGCGGACAATCGGCAACGGGTGATTGATCGCTGGGCTCGTCGTATGGCGGGTGCTGGCCTCGTCGCGTTGGAGGTGCCGAATGGACCAACGGGAAGTGCGAGCCGCGTGGGAGAAATTCGTCGAACGTGGGGCCTTGTCGGCCGATCTGAGATCGTCGGTCGCAGCCTCCTGGCAAAGATCCAGCAACCATCGGGTCACGATCGACCGCGCCCGCGCGCCGTTGGTCGAAGACGCGGAACTGTTTCGTCGTCGCTGCAAGCACGCCTCGCTCCGTCATGCCGCGCGGCTCGCGCTAGAGATGTCGAAGACATTCCTGAGCGATGCAAGTTCAATCATGATCCTTACTGATCCCACCGGGCTGATCATCGATACCCAGGGCGATGACAGGGTGATTGACGCCGGTCGCGCGATCCACCTGGAGCATGGCGGGCGCTGGAGCGAGGCCGACATCGGGACCAACGCGATCGGTGCCGCGATAGCCGAAGCAAGACCGGTCCAGATTCACGGCGCCGAGCATTTCTGCACGCGAGTGCAACGATGGACCTGCGCCGCGGTTCCGGTTCACGACCCCTGCGACGGCGAACTGCTGGGTATCGTCGACATATCGGGCCCGGCGAGCACCTTCAATCCGCAGAGCCTGGCTCTCGCAGTGTCGGTGGGCCATCACGTTGAAAGCGTCCTCGCGCAGTCGATCAGGCAGGACAACGAAAAGCTGCTGTGCGATTTCCTGGCCCGACGGTCGATGTGGCTGAACGAAGAATGCCTGGTGCTCGACCGTCGAGGCGCCATCCTTCATGCAACCGAGCGTGCAATGGGTGCTATCCGGGACAGCCATCCCGGCACCGACCGCGATGCGCCGACCCGCATGCTGAAATCGATTCCGTTCGAGAATTGGCCGGCCAAATTGAAGGAGCTTCTTCCGAATGCGAGCTTTGATCTCGTGAAGAATGGGGGCGCGGGCATCGGCGCAATCGTCGTGCTGCACAAGCGCCGCCGCCCGTCAAACCCGGATCGTGACGCGCACAAGGCGAAAGCCGCCCTCGTGGACGCGGCTGAGCCGGGGCATCCGTCGCCCAGGGCGCCGTCGTCGCAACGTTTCAGCGGCAAGGCGGTGAGTCCATCGCCGGGTTTCGTCGCGCAGGATCAGGGCGTGCGCGCCATCGTGCATCGCGTTGAAAATGCCGCCGCGCGCGGGATGCCGATCCTGGTCCGCGGCGAGACCGGTACCGGCAAGGAGCAACTGGCGCGCCATGCTCACGCCGCCAGCGGCCGTGTCGGCGCCTTCGTTCCGGTCAATTGCGCTGCTCTTCCCGAGAGCCTGATCGAGGCCGAACTGTTCGGCTATGCCGAGGGCGCGTTCACCGGGGCGCGGCGCGGCGGAGCCATCGGACTGGTCCAACAAGCCAACGGCGGCACTCTGTTTCTTGATGAGATCGGGGACATGCCGGTCGCGCTGCAGGCCGTGCTCTTGCGCCTGCTCGACGACTGGACCGTACGGCCCGTGGGAGGCATCGCGTCAAAAGTCGATATCTTCCTGGTGTCAGCCACCAATGCCGCGCTCGACCGCGCCATCGCCGCAGGACGTTTTCGTTCGGACCTGCTGTACAGGCTCAACACCCTGGAGGTGACGTTGCCGCGTCTTCGAGATCGCAGTGATTTCGATGTCATCGCGCGCCATCTGCTCCGTACCATCGATCCGGATTGCGAAATCACGGCGGCGGCCCTGGCCCGGCTGTTCCCGCGTTCCTGGCCCGGCAATATTCGCGAGCTGCGCAATGTGCTGGCCCGGCTTACCCTTGGCGTGGCCAACGGCCTGATCGACGAAGCCTGTGTGGAAACGGTCGATTACCAGCCTGCAGCAGTGCTGGCGGGATCGCTGCACGACATCCAGCGTGCACAAATATTGACGGTCTACAACGAGACCGCCGGAAATATCAGCGAAACGGCGCGACGTCTTGGCGTCTCGCGAAACACGATATATCGCGCGCTGGGACGAAGAATCCCGACGTAAACCGGCCTGCAAAAACTCAGGTCATGCTGTCGCGGTTCCGGCAGCCTAACGCGCAGGGCGATCTCAAAGCAGCTCGGCCCCTCCGCCCCGGGCCGGGCCGGCGGTCGGATCATAGTCGTCGGGCTTCTTCGCAATCAGGGTTTGCGTCGTCAGGATCAAACCAGCCACCGAGGCCGCATTGAGGACTGCGCTGTAGCAGACCTTGACCGGATCGATGATGCCGGCCTTGACCAGATCGACCGACGCGCCGGTTCGCACATCGAGTCCGTGCCCGTTCGCGCCCTTTGAAATCTTCCTTACCTCCGCCTCAGCATTCAAACCGGCATTGTCCGCGATGCAAAACAACGGACGGCTAAGTGCCCGTTGAAGCAATTCGGCGCCCTGTCTGGCGCTGCCGTTCAATTCTCCGATCAGAGCGTCGAGCTTCGGCGCGACCTTGAGCAGCGCCAGGCCGCCGCCCGGGACAATGCCCTCGTCGATCGCGGCGCGGGTGGCGTTGATCGCATCCTCGATCAGCTGGGTCCGGCGTTTCTGCTCGACGGGGGTGGCCCCGCCGGCAAGGATCATCGCCGTGCCGCCCGACAGCTTGGCAATCCGTTCCTGGAATTTGTCTCGTTCGATATTTTCAGGCGCAGCATCGTACTGCCGCATGACCTGCTCACGGCGTGCAGCGATCTTCTCCGGATCGCCCCCGCCTGCCGTAATCAGGGTTTTGGTTGCGGAGATGCGAACCTGTCGGGCAGAGCCGAGGTCGTGCAGCTCCGCTTTTTCCAGCCTGCCGCCGAGGTCCACCGAAATCACCCGGCCTCCGGTGGTAATGGCGATATCCTCAAGCATCGCCTTCCGCCAATGGCCGAATTCCGGCGGATGGACCGCAGCGACCTTGAAATTGCTTTTCTCGCGGCGTGCCAGCAATTGCATGATCACCGGCGGTCCGACCTCCTCGGCGATGATCAATAGGGGTCTACCGCTTTTCTCGATGAGCGAGATGACGCCGGCGACTTGCTCGCCGGACTGGATCTTGTGATCGGTCATCAGAATGAACGGATTGTCGAGGACCACCTGCATCCTCTCCACATCGGTCACCATGTGATGCGAGAGGTAGCCGCGCTCGAAGGCCATGCCTTCGATGACTTCCAGGCTCGTCTGAACCGTATTGCCATATTCGACGGCAACGATCCCGTGATTTCCCGCCCGCTCGAAGGCTTCAGCCACCATTTCGCCAAGTGCGGCGTCGTTCGCGGCAATGCTCGCAACAGCGCGCAGTCCGGCAGATCCCTGCAGCGCTTTGGCCGAGCGTTTCAGCGCGGCGATGGTTTCGGCGACTGCAAGGTTGAGCCCCTCGACGAGTTCGACCGGATTGGCGCCTTCGGCGAGAGATTTCAGGCCGTCCTGGACCAGCACGTCGGCCAGCACCGTGGCCGTGGTCGTGCCGTCGCCTGCGACGTCATTGGTCTGCTTCGATACTTCACGCAGCACCTGCGCGCCCATATTCTCGAATGGGCATTCAAGCTCGATCTCGCTCGCGATGCTGACGCCGTCGCGCGAGACAATCGGCGTTCCAATCGGCCGATCCATGATCGCGTTCATCCCTTTCGGGCCCAAGGTGCCGCGCACGGCCTTGGCAAGTTTCGCGACGCCTCGTCCCAACGCGGCCCGCGCCGCCTCGTCATGCAGCATGATTTTCGCCATGGGATGTCCTTCCCCTCCTGCTCGACTGATCACTTGCCGCCGACATCGTCGGCGTCAGCTTTTGTGTGGCGCTCCGTCGGCTGCACCCCGTTTCGGGGGTTTGGGCACGAACGGCGTCTCGAGATCAAAACGCGCCGAAAGCAGGCCGCGGCACAGGGCGCCGTTGAACTCGGCATTGACAGCGACCCGCCGCAGGCCCGAGACATAGGCGGCAAAACCATCGGCGCCCAGCCGCACGCCCGCGGCATCCACGAAAGCAAGCGACGTGGGACGCATCGGCCCCACCACCGGGCGGCGCTCGAGATAGCGTCGCACCAGTCTGTCACCTTCATCATCGACCGGCAGGCACCCAAGTTCCGCGAGCGTGAGGCTGACGATGGTGTCGGGCTGGTGCCCGAGCCCCGTGAGGTGGTTCAGCAGCGCGACCTGCCGACGCTGGAACGCCTTGACGAGGAAGGTCTGACGAAGATCGTCGAGGTTGCCGTCCGCCTCGGTGCCGAAGGTCTCCTGGAATGACAGCCCCTTTTCCAGTCCCGCATTGATCTTGTCGGCGTACATGTGCTCGCCCAGCACCACGCTGACGCCTTCAACCCAGTCCAGCGCGCTCACCGCACTGCGCATATCGTCCGCCATCAGGAACGAGAAATTGGCCGCACACCAGTAGGTCGGCAGACGGAATTCGATGTAAACCCGGTTCAACGGGTCCACATCGGCGCGGATCACGAAGTTCAGGTCGACGACGGATTCATCCAGCTCAGGATCCATCACTCCTTGAAGGCAAGCCCATACCTGGGCTTGCCTGATGTCACTCCACCGCTCCCGCTCCGGTGTGCCCTCTGCCACGCGCCTGTCCATGGCGATCACCGCGGTGCGTGCACGGCTTCCGGCAAATGGGCGTAGCCGCCGCCCGCCCTGATCTTCTTCTTCTGCGCCTCGACGTCGATGCCATAGAGACGCGCGGCGTTGAGACCGAGAATCTTGGTCTTGGTCTCCATCGTCAGCACCGAGCCGGTTTCCTTGGTGACATCGTCCGGGATCTCGAACGCCATAAACTTGTCGATCAGCCATTTCGGCGTCCAGATGCCGTAGTCGCTGCCGTAAAGGATCTTGTCAGGCCCCACCCAGAACAAAAGCTCGGAAATGACATGGGCAAAATAGCCCGGGCGCGTGTGGATGAACGGCAATGCAACGGCAAGGCCCGCATAGACATTGGTCTCCTGGGTCGCAATCCAGCAGAAATCATCCAGCCGCGGCAGGCCGCAATGCTCGACGATGAAATTCAGATCCTGGAACGACGTCGCGACGTCATCGATGTCGGCGACGTCGAACGCATCGCGGTTGAGCGGAATGATGGTCGGTCCCTTATGAACGTGAATGTTCTTGATGCCGAGCTTCTGCGCCGCCTCCAGATACTGATAGGACGCCTTGTCGGTCAGCTTGTAGCCCTTGGATTCACCGCGCCATTCAGCGGTGTAGAGCTTGACACCCTTGATCTTGTATTTTTCCGATAAAGCGTGGAGGTGCTCCAGGCCTTTGGTACCGTCCCGCGGATCGAACGCGCCGTTGAGGATGAAGCGATCCGGATGGCTCTTCTTCATCGCCGAATTGCGCTCGGTCGTGTTGAACCCGTTCTTGTAGAAATCGGTCAGGTAGGTCGGCTGCAGAATCGCCATGTCGTCATAGCCGGTGACGAACAGGTCATCGTACATCGTCTTCGCATCGTATTTTTCGAACTTTTCCTTCTCCCACTTCTCCGATGGTGGACTGAGATTTGAGTGATAGGCGTAAAAGCAATCGATGAACTGCTTGCCGTGAACGTTCTTCTGGTTCGCAGGGCTTCCGTCCCAGAAATGGGTGTGTCCATCGATGACGAAGATTTCTTCACCCTTGGCTGTCTTGTACATGGCGTTCCTCCCGCTCCCGTAGGAAATTGAATGTCATAGGCCCGCCGCTGGCGCAGCCGGTTGGCCTGGCCGGCACCGGGCCGGCCAGGCATCGCTCGCGGTCGTCCCTAGATGATGTATTTCATCATCTCGTTCATGTCGCCGAACAGCATGACCGTGTTGTCGTCGGTCATGACCATCCGGCCGTAGTGGGTCGAGGTCGAAATCTCGAACAGATGCGGGGTCATCACCCTGCCGAGTTCCTCCGAGATTTCGTCCATCTTGAATACCATCTTGCCGCTGCCGTCGATCCGGATCATCGCCGGCATGTAGGTCACGGTGGTGTGGTCATGGCGGCTCATCACGGCGGCGATTGCGCGGGCCTCGACGCTGTCGTTCATCGTGACCCCGCATTGATCAGACACCGTGTCCTCGAACTTGATGTCCTTCATCGATTTGAAGATGTTGTCGGCTTCGTGCATCATGTCGAACTCCTCATGGATTGCGTGAAAAGACGTGGCTTCGGTTACGATGCGAGATTGGCCGGGACTTTCAGGCCAAGCTCGGCGGCGATACCCTTGATGCGGTTCTTCGCGCGCGCCAGCCCGTCGCTGAATGTCACGACCTTGACGCGCGGTTGTGACCAGATTGGCTGCAGACGATTGGCCGCATCGAGCGCCAGGTCGGCGTGCTTGGCGAGCCATTTGTTGAAGAGCGCAATATTGTGTGCCGCATGGGTCGGATCGGTGCCGAGGATATGAAACAGCTCGACGGTGTTGGCGAGATTGCGTTCGTAATCGGCCTCAGCTGCCGAAACAACGGCCGGCGTGATGAAATCGTTCTGCGCCGAGGCCGCTTGCATCAGGAAGCTTGAACGGAAGAGCTCACCGACCAGCGGCTCGAACACCACGTTGGTCGCGAAATACTGCTCGAGATAGTCGTTCGACCCCATCACCGACTCGACCGACTTGCGCACGCCTTGCCAGATCGGATCCTCGAGCCAGTGCTTCTTGCCCGCGGCAATGTCGAAGCCTGGAAGGTCGAGCCCGATCTCGCTCAGATAGAGCGTGATGTCCTGAGCAAAACGCAGCTTGTACGATGAGTTGGTCAGGATCGCGTTGTTGACCATCTGGGTGTAGCCGTAGCGCTGCGCCTGCATGGTCGACGTGCCGAGGCCGAACTCGGCATGCTTGTAGGCGCCGAGATGGTCTTGCAGAATCTTCACCCAGGCAGCGTCGAAACGCAGCGGCGCACCGGACTTCCGGCCGTTCTCGATCGTGCTCTGCACCATGCCGCAGATCGTCGACTGACGCTGATAGTGGGTGCGCTCCCATTCCTGGTCGACCGCGCGGAATTTGTGCCAGTTCGAGCTCTTTGCCGCCGTCCAGTCCTTGGAATAGGTCGGCGTCCCGTCCGGGAAGGAAATGATCCAATCCTGCAACAGATAGCGCTCCGGATCGGGCTGAACATCGACCGTCATGTCTTCGTAGTGGGTCGCCTTGCGACCCTTGGGCTCGAAATAGTTGTACTTGCGGCTGTCGGAGCCCGGAAATATGGCGGCTCCCGCGGCTCCGGATTTGACGGCAGACGGCTGCTTCTCGGCGGCTCTGCTGGCTTGTGCACTCATGACGACCTCCCTGTGGCTATTTTCGCTGCGACGAATTTCTCAACGCCGTCATCGCACCGCCGGCGTAAACTTGTCGAAATAGATGTGTTCGGGCTCGACTCCGTTGACCTGTAGGATCGGCAGCACCGCGTCGATCATCGGCGTCGGACCGCAGGCGTAGGCGTCGATGGGACCCGCGAGCTTTTCCTCACGCAGGTGACGCGACACGACCTCGTGCACGAAGCCGACCTCGCCATCCCAGTCGTCTTCGTCCGTCGCATGCGACAGCGCGGGCACAAACTTGAAGTCCTGCAATTTGGCGGCGATCGCCGCCAATTCATCGAGGTAGAACAGGTCGGCACGTGTCCGGGCGCCGTAAAAGAACCGCACCGGCCGTTGCTCGCCGCTCTCGATATGATCGGCCAGAATCGACCAGAGCGGCGACATCCCCGAGCCGCCGCCGATCAGCAGCATGGGACCTGGCCGCTCTTCGCGCCGGAAGCAGGTGCCATACGGTCCTTTGGCAATCAGCGCGTCGCCGACCTTCAGTGTACCATCGAGCTGCGATGAGAACGCGCCAGTCGGATATCTCTTGATGATGAAGCGAAGTCGTGTGCCCTCGCTCGGCGCATTCGCCATTGAAAACGCCCGCGTGACGCTGCCGTCGCCGACCGTCAGGTCGACATACTGGCCGGCCCAGAACTTCATTGGCCGTTCGATCTCGATTTCCAGCAATCTGATATCCGACGTCAGCGCGCTGATCGCCACGACGCGCGCCGGAAACACCTTCACCGCAATCGAACGGCTGAGCAGGTCCTCGTCGTAATTGAGAAGCTCGAAACTGACGTCGCTGTAGACGTGTGTTCGGCACAACAGGACGTGGCCGGTCTCGCTCTCGTAGTCCGGCAAAGCGAAAGTCGAATACTTCAGCAGCTCGATGTCGCCGTCGACGAGCTTGGATTTGCAGCTCCCGCATTGCCCTTCCTTGCAGCCATGCATGAGCGAGATGCCCTGCCGGAATGCCGCGTTGAGCACGGTTTCGCCTTCCTCGATTTCCATCTCGATGCCCACAGGCTCGAACCGAACCTTGTGAACCTGCGCGTCCGTCATCATCGCGACCCTGTTGCAGCTGGACATGGACAATTGACCGAAACGACGTGCGCCCCGGTGATGGAAGGGAGCCGCCACGGCGGCTCCCTTCCAGTTCGCAATTTAGTGGCAAGGATTGATCTTGAAGCCCTTGCGATAGTCAGCGACGGCCACCTCGCGCTCGCTCGGCGAGAGCGCACGGAACCCGCGGAGCGGGCTGCCGAGCGTATGTCCGCGGACGTGGTCGAGCGTCCACATGTCCTTGGGTTCAAAACGCAGATGCGGTTGGGCAGTCAGCGTCTTGCCGTCGGGACGGACGAAGCCGAGGTCCTTGATCGCATCGGCAATGTCCCAGCCGTGATAGCAGTCTTCCCATTCGCGGCGACCGCTGAAGCGGCCCATCGCCGGCGTGGCGCGGCCTTCATACTCGGCAGCGAAAGCCACCTTGTGGGTCCAGCGGCACCCCTCCGAACAGTAGGTGTACATCTTGCCGTCGACTTCATCGCACACGAAGTCTTCGCGGATCAGGCAAGGAACCATGCAGCTCCAGCACCGGTGCGGGTACACGTAGCCCACATCGCTGTTGAAGAGGACGTTGGTCTCACCTGGAACGCTGAGCTTGGCGTACCACTTCCAGAAGTCGCCGAACTCGGCGTACCAGCCCGGATATTTGTGCTCGAACCACTCAAAGTCCTTCTCGGTCTGGGCCTCGATCCGCCAGAAGTTTGCCGACCAGCCGACTGCGAAGAACTGCGCCGTCTTGTGCACGTAATTCTTCTTGACGATCCGGTCCCAGGCGGCGGCGACGTCGTCGTGATGAATCTTGATGCCGTACTTCTCGAGCGGCAGCATGTAGGTGCGGTAGTAATCCTCGTAGATCCAGCGGTGCCAGAGCTCTGCGTAGGACTCCTTGTTCTTGTCGCGGTTGGTCGTGCCGTATTCGATGAAGGTTCCGATCGCGGCATCGACGATCGCATGGTTCTGCCAGAACGCATATTTCAGGTCGCGTTCGAGCAGCTGGTGGTTCGACGGATCGTTGATCATCGCCATCAGCATCGAGTGGCCATTGCCGATGTGACGCGACTCGTCAGACTGCACCGACAGGAACACCGTCGGCAACGCGTAGTCACCGTTGCGCGCGGCTTCCGACGGCATCGCCACGAACAGCGTGTTGGTGAACGCGGTCTCGGCAACCACCGTCAGGTAGACATTGGCGGCCGTGATGGCGTCACCAGTCAGGAAGCCCTCGGCGAACTGGCGGCCGATGGTGGTCGCATAGCACTTGCCGAACGCGGCTTCGGTGATATCGAACCCGGCGGGATCGATATAGTTTTCCATGTACCACTTCTTCAGATTCATCTGAATCGTCGAGTGCCGGAACTCGTCGACCATCTGCATCGTAAATCCGGTGCGAAGCTCCTCGCCCGGCGCGAGCCGGCCGACCATCGCCATCGAGCGCGCGGCCGATATCTCCGGGAACGGGATGATGGCCAGGAATAGCTTCATCCACTCGATCCAGCGTGGTTCGACGTTGCGGAACATGTCGCCGCGCAGCGCCGCGTCGAGCGCGCCGTATACGCGGTTGTCCTTCTCTTCCTGCATCGGGAAGTATGACCGCAGGACTTGCCTCATCGGGTCGCGCGGTGTCTTGGAGATCTTGTAGTCGGTCGGGAAGGTCATCGCCTCCTGCACGTAGCTTGGCGTCCAGCCAAGCTCCGCGACGCGGCTAGCCGCTTCGGAAATGCTTATGCCTTTCTGGGCCGTTATCTTGTTGAGCGTTAGACTTGCAGACATCTGCTTCTCCTTTTGAACGTTGCATCAGCTCTCAGTCGTCTGATCGAAGGGCCGTCCATCAATCGACCTTCGATGTCGTCGTTGAAATGCTCGTCTGCGTATTCACTTTGAGTCCGAAAAATTGACTTTGATTCCCGAAATCCGTTTCTCAGTTCAGCCCGGCTTGCCGGCGCCCTTCACCTCTCCGTCGCCGCCGGTTCGATTTACGAGCGGCTTGCCCTCGGCAACAAACTTCGCCGCGAGCACCAGCGTGCCGATCGCGAAATCCTTGCCGTGCTGCGCGATCATTGCCTCCGTGAGTTCGGCAACTTGCGCAAAGAACACATCTTTCGATCTGTCCTCTTCGCTCAATTGCTGTGACTGCGGCGACGCGCGCCCTCGCCCGGATTGCGCTGCCTTTTCTGCCGTCATCGCTTCGATCCTGCTCATCATGCGTGTCCTGGGCGCTGGTTTTCATCGGTCGAAGGACTGCTGTCGAAGTCCAGCAGCGCGCTATTGAGCCATTCGCGTTCGATCACGAGGCGCTGGTGCTCCTCCCGGAGCGTCTGTAGACGCGCGGTTACCCGCTCCAGTTCGGCCCGCGCTTCGGCGCCGGCGTCCGACCTCGCGACGTCGCGCTTGGCGCATTCCAACTCGATCTCGGCACCGCCACGGGCGCTGTCGTTCTTCAACTGCATTTCATTGTTGCGAATGATACCTTCGATCAGCTTGTGCCGCGCAATCATCCGGTCCCGCGCGCGCTGGAGCTCGGCGGCCTCCTCGGCGGTGATCTGTGGCCCGCGTCCGCTGGCGTTCGTCACTCGCGGTACTTTCGTTCGACTTTCGAAACTGACGTTGAGCATCTTGCGGCGATGTCCTAAGGGATCAGAACCGCGCGCCCATGGATCTTGCCGCCATGCAGATCGTGCAAGGCGTCATTGGCCTGGCTGAGCTTGTATTCCCTGGTGTGAAGATCGACGAGGCCGCGGTCTGCGAGCGCCATCAGCTCGACCAGCTCGGCGTAGGTGCCGACAAGATTGCCGACGATTGTCTTTTCTGTCGTGATCATGTCGATGGTCGGCAGATCGATCTTGCCGCCATAGCCCACGATGTAATAGTAGCCGCCGTTCGCGGTCATCGACAGTCCCTTGGCGATGGCGTCGCCTTCGCCGACGAAATCGATGACGGCCTCCGCGCCGCGCCCTCCTGTTAGCGCCAGCACGGCGTCAACCTCACCGCCGTCCGCCTTTACGACATGATGCGCGCCGCATTTCTTTGCGAGTTCGAGCGACTGTTCGGCGCGATCGACGACGATGATTTCTGCCGCGCACAGCGCCGCGAGAACCTGGATGCCGATATGACCGAGCCCGCCGGCGCCGATCACCACGACATGTTCGCCGGGCAGCAGGTGACGCGACGCTTTCTTGGCGGCGCGATAGGCGGTCAGGCCAGCGTCTGTATAGGGAGCGACGTCCTTCGGCGCGAGCGATTTGGGCAGCTTGATCAGCGAGCGCTGGCCCGTAAGCAGGTATTGCGCATAGCCGCCGTTGGCGTTGATTCCGGGAAACGAGCTGTCGAGCGCGTGCATGTCGTCGCCGCGCCGGCAAGCCAGGCAATGGCCGCTGGTCACCAGCGGATGACAGATGACGCTGTCGCCGACCTTGACGCCTTCGACGCCGGGTCCGACGGCTTCCACCCATCCGGCATTCTCATGCCCCATGATGTAGGGAAGCTTGACGTCGACCTTGCTGCGCCAGATGCCCTCGACGATATGCAGGTCGGTCCGGCAGACGCCCGCGCCGCCGATGCGCACGATCACGTCCATCGGACGGGAGATCTTCGGGTCGGTCACATCCTCGTATCGGACGAACTCCTTCGCCGTCAGCTTTTCATCGAATGCATGGAGAACAGCGGCCTTCATCCATCTCCCCCTAAAAATTTTTTTGTTTGAGCTCGTCGTGCCCACTCTTCGCTCTCACAAGGTCAGCAAGAGCTGTGCCAGGGCGCTAACAAGCTGATGTCTTTGACATTCTCATCGGCGAACGCTTTTTCGTTCGATCCGCCACGGATCAAGCCTGATTGCGCAACTGTTCCGAGACGGAACAGTTTTCACTGGCACGGACGACTCGCCGAAGCGCGCAGGGAATTTTGGGTTTTTCTTCAATTGCCTTATCATGATGATAAAAATCGCGGCCGCGCCAAGAAGACCTGAACAATCCTCGACCGCGAGGATGCAGCCGGGCCACCGGTTCAGGGAGGATGGACGATGCTACCTGCCAGCCGGCGCGTCGAGAGTGCGTGGATGAGGCTTGAGGAGCGGGGCGCCCCGCCGGCGGAACTCCTGTCGGCTGACATCTACGATAGTTGGATGCGCTGCATTTCGCTCGGCCTGAACACCTTGCGCCCGCCGGAGCCGGAGTTCGTCAGCCCGGTCGTCCTGCGCCAGGAACAGCAGCGTTGCTCGCTCGTGCGTGGCCTTGCGCTCGCCGAAATGCACACCCTGCATCAGCAGATTGCCGGCTCCAATTTCATGATCGCTTTTGCGAATGCCGAAGGCCTGCTGCTCGATATCATATCCGATTCCAGCTTCAGCGATGCTTCGAATGCCGCCTGCATTCGCGCGGGTGCCATCTGGACGGAAAATGTTTGCGGCACCAACGGCCTTGGCACCGCCGCCTATCTCAAGCGGCCCGTCATCGTGCATGGGCGCGAGCATTTCTTTGCGCGCTATAACAATCTCACCTGCATCGCCGCGCCGATCTTCGCGCCCGACGGCGAGCTGACCGGTATCCTTGACGCATCGTCGGACTGCATGTCCCGTCAGGCCCACACCCAGGCGCTGGTCGCGATGGCGGCGACCCAGATCGAGAACGGGCTTTTCCGCGAACAGCATCGCGGCAATATCCTGGTCGCTTTCCACAATCGTGGCGAATATCTGCACACGCTCAGCGCGGGTTTGCTGGCCGTCGATAATGAAGGGAAGATTCTGGCAGCGAACCGCGCCGCGCGGGTCTTGCTGCACGGACTGCCGGCCTCGGCCGGCCGACTGTTCGGCGATGTCTTCCGCGCGAAGTTCAGCGCGTTTGTCGATGAGGGACGGCGCAAGGAGCGGCAACGGCTTGAGGATGATGTCGGAAGCCAGTTCGTGGCGACCATCGAGAACACGCGTCAATTCCCGATGGTGCAAAGGGTTTCCGCACCCAGGCCTCCTGCACAAAAGCAAGCCGCTGCACAATTCGTTTCCGCCGATCCCACCATCGCCGGAATCGTGCGCCAGGTCGAGGTCGCCGCGGCACGCAAGATGCCGATCCTCATTCGCGGCGAAACCGGCACCGGCAAGGAGCAGATGGCGCGGCACGCCCATGCGGCGAGCGGGCGCCCGGGAGCGTTCGTTCCCATCAATTGCGCTGCACTTCCGGAAAGCCTGATCGAAGCCGAGCTGTTCGGCTATTCGGAGGGCGCGTTCACGGGCGCGAGGAAGGGCGGCTCCGTGGGGCTCTTCAAGGAAGCAGACGGCGGCACTGTGTTTCTCGACGAGATCGGCGACATGCCTGTGGCGCTGCAAGCGGTGCTGCTGCGCTTCCTGGACGATTGGACCGTGCGGCCGATCGGGGGAACCAAACGCGAGGTTGACGTGCTGCTGGTGTCGGCCACGAACGCCAATCTTGACAACTCAATCGCCAAAGGCCGGTTCAGACCCGACCTTCTTTTTCGCCTGAATACGCTCGAGGTGACGTTGCTGCCGCTGCGCGAGCGTACCGACTTCGCCGACATCGCGCGCCATTTGATGGAGAAGATAGATGCGGCGATCGAACTGTCCCAGGGCGCGATCGACCGGCTGGCCGAATTGGATTGGGACGGCAATATCCGCGAGTTAAGGAATGTCCTGGCCAGGCTTTCGCTGGGCGTGCCAGGAAATCTGATTGACGAAGCTGCCGTCGAGGCCATTGGCCGCAAGCGGTCGGAGCACGAGACAATGGCGGACGAAGAGGTCAAGCAGGATTTGCACGAGATACAGCGCGCCCATGTCCTGAGCGTCTACGCCGAGACTGGCAACAATGTCAGCAAGACCGCGCGTCGCCTTGGCGTTTCCCGCAACACCGTCTATCGCGCCCTTCGCGGCAAGGCCACCGGACATCCGAGCTGAGCAAGCCAAGTTGCGAAGGCGTGGGCTTGGCTGCATTGCCGGAGAGGCGGCGGCGCTGGAACATGATCTGCGATCGCACGCAATGGAGGGCCGTCATGTTTGAACCGGAAAACAGTCTCGAAGCCCTGATGCAGGCTGCCGGCAGGGATCCGGGCATCGTTCCGAGATTCTACCGGGCGCTGCTTGACGCCGAGATCTATGTGCTGACGCCTGAAGCAGCAATGAAGCCTGGCCGGCGGCGCTCGCTCAAATTCCGGGAAGAGATCAACGTTGCCATGGTCGAATTCCGCGGCATGACGTGGCTTCCCGCCTTCACTTCGAAGAAGCGCATATCCGACTATGTGAGGGAGCCCGAAATCTGCCTCGGCGCTGCGGCCCGCGATCTGTTTGAACTATTGCCCAACTCGAATTTCTGGCTCAACCCATTGTCCGAATGCCAGAAACCGTTGCCTGCCACTGAGATCGCGTTGCTGATGGATGGCACGATCTATGAAACGCTGAACAAGGCAAGATGAGAGCCGCTATCGTGTCTAAGTCTACTTAGCCGCTCAATGAATTTCGCATTTTGTTTCATGCCCTACGCGGATCGTGCCGAGGACCAGGGCGGGACTCAGCCCGGCTTTCTTCGCAATATCGCGCGTGCTGGCGGCATGAAAGCCGATCCTCGAAAAGCTATCGACCGCTCCGACTAAGATGCAGCGAATCGAAAAACTTTCGATTCGCCCGTTGAACAGATCGGCAATTTTGCCAACGAGGTTATCGACGATAAGCGCATCAACGGCCTGTTGGCTTACCGGCACGAACGGCGTGCGGGGGCATTGGCGTGCCGAGACGATCACGCTGCCCCTCGTGTACCCGGTCTGCGAGTTGCAGGCCGGCGAGTCACCTAGCCGCCGGTGCGCGCGTCGAGGAAGATCTGAGTGAACGGCTTTGCCAGAACGGGCTCGAGCTTTGGCACGATTGCCTTGATCTCCGGGGTGACCATGTGGGCTTCGAGGGCAGCCTTGTCGGTCCAGCGTTCGAAGGTAAGAAAACGCCCTGGCTCGCCGATCACTTCCATCAGCGTGTAGACCAGGCAACCGGGTTCTTTGGCCGACTGCTCGGCGAAGGGCACGAGCAGCGCGCGGAGATCATCCGCCTTGTCCTTTTTGGACACGATTTCCGCAATCACAAAGTAGCCGGTCTGTCCCGCCGCCATGGCGGATGAAGCAGCAAGAACGGCAGCCGCGACGCCACTCACGGCGGCGGCGCCAACGAATGCACGGCGATCCAGGTCAGACATGCTGATTTCCCTCCCTTGAGCTTGTTTCTGTGATGACGAGCGCCCGGCCCAAAGGCGGAGGCAGGTCACGCCTTCTCAAACGGCGTTGACAGTTAAAGAAGACACTATTAGCTTGCACACGATATAATAAGAGTCAATGATATGAGACACGATGTAAGAAGAAAAAATTCGAATATTCGAAACTCGATTGCGCCGGTAGAAATGCCGGGGCTCGACAGCCATCTTTGCTTCGCGTTGTACGCCGCCGGCAACCACATGA
>Ga0081540_1000983_pt1 | contig 25686 bp, 22 predicted proteins | sample TabmetS2T1R1_FD_71024 | JGI IMG/M metagenome (GOLD analysis project Ga0081540, IMG submission 71024) | Tabebuia heterophylla rhizosphere microbial communities from the University of Puerto Rico - S2T1R1 | ecosystem: Host-associated > Plants > Roots > Rhizosphere ... | reverse complement strand
CGCGGGGACGACGGAATCCATCAGCCGCCCGAGACGCCTGCGGCGCGCATGTCCACCGGCGCCTTGACCGGCGCCGCCGGCTGCGGCGGCAGCTTCACCGGCGCCGCCTTGATCGCCTTCTGCAATTCCTCGATCGCGCGATCGAGCTGCGGATCCTTGCCGGCGAGCTGCGATGCGACGTCCTGCTCGACTTCGATGTCGGGATCGACGCCGTGGCCTTCGATGACGTATTGGCCCTCGGTGTTCGCCGTCGCGAACTGCGGGACGAAGATTTCGCCGCCGTCGATCGCCGGACCCCAGCCGTTGATGCCGACGACGCCGCCCCACGTGCGCGTGCCGATCAGCGGACCGAGCTTCGCCTGCTTGAACATGTAGGAGAAGATGTCGCCGTCCGACGCGGTCGTGCCGTTGCAGAGCGCGGCGAGGTGGCCGATGAACGTCTGTTGCGGATACGTGCCGGTGATTTCGTTGCCGCGGCCGTAGTCGAGGCCGAGCAGCTTGCGCGACAGGCGCTCGATGATCATCGCCGAGACGTTGCCGCCGCCGTTGTCGCGCACGTCGACGACGAGGCCCTGCTTGCGAAGCTGCGGATAGAACCATTTGACGAATTCGCGCAGACCGTCGCCGCCCATGTCGGGGATGTGCAGGTAGCCGAGCTCGCCGTTGCCGGCCTTCTCGACGTATTCGCGGTTGTGCTTGACCCAGGCGAAGTAGTTGAGGGGTTCTTCGCTGTCGATCGGCTTGACCAGCACCGTGCGCGCGCCGTCGGTCGACGCGCGCGTGTTGACCGTGAGCTGCACGAGCTGGCCCGGCGCAGTGCGCAGGAGCCGATACGGATTGTCCTTCGCGTCGAGCGGCTGGCCGTTGATCGCGAGCACGTAGTCGCCTTCGTGCACGTCGACGCCGACTTCGGTCAGCGGCGAGCGGTAGCGCTCCTCGTCGTTCTCGCCCGGCAGGATGCGCCCGATCCGGTAGCGGCCGGTGGCTTCGTCGAGCTCGAAGCGCGCGCCGACGAGGCCCACGTGCGGCTTCGCCGGCAGGCCGAGATCGCCGCCGCTGACGTAGGCGTGGCCGACCGAGAGCTCCGCGACCATCTGGCCGAGAAGATAGTTGAGATCGCTGCGATCGCCGACCCAGGCCAGCATCGGCTCGTAGCGTGCACGCAGCGCATTCCAGTCGTAGCCATGCATGTTCGTGACGTAGAAGTGATCGCGATAGCGCCGCCAGGTTTCGCGGAACACCTCGGCGTATTCGGCTTTCGGATCAACGAGCCCGTAGAGCCCTTCGGTCGAGACGTCCTTGGGCTCGGGCTTGCTCGCGGTGAGGTCGATCCACTTGTACGCCTTGTCGTTGCGGATCAGCACGGTGCTGCCGTCGGCGGCGAGCGAGACGTCGTCGACGCCTTCGAACACGTCCTCGCTCTTGCGCTCTTCGAACGTCCACTTCTTGAGCTTGGGCTTGAACGCGCCGTCGCGGTCGTAGTACTGGCCGTCCGATACGACGTAGAGCAGCGCCTTCGACGTGACGGTGAACCAGGGCACGTTGTCGGGATCGATCGGCGCACGCACGAGGCGCTTCTCGATGCCGTCGAAATCCATGCGATCGTCGATCTCGCCGGGCGGCTTCGGCTTTTCCTTCTTGTCCTCGCCGTCCTTCTTGTCGGTGTCTTTCTTCTCGTCGCTCTTCGCGGCGCTGTCGTTGCGCGGCGCGAACGGGTTGTCGAGACCCTTGCGCATCGTCAGCGCGAAAATGCCGGTGTCGCGGTTCGCGGCGAAGTTCCACTCGATGTTGGAGATCTGCGGCGTCCACTCGCGGTTGCCGAGGAAGTAGAGGTACTTGCCGTCGGGCGAGAACGCGGGTGCGTAGGCGTCGAAACGCGTGTCGCCGATGTGCACGCTCTTGCCGGCGGCGAGATCGCGCACGTAGAGCTGCGAGAGCAGCGTGTCCTTGTCGACGATCGAATAGGCGAGGTAGTGACCGCCCGGCGACCAGGCGTAATCGCGGCGCGAAATGTTCGGGTCGTCCGCGATCACCGGCGCGGGACCGCCGCCGGCCGAGGCGACGATGCGGATGCGGCTCTCGCTGTCGACGAACGCGATGCGCGTGCCGTCGGGCGACCACCGCGGCGCGTAGAGACGGCCAGCCGCTTCGGTGGTGAGCTGATGCGCGTTGTTGCCGTCGGCATCGCGCACCCAGATGGCTTCCTCGCCGCTCTGGTCGGAGATGTAGGCGACGCGCGCACCGTCGGGCGACCATTGCGCCTCTCGCTCGTGCGCGCCCGGCGTGTGCGTGAGATCGAGCGTGATGCCGTCCTTGAGCGGCACCGAGAACACCTCGCCGCGCGCGGTGAACAGCGCGCGCTTGCCGTTGCCCGAGAGCGCGAAGTCCTCGATCTTGTCCTTGACGCTCCGTTCCTCGGCGCGCGCGCGGACGAGATCGCTCGGCACGGTGATGTCGAGCGCGCGGTCCTGGTTCGCGTTGACGTCGTAGACGTGCAGCTCGCCGTTGACTTCGAACGCGATCTGTCCTTTCGAATCGCCGCTGGCCCAACGCGCGTCCGCGTTCTTGTAGTCGGTGAGCTGCTTCGTCTCGCCGCTGCCGGTGTCGTACCGATAGAGATTCAAATGCTCGCCGCGGTCGGCGATGAAGAAGACGCCGTTGCCGATCCAGACCGGGTCACGATCGCTGTTCGGATCGCTGGTGATGTTCTTCGCGGTCTTCGAGTCGAAGTCGTAGATGTAGAGATCCTGCGCCCAGCCGCCGACGTAGCGGTTCCAGGTGCGGAAGTCGCGGTACTTCGGCGAGTAGACGATCTGCCTGCCATCGGGCGAGTAGCGTCCGACGCCGGCGACCGGCATCGGCAGCGTGGCGGGCAGGCCGCCTTCCGCGCCGATCGTGTAGAGATGCGGGTTCGAGATGCTGATCGAGTCGCGCCAGCCGCGGAACAGGATCGACTTGCCGTCCGGTGTCCAGCCGTAGACCTGGTTGTCGAAGCCCCAGCGCTGCGGCAGCGGGCCCATGGCCGGGTAGAACGTGAGCTGCTTGGGCTCGCCGCCGGTCGCCGCGATCACGTAGACCTGATCGTCGCCGCCGTACTCGCCGGTGAAGGCGATGCGGCTGCAGTCGGGCGAGAAGCGCGCCGATTGCTCGATGCCGGGGCCGGCGGTGAGGCGCGTCGCGCTGCCGCCCTGCGTCGATGCGGTCCAGAGATCGCCGGCATAGGTGAAGACGACGCGATCGCCGCAGACGTCGGGAAAGCGCAGGAGCTTCGTGCCCGCAAACGCGGACGGAACCGCGAGCAATGCTCCTACGGCGAGGGCAAACCGCATCGGACGCGCGCGCATGATGCCTCCTGGCAGACCATCGGACCTGCCTTTTTGCACAGTGTCGGCACGGCGGCCTGCGCCGAAAGTCATGCCGGGAGGCCTCTTACTGGAAAAGATCCTTCTCCTTACTGTAAAGTAAGGATGTGTGATTGTGGTAAGGAACTTCCGGTGAGTACTGCCGTGTTGACCAGCAAGGGACAGACGACCATTCCGAAGGACGTGCGCGAACACCTCGGGCTGCGCCCCGGTGACCGCATCGAATTCGTGCTGACGGAGGACAAGACCGTGCTACTCAAACCCGCCACGCGCGCCGTGACCGACCTCAAGGGCTTCCTGCCCAAGCCGCCGAAGCCGGTGTCGGTCGAAGCGATGAACGCCGCGATTCGCAAGCGCGCTTCGGGCCGCTGACGCGATGATCGGCATCGACACCAACGTGCTCGTCCGCTACGTCGTGCAGGACGATGCGCGTCAGGCCGCGGCGGCGAGCGACTTCATCGAATCGACGCTGAGCGACGAGGAGCCCGGCTGGATCGCCTCGATCGTGCTGTGCGAATTCGTGTGGGTGCTCGACGCGGCTTACGGTTACGCGCGCAACGCGATCGCGGCGACGCTGGAGCGGTTGTTCGAAGTCGACCGGTTCCGCGTCGAGGCGCCGTCGCTCGCATGGCGCGCGCTGGACGCGTATCGGACGGGCGGTGACTTCGCCGATGCGCTGATCGCGCTCGGTAACGAGCACGCGGGGTGCGACTACACCGCGACGTTCGACAAGGGCGCGACGCGTCTCAAGCAAGTCCGTTTGCTGGGTCGCGCTTCGGCGGCGTGACTCTTTCCTCTTTCCCCTCTCCTGCTTGCGGGAGAGCGTTGGGGTGAGGGCAGTCTGGGATCGAGGTCACTGGAAAGGCCGCACTCCGAGCTTCCCTCACTCGACCTTCGGTCGGCCTCTCCCGCGCAGCGGAAGAGGCAAAGACTCAATACGCGAATTCGCGAAACAGGCGATCGATGTCGCCGTTCCATTCGCCGTTGAACAGCTCGAGCTTGCGCTCCGCCGGCGTCTGATTCGCTTCGACGATCTCGACGAGCGGCTCGAGGAATACGCTCTCGTCCGCACCGCTCTTGTTCTTGCGCGCGCGGCGCGCGAGCCCGTGACCGGCGATCTTGAGCGCCTCTTCGGCGAGATCGCGCACGGTCCCGCCGCGGAACGGCAGCTTGAGCGCATCACGCGGCACGCCGTCGCGAAGCGCGTGGCGCTCGGCGTTGGTGAAATCCTTGACGAGATCCCACGCCGCGTCGAGCGCGGTCGAATCGTAGAGCAGCCCGACCCAGAACGCGGGCAGGGCGCACAGGCGGTTCCACGGCCCGCCGTCGGCGCCGCGCATTTCGAGGTATTTCTTGAGCCGCACCTCCGGAAACGCGGTCGTCATGTGATCGGCCCAGTCCTTGAGCGTCGGCAAGGCGCCCGGAAGCTCGGGCAGCTTGCCGGCGAGGAAATCGCGGAACGACTTGCCGGCGAGGTCGATGTAGCGCCCGTCGCGATAGCTGAAATACATCGGCACGTCGAGCAGGTAATCGACATAGCGCTCGAAACCGAAGCCGGCCTCGAACACGAAATCGAGCATGCCGGTGCGATCGGGATCGGTATCGGTCCAGATGTGCGAGCGGTAGCTCTGGAAGCCGTTCGGCTTGCCTTCCGTGAACGGCGAATCGGCGAAGAGCGCCGTCGCGACCGGCTGCAGCGCGAGCGCGACGCGGAACTTCTTCACCATGTCGGCTTCGCTGGCGAAGTCGAGGTTGACCTGCACGGTGCAGGTGCGCGTCATCATATCGAGGCCGAGCGAGCCGACCTCCGGCATGTAGCGACGCATGATCGCGTAGCGGCCTTTCGGCATCCACGGCATGTCCTCGCGACGCCACTTCGGCTGAAAGCCCATGCCGAGGAAGCCGAGCCGAAGCTCGTCGGCGACCGACTTCACTTCCTTGAGATGCTTGGCGACTTCGCTGCAGGTGTCGTGGATCGTTTCGAGCGGCGCACCGGAGAGCTCGAGCTGACCCGCCGGTTCGAGCGTGACCGAGGCGCTGTCGCGCAAGAGCGCGATCAGCTTGTCCCCTTCGAACACGCGCTGCCAGCCGAAGCGCGTCATGCCGTCGAGCAATTTCGCGATCCCGCGCTCGCCTTCCCACGTCGGCGGGCGCAGATCGTCGAGGCGGAAGCCGAACTTCTCGTGCTCGGTGCCGATGCGCCAGTCGGCGGCGGGACGCGAACCGCCGGCCATGTATTCGAGGAGCTGCGCGCGATCGGCGATCGGGGTTTCGGTGACGGCGGACGGTCCGGACACGAGCGTGACTCGACGTGGGGTTGCGGACTATGGGGCCTGCCGCGCCCCGTTGAAAGGCCCGCACCCGCGCTGGCGACGTCGCCGTCCGGCAACCCGCCGCACCGGCAACACGGTGCGGCGGGTTGCAGGTTTTTCAGGTCGGAAGCTCGAAACCGTCGGCGAAGATCTGGTCGGCCTCGGCGGCGGTCGTCGTGAGCTCGACGGTCGCCGTCGCGCTCGAATCGCCCTGCGAAGTCGCAGTCACTTCGGAGGTATCCGAATCGCCGATCGTCGCCGCGCCGGGAACGTCGACGTCGACATCGAACGTCGTCGTGAGCCCCGCGTCGAGCGTGACGCTCGCGACCGACGGCGTCACGACCCAGCCGCCCGGTCCCGCCGTCGCCGCGATGTCGAACGTGTCGGTCGTGCTGCCGGTATTGGTGACGGTCAGTGTGTACGTGACCGTCGTCGCCGGTGGACCCGCGCCCGCTAGCGAATCGGCATCGAGCGTCACGCCGAACGAATCGGCGTTGCCGGCGACGATCGAGACGTCGTCGTAGTAGACCGGTGTCGCGCCCGAGGCGAACAGATCGATCGAGCCGATGTTGAGGCTGCCCGGCACGGCCTGGTCCGGGAACTGGTTCGTCCACGAGCCGCTGTAGACCTCAGTGCCGCCGTAGGAGAACGTCTGCAGGTCGTTGTCGAGATCGACGACGAGCCTGAGCTCGACCCACTGGTCCGTGAGATAGGTGAGGCTGCCTGGATTCGCGGAGCCGTCGAAATTTTCGACGAGCCCGGTCGCGCTGCGGAACACGACCTGCGTCGACCAGCTGATGACGTTGACGTCGACGTCCGAATAGACGTTCTCGAAAATGAAATATGTTTCGCCGGAGAAGTCGCCCGGAATCCACTGCTGCGCGGTGATCGTGTAGACGCCGCTCGTGTAGCCGCTGAATTCGTGAATGAGATCGCTCGGGCCTTCGATGTTGATCGCATTGGAAGGACTGACGCTGTGCGCATCGTCGACGAACGCGCCTGCGTTCGGATCGCTCTGCCAGCCTTTCCAGCCGCCCTGCCCATGCACGTTCGAGCCGACGGCGTAGCTGTCCCAGTTCTCTGAGAAATCGGTGCCGAACGGAAGGCCAGGCCTTGCGATGCGCGGCATCGCGCCGATCGCGCGATGCGAATTGGCCGGCACGGTGCGCGCGGAAGCTGCGCCGACGAAGTCGACGCGCGAATCGATCGAAAGGAATACGACGGCGGCAACCGCCGCCGCGAGTGCCACGAAAGTTTTCGAGATCATCCCCAGTTCCTCCTCGGTGCAAACCCTGAAGCGGCTGCGCGCGCAGCCGGCGAGTCGTGCGAAGTGAACACGGATGTGGACGGGCCAGACGTCGAATCGAGGCCTGCATCCCCAAGATACAGGCGGCCGTCACGCACCCACGTCGCTTATAGCACGCGGCGCATCGACGAACCACGACGCGGGAAGACGCGCGGCGCTACTCGCTGAAGAGCCAGCTTGCGAGCACCGTGCGCGCGGCATCGACGCCGTTGCCGTTCAGCGAGGAAAAGAGCTGCGCGACCGCGTCGGGCGCGAGCACGTCGAGCTCTTTGCGCACCGCGTTGAGCGTGCGCGCCGCTTCGCCGCGCGAGAGCTTGTCCGACTTGGTGAGCAGACACAGCGACGCGCGATTCGTCGCGCGCGCGAAGCCGAGCATCATGCGATCGAATTCCCGGAGCGGATGCCGCGCGTCCATGACCAGGACGATCCCGCGCAGCGATTCGCGCGTGCGCAGGTAAGCGTCGACGACTTCGCGCCAGTGCGCGCGGAGCTTCTCCGGCACCTTCGCGTAGCCGTAGCCCGGGAGATCGATCAGCCGGTGCGCATCGTCGAGCGGAAACACGACGAGCTGCTGCGTGCGCCCCGGCGTCTTCGAGGTGCGCGCGAGGCCCTGCTGGTCGCAGATCTTGTTGAGCGCGCTCGACTTGCCCGCGTTCGAGCGGCCGGCGAAGGCGAGCTCGGCGCCCTCGTCGGGCGGCAGCTGGTCGAGGCGGTGCGCATTCTTGAGGTACTGCGCCGCGCGGAATGGGTTCTTCTGCATGGGATCGAAGTCGGATTTCGCCGGGGCGCGGTTTGACCGCCTTCCGGCGCACAGGGGATAATTTCGCGGTTGTCCGAGCGCCCGCGGACGGCCGCGCATCCGCGGCGGCCGCGCCGGCTTCCCCAGGTTTCCGGAGTGAGTGTATGAGCTTTCGGCGAGTTTTTGCGCTGTCGCTGCTGATGGCCGCGTGCGCGGGACAGGCGGCTGAGCCGGCGAACGAGGTCCACGGCGACGCCAAGGCCGGCGAAGGCAAGGCCACCGCCTGCGGCGCCTGCCACGGCATGGACGGCAACGCGGCGGACAAGCAGTACCCGAAGCTCGCCGGCCAGAACGAGGCCTACATCGCGCGCCAGATCACGCTGTTCCAGACCCAGAAGCGCCAGAACGCGATCATGATGGGCTTCGCGGCGAACCTGTCGCCGCAGGACATGCACGACATCGGCGCCTATTTCGCCGGCAAGAGCTCCCTGCCCGGCGTCGCCGACGAGAAGCTGATCGAACGCGGCCAGGCGCTCTATCGCGGGGGTGACAAGGATCTCGGCGTCCCCGCCTGCATGGCCTGCCACGGTCCCGACGGCCGCGGCATGGCCGGCGCGGGCTACCCGCAGCTGGCCGGCCAGTGGGCCGACTACGTGCAGGCCAAGCTCAAGGACTGGAAAGGCGGCACGACCTGGGGCGACGACGGCAACGCCAAGATCATGCCGGACATCGCCAAGCGCCTCGGCGACAACGACATCGCCGCGCTGGCCTCGTATGTCGAGGGCCTCCACGCTGCGACGGTCGCCGCGAGCGGGTCGAAGTAGTCGAACACGGTTAAGCCCGGCCGCCTGAAACTCCGCGCGCCCGGCGCGCTCCAAAGGCGGTCGGATTCGCGCCGCATCCCGGAGGTTCCATGTTCAAGCGCTTCATCCCCGCCGTGCTCGGCCTCGTCGCCTTCGCCACCGTCGGCGCGCAGCAGCCGCCGTACGAAGCCGGCAAGCACTATTTCCTGGTCGAGCCGCCGCAGCCGACCACGACGGGCGAGAAGATCGAGGTGCTCGAGGTCTTCTCGTACGCCTGCCCGGCCTGCAACGCGTTCCGTCCGTTCGCCGACAAGATCAAGGCGAGCCTGCCGAAGAACGCCGAGATGACATACCTGCCGGCCGCGTTCCGCGCCGACGAGGACTGGCCGGTGTTCCAGCGCGCGTTCCTCGCCGCGAAGGCGCTCGGCCTCGTCGACAAGACGCACGACGCGATGTTCGACGCGGTGTGGAAGGAAGGCTCGCTCAAGATCACCGATCCGGTCTCGCACAAGATCGTGAACCCGATGCCGACGATCGACGACGTCGCGAAGTTCTACGCCAAGCACGGCGTCAGCGCCGAGGATTTCGTCGGCACCGCCAACTCGTTCGCGATCAACACGAAGATGAAAGCCGCCGACGCGCAGATCAAGGCGTACGGCGTCGACTCGACGCCGACGATCATCGTCAACGGCAAATACCGCATCACGGCGGCATCCGCCGGCGGCTGGGACAAGGTCGAGCCGCTCGTGAGCTATCTCGTCAACCAGGAAAGCCACCAGTAAGCCGGTCGCCGCGAACCCGCGTCGCCTGCATCATCGAGGAGAACACCATGCTCAACCGGCTCGGCATCCTTCTGGCGGGACTCGTCGCAACGTCCGTCGCCATCGCCGCCGATGCGCCCGCGGCGTCCGACGCGAAGTGGGAGGAAGGCAAGAACTACTTCCTCGTCGATCCGCCGCAGCCGACCGCGACCGGCGGCAAGGTCGAGGTGCTCGAGGTGTTCTCGTACGCCTGCCCGCACTGCGCGCACTTCCAGCCGTACGCGGACCGGCTGAAGCAGAGCCTCCCGTCCGGCGCCGTGTTCGGCTACATGCCGGCGATCTTCAACGCGAGCTGGGAGCCGTACGCGCGCGCGTACTACACGGCCGAGTCGCTCGGCGTGGTCGACGCGACGCACCAGGCGCTCTTCGACGCGCTGCACCGCGATCACATCCCGATGCGCACGATCGACGATCTGTCCTCGTTCTACGCGCAGCACGGTGTCGACAAGACCAAGTTCATGGCCGCGTCGGAATCGTTCGAGGTCAACAGCAAGCTCACGCGCGCACAGCAGATCGTCAAGGCCGATGGCGTCGACGGCACGCCGAGCATCGTCGTCAACGGCAAGTACCGCGTCACCGGCCAGTCGGCCGGCGGCTTCGAGCAGCTCATCGAGCTCGTCGACTGGCTCGCGCAGAAAGAGATCGACGCGAAAGCGAAGCCCGTCGCGAAGAAGAAGAAATAGCCGCGTCCGCCAAGAACCGACCTGTACGGCCGCGACCGACGGACGCTTGCAGCGCATGCAGGCCACCGCTAGCCTCGCCGCCATGAAGCAACCCCCGCCGGACGCCGAGCGCCCGGCCGACGATTCGGAACGTCTGCAGCTCCTGAGCTGCAACATCCTCGCCGGCGGCAGCGTCCGCCGTTATCGCGATTACGTCACGCATAGCTGGAAACACGTGCTGCCGACCGGCAAGCGCGCGAACCTCGACGTGCTCGCGCGCGTCATCGGCGAGTTCGATCTCGTCGGTCTTCAGGAAGCGGACGCCGGAAGCCTCCGTTCGGGCTTCCTCAACCAGACCCAATATCTCGCCGAAGCGGCCGAGTTTCCGTTCTGGAGCCATCAGCCGAACCGGCGCGTGTCGCGCCTCGCGACGTCGAGCAACGGCTTGCTTGCGCGGATGCAGCCGGACGAAGTGCTCGACTATCCCCTGCCCGGCCGCATTCCCGGTCGCGGCGCGCTGTGGGCGCGTTTCGGCGAGGGCGAGCACGCGCTGATCGTCGTCATCGCGCATCTTTCGCTCGGTCCTGCCGCGCGCATGCGCCAGCTCGGCTTCATCGCCGAGCTAGTCGGACATCATCCGAACGTCGTGCTGATGGGCGATCTCAACACGCCGCCGAACAGCGCCGAGCTCAAGATGCTGTACTCGCGCACCGCGCTCGAGCCGGCACGCGAATCGCCGGCGACGTTCCCGAGCTGGCGGCCGACTCGCGCGATCGATCACATCCTCGTATCCGGATCGATCGAGGTCGAGCGGCGCTGGGTGCTGTCGCATCCGGTGTCCGATCATTTGCCCGTCGCTGCGAGCATTCGCGTGCCGGCGGCGATTTCGACTCCGAAGATGCAGGAATTCACGAAAGCCTGACGTTTCGCCACGCTTTCGGGCGTCGCGGAGATGATGTCCGTACGCGCTCGCCGCCAAGTGGCGGTTTTCCCCCTCGTTCGCCGTACCGCACAGAGAGGCACGCAGCGGTTGCGTCGCCAGCGAACGGGAGAACTCGATGCTTGCCATTTCCATCCGTCGCGCCGCTTCGATGCGGCGCAACGTTCTTGCTGTATGTCTTGCCGCCGGTCTTTCGAGCACGGCGGGCGCCGCCCCTTCGGTGCGTAATGATCTCGCGATCAGTCCGCACCGGTCAGCGCTTTCCGATTCGCCTATACAGAGGCTTCTGCATCCGATATGGGCGCGCAACCCGTTGTTCGCGGCAACCGCTGCGGTCAAGACTCAGCCGGCTAGTCCGTCCGGAAACCTAGTTCCGGTCACAAACTGCGAAGACGACGGAAGCGCAGGCACGTTGCGAAAAGCCATTGAAGGCGCAGCCGACGGCGACACCATCGACATGAGCGGGTTGACGTGCCCGCTGATTACGCTGCAGAGCGGCGAGCTCGTCGTTGCCGTGCCGCATTTGGCGATTCAAGGCCCCGGTGTCGATGCATTGACGATCGACGGCGCGAATGCGGATCGCGTGCTGCAGGGGACGAGTCTCGACATTTCGGATCTGACGATTGCGCACGGCGTGGTCCAGACACCAAGCCCCGGAGGCGGGTGCGTATTCACCACAGCCAGTCTTTTGCTGACGAGAGCCAACATCACCACGTGTTTGAGCATTGGCGGCACAAGTTCGTCAGGCGGAGGAGCAGCCCGCGTCCTCGGTGACCTCGTCATGCATGACGCGGTGATTTCCGGGAGCATAGCGTCGGGAGCCAGCGCGGCTGCCGGTGGCGGAGCCGTCGTGTCCGGCTCGACAACCCTTTACCACAGCGTAATCAGCGGAAACAGGGCCGAATCGGCCGCTGGCGTCGCGCATGGCGGAGGTCTGGCGACTGCTGGGGATGTGACGCTGGTCGCAAGCAAAGTCCTCGACAACGTGGCGACGTCTCAGGGCGGTGGACACGCGTACGGCGGAGGCATACATGTCGACGGACACGTGACCGTTTCCATAACGGCGGCGAGTACCGTCAGCGGAAACACGGCGCACTCGAATTCCGCCTATGCGAATGGCGGCGGCATAAACAGCGGCGTCTATGGAGCCGCTTACGCGTCGACGGTCATCGTCGACCACAGTACGATCAGCGGCAACACCGCGGATTCGGCATGCGCCTCGTGCATCATCAAGGGCGGCGGTGTGCAGGCATTCGATTCCATCGCGGTGAAATATTCCACGATCAGCGACAACCACGCGACATGTGATGACGTCACGGCGACCTGCAAGGCGCTCGGTGGCGGTCTCTTTGCGCTCGGCAATCAAACGACCAGCAACATCACGCTGCTGAACGCGACGGTTTCCGGAAACGAAGCCACCGCCGGCACGCAGGCAGGTGCATTCGCAATCGGCGGCGGACTCTTCATTCCAGGAGGAAAACCCGTTGTAGCGCACAACGCAACGGTTGCCTTCAATTATGCGACCACCCGTGGTGGAGGCTTGGCAACCAGCTCCGTAGCGCCGGCCTCGACGCTGGTGAGCACGATCGTCGCGCAGAATACGAACAGCCAGGGCCTCGATGACATCGCGCCTTTCGGCGCCACAGCAAATTTCGACGGTTCGAACAACCTCGTCATGGCTTACACCGATCCCGGCGTGACGCTCCCAGCCGATACGCGACCTGACAACCCGCTTCTCATGCCGCTCGCCGACAACAGCGGCCCCACCGCGACTCACGCGCTCTCGTCAGGCAGCATCGCAATCGACAACGGCATCAACCCCGCCCTGCTCGGCTGCGACCAGCGCGGTTATCCGCACCGCCGTGTCTACGGCGCTCACGCGGATATCGGCGCCTATGAAGAACAAGGCGAGCAGTCGATCTTCGCCGACAATTTTGACGGCAGCCCAGCCTGCGGACCTTGACGAACCGCTCGTCTGAAATGAAAGGGGCCGCGATCGCGGCCCCTTTTTTTTACCCACACGTGTCGCGTCGCGAATCAGAACTTCACGCTCGCCTCGGCGTACCAGAACCGCCCAGGGAGATCGTACGTCGACGCATCGTAGCCGTTGAGCGAGCAGCTCAGACAGATCGGCGGATCCTTGTCGAAGACGTTGTTGACGCCGAGCGAGATGCTGCTCTCGATCGACACCGGCAGCTTCCACGTCACGCGCGCATCGTTGTAGACGACCGCGCCGAGGTGGTTCTTGTCGGCGACCGGATCGTCGCAGACCGCGAAGTCGATGTTCGCCGCGCAGCTCTCCTCGAGCGAGGCGATGTAGCGCATCGTCCACATCGCGCTCCAGTCGCCGATGCCCCAGGTGAGGTTCATCGTCGAGCGCCACCGCGGGATGCCGCCGTCGGCCTGCTCGATGCCGACCGTGCGCGGCTCCTGCGCGCCGGTGTCGTTGGCGACAGCCTTGTAGCTCTGCGTGTACGTCGTCTGCAGGTGCGCGCCGAACGTGCCGATGCCGGTCTCGGCGCCGAGCCAGTTGATGCCGATGTCGTAGCCCTTGGTGTCGATCTTGCCGAGGTTGCGCAGCGTGTTGTTGAAGCCGTTGATCGAACCGTTCGCCGCGCGCGTGATGCCGTTGCAGAACGCGGGATCGAGCGTCGCCACGCACCGCTCGAGCTGGATCTGCGCGTCAGGCGCCTGGATCGCATCGTCGATCTTGTGGTGGTAGTAGGTCAGCTCGAAGTCCATGCGCGAGGACCAGGCGGTGTTCTCGGCCCAGCCCGGGCTGTAGATCCCGCCGAGCGTCAGGCTCTCCGACGTCTCGGGCTTCAGGTTCTGGTTGCCGCCCGTGATGATCGAGATCTGCGGATTGTTCTGCGTGAAGCCCGGCGGCACGCCGAGCGCGGCGCAGTTCGGCGTGACGTCGCCGTCGCACGGGTCCTGCAGGGTCGCGTCGAAGCGCGAGAACGTGCCGAACAATTCGCCGATCGATGGCGCGCGGAAGCCTTCGGCCCACGTGCCGCGGAACGTGAAGTCGTCGACGATCTGCCAGCGGAAGCCGACCTTGTTGTTGGTCGTGTCGCCGAAGTTCGAGTAATCCGAATAGCGGCTCGCGACCGAAAGATCGAGGTGCTTGGCGAACGCCATGTCGGCGAGCAGCGGCGCGTTGATTTCGAGATAGTACTCGTCGACGTCGTAGCTGCCCGAGGTCGGACCGGACGGCACGCCGTTCGAGTCGCCCGCGGTGACCACCGAGTCCGGCGTGTAGAAGCCCGAAAGATCGCGATGCTCGAAGCCGACCGCCGCGTCGAGCGAGCCGGCGGGAAGCTGGAACAGGTTGCCCGACATGTTCGCCGTCCACATGCGCAGGCTCTGCTTACTGCGGTCGTTCTCGGTGAACAGGATGTAGTTCAGCATCTCCGGCGTGATCGTGCCGGGACCGCCGAAGATGTTCAGCGGCACGCACGGCGCAGTGCACTCGTCGACCGGACCGAGCGCATTCATGATGTGCCGGATGTTGTAGGTGCCGGTGACGGTCTGCGTCGCCTTGTTCGAGCTGTCGACGTAGTTGACGTCCCAGAACCACTGGTGATCGCCGAAGTTGATGTCGCCGTTGAGGCCCGTCGCGTAGTACTTCGTGTCGACGGTCTGCTTGAAGATGCGCGGACCGCCCTCGACCGGACGCCGGCCGAGACCGAAGTCCGGGCTGCTCCCGTCGAGCGAGAAGCCGAACGGGTTGTACGGGTTCGTCGCATCGACGCCGACGCGGTAGCAGAGGTCGATCGCCATGCAGTACTGCTGACCCAGGAAGATCGGCTCCGGCGCGGCCTGGTTGGTCGAATCGCGCGTGTTGTAGAGGCCCTTCAAATAGAAGTTCACGTGATCGGTGATCTTGTACGTGCCTTGCGCGAAGATGCCGGTGCGGTCGGACGGCGTCAGCAGCAGGTTGTAGCGCGCGAAGTTGAAACGGTCGGCGTTGCCGAACTGATGGAAGCCGTCCGGGAAACTCTGGAACGGATTCACGCCATTGGCCGTGATGTTGCAGAAGCCGTCGGGGCAGAGGCCGCCGAAGTCGACGCCTCCCGGGGTGTCGAAGAGATAGCGCGTGGTCGGTATCCCCGAGCTCCAGGTGCCAGGATTCGGCACGCCGCCGATGCCCGGCGACGGGAACCGCGACTGCTCCCAGTCGTCCGAGCTGATCTGGTGCTGCTTGAAGCGGCTGATGTCCATGAAAAAGTCGAAGCGGTCGGTGCTGCCGCCGAGCGAGACGTTGCCCGAATACGTCTTGCCGTCGCCGACCGAGTAGTCGCCGGCGTACACGTGCAGCCCGAGACCGTCAGCCTTCTTCTTCGTGATGATGTTGACGACGCCCGCGATCGCATCGGAGCCGTACAGCGACGATGCGCCGTCGGTCAGTATCTCGATGCGGTCGACGATGCTCGCCGGGATCGTGTTGAGATCGACCGCAGCGGACACGCCCGATGCCGACGACTCGTTGACCCAGCGCAGGCCGTCGACGAGGATCAGCGTGCGCTTCGCGCCGAGGTTGCGCAGTGAGATCGTGGTCGAGCCCGAGCCGACACCGCCGCCGTCCGGCGGGAAGCCGAAGTTGCCCGCCGAATTGAATTTGGTGTTGAGCGAGGAACCGCTCACGCTCAGGCGCTGGATCACGTCGCCGATCGAGCCGAGGCCGGTTGCCTCGATGTCCTTCGAGGTGATCGTCAGCACCGGCGTCTGGCCTTCGACCTCGGCCTTCTTGATGCGCGAGCCTGTGACCTCGATGGCCTGCAGCTTCTGGATGTCTTCGCCGCCCTTGTCCTGGGCGTGCACCGGGACCGTGTACAGACTCGCCGAAAGCGCGCTCGCCAGCATCGACATCGCAAGGCGCCGGGTTTCTCCGCGTAACTTCATGAGCAGTCTCCCCGCTGGGATCGGTGTTTGGATTCTTTTCGGCCGAGGCCGCAGTTGCCGCGGGGCCACCCCCGGCAAGTGTCAAGAAAATGTAAAACAATCGTTCGAATTTGGCTAGCACTCTGTGTTTGCAGATGCAGCACGGCGTTTGTTGCGGGTCTTGAGCGCTCGATCGCGGGATCGCGGACGCCGCCCGGGGCGCTAAACTCCCGCGGAACGTTTCGCGGTCTCTCGAAGCACTTCATCAATGCCGATCGATGTCCTGCCGCGCGGAGCGCGGCGCGCGTTCGCCGTACTGCTGTGCGGACTCGTTGCGCTGCCGCTCGCCGCACAGGACCGCGCGACGCAGCGCGAGCACTTCCGCTCCGCTTATGCCGCTGCCTCGCGCACGCCGGCCGGCGAGTGGAGGAAGCTCGCCGTCGGGCTCGACGACTACCCGCTCTACCCGTATCTCGAAGCGACGGTCCTCCGGCGCAGCATCGTCAAGGCCTCGCGCGCCGACATCGAACGATTCCTCGCGCGTTGGCCGGGCTCGCTGCCCGAAAGCGACGTGCGCGAGACATGGCTTCGCGAGCTCGCGCGCCGCGGCGACTGGCCGACGTTCCGCGCGTTCTGGAAAGGCAGCCGCGACCGCGACCTGCAATGCGACGAGCTGCTCGCGCGCCTTGCCGCCGGCGCGAAGCTCGACTACGCGAACGATCTCGAATCGCTCTGGGAAAACCCGCGCACGCTGCCGGGCGCGTGCGATCCCGTGCTCGCGAACGCGCGCGCGAGCGGCGCGCTGACCGACGCGCACGTCTGGGATCGCCTGCTCGACTCCGCGGCCAGCGGCAACGTCGACAGCGCGGCGTCCGCGGCGACGCTCCCCGGCGGCGACGATCGCACCGCGGCCAATCGCATCGTCGACGCCGTGCGCAATCCCGCGGGCGAGCTCGCGAAAGCCGACCAGTGGCCCGACCAGCCGCGCGCGCGCGACGCGATCGCCTACGGGCTCGCGCGCTACGCGCGACGCGACAGCTCGGCCGCGGAAACGCTGTGGGCGAAGCTCGGCTCGCGCTACAAATGGGACGACGCGCAGAAAAACCGCGTGCTCAACGCGCTCGCCGTCTACCGCTCGACGAGCTACTCGCCCGACGCGCTCGCGCGCCTGAAGGCGCTGCCGCCCGAGGCCGCCGACGACGCGAGCCGCGAATGGCACGTGCGCACCGCGCTGGCCAGCGGCGACTTCAAGGAAACGCTCGCCGCGCTCGACGACCTTTCCGCCGAGCAGCAGGGCGATTCGCGCTGGCGCTATCTGAGAGCGCGCGTCCTCGCCAAGCTCGGTCGCAAGATCGAAGCCGATCCGCTGTTCGCCGATGTCGCGCGCGAAGCGAGCTTCCACGGCTTCCTCGCGGCCGACTGGATCGACGAGCCGTACGCGATCTGCCCGCGCACGCTCGCGAGCGATCCCGCGACCGAGAAAGCGATCGCGAGCCACAGCGATCTTGCGCGCGCGTTCGAATTCCAGGCGCTCGACATGCTGCCCGAGGCGCGCCGCGAGTGGGAATTCGCCATGCGCAAGCTCGACGACGCGCAAAAGCGCCTCGCCGCGGACCTTGCCTACAAGCGCGGCTGGTACGACCGTGCCGTGTTCTTCTACTCGGCCGATCCCGCGACGCAGCGCCTCTACGAGCAGCGCTTTCCACTCGCGCTCGAATCGCGCGTGAAGCGCGAGGCGACCGACGCCGGCATCGATCCTGCGTGGGCCTACGCGATCATCCGCGCGGAAAGCGCGTGGATGACCGACGCGCATTCGCACGCCGACGCCTACGGGCTGATGCAGCTATTGCCCGGCGTCGCCAAGCATCTCGCGCAATCGGAGAAGCTCGCCTACAACCGGCCGAGCGATCTCTTCGATCCAACCCTCAACGTCCAGCTCGGCACGCGCTATCTCGGCCGCATGGCCGACAAGTTCGACGGCAATCCATGGCTCGCGAGCGCCGCCTACAACGCCGGCGAGGCGCCGGTCGGGCGCTGGCTCGATGCGCGCGCCTCGCTCGATCCGGATTTCTTCATCGAGACGATCCCGTACAAGGAAACGCGCGAATACGTCGCGCGCGTGCTCGCCTTCAGCGTCATCTACGACTGGCGCATGAACGGCAAGGCGCTCGCGCTTTCGGCGCGCATGCCGCGCGTCGGCCAGGCCTACGCCGCGCCGACCGACGCGACGCCGCGCAAGAGCGTCGCCTGCCCGCCCGAGGCGAGCTCGACGCCGGCACCGCCGGCCGCGTCGACGTCCGCGGAAGCCGCGCCGTCGCATTAGAATCGACGGCTCTGCCTCGCGGAGCCCTTCGATGAAGCGCCAGCGCATCGTGATTCTCGGCGGCACCGGCTTCGTCGGCAGCCATCTCGTTCCGCGGCTCCACGCCGACGGCCACATCGTCAAGGTGCTTTCGCGCAACCGCGAGAAGCATCGCGATCTCACCGTGCTGCCGCGCGCGAGCGTCGTCAGCGTCGACATCCACGATCGCGACGCGCTGCGCGCGGCGCTCGCCGGCGCGGACGCGGCAATCAACCTCGTCGGCATCCTCAACGAGCGCGGCAGCAACGGCGACGGCTTCCGCAAGGCGCACGTCGAGCTGACCGAAACGCTGATCGCGGCATGCCAATCCGCCGGCGTCACACGGCTCGTGCAGATGAGCGCGCTGCGCGCCGGCGAAGGCGAAAGCCACTACCTGCGCACGCGCGGCGAAGCCGAAGCGAAGGTGAAAGCGTCGCGGCTCGCCTGGACGATCTTCCGTCCGTCGGTGATTTTCGGCTCCGGCGACGGCCTCTTCTTCCGCTTCGCAAGCCTGCTGCGCATCGCGCCGGTGCTGCCGCTGGCACGACCGCACGCGAAGTTCACGCCGGTCTATATCGGCGACGTCGCCGCGGCGTTCGCGCGCGCCATCGCGCACCCGCACACGGCCGGTCACACGTACGAGCTCTTCGGACCGCGCGTCATCGAGCTCGGCGAGCTCGTGCGGTGGACCGCGGAGCTGATCGGCAAGCGCCGCTGGATCATTCCGCTGCCCGATTCACTCGGCTATCTCCAGGCGACGATCGGCGAGTGGCTCCCCGGCAAGCCCATTTCGCGCGACAACTTCCGCTCGCTGAAGCTCGACTCGATCGGCCACGACGACGGCCTTGCCGCGCTCGGCATCGTCGCGACGCCGATGGATGTCGTCATGCCCGCGCTGCTGCGCGGCGACGGGCTGCAGCGCCGCCTCGACCGCTTCCGCGAGCAGCACTCCTAGGCAAAGTGCTTTCTTCGTGTCCTTCGTGTTCTTCGTGGTTCAATCTTTCCTTTGAAGCCGCTTACTGGCCCACCACCTGCGGCCGCATCGGTCCGAGCAGATCGAGCAATTGCTTCTGCAGATCCTTCGGCACGTGCTGCGAATCCATCGCGCGGACGAGGTCCTGCACGAACGCATCGAAATCGGCGTCGGTGAGATTGAGGCCGCTATGGGCCTCCTCCATGCTGCGACCCGAATATTTGCACGGCCCGCCGGTCGCCTCGCAGATCTGCTCGATCAGAAGGCGGCGCAGATCCGCCATGTCGGTCTTCTCGAAGAGGATGTTGATGCGCAGGTCGCCGTGGATCTCGGCGAGCGAGGCATCGACGACCTTCGCGATGCCATCCTGCCCGCCGAGGGCGCGGTAGAGCGCGTCGCTTTTCGCCTCGGGCGCCGCGGATTTCGCCGGCACCGTCGCGTGCTTCGGCGGCGCCGTGCCTGCGCAACCGACCGCCAACATCAGGGAAACGCTGATCGCAAGCCGTATTGAGGTTCGCATCGCCGCCCTCCCGCGGATTCGCTGGCACAATGCCAGCCCATTCACGCCGTCCCGTCAAGCCATGCAGACGTACCTCGTCGGCGGAGCCGTCCGCGACAAGCTGCTCGGCCGGCCGGGCGCCGATCGCGACTATGTCGTCGTCGGCGCGACGCCGGAGGAGATGGCGCGTCTCGGCTTCCGGCCGGTCGGGCGCGATTTCCCGGTGTTCCTGCACCCCGAGACGCGCGAGGAATACGCGCTCGCGCGCACCGAGCGGAAAAGCGGGCGCGGCTATCACGGTTTCGTCTTCTCGACCGACCCGGCCGTGACGCTCGAGCAGGATCTCGCGCGCCGCGACCTCACGATCAATGCGATGGCCGAGGACGACGAAGGCGACCTGATCGATCCGTTCGGCGGCGCGCGCGACATCGAAGCGCGGCTGCTGCGTCACGTCTCGCCTGCGTTCGCCGAGGATCCGGTGCGCGTGCTGCGCGTCGCGCGGTTCGCGGCGCGCTACGCGCCGCTCGGCTTTCGCGTCGCCGACGAAACGCTCGCGCTGATGAAGCGCATGGTCGACGACGGCGAAGTCGCGCATCTCGTCGCCGAGCGGGTCTGGGCGGAGACGCAGAAGGCGCTCGCCGAGCCGAAACCGTCGGCATTCGTCGCGACGCTGCGCGCATGCGGCGCGCTGCGCATCCTGTTTCCCGAAGTCGACGCGCTGTATGGCGTACCGCAGCGCGCGGATTTCCATCCGGAGATCGACACCGGCGTTCACGTCGAGCTCGTGCTCGACATGGCCGCACGACTCGCGCCGGGCGACGACGTGGTCGGCTTCGCGGCGCTGACGCACGATCTCGGCAAGGCGCTGACGCCCGCCGACGTGCTGCCGCGCCACATCGGCCACGAGCGCGCCGGTGTCGAACCGTTGCGCGGCCTAGCCTCGCGCCTGCGCGTGCCGGCCGAGCATCTCGCGATCGCCGAGATCGTCTGCCGCTTCCATCTCGACATGCATCGTGCGTTCGAGCTCCGGCCCGACACGCTGCTCGGCATCCTCGAACGCATGGACGCCTTCCGCCGTCCCGAGCGTCTCGACAGAATCCTGCTCGCATGCGAAGCGGACAAGCGCGGCCGCAAGGGCGCGGCGGAATCGGCGTATCCGCAGCGCGACTACGTGAGCGCCGCCCATGCGGCCGCCGCGGCGGTCGATGCGCGCCCGTTCGTCGAGCAGGGCCTCAACGGCGTCGCGGTCGGCGAAGCGATGCGCAAGGCGCGCACGCAGGCGATCGCGAAGGTCCGCGCGCAACTCGACGATCAGAACGCCGCGCGCACGCGGTAGACGATCTCGCCGACCCACTCGTGCACGATCGCGTCGGTGTTCGCGATCGCGCCGGCCGTCGGCAGGAAATCGGCCGGACCGTCGAACGGCGCCGCGCGCGAGTCGCCGGGATACGAGCACGGATCGAACCCGACGGCGCGGAACGCGATCAGCGCGCGCGGCATGTGCAGCGCCGAGGTCACGAGCCAGATGCGCGCGGGCAGCGCCGGCTGCATCGAGTGCACGAGCGTCGCGTTCTCCCAGGTCGTCGTCGAGGCCATCTCCGAGCGGATCGCATCGGTCGGCACGCCGAGATTCTGCGCGATCCCGGCCATGACGGTGCTCTGCGCGACGCCCATGCCGTTGCGTCCGCCGCCGGCGATGACGAGGCGCACGTTCGGCGTCCGCTTCGCGAGCTCGGCGGCGACCAGCGTGCGCTGCAGACTCGCGGCATTCAGCACGCCGAAGTCACGGCCGTCGATCGCGTCGCGGCGCAGGCCGCCCGACAGGAGCACGATCACCTGCGGTTCGGGCGCCGCGCACGCCGTCGCCGGCGGCGCGCGATGCTCCTGCCACGACGTCACGAGATTCGAACCGAACGGCGTCATCAGCACGTAGCAGCCGACCTCGATCGCGATGCCGGCCCGAAGCGCCGTGCGCGAGAGGCGCCGCCGGCGCAGCCACAGGACCAGCGCGACGAGGAGGCCGAATCCGAGCGGCGACAGCACCACGTTGACGAAGTCCATCGCGTGCATCAGAGCCTCCGCGAAAGATCGAACGCGCGAAGCCCGGCCGGGACTTCGCGCACGTCGCGCGCGAACGCGATCGCCTGAAAGCGTTCGCCCATCTCGCCCGGCAGCGTCAGACGCTTGGCCTCGCCGACGATGCGCATGCGTCCGGCCTCGTCGCGCGCCGCGCTCTCGGATTCGATCAGCGCGGGCAATCCGCTTGCCAGCAGAAACTGGCCCTGCGGCGCGTAACCGACGAGCGCGAAACCCGCGCCCGAGCCGGCTTCGGCGACGGCGGTGAAATCGACGAACGCCGTGATGTCCTGCAGGCCGGGGCGATAGAAGGGATCGTCGTGCGCGCGATGCCGGTAGTGGCAGACGAGCGTGCCGTCGCGCCGCTCCGGCAGATAGAACTCGCTGCGCGGATAGCCGTAGTCGATGAAGAGGGCGACGCCGCGTTCCAGCGACCCGATCACCGCCTGCATCCAGTACGGGAGCTGCGGAAGAATCTCGGAGCGATAACCGTCGACGAAGGCCGTATCGAGGTAGCGCTCGACATGGCGCACCGCCGCGCACACCAGCGTGTCCGCCGGACGATCCTCGCGAACGAACGCCGCGTCGCGCACGGCGACGTATTCCTCGAAGACCTCGCCGTCGCGCAGCGTGAAGCGCGTCGTCGGCAGCGCGTCGAGCACTTCGTTCGCGAAGAGGACGCCGTGCCATGCCTGCGGCGGCGGACGATCGATCCATTCGACCCGCGCGGCCAGCTCGGCCGGCAGCGACGCCGCGACGTGCACGCGCTGGCGCTCGCGAAGATCGGCGCCGGGCTCGAGGATTCGGTAACGGCGCGGCAACGCGCCGAGCGCCGCTAGCTCCCCGAGCGCGGCGACCGCGAAGCGTCCGCTGCCGCCGCCGAGCTCGACGAAATCGGCGTCGGCGCCGAGCTCGCGCAACGTCGGCGCCAGCGTGCCCGCGACGACGCGCGCGAAGAGATCGCCGAGCTCAGGGGCCGTCACGAAATCGCCCGCAGGACCGAACTTCGTCTTGCCCGCGCTGTAATAGCCGAGCCCCGGCGCGTAGAGGCAAAGTTCCATGTAGCGCGAAAACGGGATCGGGCCTTGCGCGCCGATTTCGTTCCGGATCAGCGCCGCGAGCGCGCCGGAATGCGCGCTTTCGTCAGCGTCGGGAACCGGCAGATCGATCTTCAACGAAGCTCCAGCGCGCGTTCTGCGACAATGCGCCGCGACCTGCCGTTGCGAGGCCGCGCGAGGCCGCAGCATAACGGGCGACACGGAGAAGACCAATGTCGAGCACGCGTGAGAGCCGTCCCGTCGCTCTCGTCACCGGCGCCGCGCGACGCATCGGCGCGACGATCGCGCGCCATCTGCACGCGGCCGGCTACGATCTCGCGTTGCATTTCCGCCGCTCGCGCGCCGAGCTCGACGCGCTGATCGCCGAACTCGAGCAAGCGCGTTCCGGCAGCACGCTGGCGCTCGCCGGCGATCTCGTCGACGTCGGCGTGCTCGCTCCGCTCGTCGCCGCCGCGATGAAGCGCTTCGGCCGGCTCGATGCGCTGGTCAACAACGCATCCGCGTTCTATCCGACGCCGCTCGGCGCGGCGACCGCACAGCAGTGGGACGAGCTCTTCGGCGCGAACGCGCGCGCGCCGTTCTTTCTCGCGCAGGCGGCGGCGCCGCACCTCGCCGCGCGCGGCGGAGCGATCGTCAACCTCGTCGACATCTACGCCGAGCGTCCGCTGCCCGATCATGCGATCTACTGCATGAGCAAGGCCGCGCTCGCGCTGATGACGAAGGCGCTCGCGCGCGACCTCGCGCCTGCCGTGCGCGTGAACGGCGTCGCGCCAGGCGCGGTGCTGTGGCCGGATGCAGGCAAGACCTCTGCCGAGCAGGCCGCGGTGATCGAACGCACTCCGCTGCGACGCACCGGCACGCCGGACGACGTGGCGTCCGCGGTGTTGTGGCTCCTTCGCGATGCGACGTTCGTCACCGGCGAGATCGTGCGCATCGACGGCGGGCGGCACGTCGTCGGCTAGGCGAACGCGTCGGCGCCGTCGATGTAGCGGTACTGCCCCGGCGGCATGTACAGCGGCAGCAGCGTCGATTCCTCCTGCCGGAGCGCCTGGCTGAAAAGCTGCGCGATGCGCACGACGTCGTGCACGAAGCGGCGGCGGCGGTAGCTGTCCCACGGCGCGTCGAGGTAATCGGTCAGCACGGCTTCGATGAGCAGCGTCGTGCGTTCGAGCTCGCGGCACGTCGACTTGTACTGGATCGTCGCCGAGCGATCCTTGTCGAGCGCCCAGCGCAGATACGGATAGAGCTGCACGCTCTTGACGAGCCCGGTGCGGCGAAAGCTGTCCGCGAAGCGGCGCAGGCACGCGATCTCGGCGTCTTCGTCGTGCGCGCGGCAGGCGTCGAGCAGCGCACGCAACTGCTGGCGGGTGACTTCGTGGTCGCGCAGGATCTGCGCCGTGAGACGCGGCCGGAAGCGAACCGCGCCGCTCAGGGCGGCGGCGTGGGTCGTCGCGTCGGCCGTCCGCTTCGGCCGGGTCTGGGGGCGGCCGAAGGTCGCCGCCAGAAAATGGAACATGCAATGTGCGCCGCGATCACCCGCCCTCTTGGGCGGTCCCGGTCACCAGTTTCCATCAAAACTGTGAAGTAATCGACATTTTTGTCGCCGCGATCGCGTAAAGCGGGCCTCGCGGCCTCGACGGGCTAGTCGAGAGGGAAGGCGACACGCTCCAGCCGGCCGGGCGGCTGCCCGAGGTGGAGCTCGCGGAGCGTACGTCCGCTGCGCGGGTCCCTCGCATCCGGAGCGATATCGCAGAGCGGCGTCAGCACGAACGGCTGGGTCAGTTCGGGCCGCGGGACAATGAGGTGGCCCGGGCCGTCGATGACGGCCTCGTCGAACAGCACGATGTCGACGTCGAGCGTGCGGCTCGCATAGCGCAGTCCGCCGCGACGGCGGCCATGACGGTCTTCGAGCGCGTGCAGCCAGGTATCGAGTGCCGGCGCGTCGAGATCGGTGTCGAGACCGGCCGCGAGGTTCAGGAATTCGGGTCCGTCGAAGCCGACCGCCGCCGAGCGGTAGACCGGCGAGACGGCGAGCGTGCCGAAGCATCCGCGCAGCTCGGCGATCGCGGCACGCAGATGCTTCTCGGGCTCGATGTTGGAGCCGAGGCTGAGATACGCGCGATGCACGATCAGCCGCGCCGGCCGCGCTCGATCACGACGCCAACCGCGCGCGCGCCGCGCACGGCGCCCGGCTTCGAGAGCTTCAGCCGAAGCCACGCGACGCCGAATTCGTCGCGAATCAGCTCGGCGCAGCGCTCGGCGAGCGTTTCGACGAGCTGGAAGCTCGACGCTTCGACGAACGCGATCAGCCGCTTGGAGACGGCTTTGTAGTCGAGCGTGTCGCCGATCGCGTCGCTCGCCGCGGGCCGCGTGTTGTCGAAGCCCATCTCGATGTCGAGCGCGATCGTCTGGCGCGTGCGGCGCTCCCAGTCGTAGATGCCGACGATGGTGTCGATGCGGAGGTCTTCGATGAAGACGTGGTCCATGGGGCGATTCGGGCGTGGTGGCGTGGAAAGCTTACAAGCTCGTCGTTCCCGTCAAGGCGGGAACCTTGCGTCCTTGCTCGAGCCGCCGACGGCGCCGGTTCCCGCCTGCGCGGGGACGACGGCTCACGCCACCGGCGGCAGCGAGGAAAGATCCCACCGCGGTCGCACCTGGATCGCCGGCGTCTCGACCTGCCCCGCCTGCAGCCGCAACGCGCCGGCGAGCGCGATCATCGCGCCGTTGTCGGTGCAGAACTCGGGGCGCGGGAAATAGGTCCGGAAATTCTCCGCCGCGCCCGCCTCGGCGAGTCGGCGCCGAAGCTGCCGGGTCGCGCCGGCGCCGCCGGCGGCGACCAAAGCACCCCGGCCGGGCGGGGCCAGGGCCCGGGGGCACTTGATCGCCGCGGGGTCCGCCGTCGCCTCCCCT
>Ga0081540_1000982_pt1 | contig 25727 bp, 30 predicted proteins | sample TabmetS2T1R1_FD_71024 | JGI IMG/M metagenome (GOLD analysis project Ga0081540, IMG submission 71024) | Tabebuia heterophylla rhizosphere microbial communities from the University of Puerto Rico - S2T1R1 | ecosystem: Host-associated > Plants > Roots > Rhizosphere ... | reverse complement strand
GCGGGACCCCCCCCGGGGGGGGGGGGGGGGGGCCCCCCCCGCCCCCCCCCCCGCCGCCGCCCCCCCTCCTCGCCCCCCACCCCCCCCCGCGCCTGCTCTGCCCCGGCCGCGCGGCGGCCCGCCTGGGTCACGAACGCGCCGACACCGACCGCCATCACCAGGAACAAGCCGAGCACCAGCGTGGTCCCCGCGTCGAGCCGGCGCAGGGGCGGCAGGAAATACCAGTCGAAGGCCAGGATGGTCACCACCCCGGCCGGCAGCGCGTACATGATCCCGGCGAAGCGCGCGATCGCCAGCACGGCCAGCAGCAGGAGCAGGCCAAACAGCACCGCGGGCACATGAGACCGCGCGGCGGCACTGGCCACCGCCGCCAGGGCGAACGCGGCGACGCCCACGACCAGGGCCAGCGCGATCTCCACCCCGAGCCGCCTGCGCGGCGAGGAGGCCACCGCACGCAGCTGCCCGCGAAGTCGGTTCGGGGCGCGCGAAGGCCGGCGAGACGCGGCCGCCATGCATCGAGACTGCCACCGCACGCCGGGGCGCGCAACGGCGCGGCCCGGCCGTTCCGTGAACGGACACCCCTGCGCAGACGCTTCTCGAGCGGGCCACAGTCATGCGCAGCGGCTTGCGCGGGGTGGGCGCCCGCCGCTTCGCGGCCCATCATGGCGGCCCGGCCGGGGCTGGCCCATAATGCAAGCCATGACGAGCAGCGCCAAGTCGGCCCGGCGCCGGTGACGCCCCCGCCATGACCGGGCCGCGGGTGGTTCTGGGCGAGGACGATGTCCTGCTGCGGGAGGGCCTGGCCAGCCTGCTCGAGCGCTCCGGCTTCGAGGTGGTGGGGCAGGCCGGCGACGGGCCGCGGCTGCTCGCCCTGGTCCGCGAGATGTCACCCGACCTGGTGGTGGCCGACATCCGGATGCCACCTACCCACACCACCGAAGGGCTGGAGGCGGCCCGGGTCATCCGCCAGGAGCTGCCCAGCACCGCCATCCTGGTCCTGTCCGCCTACGTTGAGGTCGAGCACGCCATGGAGCTGCTGGCCAGCGGGCGGGGGATCGGCTACCTGCTCAAGAGCCGCGTTACCGACGTGACGGAGTTCCTCGACACGCTCGAACGGGTCGCCAAGGGCGGCTCGGTCGTGGACCCCGCGCTGGTACAGGACCTGGTGGCGGCCCGCCGCCGCGACGACCAGCTGGCCATGCTCAGTGCGCGGGAACACGAGGTGCTCGCCCTGATGGCCGAGGGACGCTCCAACGCCGGCATCGCCCGGCGGCTGTGGGTCACCGAAGGCACCGTCCAAAAGCACGTCCGCGCCATCCTCATCAAGCTGAACCTGCCCGAGGCCGACGACGACCACCGCCGCGTCCTCGCCGTGATCACCTTCCTTCAGGCCAACTGAGCGCAGCCAACTGAGCGCAAGGATGCGCGCGACGCCCAGACCGCGCGGCGCAGGCGCGTCGGCGGCTCTGGTTTGCGCCTATTGCTGCTGACAGGTAGGCCGTGATTCCCGCTGGCCGGGTGGTGGCATGGGGGCTCGCGGCGATGCGGCCAAGCCGCTGACGCGGCATTGTCGGTGTCACGCCGGCTCATCCCCGTCGCCCCAGGGGGAAGGCGGGGCGGGTCCAGCAAAGGAAGGAAAACGTCATGTTCAGATCCCTGGCCGGGCTGAAAGCGCGTAACCGCCTCTGGATGCTGCTGCCGCTGTCGGCCGCCGCGGCCGCGACGCTGGTGGTGGCGTGCGGCTCGTCCGGCACCTCTTCCGGCGGCAGCAGCAGTCCGACTGCGGCGGCCGCGAACACGGTGAAGACCGCCACGATCGGCGGCGCGACGGTGCTGACCAACAGCAAGGGCTTCACGCTCTACTCGTTCGGCCTTGATACGTCCACCCGGTCGAACTGCAACGGACAGTGCGCGAACAACTGGCCGCCAGTCCAGGGGTCGGTGACCGCGCCTGGGGTCAAGGGCATGTTCGGCACGATCAAGCGATCCGACGGTTCGACACAGGCGACATTCGACGGGCACCCCTTGTATACGTTCGCCGCCGACACCTCTCCCGGCCAGGCCAAGGGTAACGGCCTGAATGCGTTCGGCGGGGTGTGGCACGAAGACACCACCCCCGGCAGCGCCGCGCCCGCCAGCAGCCCGGCATCGGGCGGCGGCGGAGGCTCCGGCTACTGAGCCCGCCGGCACCGGAACCGAAGCAGAGACCGAGCAGAACGGACTGACACGATGGCATGGCGCGACACGACGACAAGGCGCGAAACGATGAGGGCGCCCGCGCGAGCGGCCGCGGATCAAGCCGGGCCGCCGGCGCGCGGCTGGCCAACAGTCCTGCTGCGCGTGACGGGTGCAGGCCTGCTGATCGCCACCGGGGCGATCCATCTGGACCTGTACCTGACCGGCTACCGGTCGATCCCGGTGATCGGCTGGCTTTTCCTGCTGCAGGTGATCGCCGCCTTCGGCCTCGCGCTGGCCGTGCTCGCCATCCCCAGCCGGCTCGCCGCCGCCAGCCGGCTGGCCGCTGTGGCGGGAGCAGGCTTCGCCCTGGCCACCCTCGCCGGCTACCTGCTGTCGGTGTGGATCGGACTGTTCGGGTTCACAGAGGTCCGCACGACCGCCGGCGTCGCGGCCGGGCTGCTGGAGGTTGCCGCTTTCGCGGTTCTGGCCGCGCTCGCGCTCGCCCCCGTCCCGGCGAACGACGCGGCGGGATTCCCCGCCCAGATCCCCCCGGCGATCACCCGGGCGGCCGGATTGACCGCCACCGGCCTGGCCCTAGTGGCCCTCGTGCTGTTTGGCCTCGCGGTGGCCGGGGCTGGCGCCGCGGCACCCGCGCCCGCCGGCACCGGCCTCCAGACCGCCACGATCGGCGGGACGAAGGTAGTGACCAACGCCAAGGGCTTCACGCTCTACTGGTTCGCCCCCGACACCCCCGCCGCCTCCAAGTGCTACGGGAGCTGTGCTCAGTACTGGCCGCCAGCGACCGGCACCGCCACGGCCAGCCCGGGCGTGCCAGGCAAGGTAGGCACCATCAAGCGATCTGACGGCTCACCCCAGCTCACCTACAACGGGCACCCGCTGTACGCCTACATCGGCGACTCAGCCCCTGGCCAGGCCAGGGGCAACAACCTCAACCTGTACGGCGGGCTCTGGCACGAGATGCGTGCCAGCCGGTGAGCGGAAACGGCGCCGAAGCCGCTCATGACGCGGCGGCTCTGACGCCGTCCGTTCGGTCCGCGCGTGATCACCAAGCAATACGGCCCGGCAGGAGGACCCACAATGGAACCACCGCTGACAAGAGCGCGCCACGAGGTCATCGAGCACGACGACCTGCTGGTGCACGAGTGGCGGGTGACGCAGCTCACCCGGCTGGGGATCCCGTGGCTGCTCGCCCAGACCGTCGCCGATCATGTCGACTGGCATCAAGTCGCCAAGCTGGTGCAGCGCGGCTGCCCGCCTCAGCTCGCGCTCCACATCGTCCGCTGATGCAGCCCGCCACCTAGCCAGCCGCAGCCCGCCAGCTAGCCAGCCGCAGCCTCCCCGCCACTTGCATCACGCCTGCCGCCGCGGTCACCCACGCCGCCCCAGCCCCCGTTGTCAGAAGCAGGTCAGTGAGGGAAAAGCGATGTCCCCACACACGTCCTCCGAGCCGGTGTCATCGAATGACGCGGCCAGCCGCCCGCCAACCTCCGTGATCTCGCCGGGCCACGTGGCGACGTTGGTGCCCGGCCAGTTTACCGATCAGGCTTTGTGGGCCCGGGTGGTCAGGTACGGCCGGTGCGCTGACAGCGGCCTTGATCCCGACGAGTGGTTCCCGGCCAGCAGCGAGCCGGCCACGGCCCGCCACGAGGCCGCCGCGGCGATCGCCGTCTGCACCGGTTGCCTGGTACGTGCCCAGTGCCTGGCGCTGTCGCTGCGGCACTGGGACGTCGGCCAGCACGGTGTCTGGGGCGGCCTGGTGCCGGCGGACCGCGCGCGGCTGCGCCGCCGGCTGCCTGCGGGCGTGCGCGGACGCCGCAGGCCCGCCGTCGCCCGGAGCGAGGCCGCGGCCGCCGTACTCTCGCTGCAAGGGCGCCTGGCGCAGAGCGGGGAGCCTCAGTGAGCGCCAACAGCGCCCTCGCCGCGATCGCCGGGCGTCTGGCTGGCGAGCCGCCGGGGCGATGCGCCGGCCAGGGGGCCGGTACCGCGTACCGCGCCGCGGGTGGGCGGGGGCGGCTGCGGATCTACCTGGGCTATGCGCCGGGTGCCGGCACAACCTGCGCGCTGCTCGGCGAGGGCCGCCGGCGCGCGGAGCGCGGCGCCGATGTGGTGGTGGCCCGTGCGGAAACGCACGGCCGGCAGGGTCCGTCCGCGCTGCTGGCGGGTCTGGAGGCCGTTTCGCCGGCCAGGGTGCCATACCGGGGCACGGTGGCGGAGGAGATAGACGCCGGCGCGGTACTGGCCCGCAGGCCCCAGGCGGCGCTGGTGGACGAGCTCGCACACAGCAACGTGCCGGGCGGGCGTCACGCCGCGCGGTGGCAAGACGTCGAGGACCTGCTTGAGGCGGGCATCGACGTGATCTCTGCCGTCGGTATCGGGCACCTGGATTCCCTGGCCGACGTGGTGGAGAAGATCACCGGCGCCGCCCCCGGGCACACTGTCCCGGATACGGTCGTCCGCGCGGCAGACGAGGTCGAGCTGGTGGACCTGGCACCGCAGGCTCTGTGTGACCGGATGGCCCGCGGCCACATCTACCCGCCGCGGGAAGCGGAAGCGGCGCTGCGCGGCTGGTTCCGGATCCAGAACCTGTCCATGCTGCGCGAGCTTGCGCTGCTGTGGCTGGCCGCCAAGCTTGCCAGCGACCCGCAGCGGTACCGCCCCGGCGGGCGCGGTCCCGGCAGTGGTCCCGCCCGGGAACGGCTGGTGGTCGCGCTCGGCGGCGGAACCGGCGCGCACATCGGTACCCGCACGCCCACCACCTGAGGCCGACGACGGCCACCGCGCCTCGCGGCAAGCTTTCGTTCGGCGTGGCCACCTTGGCCGGCCCAGGCACCCCCCCTCACCACCGTCTGTTACCGCTAGCAGGCAGCGGGGATTCCCCTTAGCCGGGCAACAGCTTTGGTGCTCGCAGCGATGCCACAAAGCCGTCAGCGGTGCATCGTCGGTGTCATGCCGGCTCGCCGGCCTGGCCCACAGGCAACGTGCGCCCGGCACGCGCCCGGCATCGAGCGAGGTTCAAGAAGAGGAACCATGATCAAGTCTGTTGCCCGGATGACGGCTGGACGTCAGCGAGGTAGGGACGCGCCATGGCCCGGCAGTCCGCACCCTCCCCGCACACCATTTTGAGGAGACCTGGCAGTGATGACTGAAATTCACGAACGCCGCCGTCGGCTGCGGGTGCGAACGGCGCGGGCCGCGAAGGGGCCCCGCGGCCACTATCTGATCGCCGGTCTGGCGGTGGCCGGGTTGTGGCTGCTCAATGGCGACAAGTCCCTGCTCTATCACGCTGTGCAGATGCTGATCGTGATGAGCGTGCTGACCGGGCTGCAGATCGTGCTCGACCGCCACCACGGCGTGACACCCGCCTACATCCGCCTGATCAGCGCCAAACTCGTGCTGGTCGCCGTGGCCGTCGGCGCGGAATGGCTGCTGGCCCGGGTGACATCGGCGTCCAACACCATCGTCGCGGTCGGCCTGGTCGTCCTGGTCACGGCAGCCGGGCCAGCATTGGACCGCCTCGCCGCCCGCCGGGCCAAGGCCAGGGCTGCCACCCGGCTTGGCCAGACCCACCGCTCCTCTGGTCCCCCAGCAGGGGCATCAGCCGACAGCCCGGCAGACCCGGCGAGGTCCGGCCGGGCCTTCCGTTCACCGGAAGGAAGAACCCCATGACCGGCACCACGCCCATGCGGTTGCGCACGGGGGTTTCACTGTTTCGCCGTGCCTGCCCAGGGCGGTCTCAACGAGAAGGGAGTGATTCACATGAATAACAAGCCGTTGCTGATATCGGCGGGCCAGCTGGTGGACGGCCGCGGCGGGCCCCCGGTGGCCGACGCGGGTGTCCTGGTCGACGCCACGGGGGTGATCTCCTGGGCCGGGCCGATGGCCCAGGCCCCGCACCTGACCGGCGACTGCCAGCGGGTGGCGCTGCCGGGCACGCTGGTGCCGGGCTTTATCGACGCTCACGTGCATTTCGCGGTGCCCGGCGGCGGCCTCCAGGTAGGCAAGCTGTTGCTGCAGCCTCCGCCGGTACGCGTGCTGCAGATCGCCGCCAGCATGCGCGCCACGCTGGACGCGGGCGTCACCACCGTCCGGGACCTGGGTTTCCTCGGTCCCAATCTGGCCAAGATGGCCAGCACCGGGGCCACCCCCGCGCCGAGGCTGCTGAACGCCATCGCGATGCTCAGCCCGACAGGTGGCCACGCAGACTTTCCGCACCCGGCCGGTGCCGACCTGGCCGGCCGGTTGCAGCTGCTGGACCTGACAACGTCCGTGGCCGATGGCCCGGACGAGGTCACCAAGCACACCCGGCAGCTGATGCTCGACGGCGCCCAGGTGATCAAGGTCGCGGCGACCGGCGGCGTCTCCACTCCTGCGGACGGGCCCGACGACGTGGGGTTCTCAGTGGCTGAGCTGAGCGCGGTGGTGGAGACGGCGGCCACCCGGGGCCGCAACGTCGCCGCCCACGCGATCGGCACCCAGGGCATCGCCAACGCCGTCGAGGCCGGGGTGCACAGCATCGAGCACGGCAGCGGGCTGACTCCCGGTATCGCCGCCCGCATGGCCGAGCAGGGCACCTTCCTCGTCCCGACCCTGACGGTGCTGAACGAGACCGGAGATCCCGCCGTCATGGGGGAGCACGCCTACCAGACGGCACGCCGCTGGCGGCAGGCCGCCACGGAAGCGGTGCCCATGGCCGTCAAGGCCGGGGTCAGGATCGCGACCGGAACCGACGCCGGCCTCGGCATCGAGCACGGCCAGAACCTGATTGAACTGGCGCACCTGGTCAACGCCGGACTGTCACCCATGGACGCGATCGTGGCCGGCACCGCCACCGCCGCCGACTTGTGCGGGCTCGGCGACCAGATCGGCACACTGGAGCCGGGCAAGCGGGCCGACCTGATCGTCGCCGCCGGCGACCCGCTCGACGACATCAAGCTCCTTGCCGACGCGGACAACATCACGCTGGTCGTGCAGGACGGCCGCATCGTCAAGCACGCCATGGAAACCATCCAGCGCTGACCGCCGGCGGCGCCGACCACGTCATGGTGATCATTCAAGAGAGAGGATCTATTCGGTGAACAACCCGCCGCCGAGTTTCGGTGACTTCCAGAACGAGATCTACTTCGCCGGGCTGACCGGCCGACTCCCCACCATGCCGATGTCGTACGCCGAGCTGGAACGGCGAGCGGCGCAGGCGTTGCCGCCCTCGGTTCTGTCTTACGTGGCTGGCGGGTCGGGCGATGAGGCGACGCAACGCGCCAACGTCGAGGCCTTCGGCCGCTGGGGGCTGGCGCCACGGATGTTCGTCGGCGCCAAGGAACGAGATCTGTCGGTCGAGTTGTTCGGGATGCGGTGGCCCGCGCCGCTGTTCATGTCCCCGGTGGGCGTGATCGGGATATGCGCCCAGGACGGGCACGGTGACCTCGCCGCCGCCCGTGCCGCCGCGCGCACCGGGGTTCCGATGGTCGCTTCGACGCTGATGGCCGACCCGCTGGAGGAGGCCGCAAAGGAGCTGGGCGGCACTCCCGGGTTCTTCCAGCTCTACACCCCGACCGACCGCGAACTCGCCGCGAGTCTCGTCCAGCGCGCCGAGGTGGCCGGGTTCAAAGGCATCGTCGTCACCCTCGACACCTGGATCACCGGCTGGCGCCCGCGTGACCTGTCCATGGCAAACTTTCCGCAGCTGCGCGGCCTGTGCCTGGCGAACTACTTCTCCGACCCCGTGTTCTGTTCCCGGCTGGACAAACCGCCCGCGGAGGATCCGCGGAGCGCGGTCACGTTGTGGGCCCAGGTCTTCGGCAACCCGCTGACCTGGGACGACCTGCCGTGGCTGCGGTCGCTCACCGATCTCCCACTGATCGTCAAAGGCATCATGCACCCCGACGACGCCCGCCGCGCCATCGACGGCGGCGTCGACGGCATCTACTGCTCCAACCATGGCGGCCGCCAGGCCAACGGCGGCCTGCCCGCCCTCGACTGCCTGGCCGGGGTCGTCGACGCCTCCGGCGACACCCCGGTTCTGTTCGACTCCGGCGTCCGCTCCGGAGCCGACCTGGTCAAGGCACTCGCCCTCGGCGCCACCGCCGTCGGGATCGGCCGCCCCTACGCCTGGGGACTTGCCCTCGGCGGCGACGACGGCGTGGTGCACGTCCTCCGGTCGATCCTCGCCGAGGCCGACCTGATCATGGCCGTCGACGGCTACCCCACCCGGGCCGACCTCACCCGCGACAGCCTGCGCCAGGTCCGCTGATCCTGCAAGGGAGAACTGCCATGACCTCCACCACCACCGCCAGCCGCCCGGCGGCCTTCACACCAGTCATCGAGCCGCACACCGAGCAGTGGCTGCGCAAGCTCGCCGCCGCCAGCGCGGGCAGCCCGCCCCTGTATGAGCTGTCACCCAAGGACGCGCGCCAGGCGCTGCGGCAAATCCAGGCCAGCGCCGGTGTCCAGCTCCAGCCCGCTGACATCGAAGACCTGGTCATCCCGGGCGGGCCGACCGGCCGGGTCAGCATCCGGATCATCCGCCCCGTCGGCGCGGTCGGCGTGCTGCCGGTGGTGTTCCACTGCCACGGCGGTGGCTGGATCCTGGGCGACAAGGACACCTATGAGCGGCTCGACCGCGAGCTCGCCAACCAGGCCCATGCGGTCGTCGTCTTCGTCGACTACACCCCGGCCCCCGAAGCGCACTACCCAGTGCAAAACGAGGAGGCCTACACCGCGCTGCAGTGGGCCATTACCAACGCCGCCCAGATCGGCGCCGACCCGGCCCGGGTCGCGCTGGTCGGCGACAGCGCCGGCGGCAACATGACCGCCGCGCTGACTCTCATGGCCAAAGAACGCGGCGGGCCGCGGACCGCGGCGCAGGTGCTGTTCTACCCGGCCACCGACGCCAGCATGGACACCAGCACCTACCAGCGCTACGCCGACGGCCCCTGGCTCACCCGCCAGGCGATGCGCTGGTTCTGGGACGCCTACCTCCCCGATCACTCACTGCGCTCGCAGATCACCGCCTCACCGCTGCGGGCCACCACCGGCCAGCTGCGCGGGCTGCCCCCAGCTCTGATCATCAACGCCGAGCACGACGTGCTCCGCGATGAGGGCGAAGCCTACGCGCGCAAGCTCTCCCAGGCCGGCGTGCCAGTGACCCAGGTCCGCTACGGCGGAACGATCCACGAGTTCGTGGCGCTCAACCCCATCACCAACACCCCCGCGCCGCGCGCCGCCATCGCCCAGGCCGCCAGCTACCTGCGCAGCGCCCTGACCTCCTAGGCGCCGCCGGGTCCTTGTTCATCGCGGGCAGCGAGCGCCGGCAGATCGCAGCCCTTCAACGGTCGCTCCCTGCCGACTAGATGGCCGTCAGCCTGCCACCTCCCGGCGGCCAGCGCCGCGCGCCATGGTGCACCCGTGGGTCATGCTCTCGCTCTTCCTTCAGCGCAGGGTGCGGAATGCCGCGCGTAGTTCTTCGGCAAACAGTTGCGGTTGTTCCCAGGCGGCGAAGTGGCCTCCTTTGTCGGCTTCGTTGAAGTAGATCAGGTTGTGGTACGCCTGCTCGGTCCAGCTGCGCGGGGCGTGGACGTACTCCTCCGGGAACACCGTGACCGCCGCCGGGAGGGAGATGTCGGCGGGGGCGTAGAAGTTTTTTCCAGTGACGGCCAGTTGCCAGTACAACCGCGCCGCGGACGTCGGCGTGTTCGTGAGCCAGTACAGCGAGGTGTTGTCGAGCCAGTCGTCGCGCGTGATGGCGCCGTAGGGGTGCCCGGCAAAGAGCTGGGCGAGATGCTCATAGGTGGTCGTGTCGTGATCAAGAAGCCATGCCGCGAGGCCGACGGGCGTGTCCGCCAGGCTGTAGCCGATCGTTTGCGGGCGCGTGCCCTGGATAACGCCGTATCCGCGGTGATACGTCGCGAACGCGACTTGTTCATACGCGCGCTTTTCCGCATCCGACAGGTCAGTCGGCGCGGGATCGCCGTTGCGGATGTGGCCGAGCACGCCGGGCGGGACCATCTGCGCGAAGTTGACGTGGATGCCGAGCAGCCCGTCGGGCGCCTGGCGCGCCATCGCGGCCGAGATCGCGGTCCCCCAGTCTCCGCCCTGCGCGACGTAGCGCGTATATCCGAGCCGTTCCATCAGCACCGCCCACGCGCGTGCGATGTGGTCGGGACTCCAGCCGGTGGCGGTGGGCTTGCCCGAAAACCCGTAGCCCGGTAGCGACGGAATCACCACATCGAATGCGTCCGACGCGCTCCCGCCGTGTTCGCTGGGATTGGTGAGCGGTTCGATGATCTTCAGCTGCTCGATGATCGAGCCGGGCCAGCCGTGCGAGACGATCAGTGGCAGCGCGTTCTCACGCGGCGACGTGACGTGGATGAACTGAATCTCGAGGCCGTCGATCACTGTCGTGAACTGCGGCAGCGCATTCAGTCGCGCCTCGCATTTTCGCCAGTCGTATCCCGTTGCCCAATAGTTCGCGAGCTCCTGCACCGTCGCGAGCTGCACGCCCTGTGACTGATCATCGACAGGCTCCCGCTCGGGCGGCCGCCACGCCGCGACCCGCCGCCGAAGGTCGGCGATCGCCTCTTCGGCGATATCGACGTGAAATGGCCGGACGGCTGGATCCGCGTTCATGGCAGCAGTGCCGGTGCTCATGATCAGTGCCCTTCTCGTGTGCGGAAGACGATTCCGTTGATGGCTTACCGGCGTACGGTCACAGCACGCCCTTTTGCGCGTCTCCGGCCGGATGCGGCACGAGGACCTGTGCGTCGAGACCGCTGCTCAGCTTGCCGTCCAGGGCCGACCGCAGGTCAGCGAGGGCCGCGCCCTTGGCATGTTCCGATCGCGCCTGCTCCGACTCGTATTTCTCGATCATGACCAGCCGGTCGGGCCCCTCGTGCAGCGCGTACAGTTCAACGCCCGGTTCGTCATGGACGCGGGCGATTGCCTCCTCGAAGGCCGCGATGACTTCGGCGCGGTGCTGGAGGACAGGAAAGGCTGTGACGACGATGACAACGCTCATATCAGGTGCTTACTCCCGTCATGGTCATCCCTACCCCAGCGGAGCGCTACCTAGTGGAGCGGCCGGAAGCTTGCGCGGAGCTCCTCGGAAGCAGCTGCGGCTCCTCCCACGCGGCGAAGTGGCCGCCCCGATCGGCTCGGCGCAAAGCCGTTGCCGGGCGGCGTCGGGATGACCAGGTCGAACGCGTCCTCGGCGGCGCCGCCGTGCGCGGCCGAGTCGGTGAGCGGGCCAACCCGGGTGTTCCCGGACCACAGCCTGTATCCCGCACCGGTCAGGATTGGATGAAGGCCAGCAGGTCAGCGTTGATCGTCTCGGCCTGGGTGGTCGGCATGCCGTGGGGGAATCCCTTGCAGGTCTTCAGCGTCCCGTTCGGCAGGAGCTTGCCGACAGGCCGCCGGGGTTGGCGTCGGTCTGCACCATGATCGGCGGCACCGAACTGACCAGGACGGCCTTCGCCACCCGGCTCTGACCGTGGCGGGCGATGTAGTGCACGACCTCGCCGCCGCCGGTGGAGTGCCCGACATGGACCACGTCGTGCACATCGAGGTTGGCGGTCACCACGGCCAGGTCGTCGGCGTGGTGGTCCATGTCGTGGCCGTCGCCGGTTTGGGTGGACCGTCCGTGCCCGCGCCGGTGTCACCGTTGAACGTCTGCGGACGGGAGCGAATGAGACCAAACTGAGCCCAGACCCGACTCCAAAGCCTGCCTGGACCGGTTGATGTGTTGTGCGCTTTCGCCAGTAAGGGCGCGGCCCAGTGCCAGCACTAGCTGGTGGCCGGCCTGCAGCGCGTTGGGCAGCATGGTGGCCATCGTGCCGGGCTGGCCGAACGTGGCGGCGACGATGAGAGTGTGGTGTCCGCGCGCCTGCTGCCAGGCGGCCAGCAGGATGCAGCCGCCGGCGGCGGTATCGGATCCGGTCTTCAGGCCGACGATCCCGTCCTGGCCGAGCAGGGTGTTGTAGTTGCGCACCACCCCGGCCACCGGGATGACGGCGCTGCGCAGTGCCACGATGTGCGCCAGGGCGGGTTCGCTCATCGCGGCCATGCCCAAGCGGACCTGGTCGGCTGCGGTGCTGGTGGTGGACGCGGACAGCCCTGAGGGGTCGGTGTAGTGGGTGTCGGTCAAGCCCAGCTGGCGGGCGGTGGTGTTCATCTGGGCGGTGAACGCCGCCTGGCTGCCGGCGTCCCAGCGGGCGAGGATCCACGCCATGTTGTCCGCTGATGGCAGCAGCAGCGCTTCAAGGGCCTGCCGTTCGGTGAGCTGTTCCCCCGCGGTGACGGGCACGAGTGAATCGCCGTTACGCGCTTGGGCCGGGTAGGCGGCGGCCTCGCCCGGCTGCACCACGATGGTCGGGCCCGGTTCACCTGCGCCGAGCGGATGGTCGCGGAGGATGATGTAGGCGGTCATCACCTTGGCGACGCTCGCGATGGGCACCGGCTGGCTGGCGCCCGGGCCGGACAGGACGCCGATGCCGCTGATGGCGACGGCCGAGACTCCCGATGCTGGCCATGCGATGGTGCCCAGCGGCCCGTTGCGTGGCGTGACCGGGCTGAGCTGACCTGTTCCCGGCCGTGGAGGCGATGTCGCCGATGACGATGCTGACCGATAGACGAGGGTTCCGATGATCGCAGCGGTGACGACGAGCAGGCCGACCGCGAGGGGCCTGAGAGTCCTGCGGGTCGTTGTTCGTGCCGATGCGGTTCGAGTCACGCTGCCAGTCAAGGCAGCGTGGTGTTGCCAGCACGTATGCGGTTTTCGATACGCAGGCGATATGCACCGGCTCGTAGCATCAGAGCATGCGCGTGCTGGTCGTCGAGGATGAGCCCTACATGGCAGAGGCCATCCGCGATGGGCTGCGCCTGGAAGCGATCGCCGCAGACATCGCTGGTGACGGCGACACAGCTGTGCAGCTGCTGAGCATCAACGCCTACGACATCGCTGTTCTCGACCGTGACATTCCCGGGCCCTCCGGCGACGAGATCGCCAAGCGCATCGTCACTTCCGGCAGCGGCATGCCGATCCTGATGCTCACCGCTGCCGACCGGCTCGACGACAAGGCCTCCGGGTTCGGGCTCGGCGCCGACGACTACCTCACGAAGCCGTTCGAACTGCAAGAGCTCGTGCTCAGGCTCAGAGCACTCGACCGCAGGCGCGCGCACAATAGGCCGCCCGTGCGGGAGATCGCGGGCCTGCGACTGGACCCATTCCGCCGCGAGGTCTACCGGGACGGCCGCTACGTCGCGCTCACCCGGAAGCAGTTCGCCGTGCTCGAAGTTCTCGTCGCTGCCGAAGGCGGTGTCATCAGCGCCGAAGAGCTCCTGGAACGGGCATGGGACGAGAACGCCGACCCGTTCACCAACGCCGTGCGCATCACCGTCTCGGCCCTACGCAAACGCATCGGCGAACCCTGGATCATCGCCACAGTGCCAGGCGTCGGCTACCGCATCGATGCAGGACCAGACGCCGGAGCTGCGGGAGGCGGGCGTGGATAGGGCGCCTGGTTTGAGTGTTCGCCTCAAACTCACCCTCAGCTACGCCGCATTCCTCGTGCTCGCAGGCGCCTTGCTGCTCGCCCTGTGGGTGGTCCTCATGCGGTACTTCCCGCACGCTGCGATCATCAGAACCACGAGATCTGGCATCGGCGGGGCGTTCGTTCCAGGCCGCTCCCCCACCCAGCGAGCCTTCGGCCAAGCAGCAGTCGCAGTGCTGGCGTTCCTGCTGGTGTTCGGTCTCCTGGGAGGATGGATCCTCGCCGGCCGCATGCTCGCCCCGCTGACCCGCATCACCGACGCCACACGCACGGCCGCGACCGGGTCGCTGTCCCACCGCATCCGGTTGCCGGGCCGCAGGGATGAGTTCCGTGAGCTCGCCGACGCCTTCGACGCCATGCTCGCGCGGCTCGAAGCGCACGTCGCCGAGCAGCGGAGGTTCGCGGCCAACGCCTCCCACGAACTGCGCACCCCACTAGCGATCACGCAGAGTCTTCTCGACGTGGCCCGCAACGACCCGAACCGCGACAGCGGCGAGCTCGACGACCGCCTCCGCGCCGTCAACGCCCGAGCGATCGAACTCACCGAGGCATTGCTGCTGCTCAGCCGCACCGGCCAGCGGTCCTTCACCCGAGAACACGTCGACTTGTCCCTCATAACGGAAGAAGCCGCTGAAACACTCCTCCCCCTCGCAGAAAAGCGCGGCGTCACCATCGAGACTTCCGGGGACATCACCCCCACCATCGGCTCACACGCGCTCCTGCTGCAACTGACCACGAACCTCCTGCACAACGCCATCGTCCACAACCTCTCCGAACACGGCGCCGTGCAGGTCAGCACCGCCGTCCGCCCCGGGTCCGTCATGCTCACGGTCGACAACACCGGCGACAAGCTCAGCCCACAGTTGGTCTCGACACTCACCGAACCGTTCCAGCGCGGCACCGAACGCATACGCAGTGACAATGCAGGTGTCGGCCTCGGCCTGGCGATCGTCGAGAGCATCGCCCAAGCGCATAGCGGAACACTCACCATCACCCCACGCACTGGCGGCGGGCTCCACGTCACGGTGCAACTACCGGCCACCCCAACGCACACTGGCCCGGGATTGAACCGTCGCGGCTTGGATGGCGGGGCGGGAAACGGGCGGGGCCGCCTCCCCGTTGTGGGAAGGTGGCAGGATGCCGGGACCGAGGTATGACGCGGCGCCGAAGGCGACGGCTGTTCGTCTGGTTCGCGAGCACGGGGCTCGTCCTCGACGTACCGGTGAGCGGCGTCGAGGCGGACGTGGCGGCTTAGGCGGCGGGCTCGGGCTCGGAGACGTCGGCCACGGACGCGTCGAGTGCCCGCAGGATCGCGTCGGCATCGGCCGCCAGGGCGAGTCCGTGCTCGCCCGCGCCGAGGGTAATCTTGCGGCCGCGCACGCGCTCATCGGCGATCACCGGCCAGGGCCTGGCCGATCCGAACGGAGTGATCGTGCCGCGCTCGTATCCGGTTGCCTGCCTGGCCACCTCGGCATCGGGCATGGACAGGCGGCTGACGCCCAGCAGTCGCCGCAGCTTTGGCCAGGAGATGGCGCGGTCGCCGGGCACGAGCACGAACAGGAAGTCAGCCTCTCCGCGGCGCACCACCAGCGTCTTGACCACATCGGCGGGCGCCACGCCGCGCGCACGAGCCGCCTCGGCCAAGTTGCGTACCGGGCCATGCCGGATCACGCAGTGGGAAAGACCCACCGCCTCGGCGGCCTCCAGCGCGGGATTGGACACAGTTCAGTATCCCGCTCTCACAGTCGGGGTTAACATCGCCGGATGGGCGATGAGGTGTTCGTTCCGGAAGACTTCGTGGTACCCGATGCGCTCATAGCAAGGGACTTCCGGCTGACCCCGCTCGGTCCGCAGCACAATGAGGCCGATTACGCTGCCTGGACGTCCAGCATTGATCACATCCGCGCGACGCCGGGGTTCCGCGAGGGCAACTGGCCACGCGAGATGTCCCTCGCTGACAATCTGCGCGACCTGCAGCGGCACGCCCGAGATTTCGCTGAGCGCCGCGGGTTCACCTACACCGTGCTCAGCATCGCCACCGGGGACGTCATCGGCTGCGTTTACATCTACCCGCCCAAGAGCCAGGGACCAGGCGACGGTGAGCGCCGCCCGCACGCGCACGTCGAATCCTGGGTCCGTGCCGACCAGGCCGCACTCGACCCGGCCGTCCACGATGCGGTCGTCGCGTGGCTGGAACGCGACTGGCCGTTTGATTCGATCGAGTACGCTCCGCGCACCTAATCCGCGTCGCCCATACGAGCGCACCGTCGACGACGCTGCGCAGGTCCTGGGCCAGGCATATCCCGATACCCGGATCTTCGGCGACAACCTTGCTGCCGCTTATCGGGCCGCAGACGCTGAGGGTGCAGCCAGAACATCCCGATCCGGGCGGCCCGCCAGCCGAATCCTCGGCCGCCCACCGGGTACGGCACTGCTCAGCACCCGCGCCATAAAGTCGCGCCAGGATCGGCAAAGAGAGGGTTCACAGCATGCTCAACGACAGTGACGTGTCCACCCGCCTGCCGGCGCAGGACCTGGCACGGGCGCGGGCGTTCTACGCCGAGAAGCTCGGCCTGGAACCGGTCGAGGAGCGGCCCGGCGGATTGCGCTACCAGTGCGGAAGCGGGCGGTTCTCGCTGTTCGAGTCGGCGGGCGCGGCGTCGGGCTCGCATACCCAGATGGCGTGGGAGGTCGATGACATCGTGGCCGTGGTTGCCGAGCTGCGGCGCCGCGGGGTGGTGTTCGAGGAGGTCGACGTTCCCGGCCTTGTCACGGTGGGCGGCATCGCCGAGGTGGAGGGCAACTACCCATCGGCTGGCGTTGGTGAGCGCGCCGCCTGGTTCCGGGACAGCGAGGGGAACCTGCTGGGCCTCGGCCAGCCCATTCGCCAGCCATAGGACCCGGCCCGCTTCCGGGACAGCTCTCGGAGGTGGTGACGGCCGTCCCCTGGAGGTGTTCGTCAATCCAGTCACGACGATCGGGGCGGGCAGTCGCAGCGGATCGGCCGCGACGCTCGGGGATCTGGTGAAGCTTCGGCGGGCGATCGTGGTGCTGATGTCGGCGCAGGGCCAAGCGCCCCAGCTACCGGGACGATTTGGTAGTTACCGAAGACGCTACGAGTTCAACTTGGGTAGTCGTCCCTATGGCTGGTGATGTTGATCACGTTGCCGTCTGGCGCGCGGACGAAGAACCTCCGCAGGCCCCAGGGTTCCGTGGTGAGCGGATGGACGATCTCGAATCCGCGTCGTCTCGCTTCCTCATAGGCCTCCTCGATGTCGTCGCCGACGGCGACGGAGATGACCGAGTCGTGCGGAGCGGTGGCATCGCCGGTGACGAGTTGAACGACGGCGCGGCCATCGGGAGACTGGAAGCGCGCAACCCAGCCCAAGTTGAGCCCTTCGGCGCTCAGTCCGAGGTAATCCACATAGAAGTCCCGAGCTTCGCCAATATCTGGGACGGACAGGTTCGCGATGATGCGGGTCGGCTGCACTAGTGACTCCTTCTGTCGGTAGCGGTCCTGAGGAGATCACGGATGCCCGTACCGGTCGCATATCGCACGGGCGGCGAATCCGGCGGGTGGCCTCGATGCCGTCCAGGCCGGGCATCCGGATGCCCGTCAAGATCTTGGCTACGCCGCGGGCCATCTAGCTGATATACCGGCTGAACCAGCGGGTGACGGCGGCGTCCACGAGCTTAGCCTCGGCGGTCTGCGGCGCAGCGTCGATGCCGGGCTCGGCGGCAAAAGCATGTTTCATTCCAGGGATGCTCGTCAGGCCCACTGGCTGCGGGTCTCTGTACCGCTCGCGAAGCTTTGCGGCCAACCGCTGTGCCTGCAGCGGAAAGGCTGGGTCATCCTCGGCGCCGGTGATCAGCAAGATCGCGGGCTGCGGGTCGCGCGCGGCGATCTCACCCACACGGGAGACAAAGTCGAACCGGGCGGCGACCGCCTTCGAGGCGTCGCTCCACGGGTAGCTCACCCCGAACCGGCGCTCGTTGGCCGCCACCACTTCAGCGAGCTGGATGACGGGGCTGATCAGTGCTGCGGCGCTGACCTGCGCGGCCCCGCCGGCCATCACCAGCTGCGCGGGCAGCGTGCCCACCGAGGCACCCACCACACCGATCGGGCCGTCGGTGACGGGCAGCTGGGCGCGCAGCTCGGCGAGCACCGCTGGGAACTCGTCGGCGGCCTGGGTGACCTGCGGCGCAAACGCCTTCAGGACCGCGTCCTGGTAGCCCAGGGCCATGAACTCCTCCAGCCCGCCCGGCAGTTGCCGCCTTCCGTGCATCGGCAGATCCAGATAGACCCGCCACGCCGCGACCCCTGCCAGCGGCAGTGCCGAGGCCATCGCGGCCGCGCTGCGCGGCGGGTCGTTCAGATGCCACGCGATGATCAACGGGGCGGACTCCCGGCCGTCATGGCGGCCCGCCGGCGGCCGCGCCACATAGGGGACGGCGGCTGCCACGCCGCTGATCGCCGCGTTAAGGTCGCTCATCAATTCCTCCGGTTGGTTGCGGAGAACTCACCTTGGCTGTCCATTTACGCAGGCCGCCGATCGGTCCAGGGGCGTGCGAGCTCCAGGGCGCGAGACACCTGCAGCAGGAGGTCTTCCCGCCAGGGTGCGGCGACGATCTGGACGCCGACGGGCAGGCCGGTGGCCTGGTCGTGGTGGATGGGCAGTGAGATCGCCGGCTGGCCGGTCACGTTGAACAGCGATGTGAACACGGCCATCGGGTAGCTGTTGACCAGTGCCATCAAGGGGTTGTCGCCGGTGCCTGCTCTCCAGGCTCCGACGGGAGGCGGGAGGCACGCCATCGTGGGCGTGACGAGGAGGTCGAAGCTGTCAAGGAAGCCCTCGACGATCCGCCGCGACAACTGCTGGGTCTTCGTCACGCCTTCGGCGTAGGCCCACGAGCCGATTGCTCGTGCCGCGTCACGCAGGGCCCGATTGTGGGGCTCGACGCGGTCCGGGTCCGCGAGCGCGATGCCGGCACCGCCGACGTTCCAGATCGTCGTGAACGCCGCGATGAGCTCGTCGGGCGGGGGCAGCGGAAGGGGGGCGTCGACGACGTGGTGGCCGGCCGATTCCAGCGCCGAAACGGTGGTGTCGACCGCTGCCGCGCACGCCGGGTCCACGTTCAGCCCGTCGACCGGAGGGTCGGCGAGTACACCGATCCGCAGCGCGGCCGGTGGGTCCATCGTCATCGCGGTGGCGAAGGACGCCCGCGGGGTCGGGGGTGACCACCACGCGGCCGGGTCATGGCGGGCGAGCACGTCCAGGGCGGCCGCGGTGTCTGCCACCGAGCGGGTGAGCACGCCGCTGGTGGCGAGACCTTCGAGGTTCACGGTCAGGTTGGTGACCAGGCCGCGGGTGGGTTTCAGCCCGACGAGGCCGTTGCACGACGCGGGGATCCGGATCGACCCACCGCCGTCTTCGGCGTGGGCGATGGGCGCCATGCCGGCGGCGACGGCGGCGCCCGCGCCGCTGGATGACCCGCCTGGCGTGCGGTCGGGGTCCCACGGGTTGCGGGAGATGCCCAGGGCCTGGCTTTCGGTGAAGGGCAGGGTGCCGAACTCGGAGGTGGTGGTCTTGCCGAGCAGCACGAATCCCGCGTCCACGAACCTCTGCACGACCGGGTCCGATGCTGCCGCCGGCGCCTTGCTGGCGCCGGCGGACCCATGGGTCGTGGGCCACCCGGCCACATCGAGGAGATCCTTGATCGGCAGCGGGATGCCGTGGAACGGCGGCAGGTCATCGGCCGATCCGGCCCGCACGACCGCATCCGCCGCGGCAGACGCGGCCTTGCGGACATCGTCGTCGGCGCGGTAGCAGAAGGCGTTCAGCCGGGGGTCGAGCTCGTCTATCCAGTAGAGGCAGCAATCGGCCACCTCGACCGGGCTCACCTCCTTGCGGCGTATGGCCGCAGCGAGTTCGACGGCCGACATGAACGGGTCAATGGGGTATTTCATCACAAGCTGTCCTTTCCGGTCCGGGTGCTTGGTGTCAGCGTCGTCGCATGTCCAGGGCTGCGTCTTGGACGAATGTCGCGCCGGCGCCACCGCTGGAGGTGGCTCGTAGCATGGTCATGTGCGACCAGCCGAGCCGCTTCGCGCCGCCGCGGCCGTATGGGACATCGCGGTCCCGTCACGGCCGGGCCGACTGCCCGGCGTCAGGATGGCCGGATTTGGCGAGCGGGCTAAGGACCTGGTCGACCTTCCGGTGGTCCCGTATCCGGCGGTCACGCTGGTCATCGACCTCGGCCAGGAGCCGTTGCTCGTCGAGCACGCCAGCGGTCAGCCGCAGCGAGGCAGCCTCGCAGCCGGCTTGGCGCCCGGCGCCGTCCGAGCGCGCGGCCGGGACATCGAGTGTCTGCAGGTGCGGCTGTCGCCGGTGGTTGCGCACTCGGTGCTGGGCGCCTGTTCGGAGCTGGGCGGGGCGGTGGTCGCCCTTGATGACCTGTGGGGCCGCGACGCCGCGCGCACCGAGGAGCAACTGCGCGCTGCCGGGTCGTGGGACGACCGGTTCGCCATCGCCCAGGCCGTGCTCGCCCGGCGATACGAGGCGGGCCGGGCGGCGGACCCGGAAGTCGCCTTCGCCTGGGGTCAGATGGTGACAAGCCAGGGACAGATCCGGGTCGAGCGGCTGGCAGCCGAGACCGGGTGGAGCCGCAAACGTCTGTGGTCCCGGTTCCGGTCCCAGACCGGCCTCACCCCCAAGCGTGCCGCCCAGCTGGTCCGTTTCGACCACGCGGCGCACCGCCTGGCCGCCGGTCACAGCGCTGCCCTGGTGGCGGCGGAAAGCGGCTATGCCGACCAGTCCCACCTCCACCGCGACGTCATGACCTTCACCGGGGTAACGCCCACGGCCGTCGCGGTCGCGCCGTGGCTCGCGGTCGACGACGTCGCGTGGGCTGCCCCCGAACACCCACCCAGCACATAACTCAAGTCAGCCCGACGGCTGGCACCGATACCTGCCGTGCTGACCACGACGGCGGAACATTCCTCCAAGACACCCGCCGGCGCCGCCGCCTAGGGTCGTGGCATGTCCGCGAGTGCCTCAGCTCATGAGTTCGCCCGCACCGCCCGGCCGCCTGAAACCGGCGCCCGATCATGACCAGCATGCTCAGTTACGCGCCGATAGCCGCCGCCGCGTGCGGGGTCCCGCAGTTCCTGCCGCAGGTGCTCAAGCTTCGGGCCACGCATGACGCCGCAGGCATCTCGTGGTCATGGGCGGCGCTGACAAGCGTCAACAACGCGGCGTGGATCGCCTACTTCGCGCTGTTCGGCTACTGGACGGCGCTTATCCCTGCCTGCTCGGTGACTCTGCTTGCCGGCGCGCTCACGATCATGCTCACCGCCCGGGGAGAAGCACGGCCGCGTTCCCTGGCGGTCATAACCGCGTGGGCGGCTGCGCTCGCAGCGGTCTGCGGCGTCGCCGGGCGCGCCGGCCTCGGAACGCTACTCGCCGCCGCGTTTGTCGTGCAGGTCGCGCCGTCGCTGTGGACCGCATACCGGACGGCGCGCCCCAGCGGCATCTCGGCCGGGACCTGGACGCTCATCCTCGGGGAGCTCCTCTGCTTTCTGGTCTACGGACAGCAGGAGTCTGACCCACGACTGATCGCCCTCGGCGCGACCGGAGTCACCGCCAGCGCCCTCATGCTCGCCCGCATCTTCTGGACAAGGCGGCTGTCCACTCAGGTCCGCTCCACACCAGCCGACCGCGAATCCTGTGATAGGCGGGTGAGCAACTACCTGAGTACCTAATCCGCCTGCGCCGTGCGGACCGCAACACAGACGAGGGAGGAACCCGATGAGCGACCTTCAGCCCATCGCTAACTGCTTCGAGATCTCCGTCCGGGTCGCTGAACCGGTTGCCCGGTGTCGGCATCAGCCGGGTCGGGTGGTCGGGCGAGACCCCAAGCGCCAGCCCCGCGGCGTCTTGATGGGTGAATGTGGAGGACACGCCAATGGTCGTGCGACCGATCGCGGCCCGGCCGCGTCTCATTTTGAACTATCAGTCGGGCCAACCCCACGGACGTGTTTCGCCGGGAAGGCGAGCACTGGACGGTCCGCTTCGCGGGCTCGCTGGCCCGGCTCGCCGACGCCAAGGGGCTGCGCTCAGGCCGAGCAGCAGCCCAGGCGGCGTCGCGTGGGTTGCATGCCGTTCCGCGAGGACGCTCGGGCGGTGCGACACGTCCGCCTCGTTGGGGTTTCGCGGGCTGGCGGTCGCGGCCAGGATCGCCTGCACTGTGGTGACCGCGTTGTCGCGGGTGCGGGGTGTACACGGCGGTGGCGTGCCCGCGTCGGGCCCGTGAACACGACCGCGTCGAGGGTGTGGCGGCTGGTCTGGTCAGTCTCCTGGATTGGCGGGCGGGGCGGGCTGGTGCAGCCGGGCTGCGCGCAGTTCGAGGTAGCGCTGTTCGGGCAGGCTCGCGGTGATCTTGGCCGCCCGAAGGTAGGAGTGGCGGGCGGCGGTGATGTCGCCGGCTTGTTCGAGCAGGTGGGCGCGCACTGCTTCGAGACGGTGGGTGTGGGCCATCCGCTCGTCGGTGTCGAGGGTGCCGAGCAGGGCGAGTCCGGCTCGGGGCCCGTGGACGTGCGCGAGGGCGACGGCGCGGCTGAGCTTGACCACCGGTCCAGGGGCGGCGGTGGTGAGGATGTCGTAGAGCGCGAGGATCTGCGGCCAGTCGGTGGCCCCGGCAGTGGGGGCCTCGGCGTGCAGCGCGGCGATCGCGGCTTGGAGCTGGTACGGGCCGACGGGGCCGGTGCCGAGGGTCTGGGTGAGGATGGCCTGTCCTTCGGCGATGACGGCGGTATCCCACAGGTCTCGTTGCTGGTCGGCGAGGGGCACGATTCGCCCGTCGGCGTCGGTGCGGGCTGCTCGGCGTGCGTCGGTGAACAGCATCAGCGCGAGCAGCCCGGCGACCTCGGCTTCGCCGGGCAGCAGGCGGTGCAGCAGCCGGGTGAGCCGGATCGCCTCGGCGATCAGATCCGTCCGTTGCAGCGCCGGGCCCGAACTGGTGGTATATCCCTCGTTGAAGACCAGGTAGAGCACGTGCAGGACCACGCCGAGCCGCTCGGTGCGCTGCGGCTGGGCCGGCAGCTCGAACCGGGCCCCGGCGGCGCGGATGCGCCGCTTGGCCCGGGCTATTCGCTTGGCGATGGTGGCCTCGGGCACCAGGAACGCGGCCGCGATCTGCGCGGTGGTCAGGCCGCCGGCTGCCCGCAAGGTGAGCGCGAGCTGCGACGGCGCTGACAGCGCGGGATGGCAGCATAGGAACAGCAGCACGAGCGTGTCGTCCCGGCCGACACCCGCAAGGTCGGCGTCGGGGATGCCGACCTGGTCGGCGGCCCGTGCGTAGTCGGTCGGGTCGTGGGCCGCCACGGTCTCTCGGCGGCGCCGGGCGCTGTCGGCGCGCCAGGCATCGACCAGCGCCCGGGCCGCCACGGTCACTAGCCACGGCCGCGGCCGGTCCGGTACCCCCTCAACCGGCCACTGCACCGCTGCCGCGAGCAGTGCCTCCTGCACAGCGTCCTCGCATGCGTCGAACTGGCCGCACCTGCGCACCAGCGCGCCGAGGACCTGCGGCGCCAACTCGCGCAGCAGGTCCTCGATCCGATGCCGGCCGTTCACCGTGCGGGGCTATGCCCGCCGGTCACGGCTGCGCCGAGTGGTCCATGATCCGCCGGACCTCCATCGGGTACTCGGTGTAGGCGACCACCCGGGAGGCGATCTGAAGCGCCCGCTCCTCGCCCACGTCAACGATCCAGTAGCCGGCCAGGGACTCCTTGACCTCCGCGAACGGCCCGTCGGTCGGCACCGGCGCACCGTTGACGAAGCGGACGGTCTTGGCCTGGCTGGGATCCACGAGCGCGTCGCTGGCCACACACTCACCCGATTCCTTCAGCTCAGTATCCAGCTTCATCAGCAACTCGTGCATGCCAGCGATCCACTCCGCCGAGCGGTCCTGCGTGGCGGCACCAATGCCGCCGAACATCATGATCAGGTACTTCATCGCGTGGTCCCTCCGTACCGCGGCGCCCCGGTCGGGCGCTCGGCCTCTGGTCGGAGCCGCCACCCGGTTCTGGACGTCCCAGCCAAAATTTCCTCACCGGACTTCCTGCTGAGCGCCAACCCAGGTTAGACGCTGGCGGCAGATCCCCACGGTCCGGCGTGGTCGAGGGGGATAGCGACGCCCGGGCACCACGGGACGGCTGGTCCGAGCTGGCGCTACTCGGGCCCGGGGCAGCGCCGTTGCGCTACATCGCCACGCCGGTCAGGTACACGCGTCCACCCTCGCTCGCACTTGCGACATCTTCGGCACCGGCGAGCGGATAGGTCCGGTTAAGTACGGGGTACGAGCTGGCAGGCACGGAATGGGCCGCGGCCGGGCACAATCCCGAAAGCACCTGGAGCAGCATGAGCGAGCATCACCTGCAGCGGCCGGACCGGCGTCAGGAGCTGCTCACCGTGCCGGTGATCCAGCCGAACTCGGAGACAATCCGGACGCCCAGGCCCTCAACGTACAGCGGGCGCAGCGCCAGCGCTTGAGCACCCCGGCCTCGCGGGCGGCGATCAGGCCGCTGGCATGGGTGGTGGAGGCGATCAGGGTGACCCCGAGCACGACGCGGCCGGACGGCGACGCCCCGCGACGCGCGAGGTGCGCGTGCTGCTGGGCACCAGCAGCATTACCGGCAGCGGTACCCCGGCCACCAGGACGTAGGGATTGCGGCCCAGCAGCAGCTGGTATCGGACCTGCGCCAGGAGGACCGGCCCGGGTCCAGGGAGGCCGCCTGGCCTAGGCTCCATCGACCACGAGCTCGCCCTTTACCAATTTATTGTCTTGATACAGCTCTTTCAGCCATTGCTGTGCAGACGCGCCGGTATGGTCAGGTCGATCAGACAGCCATTTCTCCATGCGCAGGAAATTCATTAGCGTCTCTGAATCCTGACCCGCCTGCACGAGCGTCATGTTGTACTTGGCAAGCGTGCGGAACGGAGTCATGAGCGAGAACATGGTTCCGCCGACCTCGCCCGGAATATTGCCCATGGCCCGAACCAGGAGGTCGATATCCTCACCCGCCAGTCCGCGTGTCCACACATTCATGAATCCTGAATCGACGCGATCGTCTTCCTGGTCCGCGTGAAAATCAACGGGCGTTACCACGGCAATGAGGTTGCGAATCTTTACTGGATGCAAGGCCGTGTAGCACAACGACAGAAGCCCGCCTTGGCAAATGCCGACGAGGTTGATGGCTGAAATGTCATGTCGTTCGCAAATCGTCTCGACGAAGCGATCCATGTAGATATTGATGAGATCGCCAAAGTCGTCGAACTGGTCGGCTGGCGTCGGGTGTCCCCAGTCCAGCACATAGACATCGCATCCAGCGTCGGTCAGATTGCGTACAAAGGAACGATCGTCCTGCAGATCGAGCACGGCCCAATGGCCGACCATCGCGTAGACCAGGAGTACGGGGGTTGGAATACGGCGTGGCTGGTCCGAGGCGATCCTGTAGAGCGCGCGGCCGTTCAATCGGCAGATTTCCTCCCGAGGCGTTTGTGCGATCGAAACGTCCTGATCACGAACCGAAGCAAGGCGTGAGGTCGCCGCCGCTGCGCGTTTGCAAAAGTCGGCGAGTTCAGTCAGGCCGGACGTCATGTCGATCTTCGTCATCTTGAGTGCTCCGGGCGGCATTCGAGGATTTGCTATTTCCATTACCGCGTAAAGCGCGTACCTCACGGCGCAGTTGATGAACTTCTTTTCGCATGTCGTGCAGACGTTGATAGAGATCCGTGATCTCGCTGCGCGTTGGCATATCGAAGACTCGCGCGCTGCGCTCACCGATCGCTCTCAACTGCAGCCGATAATGAGCCGCGGCGCGCAAAAGACGTTGTTGGATATCGCCGAATTCCCCAGAGCGGGTGAATTCCATCAACGTCCCATCGACGGCGCTGTTCCACAGATCGAGCGCCGCTCCGGGGCTTTTCA
>Ga0081540_1000981_pt1 | contig 25742 bp, 15 predicted proteins | sample TabmetS2T1R1_FD_71024 | JGI IMG/M metagenome (GOLD analysis project Ga0081540, IMG submission 71024) | Tabebuia heterophylla rhizosphere microbial communities from the University of Puerto Rico - S2T1R1 | ecosystem: Host-associated > Plants > Roots > Rhizosphere ... | reverse complement strand
AATGGTCGCCCACGACTGAACAACTTGTGTTCACCGGTAATGGACGGCAGAGCATAGCCGCGGCACTTGCAGCTGTTGTTCCAACCGGCGGCCGCTGCGGTGTGGAGGCCTTGACCTATCCCTTCATCAAGGGCATCGCAGCTCGGCTGGGTATCTCATTGGTACCGCTCGCGATGGATGAAAGCGGCGTGCGGCCTGACTCGGTGCAAAAAGTACACCGCGAGTCTCATCTCTCGGCGATTTACATTCAGCCTTTGATCCAGAACCCGTTGGGGATGACCATGCCCTCGGCGCGCCGCACGGATCTCGTTCGTGTTGTGGAAAAGCTCAACCTTCCAGTCATAGAAGACAATGTCTACGGTTTTCTTGGCGAGGAGCCGCCGCTTGCCGCGCTCGCGCCGGATTTCTGTATTGTAATCGACAGCCTGTCCAAGAAAGTCGCGCCTGGTCTGACGCTCGGCTTCATCGTCCCTCCGCAGCGGCTGCGCGAGAGCATAATGGCGTCGGTGCGCTCGGGCGGGTGGACCGCATCGGGGTTTGCGTTTGCGGCAGCGGAGCGGTTGATGGGCGACGGCACAGTTGCCGAGCTTACAAGGCTTAAGCGCCTCGACGCACGCGCGCGGCAGAAAATTGCGATCCGTCGCCTTTCCGACTTCGAAATCCAGACCAATGAAAAATGCTATCATTTGTGGTTGACGCTGCCGGCGCATTGGCGCTCCCAATCTTTCGTTGCGGCTGCGGCCAGACGCGACATCGCCTTGACACCGTCGACGACTTTTGCGGCCACGCCGGGCCACGCGCCGAACGCGGTGAGACTAGCCTTGGCAGCTCCGACCATGGATCAGTTGGATGCCGGGCTGCTCACCCTTGTCGCGATGCTAAATGCCCGGGAGGCTGATTTCGATTCGACGGAATGAACGGGGTGCGATGCTTCAGCAATGCCTGCTCCGCGCCGGTCGAAGTCGGTTAATGCGATGGCGCGGAGCGACGACGTTGCTCATTTCATGACCAGCAGGATCACGACGCCGAAGATCGCGAGCACGATGCGGCTGACGGCATAGGGGATGGTGTACCCGATCGCCGGAATAGTACTCTTGGCGGCTTCCTGAATCGCGCCCAGCGCTGGGGTCGCACTGCGAGCGCCTGCGCAGGCTCCGAGCAGAATGGCTGGATGAAACCTGAACAGGTAGTTGCCGAGGGCGAGCCGGCGCATCCTCCCGCGCCGGCTGGGTGACGGCGTTTTCGAACGAGCCACGCAATTCGAATGAGGACGTCATCGGGCTTACTGCTGATACGCGGGACGATACGCACGCGCGCGGATAAAGGCGTCGATATCCTTGGGCCGCGACACGCGCGAGAGGCCCTTGTCGAAGATGTGCTTGGCGACCTGCTCGGCGACGTAGAGCGAGGCTTCCAGGATCCGGCTCTGAGGCGGATAGATAAGTCCGGTCGCGAGGTTTTCCTCCGTGACCTGGTCCGCCACGGCTTTGGCTGCAACGATGAACATTTCATCGGTCACCCGCGTCGCCTCCGTAGCGAGCGCGGCCATACCCATGGCGGGAAAAATGTACACGTTGTTGCCTTGGCCCGGCACCAGCGTGCGTTCGCCGATCTCCACCGGCGGGAACGGGCTGCCGCTCGCGAAGATCGCGCGACCCTTGGACCAGCGATAAGCTTCTTCAGCCGTGCATTCCGAGCGCGACGTGGGGTTGGAATATGGGAAGATGATCGGCCGATCGTTGATCTCGGCCATGGCCTCGATGACCTGCTGATTGAATAGCTTCGGTACGGTGCTGACACCGATGATCCCGGTAGGCCTGAGCGCCTTGACCGCATCGACGAAAGTCGTGATTGGCGAATGCTCGATCGCGAAGGGTTTCTGGAAGTCGGCAAGATCCGTGCGCGATTTGACCATGAGGCCGTTGATGTCGAAGAGGGCGTTGCGAGCGCGCGCCTCAGTGATATCCATGCCCTCCATTGCCATCGCCTGGCTGATGAGCTCCGCGATGCCGGTCGCTGCGGAGCCGCCGCCGAGGAAGAGGAAACGCTGCTCGGTGAGCTTGCCCTTGGAGATGCGCAGCGCCGCGAGGATGCCGGCCAGCGCGACGCTGGCGGTGCCCTGAATGTCGTCGTTGAAGGTGCAGATCTTGTCACGATAGCGGGAGAGAATGGGGACGGCATTGAAGTTCGCGAAATCCTCCCACTGGATACAGCACTTCGGGTAAAGCGCCTCGACGGCCGCGACGAACTCGTCGACGAAAGAAACATAGTCGTCGCCGCGCACGCGCTGCTGGCGCAGGCCAAGATAGAGCGGGTCCTCGATCAGGTTCTGGTTATTGGTGCCGACATCGAGAACGACCGGCAGGCAGTGTCGCGGCGGCACGCCGGCGCAGGCCGTGTAGAGCGCAAGCTTCCCGACAGGGATACCCATGCCCCCGGCGCCGAGATCGCCCAGACCGAGGATACGCTCGCCGTCGGTGACGACGATGAAGCGTACGTCCTTTTCCGGCCAGTTGGACAGCAACTCCTTCAAGCGGCCGCGCGCACTGATCGGCAGATAAATGCCCCGCGCCTCGCGGAAGATATGACCGAACTTCTGGCAAGCCTCGCCGACCGTCGGCGTATAGACGAGGGGCATGTAGGTGGCCGGATCCGACATCAAGACGGCGTAGTACAGTGTTTCGTTGCGCGCCTGCAGATCCGACAGCACGAGGTATTTCTGCAGATCGTCATCGAGGTTGGTGATCTCGTCGTGAATGCGGGCCACCTGATGCTCGATCGGAAGCACGGCAGGAGGCAGCAGGCCTTCGAGCCCATTTGCGTGGCGCTCAGCCACAGTGAATGCAGTTCCCTTGTTCAAGCGCGGGCTGTGAAGCAGCTCGAAACCTGTCAGACGTTCGTTAGTCGCTTTGGTCATTGGTATCTCCTGTTGCAACGTGGGTGGGTTGGGTGTGTTTGTGTTCGCTTCGTTAGTAGTGTCGTGGCGTGTTACCGATCTTCCCTCTGAAGACATGCAGGCTGATCGCGGTGTAGACGAGCATCAGAGGGAAGACGAAAAGACCTGCGCCCCAAAACATGAAGGCAAGGCTGGCATGGGGTGCTGCGGCCTCGGCTATCGTGATCGAAAACGGGATCATGTAGGGCCAGAACGAGATCGCGAGCGTACCGAAGGCGGCCGCGAAGATAAGTGCGACCAGAAGGAACGGCACAGTGTCCTTGCGGGCGCGAACGCTCATGGCGAGAGCGATGGCGGCAAACGCTCCGGCTACGGGGAAGACGAGCAGGTATGGACGTTCGATCCACCGCATCATGACCGGAAGGTCCTGGGCCAGGGCGCAGACAAACACGATGATCAGGAAGGCGAGCAGCCCGCCCGAAAGGTACGGGATGACGCGATATGCGCTGTCCCGCACGTCGCCTTCACACTTGCGCACAAGCCAACAGGCACCGAGCAAGGTGTAGCCGAGGCAGAGTCCTACGCCGCAGAGGAGCGCGAACGGGCTGAGCCAGCCGAGTTCGCCGCCGGAGTAGTGACCGGCCGCAATCGGCAGGCCTTCGACCAGGGCGCCGACGGTAAGTCCCTGCATGAAGGCGGCGACGAGCGAGCCTCCGGCAAAGCTCGCGTTCCAGATCCAACGCATGCGCGTCGTCTTGTACCGGAATTCGAACGCAACGCCGCGCAGGATCAACCCTGTGAGCATGAAGAGAAGCGGCAAATAGAACGCCGATAGCAGGGTTGCATAGACGAGCGGAAATGCTCCCCAAAGGATCACGCCGGTGACGACGAGCCAGGTTTCGTTGCCGTCCCAGATCGGCGCGATGGCACTCATCATCGCATCGCGCCGTCTTTCGTCGCGTGTGGCGCCGAAAAGGATGCCGATGCCAAGATCGAAGCCGTCGAGGAGCACGTAGAGCAACGTGCTGATTGCGAGAACGGCCACCCAGAAGAGGATCATTGGTTATTCTCCTGAAACAAGCTGAGCGGTGTCCGGCATGCCATGCTGGCCAACAACGGACATCGGGCGGTTGGGGCTGGCACCGACTGGCGGCAGAGCGAGACGACCGGCGGGACCGCTGCGCAGCAGCCGGTAGACATAGAAGGTGCCGAAGACAAAGAGGAAGACGTAAAGAGCGCAGAAGACGATGAGCGAGATCGAGGCTGCACGCGTCGTCAGAAACGGCGTCAGCGCATCAGCCGTCCGCAGCACGCCATAGACTGTCCAGGGTTGCCGCCCGACCTCTGCAGTGAACCAGCCGGTCAATATGGCGATGTACGGCAAGGGAAAGCTGAGGAAGGTGCACCAGAGCAGCGCGCGGTATTGCTCAATGCGGTTCTTGTGGCTCAAGTAGGATCCGAGCCATGCGAGCGTCAGCATGAGGAGACCGCAGCCGACCATGATGCGAAACGCAAAGAACGGGATCAAGACCGGTGGACGATCCTGCGGCGGAAAGCTCGTCAAGCCGACTTCCTTCGAATCGAAGCTCATGCTGCCGATCAGGCTGCCGAGGATCGGCACCGAGATCGCATATCGGTTGCTTGCCGATGCTTCGTTCGGAAGCGCAAACAGGACTTCGCTGGCGGGCTGTTCGTCGTGCCAGCGCCCCTCGATTGCCGCGAACTTGGCAGGTTGATAGTCGTGGACGTAATCGCCGGTCAGGTGCCCGAAGAAAATCTGCACCGGAACGAGGACGGCAGCAAGATAAAGGCCCATGCGCAGCATTGTGTGGGCCTCGGCGCGGAACTTGCCCCTTAACAGATACCAGGCTCCCGTCGCAGCCACGCAGAAAGCGCCCGTCAAATAAGAGGCTAGTAGCATGTGCGGAAAGCGGACCCAAACGACCGGGCTGAAGATGATCCTGGCCCAATCGGCAGGAACGAACGTGCCGTTTTGGACGACGTAGCCGACCGGTACCTGCATCCAGCTGTTGTTGACCATGATCCAGAAAGCCGACAGCGTGGTACCGAGCGCGACCATCGCTGTCGAAAACAGATAGAACCATGGAGCAACTCTTTGCCGCCCGAAGAGGAGCACGCCGAAGAAGCTCGCTTCAAGCGCAAAGGCGGTGAAGGTTTCATAGGCGATGAGCGGACCCTGGATCGGACCGGAGATGCGCGAGAGTTCACTCCAGTTGGAGCCGAACTCGAAGGCCATCACTATGCCGGTGACGACGCCGAGCCCAAACACGACGCCAAAGATCTTCAGCCAGAAATCGAAGACGCGGCGATACACTGGCCGGCCGGTCGCCAGGCGTAATGCCTCGAGAACGGTCAGCCAGGCTGCCAATCCAATCGTGAAGGAGGGAAAGATGATGTGGAACGAGATTGTGAACGCGAACTGCAGCCGCGATAGAAGGAGCGCCGTCAGATCCATGGTGCGTCTCCTCAGCGCCAGAGATTCGTCTTGGCGAGGTCGATCACCTCGTCGGCCCGGCCGTTCATGATCGCCTTCGCCATGTAGAGCGAGAATCCCTTGGCCATTTCCACCGTGACTGATGGCGGCATGACAAGTTCGGTGCGGTTCACGACCGCGTCGATCAGGACAGGACCGTCATGGGCGAGGGCGGCGCCGACGGCCTCATCGACCTCTGACGCATCGGTGATCCTGATGCCGCGAATGCCGATGGCCTCCGCCATCGCCGCGAAGTTCGGATTCTTCAGCTCGGTCCCGAAGTCGAGAAATCCGGTCGACTTCTGTTCGAGCTCGATGAAGCCCAGCGATCCGTTGTTGAATACGACCACCTTCACCGGCAGATTGTACTGAGCGATCGTGAGCAGATCGCCCATTAGCATCGTGAACCCGCCATCGCCGGACATCGAGATGACCTGACGTTCGGGAAAGGTTGTCTGAGCGCCGATGGCCTGGGCCATCGCATTTGCCATGGAACCATGCCAGAACGAACCGATCAGGCGGCGATGACCATTCATCGCGAGATATCGCGCGGCCCAGACCGTCGGAAGGCCCACGTCACAAGTGAAAACGGCATCTCTGCCGGCGTGCGCACTCAGCGCACGGGCGATCTGTTGTGGATGGACCAATCCCTTTCGGTGGCTTGCAGAGGCGAGCTGATCGAGTTCGCTGCGGGCCTTTGCATAGTGCCGCTGAGCTTGAGCCAGATGTGCCTCATCCTGCTTTTGCTCGAGATGTGGGAGCAATGCCTGGATCGTTGCGCGCACATCTCCGACCAGAGCAAAGTCGACTGCCGCGCGCCGCCCAAGGTGTTCCGGCCGGATGTCGACCTGGGCGATCCGGACAGCAGCGCCTTCGGGATAGAATTGGCGGTAGGGAAAATCCGTTCCTAGCATCAGGAGCACGTCGCAGTCCCGCATGGCGTAGTAGCCAGACGAAAAGCCGATCAGGCCCGTCATGCCCACATCGTAGGGATTATCCCATTCCACATGCTCCTTGCCGCGCAGCGCATGCACCATGGGTGCCTTCAGTCGTTCGCCGAGCGCCAGCAATTCGTCGTGTGCTCCTGCACACCCCGAACCACAAAGAATGGTCACGCGACGATCGCCGTTGAGCAACGCCGCCAGGTGATCCAGATCCTCCTGGGACGGAATGACAACAGGCGTTGACGGCAGCAGGCCCGAAACCTTGGGAAGGGGAGTATCGAGCGCCGGCTGCAACGCCACATCTCCCGGCATCACGATCACCGAGACGCCGCGTCTGCCAACCGCCTCGCGGATGGCGACTTCTACTGCGCGTGGCATCTGGTTGGCGCCCGATACGAGTTCGCAATAGTGGCTGCACTCCTGAAACAACGTCTGCGGATGCGTCTCCTGGAAGTAGCCACTGCCGATCTCGGCCGACGGAATGTGCGCGGCGATAGCGAGCACGGGGACGTTCGAACGGTGACAATCGAACAATCCGTTGATCAGATGCAGATTGCCGGGCCCGCAGCTTCCGGCGCAAACGGCGAGCGACCCAGTCAAGTGCGCTTCCGCACCAGCCGCGAACGCAGCGACCTCTTCATGCCGCACGTGGATCCACTCGATCTTGCCCTGACGACGAACGGCATCTGTGAGGCCATTGAGGCTGTCACCCACGATTCCGTAAATCCGCTTGACGCCAGCATTGGCCAAGATCTCGGCGAACTGGTCTGCTACGGTTTTCATAGAGGCCTTCCTGATTGATTAGGAACTACAAGAGACGCGATGACTGCGGAGCCGCGATCGACGCGATTGAACGGGCTCGAATGAATTCAACGATGCAGGATTTTTTCAGCGGCGGCTTTGCATGGATTGATGAGGCTTTGTCAGTTCTTGATGCCAATCGCAGGCCGGGCGCTCGCTTCACTCGGCAGAACGTCCGTGCGAATTGGCAAAGCTGTCGATCACCATCTTCGGAACAATCAGCCCGATGCTCATTGCCAGAATTACTGCGACAGCAGTTGTACCGTCGGCGATCGTGGCGCCGACAAGTTCCGAGGTGGCCTGCGCCGAACCGGCAAGCTCTGTCAGTCCACTCGTCATCCTGAAGATGTAGATCCCCGGGATCATCGATACGACGGACGCGAAACCGACAGCCGCAAATGGCAGGTGCAGGCGATGCGACACCGGCGTGATCAGTATGCCGACGACAAGGCAAGCAACGAAGGCGCCGGCCGCGATCCCAGCTCCGAACCAGGCGATTGCGACCCAACGCACGGCGTGAGCCAGCATGCCGACCAAGACCGGCCAAGGCAGCATATTCAGTGGCATTGAGAAGAACACGCTGAAGCAGACCACGGCGACGCCGGCTGCAATGACGTCGAGCCAGAACGGCACCACCACCGCCGGCGGGTCGATCGGCAGGTACTCATGCATGGCTATGAGTCCCAGCAGCAGTCCGATCGAGATTGCCACGACGATGAGTCCGGCATAGCCAAGGCGGGCGGCGCCGAGATGGATGCGTCCCGCGATCAAGTCGATCGCTCCGTTGAGAACGTGCGGTCCTGGAACCAGCACCATGCCGGGACATACAACAACGAGCCGCAGCGCTGAGCTCAACTGGTAACGAGCCGCCAGTCCGCCGATCAGACCTGCAAGCAAGGCTGCGGCGAATGGCTGGAGGAGGATGTTCGGACACAGGGTGGAAATAGAGCGACGTAGCAGGGCGCCGGCGCCCGCGCTTACGAACACCACCAGCGCTGCAGGCCAGTGCCGAAGGCCGAAGATGACGGCAAGAGCGACCGCACCGACCGCTGCAGCCAAGCCAAACATCCACGTCAGTGCCAGCGGCGCCTTGGCGATGGTGTCAATCCGCTTGCAAGCCTCCTCTGGCGAAAGACGGCCGGCCTCGATGTCCGCGACGGCCTGCATCGCGGAAGCAACGCGATCCATGTCGACACCGACTGGATCCGCCGCGACGTATGAGATCGGCGTCATCCGATCGTTCTCGACTCGCAATTGCAGCTCGCCCCAGCGCGGCAGCAACTTGGCGTCGATGCCGAGCTTGTTGCCGAGCCGGCGGACGACAGCGACGATCTGATCGGTTGTCTGACCATTCACAAAAAGTACTTTTGCGAATGCAAGGATCAACTTCGATTGTTCCTCGAAGGTCATGGCTGCTTCCACGATCGGTGGCGGATTCGCAGACGGTCATCCGCCCAGGCCGCCCGTGGCGACGTAAGGTTTGACCATCTTGGCCGGGTCGACGATGCGGTCGAACGTCTGCTCGTCCACGAAACCGAGCTTGAGGGCAGCCTCTCTCAGGGTGAGGTCGTGTTCCGCAGCGTGATGCGCGATCCTGGAAGCCTTGTCGTAGCCAATCACCGGCGCCAGCGCCGTCACGAGCATCAGCGAACGGTTCACGTACTCGCTGATCTTCTTCCGGTTCGGCTGTGTGCCCTCAACGAGAAACTTGCGGAAGTTCGTGCAGCCGTCGGAGATAAGAGTGATCGAGTGGGTGACGCTGAAGATCATGAGAGGCTTGTAGACGTTCATCTCGAGATACCCTCCCGCCCCGCCGAAGCCCGCGGCGACATCGTTCGCCATGACCTGCACGGTAATCATTGCCAGCGCTTCGGCCTGGGTCGGATTGACCTTGCCAGGCATGATCGAGGAGCCGGGCTCGTTCTCCGGGATCAGGAGTTCGGCGAAACCGGCGCGCGGCCCGCAGGAGAGCAGCCGGATGTCGTTGGCGATCTTGTAGAGCGACACCGCAAGCGTACGCAGCGTCCCGGAGAGCTGAACCAGCGCATCATGTGCGCCCTGGACGGTGAACTTGTTGGGCGCTGTGACGAACGGCAGCCCGGTGAAACCGGCAATCTCGGCCGCGACCGCCTCGTCAAAGCCCGGGGCAGCATTGATTCCGGTCCCCACGGCCGTGCCACCCAAGGAGAGCCGATAGACGCCCTTCAAGGCATCTTCGATCCGATCGATGTCATCGGACAGCATGCCCGAATAGCCCGACCATTCCTGGCCGAGCGTGAGCGGCGTTGCGTCCTGCATGTGGGTGCGGCCGATCTTGACGATGTCGTCCCATTCCGCGGCCTTCGCGGCGATGGCATCGCGCAACGCGGCGACCGCAGGAATCAGGCGAGACTTCGCATTGACGGCGGCCGCGATATACATCGCCGACGGAAAGCTGTCGTTCGACGATTGCGACATGTTGACATCATCGTTCGGATGAACCGGTGCCTTGCTGCCGAGCGCCGTCCCGGCGAGCTGACAGCAGCGGTTCGACACCACCTCGTTGACGTTCATGTTGAACTGCGTGCCGCTGCCGGTCATCCAGACGTGCAGCGGGAACATGTCGTGGTGCTGGCCGGCGAGGATTTCGTCGCACACCCGGCTAATCAGATCGTGCGCTTGAGCGGGCAACCGGCCGCCGGCGTGGTTGGCAGCTGCCGCGCAGCGCTTGAGAATTGCGTAGGCGGTGATCATCTCGCGTGGGATCAGGTCGTGACCGACGCTGAAGTGCTCAAGGGAACGTTGCGTTTGCGCTCCCCACAGTTTGTCTGCCGGTACTTCGACCTTGCCAAGACTGTCCGATTCTACCCTGATTACGGTCATGTTAGATCTGTCCTGTTTCGATGTGCGGTTAGTTTCTACGTGGTGAAGGATGCGGGACTAGGCTCAACGCCACGGCGAGGAGTGCGAGGCTGGCAGGCAGCACGAGCGCTTTCAGTCCGAGAGCTGCCTCGCATACCCCGCCAAGGATGCAGCCGACGAGAAATCCAAGGATTGCCGGCCATGTATGGCTGGCGCGACGGCGCGCGGTTGCAATGCTGACCGCATTTCGCCCGAGAAAGATTTCAACCACGTCGATCGCATAGAGGGTGACGTTGGTGGTCATGATCGCCGTGCCCGGCGCTTCCCTCAAGGAGAGTCGTACCAGGGCGTTCTGAACGGCCATCGCCAAGACACCCAGCATGCCGGCCAGCGTCATGATTGCAGCGTCGTGACCGACATGGGGACCGGCGCCGAGGCAGACGGCGAGAAACGCCAGGAGCAAGACGAATTGCAGCAGGAGCAGGGGCGCCAACGAAGCGATCCCAATTCGCTCCAAAGCGGCTGCGAGTGCCTTCGCAAGTGCAAGCCCAGCTATGAAGACAGGAACGGCGATCAGATACGACATCGGCGCTTGCTCGCCGGCGACAAGCCTCGCAGCGAGAACCACGAGATTACCAGTGACATGCGCGGTGAACAGTCCGTTCAGTCCCAGAAAGCCGATAGTGTCCGTACTTCCGCCGATGATGCTCAGCACAATCGGGAGCGCCCCCATCGCAACAGAATCATCAACCGACGGGGTTCGCCCGCCGGCGTCCCGATCGTGAGGAGGGGCAATCGCCGGACGGACACTTCCCGACCCAACAAGTTTCTGATGTAGCGGCATGCGAAACGACTTGATGTCCGTAAAACTCCGGAAATGTCCGAAGGCACCCCTTTCAGCAGGGGGCTTCAATTCCCGTTCATGAAGTCGAAGATAGCGATGCGACTGGTCGCAGGCTTTTCATCGCTTGCTGTGGCCTTGTCATCAGTTGATGACGAGATCGAAAGCGTGAGCGAGCTGCAGGTTCACTTCAGATGTGGAAGGGGAGCGCCGAAATCCGCTGACGAAAGATCAAATCGTCTGTTGCCGCCAAGCTATTCAGGCGAATCGGGCGATTAGAAAAATGCCGAACGCTAAGAAATGACAATGCCTCATCAACCTACGCAAAGCCAAGGCTGTCGAATCCTGAATTAATGGAATCATCCGAGCCGGCTCAATCAGGATGCGCATCAAATTTTCCTTGATCGCTTCCGTCTTTCGGACCGCGGCGTCGAGGACACCAGCAACGGTGAGGATCTCGTGGCTACGCGCTCCCTTGAAGGAGATGAACATGACCCAGGTATTCTTCCATTGCTCAAACACGAAGAAGGTTTTCCTCGATCAGCGCGGCGCCGTGGTGAGCGACCTCGCTGAGGCGCGCGATCATGCGACCCGTGTCGTGCAATCCTTCACCAGTGAGCGCAGCCTCGAGGATTGGCGTGACTGGGTGTTGCATGTCAGCGACGATCAGGGCGATGAGCTCTTTGTTGTGCCCTTCACTTTCGTGCTCGGCAAGCCGAACTGAATGACGCTGTGCTCCGGGCGCACTCCGCGTCTTCGCCGTGGCCCCCGGGCAGTTCTTCTCCCTATGAGGAACGGCCGCGCTTCCTGAGGCTCGCGCGTACGTCGAATTGGATCGAAAGTTGGACAAACACGGTGTGTGATTCATGACCTATGATCATTTCTTTTCCGCAGCAGTGGCCCGGCTGCACGCCGAGCGGCGCTACCGCGAGTTTGTCGATCTCGAACGGATCGCCGGGCGATTCCCGCACGCAATATGGCATTCTCCGGACGGCCCGCGCCCGGTCGTGATCTGGTGCTCGAATGACTACCTTGGCATGGGCCAGCACCCGAAGGTGATCGGCGCGATGGTTGAGGCTGCCACCGAGATGGGTGCGGGCGCCGGCGGCACCCGCAACATTGCCGGCACCAACCATCCGCTTGTCGGATTGGAGCGCGAGCTCGCTGATTTGCACGGCAAGGAATCTGCGCTGGTCTTCACCTCGGGTTACGTTTCCAATGAGGCCGGCATCTCGACGATCGCGAAGCTGCTGCCGAACTGCATGATTCTGTCCGACGCCTTGAACCACAATTCGATGATCGAGGGCGTACGGCGAGCTGGCGTAGAAAAGAAGATCTGGCGCCACAACGACGTTGGCCATCTCGAAGAACTGCTGGCGGCAGAGCCGCCGGAGCGGCTGAAGTTGATCGTGTTCGAGGCGCTCTACTCGATGGACGGTGACGTCGCGCCGGTGAACCGCATCTGCGACCTTGCGGAGCGTTATGGCGCTATGACCTACCTGGACGAGGTCCATTCCGCGGGCATGTACGGACCACGTGGGGCCGGCATCGCCGCGCGGGAAGGCGCTTTGCACCGTATCGACGTTGTCGAGGGCACGCTGGCGAAGGCGTTCGGATGCCTGGGCGGTTACATCGCGGGAAACGCCGGGATCATCGATGCGGTGCGCTCTTATGCTCCAAGTTTCATCTTCACCACGGCACTGCCGCCGGCGGTCTGCGCCGCCGCTACCGCGGCTATCCAGCACCTCAAGACTTCGCAATGGGAGCGCGAGCTCCATCAGGAACGCGCGGCGCGGGTAAAGTCGGTTCTAAATACAGCAGGACTGCCTGTCATGCCCAGTGAGACGCACATCGTGCCGGTGATGGTGGGCGATCCGGAAAAGTGCAAGGAGGCGAGCGATCTCTTGCTCGCCGAGCACGGCATCTATGTTCAGCCAATCAACTATCCGACCGTTCCTCGCGGCACCGAGCGGCTTCGCATAACGCCGGCGCCCTATCATGACGAATTCCTGATCAACGCCCTTGCTGAAGCGCTCGTCGACGTCTGGGGGCGGCTTGGACTGCGGCTGCAACACCATGCATTCGCGGCAGAGTGAACGATCACGCGGGCCCATCCCACACAGCAGTCGTAGACGTCGACTTGGTATCCAAAAAGAGTTCGGCAACCTCAGCAAAGCCGCGGCCCAATCCTCCAGCGTATCTTTTGCCCCGTCAATCGGGACACATTGATCGAGCGATCCTCGAATAGTCATTTGAAGGAGAAGATGCATGTCAAAGCAAGTCAGCCGCAGCCGCCGCACCATACTTGGTGCTGCGGCACTGCTTATTGCCACGCGCTTCAATCCAATAAGTAAGGCGGCCGCCGAGCCGGTTCCGGCCAACTTGCATGAAGCGAAGTCGGGAAACACGGGAATGGGGCCGGTGAAACAAGTGAATGCGGGGCTTCTAAATGTCGGTTTCGTGGACAGTGGCCCTACGGGCGGGCCGGTGGTCATTCTGCTGCATGGCTGGCCTTACGACATCCACAGTTTCGCCGACGCTGCGCCGATGCTCACGGAACATGGGTATCGCGTGATCATACCCTACGTGCGGGGTTACGGAAGCACGCGATTTCTGTCGGAAACGACTATCCGCAACGGCCAGCCCGCAGCTTTGGCGGTCGATACCATCGAGCTGATGGATGCGCTTGGCATCGAGAAGGCAATCGTCGCTGGCTTCGATTGGGGAGCACGCACCGCGAATGTCATTGCGGCTCTCTGGCCTGAGCGAGTCCGCGCCATGGTCTCGGTAAGTGGATATCTGATCGGGAGCCAGCAGGCTGGCAGGATGCCGCTGTTGCCAGGCGCAGAGTTGCAATGGTGGTACGAGTTCTATTTCGCCACCGAGCGAGGGCGCGCGGGGTACGACATGTATCGAAAGGAATTTTCGAAGCTGATCTGGAAGCTCGCCTCGCCGAAGTGGTCCTTTGATGATGCCACCTTCGAGCGCAGCGCCAGATCCTTCGACAATCCAGATCACGTCGACATCGTAATCCATAATTATCGTTGGCGACTGGGATTGGTTGACGGCGAGCCGAGATATGAAGACCTGGAGAGCCGGCTCGCCAAGGGGCCGAGCATCGGAGTGCCTACGATCACCATGGAGGGCGATGCCAATGGCGCTCCGCACCCTGAGCCGGCTGATTACGCCAAGAAATTTACCGGTAGATATTCTCATAGGACAATCATGGGCGGAGTAGGACACAATCTCCCCCAAGAAGCGCCCCGCGCTTTCGCGCAAGCGATCCTCGACGTCGCTCAACAGGCCTAGTCGTTGCTCGTTGAGGTGCAGCGAGACGATGCTCAGTTGCAGCCCTTCGTGCGCGTTGCTCCACTACGAAACGAGCGTCAACACTTACCTTGGAGCCGCAGGTCATCACTCCTTTCAGCAACCAGCGGCACAACCGCAGCAATGGGAGGCAAAGCGTTCGACCACCTGTTTAGAACCTACACAAATTGTCCAAAATCGGATAGCTGGAATCGTGGATGCTACGCGGAGGTCCTACCATGCTTGACGCAAGTTATATCGATCCTCGAAATGGTAGGCGCTATCCCTTAGAAGAACCGCGATGGTGCTCGGATGACTGTACGCCGCTTCTGGTGACACCGGGCGCGGGCATTTCTCGCGCGGATATTGACAGTAGCGCCCGCTCACTTTGGCGCTACCGGGCGTCTTTGCCTGTTGAAATCGCATCGCCCATAACGCTGGGGGAAGGCTGCACGCCTTTGGTGCAACAGGCCTGGGGCGATCTGCGGCCCCACTTCAAGCTCGAATGGTTTAATCCGACCGGTAGCTTCAAGGATCGCGGCACGGCGGTCATGCTGTCGTTCCTCCGTCAGATCGGCATAAATGCCGTGCTTGAAGACAGCTCGGGTAATGGTGGATCTTCAATGGCTGGCATCGGCGCTGCTGGTGGGATGCGTGTAAAAATACTGGCGCCAGCCTCCACGTCTGAGGCGAAAATAGCGCAGGTGCGTGCCTATGGCGCCGAGGTCCAACTCGTCGAGGGGCCGCGCGAACTATCAGAGGTCGAGGCCATCCGTCAGTCGACTGAGACATTCTATGCCGGCCATAACTGGCAGCCCTTTTTTCTGGAAGGCACGAAGTCGCTCGCCTACGAACTCTGGGAAGATCTTGGATTCCGCGCCCCCGAAAATGTCGTCATACCGGTCGGAGCCGGCAGCAGCCTGCTTGGCTGTGCATTCGGCTTCCGCGAACTCCTGAGGGCCGGTCAGATCGCGAAGCTTCCGCGGCTGTTTGTCGCTCAACCGCTTAACTGCTCGCCAATCGACGCGAGCTTTAAAGCGGGCGTCGATACGCCCGTTGCCCGCAATGTCTCCAAAACAATTGCGGAAGGCACAACCATCAAGAACCCGATGCGCTTGCGAGAGATTGTGGGCGCGCTACGCGAAAGTGGTGGAGATTCAATCGCGCTCACTGAGGAGGAAATCATCGTCGCCCTGCGACGGCTTGCGCGGCAGGGATTGTTTGCCGAGCCCACCAGCGCAAGCGCCGCTGCCGCGCTGGACAAGCTCAACGCTGATGGCTCCATCAAACCGAACGAGTGCACGGTTGTTATCTTGACGGGGACAGGACTGAAGGCCGCGTCGACGGTGGCAGACTTAGTGTTGTGAAGTCGCCAATCGGAAAGGCCGGCGCCGGCCACCGAAAGGTCTGTTGCCACAAGTGTCTGATTTTAGTGCAGTCGTAGAACCGACCGCCCGTCAGGCTCCGAGAAATTGCAAAACGGCTGGTCGCGACCGGCGCCTTAGAAACCATCGAACACATTTTTCGGCAGTACGCCGCGATTTGCCGCGTTCTTAGGTTCTTCAACGGGACGGCTCGCCGGTCGATGCAACACATTTGCAACACGGCTTAGCTAAGATATTGACATTGAAGAGCTGAAAAAGGTTTCCCAAACCGCAGGTCGAGTGTCTGCGGATTATCGACTATCTCGGCTCTAGCGACCGTGCCCTCAAATGAGCTGCGTTCGCGGCCTCGTCGTAGCTACCGCTTATGGACAAGAACCACACAAGAAAGCCCGACGATAATTGCTCGAGCGCTGTACAAGGTTTTGACCAGTTTGGCCCTCGGGAGTGAGAGGGCCATTCTCGCAAGGCTCTGAATTTAAATAGAAATTGTTCAACCTTCGCGGGAATCCCTCCCTCTCCGCCACCTTAAGGCAGCTTGGAGAAAGCCCCGTAGAATAGGCCTTTCTGCACGCCCGGACTGGCCGGTGTAGCCCTCGGGTGTAGCCCCAGAGCGTTGCTAGATTTGCACTATTCCGTACTAGACCGCAACATTTCCGGTCGGTTGTAGTAAAGGCGCTGCGGAGCCGCGCGCCAAAACGCGATCTCAGCCGCAGGTTATTGAGCGCAAAAGCTGTTTTGCGTCACCTCCATTTTGCGACCGAGTTGGGTCGAAAGCGGCTTTTAGACGCCTTCTTGCTTTTCCGCGGATCGATGCTCAATTCCTGGAGGGGCTTGGGGGCCTAAGTTTGTGAGCTCAGGTGGCAAACGGCAGGGATCAGCCAACGCGAACCTTAGTTAGTTCTACGATGAGAGCTGCAGCAACAGTTCCTGAGCGTCCTCAAAATCTTTCGTGCCTGCGCCATCAGCGATGCGCGCGACGATCGGTGCGAGGACGGCAGCCGCTTCGCTTCCTCGGCCGGCATCCCGCTGCAGGCGAGCCAGGCTGAGGGCAGCGCGAAGAGACCAGCCCGTCGCACCAGCCTTGTTGGCTATTGCCAATGACTGCAACAGCAATTCTTGAGCGGCGCACGTGTCACCAGAAGCGCGCGCCAGTGCTGCCTCTACACGAAGTAGCTCGGGAATCGTCCAACGCTCGCCTTGGGATGCTTGGACCTTCGCGCGAGCTGCGTCGATGGGAAGCCTCGCCTCAACAAGGCGGCCGCGCTTTACGAGCTCGTCGCCCACCATCACAAGATAAATCGGTCGGATTAGCTGAGGAGGCAGTGCAAGCATCGCATCGCTGGCGGCAATCAATTGTTCTACGAGAACCTGATCCCCCGCTGCACTCGCGACCACAACATTAAGGCACAGCGATACCGGCTTCCAAACTGCAAGTCGGTATAGAGTTACCAGGCGAGCAAATTTAGCGGCATAACGCGACGCACGGTCGATATGACCGTTCCAAAAAGCGACAAGAACCACGCCCTTAGCGAGGATTTCGCATAAGGACTGCTGATGTCCTGTCTCCTCTGCATCTCTTAGAGCGTCATCTGCGACCAACGCCGCCCGCGCTGGCGAACCCGTAAGCCAAAGAGTGGCAGCGAAAACCACGGCCAGCTGAAGATGAGGAGCGACCTGTTGCATATCTCGGCGAAACACCAACTGATGCCGCGATTGACGCTCCACGAGCCTCTCAAGACGAGAAAGTGCCTTCAGGAATTGTGCCTTATATATTTCACCATGTGCCAGCAGCACCTCGCTTTCGTCTATCGCCCAGACATTCTCAAACCTTGTGGCCAGTGACCGGAGCTCGTTGACATGCCCGAGGGCGTCCGTGTGCCTGCCGGTGAGCATCTCACACCGCGCCAGGCCACTCAAAGTTTGCGCCAGCATATCGGCGTCACCGATTGCCCGCGCCGCCTGCAGTGCGTCTACCCAAGCGCGGCGATGAGCATCCGCATCATCAGGCACATACGTGCTCGCAATCGCCAAGCCGAGCAGGAGGCGAGCGCGCGCCCGTTGATCAGGCAGCGGCATCGCATCTAATCGGGCGAGCGCACGCTGCGAGGTCTCGCGGCATTCGCCCAGAAGCGATAGTTCGCTCCATAGAGGAAGGGCTGCAGCAGCCAGACGTATCCCTAAGGCAGGATCTTCGTTGGAATTCAGCGTCCATGCTAAGGCGGAGCGGACGTCCTCAAGGCAGCGGTTAAGGTTTGCGCGCCACTCTCGATATCCAATGGTCACTGACGGATCATCGGCGCGTTCAAGAAGCTCGCACATGAGCGTTGCATGGCGGTGCTTGACGCCGTTCTCTTCTCCGTTGAGTTGCAAACGTTCCCAAAGATAGGCCCTCACCGTTTCCAGGAGACGATAGGTGACAGCACCCTGGTGCCAGTCGATTATCAACAGAGACTTCGCGGCTAGTGCCGAAAGAATATCGACGACGGCCTCTGGCAGAGTGTTGTTGGGGGCAAGCGCGAGCGCACCTTCGATACCGAACACTCCGGCGAACACGGAGAGGGCGCGCAGAAAAGTCGCCTCGTCATCGGACAATAGATTATAGCTCCAATCAAGAGCCGCAAAGAGCGTCTGCTGTCGTTGCGGCGCCGTGCGGGGACCATAAATCAGGACCTTGAAACGGTCGTCTAATATCCTCAGCAACTGCGCTGGCGTTAGGACGCCCATGCGTGTTGCGGCAAGTTCGATCGCGAGGGGGATGCCATCGAGTCGCCGACAAATCTCGGCCAAGCTCGAGGCGTCGGTATCGCTCGGTTCATACCCTGTGTGCTCAACAGCTCGCGTCACCAAAAGTTTGACCGCTGGATACGCCAAAGCCTCAGACACAGTCGGGCTCACTCGCGGATCGCTCTTGAGCGGACCCAGGCGATAGATTTGCTCGTCCCGGATCCGTAGTGGCTCCCGGCTCGTCGCCAGGATCCGAACGCTTTCGAGGCTAGTTGAGAACCGGTCGATCACGCCGGCGACTGAAGGCAACAGGTGCTCGCAATTATCGATCAGGAGGAGCTTTCGCTGGCCCGTCAGTTCGTGGATGACTTCCGCAAGCGGGTCGTCTCCACTCGTTCTTAGTCCCAATGCCAAAGCGAACGCGGTCGGGATGAATTCCGCTGTGGAGATCCTTGCGAGATCGACGAACGATATACCATCGGCATAATCCGCGGCGACCGCATGCCCGACAGCGGTCGCAAGCGCCGTCTTTCCGATCCCACCAGTTCCAACAACCGTGACGACTGTGCGCTTGCTCAGACATGCTTGAACGGCAGTTAGGTCTTCGGTCCGCCCCATCAGGGTAATCTTGGGTGGAAGTCCTCTGGCTTCTTCCCTTGTGCGATGGATAGGTGCGACGAAGCGATAGCCACGGCCTGGAACGCACGCAATATAGTCCTGTTCGGGGTCATTAGATGCGAGTACCCGACGGAGATTGGCAATATTTACCTTCAGATTGCCCTCATCTACGAAGGTGCTCGGCCACGCTGCGGCGATCAGTCTTTCCTTGGTGACAATGTCACCGGCACCTTCAACAAGCACAGTGAGGATCGCAAGCGCCCGACTGCCTACGCGCACGGCCGCGCCGGCGTGAAGGAGTAGCTGCCGACGAACCAGCAGTTCGAACGCTCCAAACCGATATTCTGAATCGACGGTCATGGTCCGATATCCTTCGGACTAAAGTGCGGAATGCAAACGTCGCCGTCTGCTGTCCACTTGGCTCGGGCGTTCTCTGCGCCTCAGCGTCCGTTTTATTTTGGTTCTTCGTGGAAGGATGGTCTACTGGGCGGGAAGCCAGCCTTGCAATACGCTCGTCGCGGCCAGCTCGACCAAAGTCTCGTCCGACTAGCCGAAGGAATATCCGGGCTCTAGCCGGCTCGCGACAGTCGGGCCTCTTCGGAGGATAGACGATCAACCATACGCACCAGATCGATCAGGCCAGGAGCACCCATCTTCTTCATAACGCGGCCGCGATGAAGCTTGACCGTGGCTTCGCTCAAACCGACTTCGGCTGCGATCTGCTTGTTGAGCTTCCCTGTTACGACGAGGCGAGCGACTTTCCGTTCTTGAACTGTGAGGCTGTCAAACGCTTGGCGAAGCCTAGTGACCTCGGCTGCCGCCCGGCGGCGATCCATATCACGCGAGATTGCAGACTGAATGGCGTCCAGCAATTCTTGAGGTCGCACCGGTTTGGTCAGAAAGTCTGCCGCGCCGGACTTTATCGCGCCGACTGACATGGACACATCAGCATGCGCGCTTATGAAGATGACCGGCATGGCGTCCGGCGAGTTGATGTATTCCTTGTAAAAGTCGAGACCGCTCCGTCCCGGCAGGCGCACGTCAAGTACTATACAACCCGGTCCGCAGGGCTTACGATCCTCAAGAAAATGTTGGACTGAGGCAAAGGCACGGGTACGAAGTCCTACTGAGTAGAGTAGTCCTTCGACGGCTTCGCGAATGGCGTCATCATCGTCTATAATGATGATCGTCGGCTCCGCAGCCTCAGCTGTGGTTGTCATGAGCCCGATCCTCTTTCCACGGGCAGCACGATGCAAAATTCGCTGCCGCCGCTTGGCCGCGAAGTCATCGAGAGACGGCCTCCGTGAAGTTCGATGATTGAGCGGCTAATCGAGAGCCCCATACCTAGGCCGTTCGCCTTCGTAGTGAACAGCGCCTCGAAAATCCGATCACGGATGGCATCGTCGATCCCGGTGCCGCTATCAATAACGCTCACGCGAACCATATCATGTTCGCGGCCGCTGACCGTCGTGAGAAGACGCTCCGCTGGTTGGCGCGAGAGCATAGCTTCCATCGCATTGACGATCAGGTTGAGCAGTACTTGTTGTATCTGCACGCGATCGCCCAGCACAGGCGGCAGTCTCGTCGCGAGCTCGGTATGCACTTTCACTTCGGCGCGACGAAGCTCGCCTCGGATCAGCGAAATTGTTTCGAGCAAGACGTCATTAAGATCGAGCAAAGCGCGATTTGACGGAGACCGCTTGGCCAGCGCCTGAATGCTGTGCACGACCTCACCCGCGCGGTGACCGTCACGGATCACGCGCTCGACCGCGAGGCGCGCCTTATCGATGTCAGGTCTTTCGCGTTCGAGCCACTGAAGACACGTGCCCGCGTTGGTGACCATAGCCATCAGAGGAGTGTTCACCTCGTGCGCGATCGCAGCCGCCAGTTCTCCCATTAGCGTCAGGCGAGCCACATGGGCGAGGTCGTTCTGCGCCTTCTCCAACGCTTCAGCCACCGCCCGCTTCTGCGTGTAATCAGTGAAGACAAGCACGGTGCCCGCAATGGCGCCTTCGTTTTCGACTGGAGAACAACGCTCCTCGATCAGCACCTCACCGCCGCCGCGCGCGATCAGAATCGAGCGGTTGCCGGGTGGTGCCGAGCTGCCGGCCGCGAGCAGACGAGTGGTCGGGCTTTCGAGCGGAACGCGCGTCTCCTCATCGACAGTTTTGAAGACGTCGCTCAGATGCCGGCCGGCGGCTTCGTGGGATGGCCACCCCGTCAACTGTTCAGCCGTGGGATTCATAAAGTCGACACGTCCCTCTTCATCCGTCGAGATTACACCGTCCGCGATACTCGCGAGCGTTGCCGCATAGCGTTTCTCGACGAGCCGGACACGGCTTTCCGCCTCCCGCTTGTATAGCGCCATCTGTATGACGGTGCGCATCTGTGGCTCATCGAATGGCTTAAGCAAGTAACCGAAAGGTTCGGTGAGGCTGGCTCGTCGTACGATCTCCTCGTTGCCGTACGCCGTCAGGAAGACCACTGGAATCCGATTCTTGGACCTGATCCTTTGTGCCGCCTCGATCCCGTCCATCGCGCCTTCGAGCCGAATGTCCATGAGAACCAGATCCGGCTGTTCAGCTGCAGCGAGGGCTACAGCTTCCTCGCCCGAGCCGGTGATGCCGACCACCGAATGACCCATGCGAGAAACCTGCGTCCTGATGTCGCGGGCAACGATCCGATCATCCTCGACGATCATGACTTTGGCGGAATTCATGAAATCGTCTTCCTGCCCCCAGCGGTTTGGAACGTGATTGCGATGTCAACACCGCCAAGACTGCGCATTGCGACGCTGCCATGAAGCTGATCTGCCAAATCGTTCACGAGTTGCAGGCCAAGCGTCTCGGCAGTCTTCAGGTTGATGGAAGTTGACATTCCGATGCCGTCGTCGCGAACGCGAAGCAGACAATCATCAGTCTCCAATGATTGCAGAGAAATCCAGAGCTCGCCTCGGCGACCTTCTGGAAAAGCATGCTTCAACGCGTTCGAGACAAGCTCGTTGACAATGAGCCCGCAGGCAATAGCGCGATCCAAATCAAGCTGGACCTCGCCAATGTCCAAGTACAATGAGATTTGCTCGGGAGCGGGCGAATAGGCACGAAACAGCTGCGCACACACGCTCTCGAGGTGCGGCTTCATCGGTACGCGTGCGAAATTGCCGAGCCGATAGAGATTCTCGTGAACCAGAGCCATCGACCTCACCCGATCACGACTTTCAGCGAATAGCTCGGCAACGGCGGGATCCCGAACGCGGCCGGCCTGAAGGCTGAGCAAACTGCTAATCAATTGAAGGTTATTCTTGACCCGATGGTGAACTTCCTTGAGCAGCGCTTCCTTCTCCTCGAGTGCCGCGTTTTCAAGTGAGATCGCGGCCTGAGAAGCCAGCAACTTCAGCACCTCGATCCGAGCTGGAGTGAATACGTGAGAGGAAAGATTGTTCTCCAGATACAAAACACCGATGAGTTTTGCTTTGCTTGTTATTGGCAAGCATAGAATGGACCGACTACCGTTTAGAACGATAAAGTCATCGTCGGAGAATTGATTTGGTTTCTGCGCATCGTCCAAAAGAACGATTTCATTTGTCCGGACAACGTAGCGAAGGATCGACACAGGTAGATCCGAGATCGCGACAGTTGTGCGCCGAAGGCGAACGTCGATAGCCTGCCGGCTCGTCACGGCCTCCGCTTCAATCCATAATTCGTTGCCCCGTGGCAGGATCAAGAGACCGCGCTCCGCACCAGCGTGCTCAAGCACGATCACCATGAGAGTTTCAATCAGCTTTTCGATACCGACCTCGCCGGACACTGCCAGCGATGTCTTGACGACGTTTGCAAGATCGAGACCCTCGTACGCGCCTCCCATTTTGGGAGGTTCACCGCTTGGCGGCGTGAGCTCATGCAGATGTGGGTGGAGTTGCTCCATTTGACGCACCTTGCCTTTTGCGCCCCATTGGAGATAACACCGTCGTGCATTTGCGAGGCAAGCCTCAGCGACCGTCTTGAGGCTTCGAGCTGCATAGAACCGCGCTGCTACCTCGAAGGTCAGAGCTTCGAGGTGCGGCAACCCATCCTTACGCGCCGATTGGATAGCCTGCTCATAGAGACGCATCGCGTCGACGTCTCGGCTTTCAATCCGAGCGATCTCGCCGGCAATAAGAGAACCACGATGCTCAAACGTTTCTCGACAATTGTCTGTCCATGTTTGAAATTCCTTGTGATGACCGAGTATCGCCTCGTGATGCTGGCGTTGCTCGTCCGCTGACGCGCTATCGTAAGCTGCGGCCCGTGTGAGCGCCGCGAAGAGATGATACTCAGCCAGTTCGAAGAAGCCGCCTGTTGTCCAGAGCAAGGGCTGTACTTTCGAGATTATTCCGAGGGCTGATCCATAGTCATTCGCGTAGAACTGCGCCTGCAGCTTGCGGATCCAATACCAGCAGGCGGCAATTGCTAAACCGGCGTCGCTTTCCAGGTGTTGCTTAAATTCCTCTTCCTTGAACTCTTGATCATCAAAGGAGGAAAGGCCGGTGGTCAGACCTTGAAGAGCGCGAACGAGCCCAAGTTGCCCAGTAATGATATCAATGATCAATCCAAATTTCGCGTTTCGGACGAAATCAAGTTTTTCCTCGGCTTCCCGTCGCACGTCCCCAAGCGGATCACCGCCGCCCAATAAGTTCGTAATGATGGTACACGAGGCAAAGCCGGCATAGGTAAGATCTCCGCCCTCATTTGCTTCGTTGAACGCCTGCCGCAACATTGGACGAGCAGTGCGTAAAGGCTTGGTGAAGGGGATGACATGTGAACCGACGGTATGATGGACGCGGGCCTTGAATCGATCCATTCCAAGTTCTTCGACCAATCCAAGGCCGAGCTTGGCGAAGCTAAACATCGCCGGGTAGTTTCTGAAATAGGGCCCGAGCATCATGCCTAGGTAAGCGTAACATAGAGCAGATGCGTCACTGTTTCCGTGATCGCGACTGAGGTTAGTCACGCGGCAGAGGATTAAACAGACCAAATTCGGATCGCTGAAGAATGCCGGTGGCAAGATGGCCGACAGTACATCGAGTGTCGCAAGCCTGTCAGGATCTTTCAGGGGTGGCAGGCCGATCCGTTCCTCAATGGAGCCGCCTTTGATTTCCTGCAAGATGGGCTCGTATTCTTGAAGGACTTCCTCGCGGCGGGGGTGCGGCGTCCAGTCAACGCCAACTTCTTTTAGGTGCTCAAGACCAATCTCGATAGCGCGGTCCATTTGTCCCAAGGTCGTATAAAGCGTCACACGCTGCCAGGTGACGGCAGCACGATCGATTCGGTTATGTGCGCGACGTAAAAGGATCGAAAGTCGTTCTTCCGAGGTGGAGAGATTGCCTGTTAGGAATTCGCACTCCGCCAAATGGTATTCGAGCGTGAAACTCAATTGGTAGTGACGCTCCCAGCAATCGTCTGGCAACAGCGTCTTGCCCGCCTGTAGGTATGAAAGCGCGGACACATAGGCGGTTGACGCTTTGGCGCGCTTGCCCGCAATGATATTGAGTTCAGCGACTTGTATTCGCTCTTCGAGCGAATCGATCAAAGACATGCCCCGATTGAACTGATTAGCGATGTCGAAGATCTTTTCTTCGAGTTCTGCAGGTGCGGTTGCTGCGGCAAGCAATCGACCGATGCGCAAGTGCGTTGCCGCACGCTCGCCTTCGGGAATTAGCGCATATGCGGCTTCCTGAACGCGATCGTGGAGAAATGTAAACGAGTCCTCTGAGCGCAGCACCAAGCCTGAGCGAAGTACCTCCCAGAGAGGTGCGTCTATTTCTAGCCCAGATTCTCCGCGAACTAACCTTAAGGTCTTAGTTTGAGTGCTGCTCCCAAGACTTGCGAGCTGTTTGAGGGCCTCTTGTGTTGCTCCGGGCAAACGGTTCAATCTAACCGCCATTAGATCCAAGACGTTGTCGGTAAACCCCTTACTGCGAATCCGATCTAGATCCCATCGCCAGACTGAGTCGCTTTGATCGAACGTGAGAAGACCATCCTCCGCAAGCGTTGTGATGAATTGAATTACGAAAAAAGGATTGCCGCCTGTTTTCTCGAAAACCAGTTCAGCCAACGGCTCAGCGCGGTCTCGCTTCACGTGAGTTGCATCGCTAACAAGCTCGATCACATCATGGCGCGTCAGCGGCGCAAGAACGATCTCGTGCAGAGTAGTTCCGCCGCCGCGAATGACTTCCAGCGAGCGGCTGAGGGGGTGAGATGCTGTGACTTCATTATCTCGATATGCACCAATTATTAGGAGGTGCTGCACGTCAGGTTGGTTGACGAGGTGTTCTAGCAGTTCGATTGTCGCTGCATCCAACCACTGCAAATCGTCGAGGAACAGTACTAGGGGATGCTCTTTTTTGGCGAATACCTTGAGAAACCTGCGAAACAGCAACTGAAATCGGTTGCGCGCTTCCTGCGGCGGAAGATCGGGAACTGGTTGCTGCTCTCCGATGATTAGAGCAAGCTCCGGGATGAGATTTATCAAGAGCTGTCCGTATGAACCGACAGCCCTTTGCACCGCCTCTTGCCAATGGATTACCTCATCGTTGCTTCGGCCGAGAACTTGACGAGTAAGGGACTGAAAAGCTTGCGCCATCGTCGCGTACGGAATGTTTCGCTTGTACTGATCAAACTTTCCAGCGGCCAATAATCCGCGCGACGGTATCAAGACCTTTTGTAACTCGTTGACGATCGATGACTTACCGATGCCCGAATAACCAGAAACCAGCACAAGCTCTTTAGTGCCTTGATCGGTAACTCGATCGAGTGCCTCAACGAGAACGTTGATCTCCGTTTCACGCCCGTACAATTTTTCTGAGATCAGCAGCCGGTCCGAAGCGTCGCGAGCACCTAAAGAGAACGGCTCG
>Ga0081540_1000980_pt1 | contig 25755 bp, 26 predicted proteins | sample TabmetS2T1R1_FD_71024 | JGI IMG/M metagenome (GOLD analysis project Ga0081540, IMG submission 71024) | Tabebuia heterophylla rhizosphere microbial communities from the University of Puerto Rico - S2T1R1 | ecosystem: Host-associated > Plants > Roots > Rhizosphere ... | reverse complement strand
CGTGTCGCATGACCTGCGCACCATCCTCACCCGCTTCAAGCTGGAGCTGGCGCTGATCGGCGACAGCCCCGAGGTCGACGCCATGCGCAAGGACGTCGACGAGATGAGCGCGATGCTGGAGGCTTATCTCGCGTTCGCGCGCGGCGATTCCGGCGAAAACGCCCAGCCGACCGACATGTCGGCGGCGCTGGAGGAATTGCGCAGCGATGCCGAACGCCACGGCCACAAGGCGACCGTCGCCTTCCACGGCCTGCCGGTGGTCACAGTGAAGCCCGCCGCGTTCAAGCGCTGCCTTGCCAATCTCGTCAGCAATGCGGCACGGCATGGCGATGCGATCGCCATCACCGGCCACAGGGATCATCGCTATCTCACGGTCACCGTCGATGACGACGGCCCCGGCATTCCGCCCGCGCTGCGCGAGGAAGTGTTCAAGCCGTTCCTGCGGCTCGACGATGCGCGCAACCAGGATGAGGGCGGCACGGGGCTTGGGCTTGCGATCGCGCGCGACATCGCCCGCTCGCATGGCGGCGACATCACGCTCGGCGACAGCCCGATGGGTGGTCTGCGCGCGGCGGTGAGGATTCCCGTCTAGAGCGTGATCGTGCGCTCACTAATCTGGCATTGTCCGCTGCGAGCGGCGGACATGACCTTACCGGCGACGTCTGTAAATGACCCAACTGCGACTTGGACGATGAGTAACGACAATGTTTTCGACTCATGTGGTTTAGGCCTTGTAAAAGTCGTCGTTCCAGCGCCGTGATGCCGTCCCCTGTTGTCATAAGAGCGTCCTAAGACCTTCGTAAAAATTATGCATTGCAAGTGTGGCCCCTCCGCGTGACCGGTGCGAAGCACAAGGCGGCATCCGCTGAAGCCCTATCATTTTTCAAACGGGCAGTATGTCGGGCTATCGTCATTTATTCGGGAGGTCTGGTCATGAAAAGATATGCATTCGCGCTTGGGTTCGTTGCCCTCGCCATTGCAGGGCCCGTCGCTGCGGATGAAACATCGGGCGCAGGATCGACGTTCGTCTACCCTGTCATGGCTAAGTGGATCACCGAATACGCCGCACGGACCAATATCAAGGTCAACTACGAGCCAGTCGGCTCCGGACTTGGCTTGAAGCGGATCAAGGACGCTGTTGTCGATTTCGGTGCCTCCGACATGCCGCTCAAGCCGGAAGAATTGAACAAGCTCGAAATGGGACAATTCCCGCTGGTCATTGGCGGCGTCGTGCCGATAGTAAACGTTGAGAACGTTGAGTCGGGCGACATACGTTTTACCGGGCCGCTCCTTGCAGACATCTATCTCGGGAAGATCAAGAACTGGCGTGATCCGGCGATCCAGGGGATCAATCCAGGGCTGAAACTCCCCAACCTGGCGATCACTGTTGTTCATCGCGTCGACGCCTCCGGAACGACTTTCAATTGGTCGAACTTTCTTGCGAAAACGAGCCCCGAATGGAGGACCAAGGTAGGCGAAGGAACCGTGGTCGAGTGGCCAGTTGGCGAGGGCCGCAAGGGCAATGACGGCGTTGCCTCTCTCGTCGATGTGACGCCTGGATCGATCGGATATATCGAGTACGCCTGGGCCTTCGGAAAGAAAGACCTGGCCTTCGGGCTTGTGCAAAACAAGGCCGGCAACTTCGTCGCGCCAAGTCGGGAGACCTTCAAGGCCGCAGCGTCGGGTGCGGACTGGATCAGTCAGGAAGACTTCTTTCTGATCATGACGGATGCTCCAGGTGAGCAGTCTTACCCTGTTGCGGCGACGGTGTTCATCTTGATGCACAAGCAACCCAGGTCGCTAGAGCGAGCGGCCGCTGCTTTGGATTTCTTCAAATGGGCGCTGGAGAATGGTCAGACGCAGGCCGAGGCGCTCGACTACGTCCCGCTGCCATCAACTCTCGTGCAACAGATCAAGACCTATTGGAAGGCCAAATTTGACTGGAAGGGCTAGGGAGCAGGTTATGCCAATTCCCTGATGAGGCAGAGCCTCATTCACTTTGCGAATGTCGCCGGATTGATCTGCCGCATAGAATCGATGAGAGAAAGTGAAAGCAATTGCGCCTTGTTATGCACCAGGATTTGAATCGCTTCGTAACAGCCGGATGTCTATGCTGCTCTCATGTCTCGCCTCGCCTGTCTGTCGATCTCCGTCGTTCTGTCGCTGCTGACGGTCGTAGCGCAAGCTGCGCCGGTTCATAAACGACCAGCGCCACGCTGGCACGGCTACGGCTTCCTGCCGGGCTATCATCAGCCGCCCAACAACAGCCTTCCAGCTTACGCCCAGAGAGCTTCCGTCTTGCGGGCGGCGCGCCGCAACGCGCGCCCCTGGTACATCGATCCGGTCCCAAGTTATTACGGGTACGATGGCTATTGGCACTATTTTGGCCGGCCTGGCTTTTACGGCGGTCGCTACAATGGCGGCAGCTTCGGCCCGTGCTGGACGCGGACGCCGATCGGGCCGATCTGGAATTGCGGCTGAATCATTGCGCGAGTTTGCCGGCAGCAGTGGTCTCCGCGCCCCGCGGCCGAGATGGCGACAGCCTCATCGATATCTCAAGGTGCCATGGACGAAAAATCATCGATAACTGAAAGCCTTTTTCGCCGGGCTCATGCAGGTTGACATTGCCCTCGCGATGGCGAGGCAAGCAATAATCCGAGGAAATCAACATGCCATTGATTGAAGTTCATGTGATCGAAAATGTGTTCAGCGCCGAGCAAAAGCGTCAGATGATCGAGAAGCTCACCGACGCGATGGTCTCGATTGAAGGCGAAAACATGCGCGGCGTGACGTGGGTGAAAATTTCGGAAGTCGCGAGCGGCGAATGGGGCATCGGCGGCAAGGCGCTGACCACCGCGGCCGTCAAGGAGGTTGCCTCCGGTCGAAAGGTCGCCTGACAGAACGGTGCGAACCTCGGTTCGTTCTCATTCCCCAGAGGTTGGAGGCCCGGCGTGAACCCTGATCGCGCCGGGCCTTTGGGGTGTCATGGTTACGGACCTCCTAACGAGATGGTTCTGATGCTGCGTTTTGCGCGGAGCGAACCTTAAAATTTCAGTCGTATTGATGGGAAACATTCAAAACGGGTGGGGGCCCATCAGAGATGGATATCTTTGCAGCAGCTATGATTGTCGCGCTCGTTGTGACGATGACAACCGTGTTCGCGTTTGCATTTGAACGCCGAATGGACGTCTTGCACGGTCCTTACATTGAGGGACGCGCAAGGCATTCCAAGGCATCGATGTGGACGATCGTTCGTTCAATCTCGGAGCCGGCAATGGACAGCCTTCGGTGGAAGGCGCGAAACGTTCCTTACATCACCGGCTTGTTTGCCTGCTGACGTGAGCCCCGGTTCAAGCTGAACGGGGCATTCGAAAAGCGGCGACCGATTTCTCGGGCGCCGCCTTCTGCTTCCGAACGCAAGACCCTCGCTTCACCAGTTCCAGCCGCCGTAGTAGCGCGGGATCAGCGTTGGCCGGCCAGTGATATAGCTGCGGTTGACGAAGCCGCCCGAAGAATAGCCGCCATAACCGCCGTAGTAGCTGCTGGGATATCCGACCGCGGCATAGGATTCGTAATAGTTGCCGGTGTCGTAACCGCCGACGTAGTAGCGCGGAATCAGGGTTGGCCGGCCGGTAACATAGCTGCGGTTGACGTAGCCGCCGTCGTAATAGCCAGGGTAGCTGCCATAGGCATTATAATAGCTGCCGGGATAGCCTCCGTAGTAGCCGCCGTCATAGTAGCCGCCGCCGTAGCCGTAAGGTGACGAGGCCGCGATCGCAGCCGCCCCGACCGCACCGGCGGCCAGACCGGCGCCCACCACACCGGCGCCGTAGCCGTATGCAGCGCGGCGGTATTGTCGCCGCGCAACACCGGCAACGCTGAACGGCGTCAGCGGCCGGCCGATCCGCGCCTCGGCGCTGTCGACCGCCAGTGATACGCCGCCCGGCCCCGACCAGTTGAACGAGAGCAGTGTCGCACACGCGACCGTCGCGGTTGCGATCGCTGTTGTCTTGAAAGACACCTTCATGGGATTCCTCCCTCATGTTCTGCCCCGCCTTGAAACGGTGCGCCTGCGCGGCGAAGGAGCGTTGCGCTAGATCAATGCGAGGCTGACATTCAAGTATCTCAATCCTCTGCGGCTTGGCACGCACGCCGGCCTGCCGGCAAGACCGCCCAGGCCGGTAGGGGGTGAGCTTGGCGGTCTCGCCGGCACACGACCATGCTCGCGGGTGTGTCGCGATCAGCTACGGTCGCCGCCGCATCGAAGCGATAATCCACCGCGAGCGCCATTGGTCCAACGTGCAGTATTTGGTCATTGCAACTGACGGATCGCACCAGGCGGACCGGCATGGCCGCGAGGTCGTGATTCTGCTTCGCGCCGCGTTCGCCGCGCATCGGCATTCCTCTCCCCGCGCAAGAGCGGGGAGAGGCTTCTCCCAATCCGGCTTCACCTGATCTCATGATGCTCTAGAGTACTGTTTCAGTTGAATTCAGACCCGCCGGGAGTTGCCATGAGCCTTGTCAAATACGAAAGCAAAAGCCACGTCGCGACCATCACCATGGACCGCCGCTCGGCGCACAACGCGCTGAACAACGAACTGTGCAGCGAATTGCGCGAGGCCTGGCAGCGCTTTCACGAAAGCGATGACCGCGTCGCGGTGCTGGCCTCGGCGGAAGACGATTACTACACGGTCGGCGCCGACTTTAACGGCCTGCCCGACAACATGTGGCATGCGGTGCCCGGCCTTGGCGTCGCGCTCGACAAGCCCGTCATTGCGGCGACCTCGGGCTGGGTGGTCGGCGGCGGCTTCGTGCTGGTGCAGATGGCCGACATGTGCGTGGCCTCCGAGACCACGCGTTTCATTTATCCTGAAGCGAAGATCGGCATCACCGCCGGCGGCATCTCCTCGGTGCTGGCGCGCATGCCGCACAAGGTGGCGATGGAATTTCTGCTGGTCGGCGACGAACTGCCGGTGGAGCGCGCCTATCAGATCGGCTTCGTCAACCAGATCGCGCCCAAGGGCAAGCACATCGAACTCGCGCAAGTCATGGCGGCCAAGATCGCCGGCAACGCTCCGCTGGTGGTGCAGGGCCTGAAGAAGCTCGCCCGCGAGGTCATGCCGAAGGGACCGCTGGAGACGGTCGCCGAGATGCGGCGCCTGCTCGACCCGATCCGCACGAGCACGGACCTCGAAGAGGGCGTCCGGGCGTTCAAGGAAAAGCGCAAGCCGGATTTCAAGGGCAAGTGACGCGCCGCGACGTTATGGTTGGACTGGCGAGGCTCGCGCTCGCGGGTCCGGGCGTTCCGGCTTGCTTCCTCGAGTCCCGCAAATGTAGCGCGCCTGACAACCTTTCGTCTTCACATCGTAGCGCGGCCATCAGCAGTGACGATACATCTCCTGCAACGGCTTTCCGTTCAGAAAGATGATGTGACGCTTAAGGCCACCCCGCCGGGCGATCCAGCGGCGCACCGGCGTCGGGTAGCCCGAGTACAGCATCAAGGTCGCTTCCGGATCGGTGAATGTGCGCCCGTCAGGCCCGTAATTCCAGGCCGCGTGGAAGCCGAGCGTCGCGCGCGAAGTCACGCAGATCTTGTCGGGAGGAAGCGCGCTGAGGACGATGGTGCATGCCGAGGCACAGAGACCATCGATGATCACGGATTCGCCGGATGAGGCGAGGCGCTGGTACTTCATGACGTAGTTCCCGATCCGGCCGCCCCGATCGCCCGCAATGCGCACGGCAGAACTTGCTTCCGACACGGTTATGGTCAGCAAGGCTGCCACAAGAAGACCCGTCAGGTACTTCATATCCCACCCTTGGTTCGAGCAAATCGATTTGGATCGCTTTGCGTGATGCGCGAAGCCGCGGCAGGTTTGCTCAACGTTCATGGCATTGTCTGGGCGCAAACCCCCGTGCCATATCGGGGGAACAGGAAGGTTCCCCAAATGCAACCTGCATTGAGCCAGGTGGAACGCGAGGACTGTGACCGCCGGCGACTGCCGTTCAGAACGTCTCGGTGATCTTGCTCAGGCTGGGCGGCCGGTCGGGATCGAAGCCCCGCGCGCGCGCGGTCCGTTCGATCAGCCGGTAGGCCGGAACGAGCATGGTGATGGGATCAGTGGCGGGATCATCCTCGTCCAGCCACGGCAGCGAGCCAAGCGGACCGCCGACGAGATGCAGCGCGATGTCTTGCGCGCGCAATTCCTCTGCCAGCGCATCGACCGTGGCGGCCGTTTCATCCATCAGGCGCATCATGATGACCGGCGTGCGCGACGACAGCGCGGCGCGCGGGCCGTGCTGCAGCTCGGCGGCGGAAACACCAATCGAAGGCAGGCGCAGGATTTCGGAAAGTTTCAGCGCGATCTCCCGCGCTGAGCCCAGCGCCAGGCCCCGCCCCGCCACAAAGACTGCCGATGCGGCAGCGAGATCGGCGGCGACGTCCGACCAATCGAGCGCCAGCGTGTGGGTCAAGCGGCCGGGCAGCCTGTCGAGCGCGCCCCTGAGCGCGCCGTCGTCGGCGAGTTCCGCAACAAGCGCAGCGCCCGCGGCCATCGAGCCGATGACGGTCTTGGTCGCAGCAACCGAGTGCTCATCGCCTGCTTCGATGGGAATGACGAACTCCGCACACTCGGCCACGGGCGAAGCCGTCGCGTTGACGATGGCGACGGTGCGCGCGCCCGCGGCGCGTGCCGACTGCGTTGCGGCGACCAGATCCGGGCTGCGTCCGGATTGCGAGATCACGATGAACAGGGCATCGCGCAGCTTCAGCGGCGTGCGAAATGCCGTGATGACCGAGGGCGCGCTGGCGGAGACCGGGAGGCGGAGCCGCGTCTCGATCAGGTACCTTAAGAAGACGCCGGCGTGTCCCGAGCTACCACGGCCGCATATGACGCACATCGGTGCGGAGCCGACGGCGAGCCGCCCTGCGATGTCGCGCGTAGCCTGGCGGCTGCGGACTATCCTGGCGACGACATCGGCGCTTTCCCCGATTTCGCTGGCCATCGCCGATGTCGTCACGGCTCAACCGCTCCGCCTTGCTTGCGCGTCAAGGCCGCCTTGGCAGGTTGCTCTTTCTCCCTGGCGAACTCGGCAAAGACGCGGCGAAGGTTGCCGTCGCACTGCCGCAGCATGGTCTCGGCCTCGGCCTTGTCGGCGCCCAGGGCCAAGAGGACTGCCGTCTTGATGTCTCCATCCGCCTCTTCGAGCGCGCGTGTCGCCTGCGCGGGATCGCAATGTGCGATTTGCGCCACCATGTCCTCGGCGCGTCGCTTCAGCTTCGCATTGGTCGGCTGCATGTTGACCATCATGCCGCGATAGACCCGCCCGAGCCGCAGCATGATCCCCGAGGAGATCAGGTTGAGCACGACTTTCTGAGCCGTGCCCGCCTTCATCCGCGTCGAGCCCGCGATCAGCTCGCGCCCTGTCTCGACCAGGATCGGAAACCTTGCCGCTTGCAAAAGCGCCGTGCCGGGATTGTTGGCGACGCCGATCGTCACCGCACCGCAGGAACCTGCCTGCTGCAAGCCCGCCACCGTGAATGGCGTGGTTCCGCTGGCGGCTACCGCAATCACCACGTCGTGCGGTGTCAGGCGTGCCGCATCGATCTGGCGGACCGCATCGTCGACATCGTCCTCGGCGCCCTCGATGCTGCTGACGAAAGCGCCCTCCCCGCCGGCGACGACAAATCGGACCCGCTCGTTGGGCCAGGCGAAGGTCGGCATCAGCTCGGCGCCGTCCTGGACGGCGACCCGGCCGGAAGTGCCGGCGCCGATGTAAACAAGACGTCCGCGGTCGCCGAGCGCGGCCTTGGCCGCTTCGGTCGCCGCCGTAATGGCCGGCAGCGCATGGCCGATCGCGGCGATCGCCGCAAGCTGGCCCTCCCACATGGCTTCCATTGCGGAAGAAAGCTGCCATGCATCAAGATCGGCAAAGCGCGGGTCGACTTCCTCGGTGGCCATGTACTTTGTCCAGGCCTCCTCAAACGCGGAACTTCGCAGTCTGTTCATCATCGCTGTCCTTGCTTGGCAGGGCAAGCCGCCCTCGCGCCACCAGCAGCGCGCCGGCGGCCGCATCCGCATCCGGGCGTTTCAGGCGCGCCCGCAAATCCGGGGTCAGCCAGGGCGTGATGGCTTCCGACAGGCCCCCCACCAGCGAGAGCCGCTCGATCCCCCTCGCCAGGAACAGATCGAGGAGGTCGCCGATCGCGTCCGCCGCGCGTTCGACAATGCGGCGGCCGACCGGATCGCCCGCATTGGCGTGCCGCATCACGATCGGCGCGAACGCGGCGTAGTCCGTGGCCCTGGCCTCCTCGGACCAGGCCACCGCCTGGTAGGGATCGCAATCGAAGGCGCCCAGCACCTCCGAAAGCAACGGGGTCAGCTCGGAGCGCCGGTCCGCGGCCCGCAGCGCGAGCCGCACCACCTGAAGACCGATGTCTGCGCCGCTGCCTTCATCGGAGACCGGAAAGCCGTAGCCTGCGATACGGATCTCGCGGCCGCCGATCAGGCCAACGCCGACCGAACCCGTGCCGGCCACCACGATGGCGCCGTCAGCGCCGCTGTGGGCGCCCAGACAAGCCGCCACGCCATCGCTAATGAAGACGGTGGATGCAAAGGGATGGGCAATCTCGCTGAGCGCGGCTTTCGCGCCACGGCGGCTAAGGCCGGCCAGGCCGATTGCGGCGCGCATTCGCGAAAAATCCTCGCGCGTGAGGTCAGCCTGGGCCGCCGCGGCCTCAGTCGCCTCCATGATGGACCGCCACGCCTTCTCGATGCCGATCCGCGTCGTGGCCGGCCCTGAGCTTGCCTCGCCGAGGAGTTGGCCGTTTTCGTCCTCAATGCGGGCGCGGCAGCGGGTTCCGCCCCCGTCGACGCCGAGATACGTGGTACCTTTTGTTCCCATGGAAGCTTAACTCAAGCGCTGCGTCCCGGGTCCGGCCCGGTGCTCTCCGGGGTACATATGAACTGTTTTCGAAACTCGCCTCACGAGTCCGTGACTGCGGTGGATAAATTCTGATGGGTGACGCTCCCTCTTTCACGATTGCCGCACCGCGCATCTTCGACGGCAGCGACATGCGCGGCCCCGGCACGGTCAGCATTTCGCAGGGAAGGACCGAGCGCGTCAGCTTCGGCGAGACGGCGGCCGGCGCGACGATCCAGCTTCCTGCCGATGTGATCCTTGCGCCCGGATTTATCGACGTGCAAGTGAACGGCGGCGGCGGCGTTCTTCTCAACGACCAGCCGACGGAGGCCGGGGTCCGGCGCATTGTCGAGGCGCATCGCCAGGGCGGCACCACGGGCTGCCTGCCGACGCTTATCACAGATCGCACCGAGGTCATCGAGCAGCTGGTTGCCGTTGCCGCGCCCTGCCTGAAAATTCCCGGCGTGCTCGGCTTTCATCTTGAAGGGCCGGCACTTAACAGCAAGCGCAAGGGCATTCATCCGGAATCTGAAATACGCGTGCCAAGCGGCCGCGATCTCGCGGCCATCGGGCGTTTCGGTAAGTGCGGCCGCTCGCTGGTGACATTGGCGCCGGAATGCGTGCCGACCGCCATGATCGACGATTTGATCGGCGCTGGACTGCGCATCGCCGCCGGCCATAGCGAGGCTACTGCAGCGCAAACAACGCAGGCGGCCGACCGCGGCGTATCCGGCGTGACCCACCTGTTCAATGCCATGTCGCAGCTGAGCGCGCGGGAGCCGGGCCTGGTAGGCGCGGCGCTTGCGGATGACAGGCTGTTTGCTGGCGTCATCTGCGACGGCATCCATGTCGATCCGACCGCATTGCGCATTGCCCTTCGCTGCAAGGGTCGCGACCGCTTGATGCTGGTCACCGATGCCATGCCGCTGGTGGGCACCAACGAGACGCACTTCCTGCTGCAGGGAAGGCCAATCACCCTGCACGAAAATCGCCTGACCGGCCCTGATGGCACGCTGGCGGGGGCTCACCTCACCATGATCGAGGCCGTGCGCAACGCGGTTGCCCTGCTCGGCGTCCCGCTGGCCGACGCGCTCATCATGGCCTCGCGGACCCCGGCCGCATTTCTCGGCCTTGAATCGGAAATGGGACGGATCGCACCCGGCTATCGCGCGGATCTCGTCGCCTTCAACCAAAACTTTGAAGTCGTCGGCACATGGGTCGATGGTATCGGTTCGATGCGCGAGACCAGCGAGGCTTTGCCCTGAGGCGAGATGAATAGCCACCCCATCATCGTGCAAAAATATGGCGGCGCCTGTCTGGAGACACCGGCGAAGGTTCGCGCGGTTGCCGCCGGTCTCGCCGATCTGCACGGCCGGGGCCACCGCGTCGTGGTGGTCGTCTCCGCCATGGGCAAGACTACCGACCAGTTGATCGAGATGGCGTATCAGGTCAGCCCCCGTCCCAATCGCCGCGAACTCGATATGCTGCTGACGACCGGCGAGCGCATCAGCATGTCGCTGATGAGCATGGCGCTGGCCGATCTCGGCGTCCCCGCGATCAGTTTCACCGGCAGCCAGGCCGGCGTGATGACGGATGCCTCCCATTCCGCCGCGCGCATCCTGAATGTGCGGCCCGTCCGGGTGCGCGAAGAGCTCGATCGCGGGCGCGTCGTGGTGCTGGCGGGATTTCAGGGAGTCAATCCGATCACGCGGGAAATCACTACGCTCGGCCGCGGCGGCAGCGACACCACTGCTGTGGCGATGGCCGCGGCGCTGAAGGCCGAACGCTGCGAGATCATCAAGGAGGTCGACGGTGTCTGCTCCGCCGATCCGCGCATTGTTGCGCAGGCAAAGCCGCTGCGCCGGCTGGATTTCGCTTCCCTTTCCGAGATGTGCTTCTGGGGCGCCAAGGTCCTGCATTTTCGCAGCGTGGAGCTGGCGCAAAATCAGGACGTCTCTCTGGTCCTCAAGCAGTGGGGCGGCACCGAACACTCAACGCAAGTCATGAAGGAGGCTGCAGGCATGGAGAGCGGAAAGGTCCTGGCCGTCAATTCGATGGCGCGCATCGAGCACGTGGAAATCGCTTCCACCGGTCTCAATCAGGGTTTCGAAAAATTCGCGCAGCATCTGCAGCAAAACAGCCTGTCCTGGCCGCAGCTCCTCGCCTCACGCTTCGCCGCAGGAAACACCAGCATGACCGTGGCCTGCGATAGCGAATGGCTCGACGCCCTGCTGCGCACGCTGCAAGGCAGCACGGACTTGCGCAGGCAGCGCGAAGCTTCAAGCTCGGTGAGCCTGACTTGCTTCGGCGGCGTTTCATCGGACTTGCCGTTCAGGGCGTTGCAGGTGCTCGGACAGCACGGGATTGTTGCCGACAACTACGTGCTGTCGCCGCATTCGGTGAGCCTGTTTGTGCCGGTGGAGAGCCGGGAGGCCGCGGTGAAGGCTTTGCATGCGCTGGTCGAGTAAGCGCAGGAAGTGAGAGCTGGGGACGCCCCGGTTGTCTTCGCCTCACAGCGCAACAGACATTTGTCGAAGCGGCCCCGGAACGGATTCCGGGGCCGCCTCGAAACGGCGCATGCAAGGGGCGGCCTTGGCACACGCCGCCTCGAATTAGTGGCGTCAAAGCGGCCCGCCGCAATTGCCCGAATGGACAATGGGCGAGCGCTGCAACCAGAGCATGGCCGACAGTTACATTGATATGCATCAAAGTGATTTCGGAACCTTGTGCGGAAGCTGTAACCAGGAAGCATCCAACACGAGGAGTGCGAGCATATGGCCGGCGAATTCCTGGAAACAAAGCCTCGGGATTTCAATCCTATGTCCGTTCCCGGGCTTACCAAAGAAGCGCGCGATGGCGTCAACACGGCGCTCAAAGCCTTGTCGACATGGCGGAACGAGATTGCCGATACCAATCAGAGGAACGGCAAGAAGGTTATCGAACAGATGGCTGCGGCTGCGACGGCGCTCGGATGGCCTGAGCAAGTCGTCGATACCGCTCGTATGCAGTTGCAGAGCATCGCCGACATGCAGATCAAGGTGATGGATCAATTGACGGATGCGTGGGAAGAGCAGATCAAATTGCCCAATCCGATGAGCGCCTCACCATCGGCGATGTTGTCGAAATTGAAATCCTTGCCAGGCTTCACCGCAACGCAGCCGGTCACAACTCCCGTCGAACTCTGGATGCAGTTCGCCGAGCAATGGCAACGCGCATGGGGAGAGACGGTCGGCAACTGGGGTAAGCGCCATTGAGCGGCCGCGGGAAAACTGGATCGGCTCGCTTCGGTCAATCTTCCTGACGCTTTCCTGTACCTCAGGCCAATGGCGGCGGCGGCTGCATTTGGGCAAATGTTCCTACCGCCTCGGGTTGCATCCGTCCCCTCGGATTCCGAAGCGGGTGAGGCGCTCCAACGGGATTCCTTGGTTACCCCCCATCGCCCCCACCAGGGCTCCCCGTTGGGGCGCAATTCCTCGTGAGATCCTGAAGGCGTCCGCAACGTGATCAGAGCAATTCTCGGCGTTCTTATCGTGATCGCGCTCCTCTTTATGGCGGACCAGGAGTTCGCCAACGGACGCTATACCCGCAAGACCGAAAAAGCCGTCGAAATGATCAGGAAAACGGTCGGCATTTGAGCAGCGTTGAGAGGCGACGGCTCCTCGCGGACATCCGCGAGGCAAGCCGTCATGTCGCGGCGGCGATCATGGCATCGCCAGAAGCGCGCCAGCCTTCAATCGATTCTCAAGCCAAGCTGGGTCACCAGCGGCTCCCAGAACTTGACCGCCGCGGCGAGCACCTTGCGAAAGCTTTCGGGATCGGAATCCGGCGTCGCTTCAAATCCCGTCTCGATCATGAGCCGCTGGTATTCCGGCGTCGACAGGAGCGCGCGCGTTGCGCTGGCGATCTTGTCGACGATGGGCTTCGGCGTTCCGGCGGGAGCCAGCAGGCCATAGGAACTTTCGTTGGCAATGCCAGCAAAGCCGGCCTGCACCACGCTCGGCACATCCGGCGCGGCGAGCAGCGGCTTCGCGCTCGTGACCGCCAGAATGCGCAGTGCGCCCGACTTGTGGAACCCCAGGCTTTGCGCCGTGCACCCAACGACTCCCATCGGGATCTGACCACCGATCAGGTCAGCCATCACCGGCCCTGCACCCCGATAGGGAATTTGCACGAGTTCGGGAATGCCTGCGACCGACTTGAACATCTCGCCAACCAGGTGATTGGTCGAACCAATGCCGACATGCCCGTAAGAGACCTTGCCAGGATTGGCCTTGGTATAGGCAACGAGTTCGTCCAGCGACTTGACGGGCACCGAAGGATGCACCGCGAAGCAGAGATAGCCGCTCGCGATCTGCATGATCGGATCGAGGTCCTTGTTCGGGTCGTAGAGCGGCTTTGCCTTCAGCAGCGCTTCGTTGACATGCGGCAGCGTGCCGCCGAGCAGGATGGTGTACCCGTCGGGGCGCGCCTTGGCGACCGCGGACGCGCCGAGCGATGCACCGGCACCGCCGATGTTCTCCACGACGATCGATCCGAGCAGCGGCTTGATCCTCTCAGCCCAGGGCCGCGCCAACGAATCGTACGCGCCGCCGGGCGGAAATGGCACGACGAGGCGAATGGGCCGGTCGGGATAGGACTGCGCCGCAGCAGCCCTAGGCAGCATCAAAGACGCCGCAGCGCTTCCAAGGAGCTTTAGAATATCGCGCCGCGATTTCCGCATGAGGCCCCCCTGGGCTTTGCTTTCGCGCCCACCCATACTTCACTTCGAACAGCGTCTTGGCAAGATCGGATGCATGGCCGTGGGAACGTAAACGCGCCATGGATGCCTGCGCCGGCGTTCAAGCCTGTTCGGCCTTCCAGTCGCGCTTGATCTTCTTGGCCAGCGACCATTTGTGGACTTCGGTCGGGCCATCATAGATCCGGAAGGCGCGCATCTCCCGGAACGCCTGCTCGACGATCGTATCGGCCGTGATGCCGGTGCCTCCCATCACCTGCACGCAGCGGTCGGCAACCCGCATCAAGGCTTCCGACACCGCCACCTTGGCCATGGAGCTCTCGGCCGTTCCGAGCGAACCGCTGTCGAGCACGCCGGCGCACCAGTCGATCATCAGTTCCGACTGCTTGAGATCGATCAGATTGTCCGCCAGCATGAAGCCGACGCCTTCGTGATCCACCAGCGGCTTTCCGAATGCATGGCGGCGGCAGGCATAGTCGGTGGCGATCTCGTTGGCGCGCATCGAAAGGCCGAGCCAGCGCATGCAGTGCGACAGGCGCGCCGGGCTGAGGCGCATCTGCGCATATTTGAAGCCTTCGCCGCATGCGCCGAGCATTTGGTCGGCGGGGACGCGAAGATTGTCGATCTCGACTTCGGCATGCCCGCCGGCCATCGCGCTGTCGATCGTATCCAGCACGCGCACCGTGCGGATCGCGGGATCGGGAAGATCGACCAGGAACATGCAAGCGCCGGCGTCCGACTTCGCCATGACAATGCCGACGCTGGCGCCGTCAGCGCCGGTAATGAATTTCTTTCGCCCGTTGATGACCCAGTGATTGCCATCCAGCGCGCACGTGGTCTGCATCATCGAGGGATCGGAGCCTGCGCCGCCCGTGTCGGCGGGCTCGGTCATGAAGAACGCCGAACGCACCGTGCCCGACATCAGCGGCTCGAGGAAGCGCGCTTTCTGCTCGGCATTTCCAATCCTGCTGATCAGAAACATGTTGCTCCCATCGGGCGCCATCGTGTTGCAGGCGACAGGCCCCAATGGCGACAGACCGGTCTTGATCAGGAGCTTCGCGGTTTCGCGCTGCGTCAGCTGCGAGCCGTCCGGCAGGATGTGCGGCGTCAGCACGCCAGCCTTGCGTGCCCTGGCTCGCAATTCCTGCACCAGTTCGTCGCTGGGGCCGTGCCGGCCCCTCCGCGGGTCTTTCTCGAAAGGGATGACTTCTGATCGGATGAAGGTCTCGATGTCAGCGGCAATGGTTTCAATTGAAAGGGTCATTGTTGCTCCGGCTGGTCTTCCCCTGGCGGACACCAACGGAATTGCCTGATAGTGTAACGACAGCCAGCCTGGGACGTAACCGAGTGGACCATGCGAATTTCAACGAAGTAGCGCGGGGGGAAAGCCATGAAGAAAACTCACGTCGCCGCGGTTGCGTTCGCGGCAGTTGTCCTCACCGCGCTGGGCGGCTTGGCTGTCGGGCAGCAAGACAAGTACAGCCTGAAGGTGCCGGGCGGGCTCGCGTTCGCTGAGTTCAGGGGATACGAAAGCTGGCAGGTCGTTGCCGTCAGCCAGAGCGCCAACCTGAAGCTGATCGCGGTGATCCTCGCCAATCCCGAGATGATCGAGGCCTACACGGCCGGCATCCCCGGCAATGGCAAGCCTTTCCCGGACGGCGCGAGGATGGCGAAGATCCACTGGACGCCGAAAATGAATCAGCACTTCCCGGACACGACAGTGCCCGGCACGCTGCATGATGTGGACTTCATGGTGAAGGACAGCAAGAGGTTTGCGGACAGCGGCGGATGGGGATGGGCCACGTTCAAGTATGACGCCGCCTCCGGCACGTTCACGCCCGGCACCGAGGCCGACAGGCCGCCGCAGGCGCACGACGCCAAGTGCGGATTCGCATGCCACACCGCCGTGCAGGCAAGGGATTACGTTTTCACGGATTACGGAAAAAGGTGACTGTCACAGTCTGCGGATCACGCCCCTGGCCGGGCCAGCGTGATCAACGCCGCCTTATTTCTGCACTATTTGAGCAGCAAATGCTTCGGATATGGCGCTTTGGAGGACTGGCGGTGCCAAGGTCCGGAATGGCGTTGCTGCCACTTTGCTTGATCGGGTCTGTGCTCGGCGGTTGCATGCAATCGACGCTCTCACCGACGTCGAATGCCAGTTTCACCGCAAGGGACCGGGAACTGCTGGCCCATGTACGTTATGCGCAGGCGACCATTCCGGAGACCTATCGCCGGCACATTGTCGACTACACGCGCCGAGAACAGCCGGGCACTATCCTGGTCGATAGCAGCTCGCGTTTCCTCTATTTCGTCATGCCGGGAGGCAAGGCGATTCGCTACGGCGTGACGGTGGGCGAGGAGGCGCAGGCCTGGTCGGGCGTGGCGACCGTCGGCAAAATCGCCGAATGGCCGGATTGGATCCCGACGGCGGAGATCCAGGCTCGGCTCGGCCCCTACCCGAAGCGTGTTGCCGGGGGTCCGGATAATCCGCTGGGCGCGCGGGCGCTCTATCTTTACGAGGGCAGCAAGGACACCCTGTACCGCATCCACGGTACCAACCAACCGGAATATATCGGCCATGCCATCTCATCGGGCTGCATCCGCATGACCAACGAGGACGTCATCGATCTCGTGAACCGGGTGAAGCCCGGCGCGGTCGTCGTTGTCCTCCCGCCGGGTCGCAGCGCTTGAAAACCACAAAACCTGGCGTGCGGCCTTCGAAGGCCGCTGCTTGGGCGCTCGCCGCCTGCGGATATCTGCTGGCGTGGCGCAGTCGTCTTGGACTACCGGGGAACATGCGTGTAGCGTTCTTTCGGGAACGCAGAGTCGGGGGACAATGAAAGTCTTGCAGGCTGCTTGCATCGTGGGTGCCGTAACACTCACGGGGATCATTTATCTGTTTGCCGGAAACAGGCTGGTTGCGACCGAACCGGACGCAATGCCTGAAGCGGCTGTGAAAGCCGTGGCGCCTTTGCTCTCCGCCACCGTGCCGGAGGCATCCGCCGCAACCGCAACAGCGCTGGTAGCAGGGCCCGGCTCGGTGACTTCAGCGGTTGCCGGACCGTTGATGGCCCAGGCCGAAATCGGCGGCTATTCGTTTCCGCTAAAACTGGCGGCGGCGAGCTACCATGATGCCGCCCAACCGGTGCTGGCAATGCGCGATGCGTCCGGCGATGTCGCCAAAGATACCTCCAAGGCGGCGCCGGAGACGCCCGATTTCCGGTATCTCATCTATTACATCTGGTCCGAACTCCCGCCGGCCGAGAAGCCGGCGGAGATCGTCCTGCGTTCGCTCAAGGACATCCCGGTCGGAACGCCGATCGAGGAGATCAAGCGCGCGTCCGATGCGTTCGGTCTCGATTTCAATTACATGAAAGCAGTTGCCAAGATCGAGTCCGGCTTCAACCCCAATCAACGCACCGGCTCCTATATCGGCCTGTTTCAGCTCAGCGAATACGAGTTTGGCAAATTCGGCTACGGCAACATTCGCAGCCCCCGCGATAACGCCGTTGCGGCCGCCTACAAGATCATCACCGAAGGCGTCCTGTTCGAGTGGGTGACGCGTCGGAAACCCGACCTGAGCGATCTTTACCTGATCCATCAGCAGGGCTGGGAAGGCGCCGCCGAGCACATCAGCCAGCCCGATCGCATCGCGTGGAAATCCATGTGCGCCACCAGCGAAGGCCGGGAGAAGGGCGAAAAGTGGTGCAGGCGCGCGATCTGGGGCAACACCCTTCCGGCCGTCAAAAAGGTCTGGAAATCGGTCGAGCAGATGACATCGGCGGGGTTCGTCGGAATGTGGCGCGCGCGGGTCGCTGAATTCTATTCGAAGTACACGGCCACCGCCGCCGCCGGAGAGACGAAGCCGTAATTTCCGCTGCGTCGTTGGTACGCGTTGCCGCTCGCCCGGGCCTGGCACCGGCCTTCCCGCCGCTGCGGTACGCGGTGTCGCCTCTCCAGCGACCGACCTGGCTAGCTCCCGGGCTCGTCATTCTGATCAGAGGGACCGAGGATCGCGCGCCTCAGTTCCTCCAACGCCATGCGGGTGTGGTCGGCAGCTATCTGGTGACCGAATTTTTCGATCGCTTCGAGAGCCCAGGTCAAATACTGAATGGCGACCTCGGCGTCGGAATTATCTTTGCGATCAATCATTGCGATTTGTTCTAATCGGACCAGTCCTCGGCGGCGCGGAAGCCCCACAGCCTCGATCCACTATCGCGGGCCTGGATTGCGGTCTTGCTATTTCCGGACAATCAGTTGTGTTTCCAAGCCACAATCCGGTCTGAATCTGCCCGATGGGCAAATAACTTGCGCCGCTCCGTGTCCGCGGAGGGTTTTTCGCAATCGACACGATGCGGAGCAAGGGAAGCCGGGGCGCGCGCTTTTGACCCTTTGCGGATACGCGCATGCCCTTCCCGTGCACTGGCTTAAACCGGTACAATCCCCCGGGAAGTTGAACGGAGACCAGTTGCATGAGCATTGCCGATCCCAACAAGACGATCCTTACCGGCGAGAACCCGTTTATCCGCTTGAGCCTGAAGGACGGTGATCCGAACTCAACAGACGCGAGCTATTGGCGGATCATCTTTTCACCGGCCGGACCCGGTCATGTCCTCTATCTGAAGAGCGAACTGACGGAAGGGCGCTGGCGCATCTATTCCGACAACATCGCGATGGCGCGCTGGCTGCAGACGACGGTGCAGGGCATGCTCAATGCCGAACTTTCCGACACCACCATCCCCTGTGCGGACGCGACGTTTTCCAAGGCTGGAGATGTCCGCTCCTTCTGGACCGAGCACGTCAAGTCGCACGGCGAAGACATCTCGCTCACCTGGTTCAATATCGGCGAGCCGCTGCTCATTCACTCGCAGCCGAACCAGCTCCCCAACCGGCGCTATGGCGTATGCACGGTATTGATACCGGCGCTCGGCACCCGCCTCGTCCGCAACGGCATTGAGGCCAAGGGGCGATCCTGGCAGCGCGAGCGCGAAGGGCGACCCTTCTCGACATCGGCGCTGGCATTCTCGGAAAGCTGGACGGACGCGGTCTGAGGCGAAACGGCAAAGAGCCCAACTTGGTGGCGTCAGCCCTGGCGAAAAGCCCCCGCCGGGCTGTCGATCGCGCATCCGTGGCTGACCTGCATCAGTAACGCTTCGGCGCCCGCAGGGCGTAAAGCCGCTGGTGGATCATCTCCTCCGGCAGCCAATCAAGCACCATGTGCCCAAGGGGCAGCTTGACGAGGTGGCCGACGACGCGGGCAGACGGGGGATGCCAGTAGACCGACAGGTTGCTCATTTTCACCAGAGTGAATCCAAGCGATGTGAATTCGAGCATCAGTCGCCGGTGACTGAAGTATTTCGTGTAGTCGACGATCGGACCCGACAGCAGCAAAATCTTGCCGGCGTGTTCACTGGCAACCCGCTCCAGAAATTCACCCTGCTCCGGGTGGGAAAGGTAATGAATACATTCGATGGCTGCGATCACTTCGTAGCCCTTGAACGAAGTCTGCAGGAGGTCAGCATGCTCAAATCTGGCATTGGACAATTCCAGCGATCTGGCGCGGGCAATCGCGACATCGCTGATGTCAACACCGACCACCGATCGTGCCCTGCCAAAAACGGCCTCGGTCAGGTGGCCTTCGCCGCAACCGAGCTCGAGAACAAATTTGTCGCGAACGAATCGTCTGATAGATCGCCGCAAAACCCTGTCCCTGAAGCGTGAGCGTGAAATGTGCCAGGGGTCAGGGGTGGCATAGTAAGCATTGAAATCTTCAGCCGTCCGCATGGCAGATGCTTATCGCTCGCGTTCAGACTTGGGGCGGGATGTGATCCTAGCCGACGTCGCGGAAGCATCAAGCCCGCCGGAGGGACGTTTCGCGATTTGTACTAATCCTGCCGGGGCAACGCCTTTGCCACCTCATGCGCGCAGTCGATAAAGAGTCGCGCAACGGGACTGAGCGTCCGCGTCTTGAGTGCTATGGCGCCAATCGGCCGGCGAGTCGTCGGCAGATCGATCGGCAAGACCTTGAAAGCCGGATTGTTGAGGTTGAATCGCATCACCGAGCCCTGAACGATGCTGACAAAGCGACCGGTGGCAAGCAGGGCGTTGCGCGCGGGAGTCACCGAGGTGAAGACGGTTGCTCGCGGGATTTCCAGTCCGCCGGCTCGAAAGGCCTCGGCGACAACCGAACCGTAGAGACTGTCGAGCGGCGGCAGCGTCCAGGCCGCGCCAGCCAGGTCCGCAAGTCCAATCTTGCGCCGCCTTGCCCAAACACTTTGTGCGCCAGCAACGACCACCAGAGGCTCGTCGTAGAGAATTTCGGTGCGCAAATGCTCGACCGCCATGGAGGCAAACATCGGCGCAATGACCACATCGACCGAACGTTCCTCCAGTGAGCGGTATGTCATCGCTGCTTCGCCGGCCGAGAGGTGGAAGACCACGCGCGGATATTTTCGTGACAGGCGATCGATGACGGCGGGCAGGAAGCCCGTGGCAATCGCGATAGTGCTTCCGATCCGCAATTCGCCCGTGGTGGGATTTGCCAGGAAGTTGAGATGCTCGATGCCCTGCTTCAGTTCGTCGAAGGCGACGAGGCCGCGGTCCAGCAACGCCCGCGCATAGATCGTCGGCATGACGCCGCGAGGGTTGCGGTCCAGCAGTCTCACTCCGAGCGCGGCTTCCATGTCGGCGATGGCTTTCGATATCGCCGGCTGAGAAACCGAGAGTTGGCTGGCCGCCTTGCCCATGCTGCCGGAGCGGGCCACCGTCATCAGGACATGGAGGTCGCGCAGTTTCAGCTGGCGGCTAATTCGCTGCTCGTTCCAGGTCATGTAGCGACACCCATGAGAAAATATGATCGCTGGATCAAATAACAATAATAGTTGGTTATGTGGCGGTCCGCTACAGTCAGCAGCCGGAATGCACCTCGTATTTTCACAAGGAGCGGACCATGATCACCAGGCGACATTTTGCGCTGATGCTGGCGACGCTGCCGGTCACCGCGGCTCGGACCGGGACCGCACAGGCCCAGTCATATCCCGCCAGGCCAATCCGCTTCGTCGTGCCGTTCCCGGCGGGTGGCTCGACCGATGTAGGCGCCCGTCTCATCGCCGAGAACGTGTCGCGGGCGTTCGGCCAGCAGGTTTACGTCGAGAACAAGTCAGGCGCCAACGGCACCATCGGAGTGGAGGAAGCCGCCAAGAGTGCGCCGGACGGCTACACCGTCCTCGTTACGATCGATGCGGTTGCCAGCAACCCGCACGTATTTCATACCGGCATTGATCCCACGAAGGATCTGTTGCCGGTCATTCAGGTTTCGCGCCAGCCGATCGTGCTGGCGGTCCACCCATCGCTCGGCGTCAATTCGCTCGCCGAATTGATTGCGCTGGCAAAGAAGCAGCCCGGCCTGCCATACGCGACCGGCAGCGGACTCGGATCACCGCAGCATATGGCGATGCAATGGTTCGCGCAGATCGCGGGCATTAGGCTGGAGCAGGTCCCCTACCGCGGCGGCGGGCAGGCGATCAACGATTTGCTGGGCGGCCATATGAAGCTTGGCTCGCTCGGGTCGACACCGTTGATGCCGCACTACAAGGCCGGCACTCTGCGCTTGCTGGCGCAGACATCAAGGACCCGGTCACCGAGCCTTCCCGACGTGCCGACTTTCGAGGAGGCGGGGATAAAGGGCCTGGTCCTCGATCAATGGCTTGGCGTCTTCGTACCGGCCGGGACGTCGGCCGAGGTCGTGAACCGCCTCAACAGCGAGGTCAACAAGGCGATTGCCGATCCGGCGGTGCGCAAGAATCTCCTGGATTCAGCACAAGAGCCCGTCGGCGGGACCTCCGAACAGTTCGCCGTCCTCGTTCGCGAGGCTTTCGCCGAGTTCGGCCGGCTCGTGAAGGATCTGAACATCAAGGCCGAGTAGAGCAAGCGCATGCCGTTTTCGACCTACCTTCCCGAACGGATGGGAACGATCAAGCTTTCGCCGGCGGGCCCGTTCGTCGCCGGCTCGCATGTCGAACTGACCCTGGTGTACACCGCAGGCACTTTCGGCATCGACGACACCGGGATGCTCAAGGTCTCGTGGCGAACCACCTCGGACATGAGCAAGCCGCAATTCGACAAACCGCAGGCGGCGAATTTCACGACGGTGGAAGCCAGCAATGGGGCCAAGCTCGAAGTCTGGTTCGACCGGCTCAACATCCGTCCGTTTGCAAACACCCTCTTGATACGGGTCGGCCGCGGTTACCTGCGCGAAGGCGATACGCTGACGGTGCGGCTCGGCGATCGCCGGCAGGGCTCGCCGGGTTACCGGCTGCAAACCAACGTCGAAGCAAATATGGAGTTGAAGACCTCGGTCGATGCGTTTGCGACCTACGAGTTCTGCGAGTTGCCGGTACAGCCGAGCTTCGATCTCGTAGCCGGGCCGGCAGCGAGTTGGAAGGCGATCCTGCCGTCGCTTGCGCTCGTCGGGGAGCCGTTTCGCCTCGCCGTCGTCGCCGAGGACAAATGGGGAAATCCCACCGCCGACGCCAGCCAGAATTTCGAGCTTGCATCCTCGCTTCCGGTGGCCGGACTGCCGCCGCGATTGGAGATCAAGCGTGGCGATGGTCCACGCGTCATCGAAAACCTCGTCGCCGGCGCCGAAGGCGACATCGATATTCTGCTCACGGCAAACGGTGTGGAGCTTGCGCGCGCCAATCCGCTGCGTGTGACGAGGCAATCCGCGCTACGGCGCTATTGGGGCGATCTGCACGGGCAGAGCGGCGAGACCATCGGGATGGGAACGGCCGATGCCTACTTCCGCTTTGCGCGCGATGCCGCATTCATCGACATGGTCGGCCATCAGGGCAACGACTTCCAGATCACGGACACCTTCTGGAAGGAGCTCAACCGTCTGACGGCCGAGTTCGACACGCCCGGCCGGTTCGTTTGCCTGCCGGGCTACGAATGGTCCGGCAACACCGGGATGGGCGGCGATCGCAACATCTTTTACCGCCGCGAAGGACGGCCGATCCGGCGCTCGTCGCACATTCTGGTCGAGGGGCAGACTTCGACCGATGCCATCTACACCGCTGACGCGTTGTTCCGCGCCCTTGAAGGCGAAGACGCCATCGTCATCGCCCATGTCGGGGGGCGCTACGCGGACGTGAAGTATGCCCATGATGGCCGGCTGGAACGCGCCGTCGAGGTCCATTCTACATGGGGCACCTTCGAATGGATTCTGCATGATGCGTTCGAGAAGGGCTACCGCGTCGGCGTCGTGTGTCACAGCGACGATCACAAGGGACGGCCCGGCGCGACCCGACCGGGCGCCTCAAGTTTCGGCGCGATCGGCGGCCTGACCTGCTATTTCATGCCGGAGCTGACGCGCGACGCATTGTTCGAGGCGCTGCGGCAACGACGGCATTACGGGACAACGGGAGCCCGAATCTTTGTCGGCCTGCACGCCTCGTTCGACCAGCCGGTCGTCGCCTTTTCCGAGGACCCGCAGCTCGGGCCGGCAACGGAATTTCCGGTCCAGCAGGCGGCTATGGGAAGCATCATTCGTGCGGGCCGCGTGCCGATGCGTATCGCGGCCGAGGTGATCGGAACCGCACCGATCGAACGGGTCGATGTGTTGCACGGCACGAGGGTTGCACAAACATTTCGCCCCTATGGGGGGTCCGATCTCGGCAAGCGCGTGCGCGTTTTGTGGCAAGGCGCCGAGTATCGCGGCCGCGGCCGCGAGACGTTGTGGGAGGGCAAGCTGACGGTTGCGGGCAATCGCATCGCGCGATTTGCGCCGGTCAATTTTCTCAATCCGGAGCGAGTGGTGCGAGAGACGGCGGCCGGGACGGCGCTTGCATGGAATTCGGTCACGACCGGCAATCTGGCGGGCATCGACCTCTGGCTCGACGATGCCGATCAGGGCACGCTCCGTATCGAAACCAATATCGTCTCGGGATCAGCGGAACTTGCCACGCTGGTCGACAACACGATCGCATTCGACGGCGGCGGGCTTGGCCGGCAACTGAGCGTTTATCGCTTGCCTGAGGCCGCCTTCAGTCGTCACGTCAAGCTCGATCATTCGGTAAGCTTTGCCGGAGGCGCAGATTTGCCGGTTTACCTTCGCGTGACACAGGCCGACGGTCATCAAGCCTGGTCAAGTCCGATCTACCTCATAGAGTGACATCGCACGAGCCATCTCGCGTCGCGCGCATGCCGGCGCGTTTCAAGCGACGACCTCGATGACGCCCATCATACCCTTGTCTTCGTGATCGACGGCATGACAATGGTAGACAAACCGCCCGACGATCACGGGATCGGTGAACGGGATGACGACCTTGAGCACGCCGGGCCCCTGGTCCGTTGCCGGCGGTACTGAAAACGTGTCGCGCAGACTGTCATCGTGCCAGGAAACGCCGCCCACTTCCGTCACCAGGAAGGGTGTCTGGTGAATATGGAAGCTGTGATACTGCTGATCCGTGTTGACGACGGTCCACTCTTCCGTGTCGCCAAGTTTTACGGTTTGATCGGTGCGCGCCTCGTCGATGACGCGGCCGTCAATCATGAACACCTTGCGATCGGCGGTGCGCGAATAAACCAGTGTCCGGCGCCGCGCGATCGGCGCCGCGCGCACGTCGTCGATCCATTGCTGACCGATGACCTTCTGGCGCAGGATTTCGTCCTCGATTGCCGCACTCTGCGACACGCCGCTGGAGTTGACGACGGCTAGTTGCCGCACCGGCTCCGGAGGGCGCCAGGCCTCGTTCTGAAACGAAATTGTTCGCATCGGATATTCCCCCGCCGGTGGGCCGACCGCGATGGCGTCAATCCGCTCGCCGGGACCAATGAAAAATTCCGTCATCTTGCGCGGTCGCGACAGCGCATGCCCGTCGGTTGCCACGACGTAGAGCGGCATGCCTTCGATACGGAATTTGTAGAAATCCGACGCTCCGATGTGCGCGATACGCCACAATTGCATTTCACCGGAGCGCATGGTGACCACGGGATTGATCTGACCATTGATCGAAACCAATTCGCTTTCGTCGTCGAGCTTGGCGTGCTTGATCAGAAAGAAGCGTTCCGGCAATCCCCGCAGCAGCGGGAAAAGCTGCTCAATGCCATCGACGACCAGCGCGCCCGACAGGCCGGCAAGGATTTGATCATCGACGAAGCCGTGCGCATGGGGGTGGTACCAGAACAAGCCCGGCCCCTGTCGGCCGGACGCCGGGATGCGCACCTGGTACTGGAACGTTTCACGGGGTTGAACATGGATGAATACGTTGTCGCTGTTGCCCTGCGGCGACACGCTCATGCCATGAAAATGCAGATTCGACGGAGTGCCGGGGCCGCTGCAAACAGGGCCGAGGTAGCCGGGTCGCTCAAGCCCGGAGGTCAGATCGTTGCGGAAAGTGATCCGCAGGGTATCGCCCAGGCGCACGCGCAGCGTCGGCGGCACATAGACGCCATTGTAAAGCAATCCGGCAAACGTGCGATCGCCGAGCCGAACCTGTCCGGGCGCTGCCGTCATGGTTATATCCAGCACGCCGTTCACGCTGCGCGTCTCTGGAGGCTGAATGAGCAGCTCGGGCGTCGCCGTCTTAGGCTCTGAACGGGACGCACGCATCAATGGGCCAAGCGACAGCAAACCTCCGGCCGCGGCCGTCGCGCCAACGAAGCCACTGGCAGCCTTGATGAACAGCCGGCGATCGAGCGTCGAGGATCGGCGCATTTTATCCCTCATCGCGGCCGGGGGACGTCTGCAAATGATCTATACCGGACCTTGTCCTGGAGCAACGGACGTCGGGTTTCGGTAGGCTCCGGCCTGGAGAGGTGTTGTCGCCGCGCTGTTAACGCCCTTTGCCGGTCCGACGGGCAAATCACTTCTGTTTAACATAATCAGAAGTCAAGTCCTGCGACCAAAAATATTTCTCTTTACCAGAATTCCGATTTTCGTTATACATCGTCCGTCCTGCACCCCTCAGGAGGGACGATGCGCATCGTCACGTTTCGTTGGGCGCGGGATGCGATGGCCGCCGGCTGGCGTTCAGGTGACCCGTTCACCTGGGCGAAACGCCGCTGGCGGACGGCGAAGTCGTGTGGTCCTGGCGCCG